>Ga0116151_10000091_pt1 | contig 73966 bp, 59 predicted proteins | sample AD_UKC117_MetaG_FD_89893 | JGI IMG/M metagenome (GOLD analysis project Ga0116151, IMG submission 89893) | Active sludge microbial communities of municipal wastewater-treating anaerobic digesters from Hong Kong - AD_UKC117_MetaG | ecosystem: Engineered > Bioreactor > Anaerobic > Digestate...
GACGTCAGATCCTCATGCCCCTTACGTTTAGGGCTTCATAGACAATACAATGGGTAGTACAACGAGAAGCAATACCGCGAGGTGGAGCAAATCTATAAAACTATCCTTAGTTCGGATTGCAGTCTGGAACTCGACTGCATGAAGTTGGAATTGCTAGTAATGGCGGGTCAGCTACACCGCCGTGAATATGTCCCTGTTCCTTGCACTCACCGCCCGTCAAACCATGGGAGCTGAGAGCCTCTGAAGATGTGCCTTGCATGTTGAGGAGGATATTAGTGACTGGGGTTAAGTCGTAACAAGGTATCCCTACCGGAAGGTGGGGATAGACCACCATCCTAAAACTTTAAAAAAACAAAAAACTTAAATTTTTGCTTTGTCTCTTATTGATCCTATTGATACAAAAAAACTAAGCTTAATTGCTTAGTTTTTTGTTATTGAAAACTATTTATTCTATAATCTACTTTTTCTTATAAACCAAATCACTCTTAAACAACAAATAGCTCAATATAAAATAACAAACTACCAATACTACTATAGTTAGTATTTTAATCTCAAAATATAAGCTTAAATTATAAGCTGCATGTACTCCAAAACCAGATAGTATTCAGACTGTTATCTTCAAAAAATTTCTTTTGTTTTTTACCACAAAAAATGCTATCAATCCAGTAGCCACCACATGCAATAGTGTAGCAAAGATTGATCTTCCAATAGTCATCACAAGTCATGTATTTTCTCATATATAACTCACCACTAGGTAAAATATATTTTCTATCACACTAAATCCAAGTCACGCAATAATTGCAAAGAATATTAAATCAGTATTTTTGATTTTTACGTTATTATTCTTTTTTTCTTTTTCCATATATATGTTTTGTCATATTGAATATTTCAAAAATTCTTCAGCATAACTTGATATGATATAGTACATTATCATTATATTTATACCCATTATGCTGCCTCATATTCATATACCCACAAACAACAACAAAGACACAAGTAAAAATTTTATAGATTTTTTTTTAATTATATTTCCAAAAGACAATCAAAGCAAAACTACAAAAGAAAAACAATAAATTATAAAAGATATTATGTTTTTCCAATTATTGTCTTGTAAGATATATAGTTTTTCTAATCCAACCAAGCTTAGTATATCTTTATAAAAATATAAAAATGCTACTAATATTGCTGATAAAACAAATATATTTAATCCTACCTCAAATCTTATTTTTTTATTTTTAAAAGCATTGTTTATGATCCATACTCGGACATAGACAATCACTATTATTCACAATATTCATAAGGCCAAATTCATTTATATTTTTATTTTAAAATGCTTCTTGATATTTTTTCTACATTCTTTTTTACATCTTCTACTTTTTCTTTTGTGCATATCACAAATAATTCTTGTGCTGTAGCTCACTTACTCATTATACACTTAAAGCCACTGTCAGTAGGTATTGTAATCCTGAATCTCATGGTGCTACTTCACTTTTGCTGTCTTGAAATTCTACCAGGGATTATTCTACTAATATCTGGATTTTTTTCAATTTCAAACAAAAGTTTTGCAAACTCTGGTATGATATGATGCTCCATTTTTACTTTCTTAAATTTACTTCTCATCTTGCAACTAGTCCAAAATAAACTATATTCAGTTACTTCAACTTTATAACTTTAAACCTTTAACTTTCAACTACTTCTATGACAATTGAATCATTATTAAAAGATACAAAATACAAAGAAAAAAGAGTCTTGGAAAATCTGATATGTCATTTTCAAAATATCAAAAGAGAAGAGCTTCGAACATCTCTAGATGACGAAATTTCAGAAAATACATTAAATCAAATAAATAAAGCTTACGATGATTTTGTGATACAAAAAAAACCATTGGAATATGTGCTTGGTTACGTTGAGTTTATGAACAATCAATTTAAAATAGATGCTAGAGCGCTTATTCCTCGTCCAGAGACAGAGTATATGATACAAGCAGTAAATGAATACGTTGTATCGTTGAAGCAGCTTACCCCGCAAAAATGCGGTGTTTGAAGCCTTGCAACGTTATTTGATATTGGTACAGGCTGTGGAGTTTTGTGACTTTCTGTCATATTGCACAATCCAGATTTTTTCCAAAAAGCATATTTAAGCGAATACATAGATGATACACTTTCTTTGGCACAAGAAAATTATGAAATATTCAAGCCAAGGCTTTGATCTACAAAAGTAAACTTAGTCAAATCTAATTTATTAAGTTTTTTAGATGACAAAATAAAAACCCCTCGTCCTTCGGATACTCCCCTTCAAAAGGGGAGTAATGTTATTCTTATTGCTAATCTTCCATATATTCCAGATGAGACTTTTGATACAAATGTATGAGACAATGTAAAAAATCGAGAGCCTAGACCAGCTTTTGTCTGATGAGATGATGGCTTAGATTATTATCGCGAGATGTTCCAGCAAATATTTGACTACAAAATTCAACCAATTATGTTTTTGGAGATGATGACACGACAAGTAGATATTTTGCGTCAAGAATTTTGAGACAAAATAAATTTTGAAGAAGTGAAAACATTTCACTTCAATATCAGGATAGTAAAAGCTCAACTAAAAAGCGTTTAATCGTTGAAACGTTTCAACGATTAAACGCTTTTTTATAATTGACTAGCAAAGTAATCCTCCTTGCTTTGAAATTGTATATTTGGTACAAGTTTTTTTCAGACAATATTAAACAGTATTTCTTCTATCATTTTTTTATTTTCCTCTTTGCTTAGTAATATTTCTGCCACTTTATTTATTACAATCAAATTGATTTCGTGATCTCATATATTTTTTATCATAGTGTGATTTTGTAGATGATCTTTCAGTGTCTTACTCTCAATTTTATCTGCTATTTTACCGATCAAATTTTGGTCTACTTGTTCTATTTGCTCTGTTTCAGTTTCATTATTTTGTGCGGCGTCGCTTTCTTCTTCTTTCTCACTAGCTTCTTCATTTTTTTTTAATCCACCACCATTGTTTTTGTTTACAAATTTATTCAATACGATCTTGTATATCATAGTAGGGTAGGGATAGTATTTTATACTGCTAATTATTTCTCCAAAACTTTCTCACACACCCAACAAAAAGTCAGTGTCTTCTCACATATGCTGATCAATGTACATTATATTTTGTTTTGCAAACTGTAAAAGATCTACACCTTGCTGATGTATCTCGTCTATTTTTGCAAACAGTTTATTTTTTTCTCCAGATTTTATGGTATCCAAAAATTCTTTTGTGACATTTTCTCCAGCTATACCCAAAAAGTTTGTCACATTTTTGGTATCTATATCACCAAATACACTCACTTGGTCTACATATTTTACAGCGTCTCTTACACATCATTCAGATATCTTGGCTATAAGTTGTAAGGCTTCTTGGTCAGTTTTGAGTCATTCAGATTTAGAGATTTCTTCTAAGTGCTTCACCATATCGTTTTCTAGCACTTTTTTGAAATTGAAAACTTGACAACGAGACATTATAGTCTCAGGTACTTTGTGTATCTCAGTAGTAGCTAGTATAAAACACACATTGTCTTTTGGTTCCTCAATTGTTTTCAACAAAGCATTAAATGCTCACTTACTTAGCATATGTACCTCATCTATTACATATATTTTCTTTTTCAATTGAGTAGGTGGGTAACCTACCTTATTCAATATTTCTTCTCTAATGTTTTCCACTCAAGTATGACTCGCAGCATCTATCTCTACATAGTCTAGTGTCTTTCATTCAGATATTGTCTTACAATTATCACACTTATTACAAGGGTTTCCATTTTTCAAATCTAGACAGTTTATGGCTCTTGCCAGTATTCTTGCGGCACTTGTCTTACCAGTACCTCTAGGACCAAAAAACAGATAATTGTGATGTATTTCTTGATCACTCTTCATCTGTGCTATGAGTATGTCTGTAATATGCTTTTGAGCTATTATTTTATCAAAATCCGTAGGACGATACTTGTTTGCCAATGACATTCAAAATCAGTTAAAAGTTAAAAGTGAAAAGTGAAAATTTATAGTTTTTTTATAACTCCACAATATGTTTTTAAAGTAGTTTTTCAAATCAAAAATAATTATAAGGATTCATATTATGTTTGTCAATTTATTTTTGACAAGAGAATTATATCAATTATATATTGTATTTATATTTATTTTTGTTATATCAACAATACTTTTTTATATCCAGACACAAAATGCAAAAAGAAATACTAATGTACTCAAGCCATCCAGATATTACACCATGAGATCTCAAAAATCTTTCCAATTTTCAAGACCATATAAGCATCCAAGATCTCAAAAAGACACAAGAAATTTTTCAAAAAAATAATATCAAAGCCTTTACACTTTGATCAGAGGATTACCATTATAGATTTCATTCCATACTGTCTAGCCCGTATATAGTGCATTATATATGAGACATATCTTTGTTGGACAGGGAAGTCCTCTGAATAGTTTGACCCAGAAAACCCAGCACCTATTCCAATAGAATTCTCAAAAAATTATTTGAATATGCCAAAGATTACAATTTAGTTACTATATCTGGTATGGCAGATTGAGTTGACCAGATGTGTCACGCTTTGTCTATCAAACACAAAATACCCACCATCGCAGTATTGTGATGAGGGATTCATCACTATCTCAAATGACCTCATCGTCATATTATCAAATCTATAGTAGAGCATTGATGACTAGTCATTTCCGAATACAAGATAGATTTCAAGCCCACTCATTACAGTTTTCCGCAGAGAAATCGTCTTATTGCATGACTTTGTGATGTATTATTTTTACCAGAGGCTGGCCAAAAATCTGGTAGCCTTATTACTGCAGATTTTGCTCACAAAAGCTCCAAAAAGATATTTACAGTGCCCAATGATATATTTGTATCCACAAGCTTTGGTACACATGAGCTTCTTTCTTGCTGAAAAGCAAATCTACTTTTAGATTTCCCAAAATTCTTTCAAAATCATTTCTCCCAAAATCAAGTCCCAAAACAAAATCAAAAACAAAAACTCAATTTACCAGCAGAGCAGGATCAAATTCTCCAACTTTTAGACCAAAACTGAACTTCTAGCTTGTCTTTTTTGATGCAAAAAACCAATCTCGATACAGACACCATCATGCAGCACATTACTTTACTAGAAATCAACAGTCTCATATATCAAGAGACTCCAGGTAGCTACAAGATAACATAATTTTCCTATTGCAATACTCCTAATTTTTTATATAAAAAAATTAACTTATTTACAATTTTTTTGTAACAAATGAAAATTAAAATTAAAAATCTAAAGGCGTTTACATTGATAGAGATGTTGATCGTGATAGTAATTATTGGTATACTTGCAGCAGCTTTGATACCAAGACTTTCTAGTGCTAGAGGTAGGGCAAATGATACGGCTAGAAAAGCTACACTTTCTCAAGTAGCAGCAGCTCTTGTGTCACATCAGATAGACAAAGGATATTTTCCACAAGTATGTGGAGATTTAGATTTAGCCTCTACCGGTCTTTTGACAGCCTGACTTGATAGTATACCCGAAGATCCAGCCAATGCTACTGTAAATTGATTTTCTTGATCTGCTATGACAGCATGACAATATTGATATTGCGCTATCAAAAAAAATTGACAAGATGGAGCTTGATTTGTATTGGCAGCGATAGCAGAGACAGAATGATGAGCCAATTTTGTACAATGTAGTGGTAGTGATATGTGAACACTCAGTTTTGAAGACTTACAGACTGCCAAATGTACTTCGTTTACTCAAGGTACTTGTAGCCAAGCGGTTTGAGATTGAGAATGTGCCTATACAGAATGAGAATGACAGCTTAGATACATCTACATACAATAAAAAATTATTTCACAAAAATATAAAAGTCCTACTGATGTGGGACTTTTTTTGTTGCTACCAATTTGTCTCCCTTTTTGAAGGGAGTTGTTCTGCGAAGCTAGAGGGATTTAAATCCTCAGTCCCCGCAATACTGCGGGGCCAGCTCCTTTATGAAAGGAGCACAATATTTACTCTACAAAGATAGCTTCAGGCCACAACTCAATTTCAAATTTATCTTTTACTTTGTTTTGTATTTGAGTTGCAAAATTTTTGACATCTTGACCAGTAGCTGATCATTCATTTACCAATACTAGTGCATGAGATTTATATGTCCCAACCTTCCCGTCATTTTGTCATTTAAATCCACACATATCTATCAATTGCCCAGCAGACAATTTAATTCCATCTTCTACTTCAAATCATTTCAATTCTGGGAATTCTTTTTGTAGTTTTTCTCGTTCAGTTTGATCTACGACAGGGTTTTTAAAAAAGCTACCAGCCGTTCAAGTCTTTTCCCAATCAGGCAATTTTGATTTTCTTATATCAGTGATTATTTGTACAAATTTGCTTGGATTCATATCACTTATTTCCAATCATAGTTCATTTATCTTTTCTGATATTCATCTATATTGAGTGTTAAATTTATAATTTTCACTCATTTTTTTTAGCTCAAATATTACATGAGTGATGATAAATTTATCTTTCAATTCATTTTTAAATATACTATCGCGATATCCAAAATTACATTCATTTTTTTGTAGTGTTTCTAGTTTTTTATCAATCAAATTTATTCATTCTACTTTTGTTATACTATCTTTTGCCTCTACTCAGTATGCTCATATATTTTGTACAGCCGTAGCTCATACGCTACTAGGTATAAAAGCTAAATTTTCTATCCCTACCAAATTATTTTCTGCACATTGTATCACAAAGTCTGTCCAGTTTTCACCAGCTCCCACTTTGATTTGTATTTTGTTTTTGTCTTCAAATATAACTTCTTTGCCCAATATGTTATTTTTGATTACTATGCCTTCATAATCATTTACAAAGATTGTATTCGCCCCCGAACCCAAAAAATACTTTTTATTTTCTTGGTATATCGGATCGTTTATCAGTTCCAGTATATCATCTGCTTTTTCTATTTCACAAAAATATTTTGCTACAGAAGATATTTTAAATGTATTATATTTTTTTAGATCAATGTTGTTTTGTATGTTCATATTATGTACTTATTTATGTAAATTTTGTAGGGGACGCTCGCGAGCGTCCCTTACACACACAGAATAATTTATTAAATTTAGTATAAACAAAAAGCCCCCCCATTCAATAGGAGAGCATATTATTTGTAACTAAGTTATACTTTTTTAAAATACAAAGTTTCTAAATATTCATTTCATTTTTCATCTTTTTTCTCTTTCTCATTTTTCTTTTTCAATCTTTTTATATTCCTCATCTATCAAAAAGATAAATTTATTTATTTTTTCTATTACTTGCCTTGTCTTTTTTTCATTGTCGTTTAAATCTTCCAATTGACTATAAAGCATTTCTCCATTTACTTTTACATGCAGAAAACTATTAGATATGCTCAATTCTAATGTATTTTTTTGTGTCTTTTGACTTTCTTTGTCCAATTCTATTTTTTCTATTTTTACATTGTCGTTGTTTGCACTTACTTTATATGTTGTTTTTGTCCTATCATCATTGCCCCCAAGCAAATCAAATCCAGATTCATTTTCCTTTTTCAACAAGGTCGATAGATCGACTGCTTTTGTGTACAATTCATCAAATTTCTTTGTGATCTTGTCTTCTTCCTCATTATCCTCTTCGATATCTTCTTCTATTTCATCTTCATCATCATCCTCATCTTCATCATTTTCTTCCTCAACTTTTTCTTCCTGTTGATCAAGTTCTTGATTTATTACATCTTCTTTTAATTCTTCAACCTCTTCAATTTTATCTTCTTTTATTTCCTCCTCATCTTCTTTTTCTTCTTTTGTTTCTACTTCATCATCTTCTTTATTTTCAATACTTTCTACCTCTTCTTCTTGTCATTTTTTATAACTATCTTCCTCAATTTCTATATTTTCTATTTTATCTTCTTCTATTTCTTCTTGAACTGGTGCTTCTTCTTCGGTATTGATATCTTCAGTTACCGCTTCTTCTTCTAATATTTCCTCTTTTTCTTCCAATTTTTCTGTTTCTTCTATAGGCTTATCTTCTCTAATATCTTCATTTATATATCCTATATCGTTGGTACTATCTATTTCTTTTTCTTCAACCACAGGTTTGTTTTCTTGTTCTACTACAATTGGCTTACTTGCTCACTTTTCATCTTCTTCATTAAATGGATCAAAAAAATCTTCATAATCTGTCTGAGCATATTCTTGTTTTGGTTCTATGTTTTCGGTTTCAGTTACATCTTCTTGAGTATTTATTTGTGGTTTATCAATATCATCTAAATCCATTTTTATTTCTTTATTTTCTACTTCTTGTGGATTTTCTATATTTTCTATTCCATATTCTTTTGTTTCTTCTTGAACTTTTGCTTCTTCCATATTTTCTTCTTTTTTTATCTCTTCACCATTTTCATCAATAGGTTGCAAGATTTCACTATTTTCAAAAATATCATCGCTACCACCAAAAACACTATCATCTTGTTGGTTATTTTGATTGTCTTGTACTTGTGGATCTTGTGATTGATTTTGATCTGTCATTTTTTGTTGGAATATAACTTAAAATCTATATTAAATTATAGTCAGAAAAGGCAAAATTGCAAATTTTAATATGTGTATTATGATGACTGAGCCACAAATAATATACACCAACAATAGGCATTGATATGCCAAGATAAAGGACGGTAAACTAATTATTAGCATACCAAAACTTTTAAGATTCAACAAAAAGTTTAGAGAGACCTTGATTCAACAGTGACAAAAACTTTTAGAAAAAAATAAAAAATACAAGCACATCAAGACACAGGATCAAGACACAGTATTGGTTTTTTGAGAAGAGGTTGCCAAAAGCGAGTTTAAATGAGATTTAAACAAAAATCTAAAAAACATTTTGCTTGAGTATGTCACACCAATAGTAGATGAATATTCACAAAAATTATGAAAAAAATATTCCAAAATTTATATTAGAAAAGCAAAATCAAAATGGTGATCTTGCTCCAGTGATCAAAAACTAATGTTCAATCTTAACTTACTACACTTGTCTACAAAATATGTCAGATACGTAATTATCCACGAAGTATGTCACCTCAAACACAAAAATCATTCCAAAAAATTTTGGGCAGAAGTAGAGTGATTTTTGCCAAACTACAGAGAAATTAGAAAAGAGATGAAAAAAATGATAGTAGAGTAGTTTAAAATCTGATGTCTGTAATTTTTCTATTATAACCCATTTCATCTAGTTTTTGGTTTACTTTTTCCAATATTTCTTTCTTTTTTTTAAATGCTTGTATTCTAACCTCCTGATTTTTGCCTGCTGGTAGGCAGGTTTGAGTTTTTATATATAGAGTGCTGAATTTTATATATCATTCCAATTCTTGATTACCAAAAAAATCCCTTACTACTTGTAATCAAACAGATCATATCATCCTATGTCAGCAAGATTTTTTTGCCAAAGACTTTCTCATTATGTCTTTAAAACTTTTCATATTTACACTATCACAATAAACATATATTTTATATTCAAAAAACTCTTGTTATCAATTTGAAATGAAAAAAGAAATTACTATAAAGAAAATGTTTTAATTAAAATAGTGAATTATGAAAAAAATAATATTGGGATTTATGTTTTTGTTGTCATTTTTGTTTATTTTTTGAATTGTTAATGCCGTATTACCTGAAGATCCTTGTTTAAATAACCCTAATTTAGAGGGGTGTGTTTGATGAGATGCTTTGCAGGCTAGGTGTACAAACGCTTGATGAGTTTATGAGTGGATATGAGAAGATTGTATGTGTATATTATTTTTTGGTACGCCTGCACAGATGCCAATTCAGTCTTGTGCAAGTGTTCCCACAGAAGAAGAATTAGAGTTGAATATAAACAATTGTGTATGATGAGAACTTTTAAAAGACTGAACTTGTTGTCCAGACTGATCTTATCCCTATGATCCATCTTGATTGTTTTGATGATGAGAACAATATACCAAATGTTGTAATTGAACACTTTATGATAATGATAAAAAATGTTGTGAAAAGTGAGCATGAATTCGAAAAGCAGATTGAGATGAATGTTTGCTGTGCAGCACTCAAGAAGCAAAAACCCTACCAGGCTACCAAAATTATTGTTCTGATGATATATCAAGTTGTAATTGAGAGATGTATTTGTCATATGATTGAACAAGTAAGTGTTGTATATGAATGGTGGTTGCGGACATGGAACATGATTGATTTCAAACATGTATAGTCAATACGGAATGAAGTATGTGAATAAATATGGATTCAGATTGTTTGCTAAACTGACAATGTAGCTACAATATATACGAAACTCTTTGAATTAGAAAGTCAGATCAAAATCCTAAGGTATCTTCTTTTATGCAGGATATTGTATTGGCAGCCACTACATTTATTGGTACTGTAATAGCTATCATATTAGTTGTAAGTGGTGTTTTGTATATTGTAGCAGCTATATGATGAAATTCATCTCTTGCTGATACTGCTAAAAAATGATTGATAAATTCTGTAGTATGACTTTTGTTGGTTGTATGATCATATGCAATTATTAGACTGATACAATTTTTAGCTACAGCATGAGGCTGATAAATATTAGTTAAATGTTTTTAAAGTTCATAAAGTTTAAAGTAATTTGTAATGAAAACAAAAATAATGAAAATAAATAAATTTGAAGATATATTATCATGGCAAAAATCGCAAACACTTAATACTGCTGTTTTTAAGTTATTTGAATCCAATAAAGATTATGATTTTGTAAGACAGATACGTAGAGCATCTGTATCGATATCCAACAATATTGCAGAGTGATTTGAGAGACAATCAAACAACGAATTTAAATATTTTTTGTTTGTTGCTAAAGGTTCTTGTTGAGAGGTTCGTTCTATGTTGTATCTTGCAAAAAATTTAGGGTATATAGATGATACAATGTTTCAAAATTTATACCAAGAAACAGTAGAAATATCAAAACTAATTTCGTGACTGATAAAAACTTTATAAACTTTTAACTTTATAAACTTTTAACTTAAATGAAATTATATTTCATTAGCATATTTCCAGAAATTTTTGACAGCTTTTTGGATACTTCTCTAATCAAAAAGGCTCAAGAAAAGTGAATACTAGCATTTGAGACAATCAATCCTAGAGATTTTTGTGATGACAAATACAGACAAATAGACGACGAGATTTATGGTGGATGAGCTGGTATGCTTATCAAAGCAAAACCAATGATAGACGCAGTAAATTCTATTATAAAAAAGGTTGACTGAGATTTCCAAATAATCTTTCCAAGTCCTAGTCAAGATATTCGAAATCAAGAGTCAGCGCATTCATTTAGCAAAGCAGACAATTTAATTTTTGTCTGTGGTAGATATGAGTGAATAGACCATCGTTTTGTGCAATATTTCCAAGATAAATACAAAGATAATTTTCATATTTTATCTATATGAAAATTTGTTACATTGTGATGAGAACTTCCTACTATGACTATGGTAGAGTCCATTGTACGCCTTGTGCCTGGAGTTATCAAAGAAGAAGCTAGCTGGCAAAATGAGAGTTATGCTATATCACAAGATATGCAAAATATAGAGTACTCTCAGTATACTAGACCAAAAGATATTTGTTGATACACTGTGCCAGAGGTTTTACTCAACTGAAATCACAAAGATATCGAAGATCGAAAATTAGATAATACACTTTAGTTGTCATCTCGAGTGTAATTATTGCGAGAGATCTAATTATCATACAAAAAGATTTCTCACAAGTTAGAACAACTCGAAATGACAAAATTTATTTACAAAATACCAACCTATGCTTGACAAGAAAATTTGAATATTATATTTTGGTAGATTGGACGACGAAAAATGATTTTGACTTATTTTGGATGTACTCAAAAAGTTTGTAAAAGAAAATTGAGAAATACCTTTTTCTTTTTATGTTTTTTGAAAATGAAAATATGTCCAAGAATTGTTAAATCTTTCATCTAAACACAATTGTATACATTTTTTTGGTCGACAAAGTTTAGAAACCATTAGTAGATACAAAGAAAATTGTCAGTTTTGTCTGATGCCATCTATATTTTTAGAAACCTTCTGACTTACAGCCCTAAATTCTCTTGCCATGTGAATACCAGTAGTTTGATTTGCCAAATGATGATTAAAACAATTTGTTTCTCCAAAATATAGTATAGAAAAAGCTACAGGATCTACAGACGCAGAAAGATTGTACAACAAATTGAATGATCTGATATGACAAATATACAACTGAGAGTTAGATGTAGACAAAGAGAGAAAAAAAGCACTTACTCTTTCAGACAAATATTCAGTACAAAGGCGAGTAGATTCAGCAAAAGAGATTTTTGGGAAACCAAAGAGGATACTCCTCATTAGCGATTTCAAATCAAGACTTGGTGGTATAGAGACTTATGTTTACGATGCAGCCGATATTTTGTCTCAAAATGGATATGAAGTAAAAATCTATTGAATCAAGATACCAAAATGAAAAATCTGACAGTTGATCAAATATTTTTGATTGTTTTTTGCTATGCGAAATTTTGTAGATGCTATAAGACTCAGTAGGGTAGTTAGAAAATTTAAACCAAAAGCAATCCGATATCATAGCACATTGAGGCGATTGTGATGGCTTCCCATATTAGCTTTATGATCTCATAAGTCCAAAAAGTTTATGATGTATCACGATCTTTGATATTTCCACCCATTCCCAAAATCTGTATTACAAGAAAATATGGTCAAGACACCATTTACATTCAAAAACTTTGTGTCTTCTTATCCAAGTAAAAATCCAATCACAAAGTTTGCAATATGTTTAAAATACATATCTATATGTTTAATCAAAAAACAACTCAAAAAGACTATCGACTTACACTTGTTACCATCAGATTTTGTCACAAAGATTACACACGAATCATATCAGATAGATACAAAAAAAGTGCAAACATTTTCGCACTTTATACAACAATAATACAGTGAAGAGTTAAAAGTTAAAAGTTAAGGTATTTCATTAACTCTTCAATCATCATTCTTCACTTTTCACTATTTTTTCTATTTCTTCCCAAATTTTTTCAGCAATTTCATCAATGGATTGCAACTTTCCATTTGGCGCGCTATCTATTACAGTCCAATTATATTTTTTGGCTACATATCTATAAGCTTCTGCAGCATCTTTCAAGTGTTCTAAATCATCTTCATGTATATCTCTTTTTTGTCATCACACATAATCTCTATGTCATTTTTTGTCTACCAATTGTTGTCAAATTTCTGTAGGCATATACAAAAGTATATTTTTATCTGGTCTTGGTATATCAAAAAGTCCATATTCAAAATTATCAAGCCATACCAAAAATTTGTCTCTCTCGGCGATATCTTTTATTTTACCAGCCTGATGTCACATATTTGATGATACGTATCTATTTGCAATTACTATTTTTCATTGATCCAACCATTTTTTAATCTTAAATGAAGCAGCATATCTATCTACTGCATACAGTACAGAAGCTCTATAGGGCCCAACTTCTTGTGCATTACCAAATTCTCAATTTAGATAATCTTCAACCATCATAGCACTTCTTTGTCCATATTGAGGAAAGTCTGCCATTTCTACAATATATCATTCTTTTTTCAATTTTTCAATAAGTTTGCGAGTTTGTGTTCACTTACCACTTCAATCTGTCCCATCAATTACTATAAATTTACCTTTTCTCATTTTTGCACAAAAAATAAAAATTCTATCTCATCCAAGATAGAATTTTCTATTTCAAAATCAATATATAATATTTTTATATAGATTCGATAACCTCTTCCATATCTGGCTGACCTCCATTACTTAGTTTTTTGATGTCATTGAATAGTGTCTCAATTTGCCAGTTTATATGTTTATCAGGATTTTTACCATGTTCGTTTTTATATTTAGATTTTGTACCACCAGTGGTTTGAGACATGTATTTTTCCCAAAATTCTTTTAGATCTAGTGCTTCATAAGGATTTTTAAAATAACCGATAGCCTCAGTACTATTACATATAGTACCAACCATATTTGCGTCTATTTTATCAATATTGTTTTCAAAGAACTTTAAGAAACGTTTCATAGCTGTGTCAAATTCTGCAGGAAATCATCTTAATCTACTCATTACGTTTCCATACACAACATACCAAAGATAATAGTTTGCCTCTTTGTGTCTTCATTCTGATTTCAGTTTTTTTACCAGTGAGAGTCATCTCACAAAAAATGCAAGACTCTGGTTTAATGCAGCATCTTCTAGCCAGTTAAAATATTTACCAAATATAAATTCAACCGATCATTTACTTACTGCTTTTGTTGGTATCATATTTTCATCATTTTTTCCTGCCTCTCTCCAAAACAGTTGTGCTCATTCTCTCATATTGTTGTCTGTTTGTTCAAACTTACCGTTTGAAGGCATCACTTTACTTATTACTCACTTATTTGCAGTCAACGGAGAATGCTCATAAAATCAATATGTACCAGCCACTTCTTCGTCTATATCCTCTCTGATATATTCTCTACTTTTTTCCAAAAGATATTTGAACACTTCTTTGTTTGGTCATGTTTGAGCCAAATTTATTACGCTGTTTTTAGATTCGCGATCTTGAAATTGTAATATTTTCAATATTTTCTCTCCATTTGCCTTCCAATACCTAGGAAATGTATGTATCAAAAAGTGTGATTGTTTGTCTGTAAAATTATCAATCTGGAAATTATTGATATCATATTTAGTTTCCTCTGAAAACTTTTTCTCAAAAGGTGGATTTGATGTGATTGTATCTAACAGCTTTAGAGTATTTTCTTGTTGTTCAGTATCTCTACACCAAAGTCATGGCAAAAATCACATAGCTCTAGATATTCTCCAAAATTCCGATCTTAGATTGTGGTCTTGCATATTTTTAAACACTCAACTCAACATAGCACCAAGTATGGCTGCCTTTACTCTGTCTTCTTCAGCTCTACTTTGTGCATTTACTGCCATTGCTTTCAAAAAAGGTAAGGCTTTGTGTGGCCTAATATTTCTCATATGTCTAAACCATTCTTGCTCTGCTTGTCTAAAGCTTATTCTTCATATCTTTTTATATTTTTCTTCAAATCACCCAAAATATTCATCGGTATTTTCTTTCAATTTTTCAGCAAAAGTTCTTGACCATTTACTTGCTTGATAGTGTTCATCATCATCTTTAAATCATCCAAATGGTTGTCTACCATCTATCACACCCACTAAGTAATCAAATTCCAATCTGCTTAATTCACTATGTCTTGGTTGTCTTCGGTGTACTATGTTTAATTTTTTATATTCTTCCAATTCTGTTTTTCTCTTTTTTTGCATCTCCAAAAATCTCTTTGCATGTTCTGGTCACAAAAATTTTTCTACCCAAAATCATTGTCCCATCTTTTCGTACAATACTCTGTTCCATGGACCATCTTTTTTTATAGTATACAAAAATGCAGCTGCAAATTGATAACGATTTTTAAAGCTACCCTTTTCCAAAAGTATTGGCATCAACTTTTGTCACCATTGTGTAGAAAAATGTGGATCCTTTTCAAATAAGTTATATCGCTTTTCTATTTTTTTCCATGTTCTATTTTCTCTTTCTGCATAATACTCTAGTCATGCAGAACTCATGGCATCTTGCAATCCAGTAAACACGTTAGGTCCCAAAAGACCAAATACATTACCCATTTTGCCATAAAGATCCAATCACTCATAAGAACACAAAAGATGCTCAAAGTCTTCTTTTTGTTCTTTTCTATACTCATCTACCTTATCATCTACATTTTTTTTCATTCATTTTACAGTATCTATGATGCTCATTATAGAAAATCCTCTAAATTTTTTTCCCTTCATTGGGTCTCTACTTCAAGTTGTAGTTGGTGGAGTATCTCCTTTTTGTTTTTCTGTATATCACATTACCTGTTTAGACTCCATCAATAGCATAAAGCTAGTATAATCCATTTCTCTTTCATGCTTAAATTTAGCATCTTTTGAAAAGTCCTTTGGATCTTGTCATGTAAAATTACACTTTACCTTTACCTTTCCATTTTTAGTAGGATGTGCTTCATAAGTTACCACTACAGCAGTTTGTCCCATCGCATCTTTTCATACTCATCATTTTTCTTCCTTTACTTCGTATGTATTTACAGTACGACAAAAGTATTTTATCTCTTCTCCATTACCGTTTATTAGTTTACCCTTTTTCATTTGTACTTGATTGTGTCATGTACCAAATACAGTTATATTATCAAATATTTCTGATTTTTCTATTTTTTCAAAACAATCATTCCAATCTTTCCTATTACTTTTCGGCATTTTGTGCAAAGGTCCAGAAGCCTTCATTTTATTTATTTGTTCTTCTGTCTTTGGAAGTCTAAATGTTTGTCCATCCAGGTCAGTTTTTATATCACAGCCTATCACTTTTACTGTAAAATCAACAGTGCTTATTCACACTATTTCCAATTCTAACCATGAAGCCTCTACATCATCTGGAGGTAGTTTAGATCATCATATATCAGTAAACAATCTAATTCATGCTTCTAGTCTACACTTATCTCCATCAATAGACTCCCAAGCTCTATCAAATTTTTCTTCTTTTGTTTCTTTTTTTTCTTCTCATTCTTTTCATTCTTCTTCATTGTTTTTTTCGGTTTCTTTTTCAAGTCTGTCCTTATTTTCTGTCAAATAATTCGCCACCTTATTTTTTAAATCATCAACCTCTTCTATTCACGATTTTTCTTTTTTTAATGTTTCTATAAAAGTCTTTCTACCATCGCTTCACAATTCTTTGTATTCATTTTCAGCTTCTGGTATAGCATATTCTTCATCTATATAATCATCCTCATAATGTCATACATTATCGTCTATCCATTCTTTAGCTTTTTCTATTCATTTTTGCTTATCTTCTATACTATTTGGGTTGATACCACATATACCATATTTAAGCAATGCCTTTACTTGCCAATCTTCAAATCAATTTGTGCTTTTCAATATTTTTATTTTTTCTTTCAATTGATTTGTACTATAATTACTTTCATAGTTGGCTTCGTTAAAATATACACCAGCAATTTTATTTCAATCTTTTCATATTTCATAATAGTTTTCTCATATTTTTTTGTACTTTTCTTGTTCAGATTTTGTCAATTTTTTATATTCTTCCTCACCAATTTGAGTAGAGTAGTGAGCAAACAAAACTAATTCTAGTAGGCCGTCCTCAAATCATTTTGATTCAATATTGTTTTCTTTTGCTGTTTTTTCCAAAAGCTCTTTTGCTTTTTGTTTTCTTTCTTCATCACCAAGATTTGAATTAATCTCAACATCATTGTGACTTGGTTCTCATATGTTTATTTTTCAATTATCTTTTATTATTTCATCAAGTTCTTTGTTTCGATCTTCTGTGCTTTCTTTTTTATCACCATTTAGCCAAGATTTTATGCCATCCATTCATTCTTTTTTGGTATTCCAAGCATAAAAAAGCTTTGTCATAAGATCCATTTTTTCCTGACTGACCTTTATCTTTCTATCTATTATTTCTACTTTTTTGCTTTCTACGTTTCACTCAAAGACATATATATATTTTCCATTTTCATCTTTTATCACTTCACCACTTCTTTTACACAAAAATGCCACACCATGATTTATAGTAGTGTTTCAGTTCTCATCTTTTTCCATTATTTCTGGGTATTCTTTTTCCAATTCTCATTCATCAAAATCTGTTTCATCTAGTGAGTAATCCAAAAATCATTCATACTTATCATCTATTTTTATCTCATATCCATCTGCTATCCTCACTTCACCATTTTTTGCAAACAATGAATAAAATATTCCGTCTTTGTTTTCTTCCTCACTTGTCATATCATTTTTTGGATTTTCCAACCGATTTAATATCTCTGGGTCCGTATCATTAAAGTCTATTTTAATTTCTATTTTTTTGTGTCACTGATTATCTTTTATTTCTCTTTTAGATGAAGCAAAATTAAACTTTTTTCCAGATCTAGATTTTATAAAAATAGTTTCTTTTTTATCTCCCAAGTCTTCCAGACTTCTCATATATCTATTTAGCTCATTTGTATTTATACCGAGCTTTTTTACAATTTCTGATTTTTCTGCTTTTGAGACATATTCTCATATGGCATCTTCTTCTTTTATGCTATCATCAATTTCTTTTATTATTTTTTTTATGTCATCATTTCATCACTTTTTCTCTATATCCTTTATAAATTCTTTTCGCTGTTTTTGGTCTTTTATATTTCTAGTCCTTGATTGTATATCTTCTAGTATTTCCTTTTTTGTTTTATTGTCTTCTATCATATCTGTATAGTGACTTTCTTCCTCATATTCTCCTTTAACTTCGCTATTTCTAAATTCTGACAATTCTTGCTCCAACCAATCTGCTTCATTCATATGTTCAACTATTTTTTTTTCTATCTCATTTTGTAATTTTGTATCAAAATTTTGGTTTAGTTTTGGCATTTTCAAAAGCTCTCTCATTTCTTCCAAGCTTTCTTTTTCTGCATTTTGTGTTACTTCGTAAAATTCTTTATTTCACAGATATAGCATTTCTAGCAAAATTGATCTGTCAAAAATACTCCATTCTTCAATTTTTGTCAGAGGATTTGCTTGTATTACTTTATTTAGTTGTAAAAATCACACTATATCATCATTTGGTATTTCTAGTTTTTTTTCATCAATATTTTTTGTATATGGCAAAAACTCTTCCAATGTTTTTATGCCTATTGGATTTTGGCCATCAATTATGTATCGAAATTTTTCCTCAAATTCTTCCTTTTTTTTTCATTCAAGATTTTCAATAATTCTAGCTACTAATCTCCTCATTATTGCATCTTGCAATACCATTGGCATTTCTTCTCTGGTCCTATATTTTTGTATGTTTTTTAAGCTGATTGTTTCTCACTTTATTTTATCCCAACTAATATTTTTGTGTACTATGTTTGAGTACATTTGGTTGATTCTTTCTTCTTTATCAGACAAATATGATCAAGTGAGTGTTTCTACTTGTTCTTTATTCCAGCTGCATTCTTGTTCTGACCAGACTTTACGAAGAAATTCTTTTTCACTCATTCACTCAATCTTCTTAGTCTTATTTACTGAATTTTCTGCCATTGTTTTTTCTTTGGATAAAATCAATAATAATTATACTCCAAAAAACATTTTTTTCAAAGTTTAGGCTACATTTACTTATATTGTAAATATTTAGATACAAATGTCAAATAAAATAAAAAAGTGACACTTGTGATGCCACTTTTACTATTTTTTTAATTTGTTTTTTTATATGTTCTTAAACTTGTACAGCTCTACACCGTTAATCATGTCGTTTTTTTCATTTTTTTGATATTCATTTGATTGTACAATTACTATTTTGTCATCCAAAGATATATTTCATTTAAATATTATCCTAATCATCTCCTTCCCTATTCTTTTTAGATTTTGATAGTTAAATGATTCTGATATTTTATATCACTTTATTCATCGTATCATATTTAAGTATCTATATGTTTCATCAGATTTTGTAAAAGTAATCACAGGTACTTTTGGAGCCAAAGAGGACAATCTAGCTGCTGTATATCCATTGTCTGTAAAACATACAATTGCTTTTATTTCAAGTTCTTTAGTAACCCTATAGGCATTATATATTATATAATCTCTTACCACTGAATCCTCATCATCTTCAAATCTTTTTGCATCTTCTTTTGGCAATTTAAGCTCATATTTGTCCAATATATCACATATTTCTGTCAATATATTTAGTGGATCATCTTCTTTGATCATTGGCTCCAACATAAAACCATCTACAGCCATATTACAATATTTTTCCATTTTTTTTGCATCCCTCAATGGATAATCTTTTTTTCAGATACCAGACATAAAGCTTATTGAGACAGGCTTACCGGTGTTGTTTATCTTGTTGATCAAATCTTCTTCGCTTACCTTAGATTTTTTCATAAATTCTTGCATTTTATCAAACACAAACACTATACCATCTGCTACATTGTTGATACTTTCAAGATTTTCTAGTCACTCTTTTGTTTCAATTTTTGCTATTATCTTCATTTTATCCTGATTGTGTTGTTTCAAAAATCTTTTTAATTCCAATATGTCTTCAGCTGTTTTTGTTCATGACAAGGATATCATATGTATTCAGTATTCCAGTCATCGTAAAATATCTTTTTTATCTTTTTTAGTTAAAACTCCAAAATCTATATAATGATCTAAAAATCTTACCCTATCAAACTGCAACAGTTCTCATCAATTTAGTACCCTGCAATCTATATTATCATCTGATTTTATTTCTTTTACTTCTACTATGATCTCACTTTGTTCAAACTTTATTTTTTCTCATTTTTTTAAATCTCACAATTTTTCATAGTCTACAAAAATTTGTTTATCACTATCTTGTGCATATTCAGAGTAATCAATATTGATTGTAGATCATTTTTTCAATTTTATGTTCATTAAGTTTTTTACTCTAATATCGCATCATTTTGTTTCCATCATTATGGTTTTACTGTTGTCCAACTTCATTATAGTTTCGATATATTTTTTATTGTTGTCATCAAATCCTCCAGATAAACTAAGCCTAAATACATCTACCATGTTTATCACCTTTGACAATACAGTTTCTTTTGCTAGAGTAGGACTTACTCAGGCAATAATTTTTGAAAAATGGAAATTATTCATGTTTCTTTTTTACAATAATTAAAATTAAGCAATTTTTAGCCCAATATTTTGGGATTTTTTGGTTTTTTATATATTTTCATAATCTATTATGTCAAATCATTCTGCATTCATTTTTTTGACAAGTGATTTCTTTTTTACTATCACCTGTGCGTGATCGTTTGTTTGTGTGTGGATCAAATCTTTTCAAATCATGATATATACATTTCTATCTACAAAATGTTTTGGGAAATACATGACATTTGTATTGTTGTTTTTTTCTACTTTTATATTTATATCCAGTTTTGGCAAATCTTCTGTACTTTCAAGGTCAATTTTTAATCATATTTCTTTTTCCATTTCCATTATATTTTTACCAGCTTTTCATATTATTGCTCATCTTTCAGACTTTGGCACAAACAATTTTATAGTTTCTCAATTTATTTTTGACACAAAACTACAAGGCAATATTTCTTGTAAATGCTGATCTATCACCAATTTGGCATAATCTCATAGTCTAGAACTTTTCTTATTTTGTTTTATTGCTTCTCATATTGGCATTACCACTATTTGTTCTCCAAAAGTATATATTTCAAACATTATTTTTTTCTCAAAAAAACTGCTTACTTGTATTACAGGTCTAGCCAGATCGTCAGATTCCATTCACTCTGGCACTTTTACTGTTAGATCCAACTGCAATATTTCTCATATTTTTCATTTATCTACAAATACTACAGTATCCAATACTTGTGGTATTATACCCATCTCTATTGTACCCAAAAATCTTTGTATGCTATCTACAGGTCTTGTAGCATGAATTACTCATATTAATCCTATACCAGTCAATCTCATATCTTTGTACAATTCAAAGTCTGAAGTATTTCTCACTTCATCATATACAGTATAGTCTGGCCTAGAAAGAAGTAATATATCTCTTACTTCATCATGAGATCAATAAGTAAAACTATATTGTACTACGCTTTCTGGCACCATTAAATCACGAGGAGATTCTATTGTTTTGATAATATTTTTTCATTTTTCATAAAGTTCTACCAGAGCTTGAGCAAATGTAGTTTTACCACTACCAGGAGCTCAAGATATTAATATTCATTTTGCTTTATTTTCAAACAAATCCAACACTTCTTTGTCCAGATCATAATCTTCAAGTGTTAATTTTTTGATAGGTTTTACCGCCGTGATCTCCAGTCCATCAGATAGTGGAGGATATACTATCACAATCCTATATGGTCACAATTGCACAACCTTTGACATACTTCTATCTATCTCAAGTACTGCATCATCTCTACTTTCTACTTCTTGAAACAAATCATCTATCAAATTATTTACAAATTTTTTGTCCAATATCTCTTTTCCAATTTCAGATTTTCGCCCTCAAGGGTTTCAGTTTTTTTTCAAAATAGGATTTTTTTCTTTGATATGTATAGACATTGTGTCCTTATCAAAGAAATTATCCAACACACTTCCACATCATTTTACATCTTGCATAAAATATTTTGTGATGGAAATAAAAAAATTATCTATATTTTTGTTTTTTTGTCCAAAATTAAGGTAACTCTATATATTGATTTTTTCTCAATTTTCAATAAAAAATGTATACTTAGCAGAAAGAGTATAGTTTTTATCTACAATTCTTGATATGTTTTTTCGTGTAGTTTGATTGAAAGAGACAAAAAATAAGAAATATAATATAGATATTTTGCTTGAATGAGATTCAGAATCTTTTGTTAGAGAAACATTACAATCATACAATATAGTTGTTTTACGTGTCTCAGAACACAAAAAGTCAGTAGAAGAATTTGCTTCTATAAAGATTGTTGCCATACATCACCAACAAGAATTAAGTATATTTTCTTATCTCAAAGATCTAAAAAATGCAATCTTAATTTTTTCTATGATAGGTTTTGATATAAAATATGCCAATTTTATTGGTGAGCAAAAAATTCCAGAGATGGAAGTCAAAGAGATATTAAATTCTGCACAAAAAGAAGCTAAAGACATCCAATTAAGTTTGCAAATACAAAATGAAACACAAAAAAAACAAGAAAGTAAAATATACAAAGATCAAACTCTAGACAAGGTTTTAAAGATAGTAGATAAAACATTTTTGGAGATAGACAATCTTACATCCAAAGTGTGAGAGACTGCATCTCAAAGTGATATAAGAGATTTAAGTGTAATGAAACAAGATCTTACAAAACTGAAAATGTGAAGAAACGACGACAAAATGATCGAATTACTCCAAAAAATATATCAAACATATTATAAAATACATGATACATATATGCTTTCACTAAAAAAAGAGCAACAATATCCCATTAGTTGATCTATAGTTTCTGATGTTGATGTTTTGATGGAACTAGAAAAGTTAAACAAAGCCAAAAAGGTCAAAGAAATAGGAGCCAAGAGAGACAAAGATGATACTTTTTATTTATCTTTTGACAAGATTTGACTATATATTAGATTTTTAGTGCAGGACATCACCAATAAGGCCAAAGATCTTTCAGTATTTTTTGAAAAGATATTTTGTTATTTAGAAATATTTGCCATATCTGTTTTGGTCTTTTCTTGACTTATAATTCGATCACAAAAAATTACATTTGTTATAGATATTTATCTATACCAATATCTTTTTTTGATCAAAGTAGCAATCTTTGGTTTATTGATATTTATATTCAAAAGATTTAAATCACAACAAATCAAAAAAAATATTTTAATACTTTGCTTGATATTTTTGTCATATATTTTATTATTTTTTATGACAAAATTTATATTTATCCTCTAATCCAAATACACTAAAGTGTCTTTTATATTGCTTGCCATAGCTACATTATCCTTTTCTGCATATTTTTATGCAATATGATTGCAATATTTTGGTCTTATACCGATATTAGCTCTTTTGATATTTTTGATATATTATTTTAGTGGTGTGTCTATCAAGATCAAATCATGAGATATTTTTCAAAGATATTGATTATTTTTTGCTTGGATAGTTACCATATTGTGAATATTTTTGATATGAAGATTTTTTGATATTGCCATAGTCAATATGACATTATTTTTGATCATACTCAACATATCTTTTTGGATTTTATCATACATTTTCAAGTACGATGATGGTAAGATAATGTGACAAGTTTGATATTATGGATTATTATTATTTTTGTTGATTTACACTCGATTTTCTGCTGGATTTGGGTCATTTTTTATAGTTTTTAATATGGTGTGGCTTCTTACTTTTGCACTTTTGTGATTTATAATATTTGTACTAAAACTTAAATACAAGATAGAAAAATATTTGTTATATCAATTTTTTGTATTTGCAATAGTGGCAGCATGATTAGTTTTATATGATCAAATAGACAATATACACATATTTTTGTTGGTATCTGTTTTGTGACTTTCTATCTTATATTTGTATATATACAACATATTGTCTCACAAGCCACCTAGTCCGCAAGAATTTAAAAATATATCAGTTAGACGCATATTGGCTTGAGAAAGAGTCTTAAACCAAGACTCGATCAGGACAAAAAATTCTTATAAAATATACAGTTTTATAGATGAGTTTCCAAAGATTATAAAATATATATTAGAATGATTCAATGTATTTATAATATTACTTTTGATATATTTATACTTTCAAAACGCGATTTCATTGCAGGGTAGCTTCCAGCAGATTTTTTATTGGCTCATTACTTTGTGATTTGTAAGCAATGTTTATTTGCTCAAAAAAATCTGATATACATCTACTATACAGAGGTTTGTGACTTTTGCTGTTATAAATTTTGCTATATATATTAGCCTTTTTGCTGCTTTACAATCTAATATATGAAGGATAGTATTTTTTGCCATTATTCGAAATATTATTTGTGGTTTAATAGTTTTCCATGTACACAAGACAAAAGTATGACTATATCTCAAAAAAGTTGATTATTTATTTTGGATATTTACCACACTGTTAGCATTGGTGGTTAATATAATATTGTTAATACATACACAAGTGATATGACAACTATTATTTCCGATTATACTATTGTATATATGAATACAATGAATGATATTGTTTTATTCTGTCAAATATATAAACAAAATACAAGAAATAGATTTAACTCAGGATTTTGATCGGTCTTTAAATTCGGAAGAAGACAAAAATTAGTAATTATTTTATCAGTTTACAATTATTTTATGAAAAAAATATTTTTATTGATTATAACTTTCTTTTGTATTTTTGGTATATCTTTTGCACAACATGATAGTTGGTGAGATCGTGGATCAGATCCCCTCACCATATTTGAAAGTATAGTAGATGATGCCAATGATGACCAGTATAAGATACAAGAAACAGCATTAGATGGTATATCAGATCAGCAATGATCTTATGCTAAAGAGTTTAAAATCACCAATACACTAGACTATGTTAGAAAAAATTTAGACCCATATTTACAACGAATTGTATATGCGGGTATGGTACTAGCTACAATAGCTTTGATATATATATGATTTATGCTTGTGACCAACTCTGTACACAAACAATGAGAACGAAGCAAGCTAAAGTCTAGTTTTATGTATGTTCTTGTTGGTGTGTTTTTGTTGTCTTGATTTTATTTTATCATAAAACTTATAGTAGCGCTTATTGCTTCTATATTTTGATGAACAAACTGAGATACTTGATTTTAGATACAACCTTTAAAAATGAAACTTTATCATCACATAATTATATGATTTGTGCTACTTATATCAGTTTTTCTTATACCTCAAATCCAAGCAGCAGTTTGAGTACCACCATCATATCATGATAATTTTTCTCAATATCTTACAGATGGCGTGCCAGATAGTGAGTGAAGAGTAGAGACAGTATATGATTTGTGAATAGACTCAAATAAATCCTTAAAAGACAATATTAGATGTTTGTTTTATCCCAATTCTTATTTGGTACCTGGTTGTGAATCTTCTAGCGCTTGATGAAGAGTTCGAGACGTTGCTAGATATATATGATTTTGAGTATTGGTGATATTTTTGGTAGTGACTGGTATTACACTCCTTATCAATTGACGCGATTCTGAAAAGGTCAAAAGCTCATTAAAATGACTTGTATATATTTTATATGGTTCATTTTTATTTTTTGGTTCCACTTGGATACTATGATCAGTACTTTGAGTAGAAACCGTGCAATGAACTCAATGAATGGTAGAGTGACTTCAGTGATGACCAGATTCTTTATTTTTCAAAATACTAAGCACACTCAAGGCATTAGCATTTTTTGCTTCTATAATTATGCTAGTAGTCTATTGATTTAGAGTGATGGCAGTATCGGATCAAGCCGACAAGACAAAAAATATGATCAGATGAATAATAAATGTTGTAGTCGCACTAGTAATTGTAAAAGTTATTGATTATCTTTATTATATCGCACAATTGCCAGCCTTTACTCAGAAGGCAGCAGAATTTATCATAGAAATTGCCAAAATATTTGGGTTTGTATTTGGAGCAGCATTGGTACTTATGATATTTTATGCATGATTTCTTATGCTTACAGATCAGTGAAAATCTGAAAATATGAAAAAAGCAAAAAATATTATTGTATGAGTACTTCTTTGAGCTCTAGTTGTATTTCTACTTTTGCTTATCATGTATCAAGTATTTGCAGAATTTGCATAAAATATTTAATTTGTCAAAATATCTTATAGAAAAAGCACTTTGTCTTGATTTTCTTGTAGAAAAAATTATAAAAAATTTTACTCTTTTCGACAGCGCTCCTGTAGTTCAGCCGGATAGAATAGCTCCCTCCTAAGGAGCAGATACAGGTTCGAGTCCTGTCGGGAGTAAATAAAAAATGTGTAATTTCTCAATGTGCAATTTAAAATTATCAAATTATTTTACATTTCACATTTATAATTTCACATTTTATTAAGCATTTCACAACGGCAGCGTGTCTGTATGATTTGTTTAAAAAACTTTTTATTCTTTTAATCTATTAAAAATGGCGGAAATCAAAACCACCAATCCTTTTGAGAGACATTGAAAAGATACATGATCTCCAGAATCTCAAATTCGAAATCTCACACAAGAGATTAGTATGCTACAATGACACCTAAAAGAACACTCAAAAGATTTTGACTGAAAAAGAAGTCTTTTAAAAAAAGTAGCAAAGAGAAGGAGATTTTTAAAATATCTCAAAAAGACAGATCTAGATTCTTACACAAAGATTTCTAAAAAAATCAGTGTAAAAGTATAACACAATTTACAATCCATAATTTACAATGTACAACTATTGTAAACTGTACAATGTGAATTGTAAACTGTAAATTTATTTTATTTTTTAAGTTTTATATTATAATGGACCTAAAAAAGTTCACTCAACAGCTTAGTGCTGGAGAGCTAAACATTCCCAAAATCAAAGAGGGAGAAAAAACAAAATGAAAAATATTGAAAAAAATAGAGAATTGAGTTTTAGTAGACTGTAATGATTGAGCATTTACTTGAATTATTCTTTCAAAAGAGGTAAAAGAATTAGAAAGAAGCAGTTATGACTTGGCTCCAGGTAGAGAAATTGAATTAGAAGTAGTAAACACCAATATTAGACATGAAGATGGTTATTATATAGTTTCAGTTACAAAATTATTACAATATGATGTGCGAAATTCTATCTTATCAAAATTTGAAAAAGACGAAGTCATCAAGGTAATTCCTACAGAAGCAAATCTTGGTGGATTACTTATTGATATGCATGGTATCAAATGATTTATTCCGTTGTCTCAATTAGCACCTATTCATTATCCTAGAGTAGAAGATTGAGACCAAGAAGCTATTTTTGATAAATTATTGGAACTTATATGACAAGAAATATCAGTTAGAATAATAAATATAGATGAAGACGAAAAGAGGATAATACTTTCAGAAAGAGAAGCACTAAAAGAAGAAAGAGAAAAAATCTTGTCAGAATTAGAAGTGTGAAAAGTATTTGATGGAGTAGTTTCTGGAGTATCATCTTATGGATTATTTGTGACTATGGGTGGTACAGTTGAATGACTTGTACATATATCTGAGATTACATATGGGCACGTAAACAATATAGATAGACTATGAAAAATTGGAGATAAGGTTAAGGTAAAGGTTATTGGTCTTGAAAATGGTAAAATATCTCTATCTAGTAAAAAACTAAAAGAAGATCCACGATCTGCTTTGCCAAAAAAATACAAAATATGAGATATTGTTGAATGAGAAGTGATCAGATTTGTGCCATATGGAGTATTTATCAGAGTATTTGATGATATCAACTGATTGGTTCACTTGAGTGAATTATCTCAAAAATCAGTACAAAATCCAAACGAAGTTGTAAAGCTTGGTGAAATAGTAAAAGCAAAATTGATATTGTTAGATACAAAAAATAGAAAGATTGGGTTAAGTATGAAGGATGCAGATCCAAAGGCTGCGGTAGAAAAGAAAACAACTAAAAAACCTATAGACAAAAAACCATCAAAAGGTTTGGAGGATGTAGTAAAAAGACTTGAAGAAGATGACGAAGAATAGTCCAAAAATAGTAAAAAGTTTGTAAAGTTCATAAAGTTGAAAGTTGTTGTTTATTCGTATACCAATGACTTTACAAACTTTATGAACTTTTTACTTTTATACTAAAATGCTCAGGTGGCGGAACTGGTATACGCGCAACGTTGAGGTCGTTGTGGGCGATAAGCCCGTGGGAGTTCGAGTCTCCTCCTGAGCAAATAAATCCATCCCACCTTCCTTTATCAAGGAAGGAATATTAGATGAGATAATTAAGGAGAATATAATATACTTCTCCCTGCCTTGATAAAGGTAGGGGATGGAGTAAAAGGATTTATTTAAACAAACAAATTATAGTAACAATTGATTTAAATAAAAATTTTCTTATAAAAAAATATAGTTTATATAAAAAATAAATAATATGAGTCTACAAGAGCAGTTGTTAGCTGACTACAAGCAAGCTATGATGCAAAAAGACAAGATCAAAAAAACAATCTTGAATTATGTGATAGCACAGATCAAAAACAAAAAGATTGAGTTACAAAAAGATTTAGAAGATGTAGATGTGATCAAAATCTTAAAAAAAGAAGTAAAGGCTTTGTGAGAAGCTATATGATTTTTGGAAAAAACAGACAAAAAAGATGAGTTAGCCGAAGAAAAAGCCAAAAAAGTTCTTCTAGAATTTTATCTTCCACAGACCAAATCCAAAGAAGAAACGAAAAAAATAGTAAAAGAAATAATTGCTTCACAATGAATTGATGATCTTCAAAAACAAAGAGGTCAACTGATGTGAGCGATCATGTGACAGTACAAATGAGAAATAGATTGAGCTATAGTCAACGAAGTAGTAAACGAGATGTTGTCGAAATAATATTTAAATCAGAATAAGTTTTATGAATAGAAAATTCTTGATCATAAATAAATTGTTTTTATCCATGTTTGTGATGGCAATTTTTTTGTGATTAGGTTTTGTTGGCGCAATTTATCCTAGTTACGAGGATTCTGACGACTGCTGACAAATACCAAATTATTCTTCTTATTCTGATGATTGAGGCAGTTATGTGACAAATGGTACTTATATATTAAATTGGTATGTTAACAATCAATCTGCTATTTTACGAGCGGCAGCTGGCTTGTGATCTGTAGATGGTGTTTGTGATGATTATCCATCATTAGAGTGATTAGCAATCAGAACCGATTGGAAAAAAAATCTATGTAATTCTGCACCAGATGATTTAAAAAGTCATCAACAAGAGTTATTTACATACTACGCTTCAGAAATAGATTACAACTTTACATGGTGATTTGTTGATAAAGAAAGCGTATGGTGACTACAAAATCTTATGAAGGAAGCAGGCTGTCATGCACATAGAGATTGTAAATTGTGAGTAGTAACAATATCAGATTTTTTGTTTTGTGATGTTTGTAAAGCTATAAATAATGAACGAGAATCTACAACTTCAACAAACCCTGAAGACTGTCCAGAATGATTTGTACCTGTTGAATGAGTTGATTGTTGTCAACGAGGCCCTACAGAGTGTTTGACACCATTTATTACAATAAATTGAGAGTTAGACAAGACCACATATAACGAAGAAGATTGAGATTTAAATATTGTAGTAGACTATTCAGACAATGAAATATGAGATATAACATTTGCAGATGAAAATAAAATTGTTATTGAACCAACAAGCGCATTAAATTCAGATATAAATTTCAATACTGGAGAAAAGAAAATATTATTTTCACTATCTACAGATTGAGTAGACAATATATCTATAAATGTAGAAAATTGATGCGCGGTTTTAGAGGGGAACAATTGTCCACCTGTTACTGCGAATCTTGATCGTGATATCCCTTGTCAGCTGACTAAGGATCGATCACAATGTGATAACATAATTTGAATTGATCCACAGCCTGATACTGGTTTTACAGGTTTTTCTAGTCTTTTAGTAGACTGAGTAATATGTGAAAAATGAATATTAGAGCTTCCTTTTTGTCCTGATATGTGTTTAAATTGGCAGATTACTAGTCAAACATGTGAACAAACTTATGGAAGTTGATGGTATGCTAATAATAAAACTCCAACATGTTGTATAAATTGTGGGTGAGACAAAATATATGATCCTGAGAAAGATGAATGTGTGTGTGATCCAAACAAAACTTGTAACAAGTCTTGATATGTAGTTGATCCAGTGACTTGTAAGTGTAAATGCGATCCATCCAAAAGATGTTGTGGAATCGAGCTAAATACGGTAGTTCCATTTATCTGAGATTGTATTGAGATGACATCTCAAAACAATACTATGGATCCAAATGATCCAAACACAAGTAGAGTAAACCAGCTAAACGCATTCCCTTTCCTTATGATGGGATTGAGCAAAATACTAGTTACGGCCATATTGATATTTTCATTTTTGATAGTGATAGCTGCATGAGTAATGATGGTTACATGAGTAGCCAATGAAAGTAACTTTACAGAGTGAAAGAAATGGATAAAAAATGTGGTAGTAGCACTCATATTACTTGGTACATCAGGACTTATACTCAAATTAATCAATCCAAGTTTTTTTGGGGGATAAATAATAGGCGTTTCAGCGTAATAACGTTGCAACGTTGAAGCGCTTTAACGCTGAAACATTTTAATTATTTTATAGACAACCAATGGCAAACATTAAATTAGAATCTGGATGATTTTTGATAGAAAACAAAGTATTGTTTGGACCAAATGTAGCCCACCAAGACTACATCAATCTTGCTCTAGAATCTGGAGAAGATTTGATCAATGAAAAAGTACCATACATGATGGTAGAATTTCCATGAGAATATGATATACAATGAATAAACATCAAATGTATTTCATGAAAAGAAAAAAAATTAAATTATCTTGTACGTTTAAATGACAAAAAATATGCAATCATTCAGAGTCCAAAAATACTTGAAGAAGATGAAGTTAGTGGTATGGACTATCGATTGTATACAGACGAAAAAGTAGAAAAAAAGATTGATCAGTTAGAATTAGAGTGAAAAACCATTAAATTGAATAGTGAATGAGGAAAATTACAAGTAGATATGAAAGATGATAAGTCACATGAAGAAGTAGATATCAAAGTTTCTAACACAAAGGGAGAAACTCCCGAAGTGGAAGTATAGTAATAAATAATAGAAAATTGATAATGGAAAATTATTTTTTTTATTTAAATTATCAATTCTCCACTATCTATTATCAATTAAAATAATTCAGTCTCACTTTTCCATTTCAATCTCTTTATAAATAATTTGCTTTTTTTGCAAATATCAGTATAATCTAGACATCTTAAATTTAAATTTAACCACGTCATCAAAAATCAAAGTGTTTTTGGGACTCAAAATATCATCTATATTTATCAAATAATTAGCATACTGACTTTTTTGTCAGTCTACAAACACAAAATCTACAGTGTTTGGTATAAGTTTCTTTAGATCTATTTTCAAAACATCAAAAGGATATACAATTAAATTTTTTCATGCTTGTTTTCAAATATTTTGTATACCTTCCAGATACGAAGCATAAGATATTTCAAAAGAATATAAAAATCATCACCATTTTTTGATAGTGTTTGCTATCACAATAGAGCTGTATCATACAGCACTACCTATTTCAAAGCATATTTTGGGCTTATATTTGTTTAAATGATTTACCAAAAAATGCTCAGTTTCAATGCTGATTATAGGGATATCTCTATCTGTACAAGATTTTCTAAGATTAGAAAGCTCCATCAGATTATTTATAAAATTTTAAATTAATAATTACAAAAAAGAACAATGAACGACAACAATTTATATTGAAATCTTAATATAGATTTCTCAAACAAAAACAAACCTAAAAGAGGAAGAAAAACAAGCAAAAAAGACACAAGAAAATCAAAAGATCTTAGATCTGATGCCTTTTTGCGTCATTTAGAAAAAAACAATTATACCGATATCGACAATCCGCAAAAACTCATCAAAAAATGAGAAAAACCAGTAAAAATTGGTAGTTTGATGTGATTGGAGCAAGTATGACAATGTATGTTTATAGAGTATGAAAATGATATTATCATAGTAGATGCTGCTATGGAGTTTTCTAGCAAAGAAAATTTTGGAGCAGATTATATCATACCTGATATAGCTTACATCAAAAAAAATATTAAAAAACTTAGAGGTATAGTAATTACACATGGTCATCTTGATCACGTATGAGCTTTGAGAGACATACTTCCAGAACTTGGTTATCCTATGATATATACTACACCGCTTAGTCTTGGTATTATCAAAAAAACTTTCGACAATCCAAAAGATGCCGAAAAGATCAAGTACAAAATGATTGATCCTGACACAGACATTATCAGATTGTGATGTTTTACATTGGAATTTGTGCCAGTAAATCACAATATACCAGAGACTTTGGCTATAGCTATACAGACACCAAAATGACTTATATTTAATTCAGCCGATTTTAAAATTGATCATACTCCAGCTATTGATAGGCCAGCCGATTTAGCAAAGATTGCTAGGATATGAGCTGAGTGAGTAAAACTTTATATATGAGATAGTTTGTGAGCAAACAAAAAATGACGATCTGTTTCAGAAAAAGAGATATGAGAAAATCTAGACGAAATGATCCAAAAGACAAAATCTAGGATGCTTATAGCTACTTTTGCTTCAAACGTGTGAAGAATTATCCAGATAGTAAATAGTGCTATTAAAGCCAACAAAGTAGTATTCCTTTCAGGAAGATCTATGGTAAACAATGTAGATATTTGTCAAAAACTTGGTTATATCAAAGTACCAGATGGCTACATTCGCAAACTTAGTGAAGAAGTAGATACATTTGACGATGATAGAGTTTTGATACTTTCTACATGAGCACAAGGAGAGGAGTTCGCAGCTCTTACAAGGATGGCTAGAAATGAACACAACTTCATTCAGCTAAAAAAATGAGATACAATACTTATGTCTGCTACACCAATACCAGGAAATGAATGATCTGTAAATTGAATGATCAACAATCTTGTGTTTAAAGATATAAATTTAGTTACAAATGATGATATCGATGTGCATGCTAGTGGACATGGTAGCGCGGAAGACCATAAACTTATGTTATCTTTGCTTAAACCAGAATTTTTCTTGCCTTATTTTATGCCTGCAAAAGAGAGATATGCGCACAAACATCTTGCAATGGATATGTGAATGCCAGATTCTCACATCCTTATGCCTATGAAAAATGGTGAAATAATAGAGATGTATGATGATGTAGTTTTGATCTGAAAAGATAAAGTAAAATTAGATACAATACTTGTAGATGGTAAATGAAAATGACATCTTTCGGGAGAATATGTGATCAAAGCACGTAGTATCATGGCTGAAGATGGAGTATTGGCGCTTATATTCAAAGTAGATGCAAAGACCAAAGAGTTAGTGTGAAATATCCAGATAGAGTCTAGATGATTCGTATATTCTTCTGAGGTAAAAAACATACATACCAAGGTAGTAGATTTTGCTAGAGCAAAATACAATGAAAATGCAAAAAGGAGAATACCAGTAAAAGACAATCTAAAACAACTAAAAGAATCACTTGGTGAATTTATCACACAAATTATTGGTAGAGTACCAATGATTATGCCAATGTTTGTGTATATCAACAAAGATGCAAAAGATGACATATCAAAAGACGAAGCTATTGTAGGTATGACGATAGACGAACAAGGTGGTGAATAATTTTTTATAAAAAATACTACATATGATCAATCATGTATCAGTAATGTTGGATGATGTATTGGCATCAGTCCCACAAGATACAAAAATAGTAGTAGATGGTACCCTAGGGCATTGATGACACACTAGAGCAATTTTGGATCAATTCCCAAGCGTGAAAAAGGTCTATTGATTTGATCTAGATCCAAATATTTTGTCAGAGACCAAAAATAGATTGTCAGATTTGTCAGACAAAATAGAATTTGCACAAGATTCTTACACAAATATCTCAAAAGTACTGTGAGATGCAAAGGCAGACTTTGTATTGTTAGATTTATGAGTAAATATGGAGCACTTCAAAGATTGATGACGTGGTTTTTCTATCAATTATGATTCTAAATTAGACATGAGATTTGATATAAACTCCAAGACTTCTGCGTATGAGATTATTCACGATTATTCATTAGAGCAGTTGTCCAATATATTCCAAGAATATGCTGACTTTACAGCACAAAAATCTGATGAGATTGCAAGACATATAGTCAAAAGTAGAAAAGAAAAAGCAATTGAGACTACATTTGATCTCAAAAATATATTAAATCAAGTATGACTTGGACAAAAAGCAAGTACGATCATTTTTCAAGCAATTAGGATTGAAACCAACAAAGAAATTGATAATCTAAAATTAGCTCTGGGACAAATTCCAGCAATTTTGTCTACATGATGAAGATTTGGTGTGATTACTTTTCATAGTATAGAAGATAGGATAGTCAAAAATTATTTCAAACAACTATCTCAAGATTCAAACTTTCAACTCTTGTACAAAAAAGCAGTCAAGCCATATTATACAGAAGTACAAAAAAACAGAGCCAGCAGAAGTGCAAAATATAGAGTGATTCAAAAAATTTAATACAAAATCAATTTATGAAAAAATTTGCCTTTATATCTACAAATTCTTTGCAACAGTGTTATCATTTTATCCTCAATAAACAGAGAAAACACAAGTATTTTATGGATTTACTAAAAATTTGAGCATTGGGATTGTCTATATTGATATCAGGGTTTTTCTATCTTCGTTTTGTATCTTTGGCATCTACAGAATGATATTTCCTTAGACAGGCCAATAACGATCTAAATTCAATTAGTTTTCAACATGAAATCATAAAGACAGAAGTGTTGGAGCAAAAAAGAAACAATCGAGAACAAATGTATTGAAACAATCAAAGCAAAAGGATTGTAGATATACGCCCAGAAATAGTTAGGATACCTAGCAAAACAGAATTAACTTACAAATAATTTTTTGATCACCCCTTTATTTCCCCTATTTGAAAAAAAGAGGGGATTTTATTTTTTTTAAAAAATTCCCCCTCTTATTCGAAGAGGGGGTTAGAGGGTGATTTTGTTTATTTATCTATATTTTATTTTCTTTGAATTTACAATTTCTGTGTATTTTTCTTCCATCATTGTAGACTTTGATATGTGTATCTTTCATGTATTCGTATCAAGTATTTGCAATCTGGTGAGCACTTGTATAAGGCCAATTTTTGATATCTTCTATAGCTTCATGATTGATTGGATCAAAAGCCACACAACTTTCTACAAATTCTAGATTGTCTTCTTCGATCTTTTCTGCTTTAAATCTTCACTCAAACACTGGGACTCATCTATTTTCATTTCATTCATTTTTTTTCTTGACATACATAGCATAACTTACTTGCAATTTCCTCATAAAGTCCGATATTTTCATTCATTTTTCTTTGTTTTTTATCACAAAATGGAAGTGTTTTGGCAGTATACAATAAGATGATATCGTAATTTGTGGATATTCCAACAAGTTTGCAATCACATAAAGTATAAATGTCTTATAGTCATTTGAATGTTCAAACAATATATTTCCATTGAAACCTTTGTTGGAAATGAGGTAATATGTATTTTCCAAGAACTCATCACGATAATTAGACATATTTTATCTATTAAGCAGATAAAAATTTTACCAATCATTGATATCATCATATACAATATACAAATATCTTTGTACTATGCAAGAGTAAGCCATTGCCTTATTCTAAAAGTGTGATTTAATTTTGAAAAAAACACATTATTTCAACTTTGGTTATGAAATATGTTTCATAATATTGATTTTCTTGAAAAAATTATTATAATTCATATCACTGAATCAGAATAATTTTATCTGATATTGTAAACAATATGGAAAATGTAGTAATTATATGATCTGGTCCGGCAGGACATACAGCTTCTATTTATACAGCCAAGGCCATGCTCAAACCTTTGATGTATGAATGATTTATGGCATGAGGTATAGCTGCAGGCTGACAGCTCACCACTACCACCATCATTGAGAACTTTCCAGGATTTCCAGATGGTATAGATGGTTTTACTCTCATGAACAACATGAGACAGCAGTCTATTAATTCTGGTACTAGGATAGAGACCAAGACAGTGGACAAAGTAGATTTGTCTTCTTCACCATTTAAAGTATTTGTATGAGAAGACACAATAGAAGCAAAGACTTTGATCATAGCTACTTGAGCAACAGCAAAAAGGATGTGACTTTTATGAGAAGCAAGATTTCGAAGTAGAGGAGTATCTGCATGTGCTATATGTGACGGATGACTTCCAATATTTCGTGACCAACATATCGCAGTGATATGATGAGGCGATGCTGCTATGGAAGAAGCTATACATCTTACACATTTTGCTTCCAAGGTATCTGTGATAGTTCGTAGAGATGAGCTCAGAGCTTCAAAAGTAATGCAAGAGAGAGCCAAATCAAATTCAAAAATAGATTTTCTTCGAAATACAGAAGTAAAAGAAATCTTGTGAGACGATGTCATGACATGACTCAAAATATTTAACAACAAGACGAATGAAGAATCTGTGTTGGAGGTGAAATGACTGTTTTATGCAATATGACACAAACCAAACACAGACTTCTTGGATTGACAATTGGAGCTTGATGAAGCTGGCTATATTATCACAAAACCAGGGACTACCGAAACTTCAGTTCCATGAGTTTTTGCAGCATGAGATGTGCAAGACAAAAAATATCGTCAAGCTATTACATCTGCTGGTACGGGTGCTATGGCAGCACTAGAAGCAGAAAGATATTTACAAAAATAAAAGTGTTACAACGTCTCAGCGATGTAACGCTGAAACGTTTTAACGCTTAAACCTTTTATTATTAAAATTATAATTATGTGAGCAATACACTTAGAATGATCAGAACAATTTAAAAAGGAAGTACTAGAATTTGATGGAGTAGTACTTATCGACTTTTGGGCAGAACGATGTGGTCCTTGTAGAATGCTTTGACCAGTTTTAGAAGAATTAGCTTCAGACAATGAAGGTAAACAAGTAAAAATCATTAAAGCTAATGTAGAAAGTCAAGAAAACGCACCATTGGCTCAAAGTTTTCAAGTAAGCTCTATCCCAGCAGTATTTTTGGTAAACAAAGGTGAGGTAATAAAACCAATTATTGGAGTAAATCCAAAAGATGTCTATCAAAAAGAAATTGATATATTATTAGAATCTTAAAAAAATATTTTTTAAAAAACAAAAACCTTTTTATTTCACCAAACTTTAATTGGATGGTTTGTAAAAAGGTTTTTTTATATTCAAACACTCAACAATTATTTCTTTTTAGTTTTTTTAGCAGTAGCTTTTTTAGCTACAGGCTTTTTGATAGCAGCTTTTTTAGCAACTGGTTTTTTAGCAGGAGCTTTTTTAGCCGCAGGTTTTTTACAAGGCATTTAATATTTTTTATTAAATAAATCTTTAAAAACAAAAGATTCAAACTAGAGATATATAAGATATTTTTTGCAAAAATCAATAGCATAAATGTCAGTTAAGAACAAGCAAAACTTACTATATTTTTTTAAAAATAAATTTTTTATACACTTTTTTATAAATACAATTGTAAAGCCATATTTATCTTTATACCATTTTTTTAAAAAGTTTTCTTTATCTTGAAATTAATCTACGCATTAATAAACATAAAAAGAAACAAAGAGAATTCATACTTTTAATATTAACAAAAAACATGGCAAAAAATTTAGTGATAGTGGAGTCTCCTGCAAAATCTCAGACTATAAAAAAAATACTCGGACCCAACTTTGAAGTGAAAGCCTCATATTGACACGTGGTAGATCTACCACAAAAAAAACTTGGAGTAGATGTACAAAAAAACTTTGAACCAACTTATGAAGTTAGTCCAGACAAGAAAAAAACTATTGCAGAGCTCAAAAAATTTGCCAAAGCAGCAGATCGTGTATGGATTGCAACTGATGAAGATCGTGAGTGAGAAGCTATATGACGACATGTGGCCAATCAATTAAAATTAGATGTAAAAAATACCAAAAGAATTGTATTTCACGAAATTACAAAAAAAGCTATTGAGTGAGCTGTAGCCAATCCAAGGACCATAGATATGAATTTGGTAGATGCTCAGCAAGCTAGGAGAGTACTTGATCGTCTTGTATGATTTGAGCTTTCTCCAGTGCTTTGGAAGAAAATAGCCAGAGGGCTTTCTGCAGGTAGAGTACAATCTGTAGCAGTTCGTCTGATTGTAGAGAGAGAAAGAGAAATAGAAAAGTTTAAGGCAGCCAATTTTTTTAAGACTATTGCTACTTTTAGTGGACAATCAAAAAAAGATTTTCCTGCTACACTAAATACTGATTTCAAATCTCCTGACGAGGTAGAGGAGTTTTTGTGAGATTGTAAAAGTTCAGAATTTCAAATATCAAAAATAGAAACTAAACCATGAAAGAAAACCCCTTCAGCTCCTTTTACTACTTCTACATTACAGCAAGAAGCTAGTAGAAAGCTGTGATTTTCTGTATCTCGTACTATGCAAGTAGCACAAAAATTGTATGAAGCATGACATATCACATATATGAGGACAGATTCTGTAAATCTTTCAAATGATGCTGTCAATGCAGCACAAGCAGAGATTACCTCTCAATATGGAAAAGAATATTCCAATCCTACTAGATATAAATCTAAATCAAAATGAGCGCAAGAAGCTCATGAATGTATCAGACCAACACATATGGAAAATCACAATGCTGGAGTAGATGCATCTCAAAAAAAACTTTACGATTTGATCCGAAAAAGAACTATTGCTTCTCAGATGTCTCCCGCAAAGATAGAAAAAACCAAAGCCACAATAGATATTTCAAATCACAAAAATAAATTTATCGCAGAATGAGAAATGATCAAATTTGATGGTTTTCTCAAAGTATATATTGAGTGAAGAGATGAAGATGATGTGGAAAATGGAGGAATGTTGCCAAAACTTAGTGAATGAGAAATATTGGATATGAAACAAATTGTCAGCACAGAAAGATTTAAAAAGCATCCACCAAGATATACAGAAGCTAGTTTGGTAAAAGAATTAGAAAACAAATGAATTGGGCGTCCATCTACTTATGCTCCCACTATCTCTACTATACAGAGGAGATGATATGTAGTACTTGAAAGTAGGACATGAGAAAAAAGAGATTATACCGAGTTTACACTCAAAAATGACAATATATTACAAGAAATCAAATCTCAAAATACCTGAGTAGAAAAAAACAAACTTTTTCCTACCGATGTGTGAAGGACGGTTACAGATTTTTTGATACAAAATTTTAAATGAATATTGGATTACAATTTTACTGCTTCTGTAGAGGAACAGTTTGATGATATAGCTGCTTGAGATATCAAGCGACAAAAGATGCTTGCAGATTTTTATAGCCCATTTCACGCAGAAGTAGTCAAAGCTGAATGAGCAGAGAGAGCTAGTGGAGAGAGAATGTTGTGAAAAGATCCAAAAACTTGAAAACCCGTAATTACTAGGATAGGTAGATTTGGGCCCTTGGTACAGATATGATCTGCAGAAGATGAAGACAAAAAATTTGCAAATATTCCTGCAGACAAGACAATTGAGAGGATTACATTAGAAGAAGCATTAGACTGTTTTAAATTACCAAGAGAAGTTTGAGATTACAATGGAGAAAAGATCATAGCCGCTATAGGTAGATTTGGTCCATATCTCAAATACAAAAGCATATTTGTATCTATACCAAAAGATTCTGGATTTGATCCAGCATCTATTAGTCTAGAAGACGCTATACCATTGGTTCAAGCAAAATTAGAATTTGAAGCTAATAAATATATTAAAGAGTATATAGAGAAAGATGAAAAGATAGAAGTACTAAACGGAAGATATTGACCCTATATCAAGTACAAAAAGAAAAATTACAAGATACCAAAATGATGAAAAGATGCTACAGATTTGACCCAAAAAGATTGTCTAGAGATTATAAAGTCCCAAGACAAGAAGAAAAAATAATAATTGTAGTCCCCTTTTTAAGGGGAAGTACCCACGAAGTGGGAAGGGGTTTAAGTAAGCAATACTGCCGACTTTAAACCCACCACCCCGAAGTTTCGGGGTCCCCCTCCCTTCAAAAGGGAGGTATTAGTTTTTTTCATAATGCTGACATGCTCAAAGTACGATATGAATATATGTCTGAATCTTATCCTAGATTTGGAGTATACAAGATACAAAAATGACAACAAATACAGCAATCGATTTTGCATGAAAGTTTTTCAAATATCATAGAAAAAAGCGTAGAAGATCAGCCAGATCAGCAAACCTTTTTGTTAGATGAGAGTAGATTTTCGTTTTTTAGATTTGATATTTTTTTGGATTCAAAAGAAAATTTTTCTATACAAGACTTACATGAAGTTACAGAAGAAAAGATGGAGTTTATAGAAAATGAGAAACAGATAAAATGAAAATTCCTCACCACATATATTGATAGTATATTTGTAGATTGAGAAGAAAAATCTTTTGTGATTTGAGAGTCTGGAGATATATTTTTTAGACTATATATCATCTATATTGATACCATATCACTCAATAAACTTAATTCTACATACGGAAAGATTAGAGAAAACAAAAGTATAAAAATACTTCCACAATCTTTTCATACTGTCTTATTTCTTAGAAACAATTTAAAAAGAGACAACTTCTTGTTGCTCTATATTACAGAGTCTTTTGCAAAGGTGATTAAAATCAAAGATAGTTTCTATGATTCTGTGCATGTAATCAACCTAGGTCTAAACTCTCTCAAACAAATGTACAAAGACAACGGAATATCTCAGTGTCGATACAAAGACAACGAAAAAATACAAGAAAATATGCTTGCAGACAATCTTGTGAGAGAGACATTAGAATTTTATTCCAACTTATTTTTTTCTCGATTAGAGGAACAGGGCTGTATATGAAATGACATATTTGTTATATCTCCTGTAGTCAAAAACTGATGTTTTATGGAGATTTTTAACAAAAAATATAGAGAATACACCAACAATTATATAGTACCTTTCCATCATTCTGACAAATTAAAAAACTTTGATTCTCAGCGAGAACCAGATGGAATGGATACACTTATTTATTTAAATCGCGAGCAATCAGATTTATTTGATTAAATATTTCTTCTGTTTCTTGTTGAAAAATCAAAGAAAATATCTAACTATATAGATATTGAAACAATATTTTATTGTACATTTTTATTGTTGCATTGTATTTTATTATTTATCAATTAATTTTGGCAAAAAGAAGATATAGAAAAAAGAAAAAGACAGTAATTCTAAGTAAATACAAACTAGGTATAGCAATGTTTGTGCTATGATGATTATATTTTTTCTCATTGTATCTGGCAAAAGGATCTCCAATTTTTGACGTACTTACAAATTATGCTAGTGTAGTGTTTGGGCAAATATGATTAAATATATTTTTTGGTCTATGTATGTTGGTTTGACTACTCATACTAGCCAAGTGATATTTGATGAATCTACTCATCAAACAATTTGTAGTAGTTATGATACTTGTATCTGGTATTATCAATTTCCCTATAATTGATGGAGATACCAACAAATATCAAAGTTTTGGTGGTTACATATCTTGGCCTCTCATAGAGATACTGGACGCTATGTTTGGAGCCCAAGCTACAGCAGTTAAGACCTTTATTATTATTATATTTATCTGAGTTATAGCTTGGATACTTTATACCTTCAATTTTTCTATACCAAAAATAAATGTAAAATTGGAAAAATATAAAAGATCTAAATCTGCCAAATCAAATAGACAGACAACTAGTTCTATATCACACAAGATTAGTGAAAGTAAAAATTCTTATAATACATGATACACACCAGAAGTTTCTCGTTCCTTTATCAAAAGTATGATAAAGCAAAAAACAGAAGAAAAAATTTATGACAAAAAACCAAGACCACTTATCAAATTTTCTGGAGATAAACCAACTTTTGATATATCACTATTAAAATCAAATATAAATAGTTCTACAAGCATTGATGAAAGATTTCTTATGGAAAAAGCAAAATCTTTACAAAATAAATTGTTAGAATTCAATGTGGCAATTACTATAGAGTGATTTGATCTTTGACCATCTATTGTACAAATTAGAATTAAACCGGAAGCTGGTATAGCTCTCTCCAAGATAGAAGCACTGACAAATGATATTAAGCTTTCTCTAAAATCTAAATCTTTGAGAATAGTAGCACCAATACCAGGTACGGATTCAGTATGAATACAATTGCCAAATCCAAAACCTGATTTGGTTAGGGTTGGCGATATATTAAGTTCTCAAGAATTTCAACAAGATATGAAAAAAAATAACACTAATCTTACTTTGTGAAAACAAATAGATGGTTCAATTATTATAAATTCTTTGGAAAAGATGCCTCATTTATTGGTAGCATGAGCCACTTGATCAGGTAAATCAGTTTGAGTAAACGATTTTATACTTTCTCTAATGTATCAAAACTCTCCATCAGAGCTAAAATTTCTCATGGTAGATCCAAAACAAGTAGAATTAGAGTTATATTCATGACTTCCGTATATGCTTGGTCCTATAGTTTCAGATGCAGACAAAGCCTTAAAGTTACTTAGACGAGCAGTAGATGAAATGGAAAGAAGATATAGCCTACTCAAAGAAAGGAGAGCTAAAAATGTAGAAGAGTACAATGCAAAAGTGATGTGAGAAAAGATGTATCGCATTGTAATAGTTATAGACGAATTAGCAGATATGATGATGCACAAAAATAAAAAAGAAGTAGAAAATGCCATTACTCGTATTGCACAAAAAGCTCGTGCTATATGAATTCACCTAATCGTTGCTACTCAAAGACCATCGGTAAATGTAATTACCGGTCTGATCAAAGCCAACATGCCTACAAGGATTGCATTTGGAGTGGTTTCTGAGATTGATTCAAGGACAATCTTGGGTAGAAAATGAGCTGAAGATTTAGTATGAAGATGAGATATGCTTTATATAGATCCAGGTACCAAACGACCAATTAGGATTCAGGCTCCATTTGTAGAAACTAGCGAGATAGAAAAAGTAGTAAAAACTCTTAAGGATAAATATATGAAATGACTTTCAGAAGATGACGTATACAACCCAGAGATTGTAAAAGCATTGGAAAGCAAGCTAGAAACATCTTGATGATCTTATTCTGGATGATGAGGAGGATCAGATGAAGAACTCATAGAGCAAGCTATACAAGTAATTGCAGAGACAAGGAAAGCATCTGCTACATTGCTACAAAGAAAGCTCAATGTTTGATTTGCTAGAGCAGCCAGGATTATGGACCAACTTGAAGAGAGAGGAATAATTTGACCACAACAATGAGCAAAAGCTAGAGATATATTTATTTAAATATTTATAAAAATTATTAGATCTATAAAATAGATTTATCAAAATAAAAAAATCACTATCCTTTTAGATAGTGATTTCATTATTTGATTTTTTTTATTTCTCCAACAATTTTTTTAATTTATTGCGAGTCTCATTGGATTCTGTTGGTGGATTTTTACTAGCTTCAATTTGTTGATAGTTTTGGTTTCATCACATATAGTTTCAGGTAATATATGCTGTCATAAAATTATTACTCATATTTTCTTCTGGTTCTACACAAGATATTGAAAATTCTATAATTGAGTTACTCAAAAACTCTAAACCATTTTCTAGTTCCAATTCAGCAGTAATCAGTAATGTGTCTCCACCTTCTAAAAGCATTAAAGGGTATATATCCCAATCAATATCATATTGTGAATAAGATATCCCATTAACTCAATCTAATTTTACAGTATGACCAAATCATGTAATTTGTTTGTCTACTACACCCAAATTTTCTATCTCTATTTCTAATTCAGCTTCATGATCATTTATCGCCACAAAACTAGCGTTATTTATAGCTAAGTCTCAATTTAAAAGTCCACAACCTAATCAATATAATTCAAATTCACTAATATTTTCTCTATTTCATGTACTACAATAAATATTTGCTGCTTCCATCCATTCTAAATATTCATCACAATCTCAATTTGATGGGGATATATCAAAATCCATTTCATCACCATTATCACACTCAAATTCAATTCAGTCGTATTGATTGTTTTCTAGGCCACACTCTTCAGCATATTCTTCTATCCAATCCATAAAACCATAATAATCTCATTCATAAGTCTCTGCTGCACCTAGTACTTCTTCATGAGTACAGTTGAATAATTCACATCTATCGCTTTCATCAAATTCAACAAGTTTTACTCAACCATGACCATCGCATTCTTCCATAGATTCATCCACTCGGTCCATTTCATTCATTTGATTAGTACATGACTTATTTAGAACTGGCTCATATCAATCCATGCATTCTAAGTCATGTAAATCGTCATAAGTATAAGATTCAAAATTTGACTTCATTTTTAGGTTCATCACATTACCGTGCATTTTGTCGCCAGCAAATGTGTAAACCAATCATGCAAATACCAATACTGCAAGAGCAAGTATTATACTCCCATTTTTACCAAGTTTTTTCATAAAAATAAATTAATATATAAATATTTTACACATAAATTATAAATTATAAATGAAATTTGTCAAATTTTTACATACTTTTTGTTTCAAGCTAGTTTGAATTTTGATCTTGATTGTTTATACAATAAAATATAAAAAATCAAATCTATTTTTATCGCCTATTTTGTATTTAATGAGTAGGATTAGAAGAGCAATAAAGTCTTGAACCAATATAATTATATGATTTTGTGTTTTTGTGTTTATTTTTTTGTTACGACAAAATTTTGCCAAAGCAGATGTCAGCATAAAAAAACCAGCCTATGATAGTAGTAGTATGAGTGAGTTTATTAGTCAAAAAAGTATTGCACTTTTGCAATATAGTTTGTCAAATGCACAGCAACAATATCGAAACAATTTTGACTTAAACTCAGATTATTCTTTACAAAAATATTTGTCAGATCAAAATATATTACAAAACAAAAATTATGAGCCATCAGATTTAGTACAAATAGATTCAGAATATATCGTGAATAGAGCAGGTAGACCTTATTTACGTCAAGCTGCACAAGTAGCATTTGAAAAAATGGCTTTTGACTTTTACCAAGAACTTGACCAACAATTTTATCTGATTAGTGCATATAGGACATCAAGAGATCAAGCGACTATGTTTGAATGAGGTTGTTCTTCGATTAGATGTGCCAAAATTGGTGGAAGTGAACATCAGTTGTGATTGGCAGTAGATATACATGTAGCCACCAAAAATTGATACAACATATTTTGAGAAGAAACATTTGAACGAATGAATAAAAATGCATATAAATACTGATATATAAACACTTATCGTAAATGAGCAGATGTTGATTGAAAAATGAAAGAAGTACGACATTGGAGATATGTTGGAATTCCATTAGCTACAGAACTTTACAAAAAGGATATGAGTTTTGTAGAATACTACAATAAATTAGTGAAGAGTGAAGAACTAAAAGTTAATAGTTAAGGTTTACTTATACTATAGTTTGACATAAAACACATTAACTTTTTACTACTCGCTCCTGCCGGCAGGCAGACATGGTTTAACTTTTAACTAGACTTAAATGACAGAAAAAGCAAAAAAAGAATCAAAAAAAGAAAAAAAACTACAAGAACAATTGGAGAAGCTTCAAAAGGAATATAATGAGCAGACAGAAATACTCAAAAGAGCACAACATGATTACATCAATTTAAAATTTGATTTTGATAGATTTCAAAAATATACAGAAGAAAAGGATAAGGATAGTGAAACAAATTCACTTATTGCTAGTGTAAAAAAGTTTTTGCCTTTTGTGGAAGATCTGAGAAAATCTTTGGATACTTTACCAGAAGAAAAGAAATCAGACCCATTGGCTCAATGAGTACAATTGGTTTATGACAATTTTTTGAAAACACTTGAATCAATGAGTATCAAACAAATAGAGGCTATATGACTAGAGCCAGATTCGGTATTACATGAGCCAGTTTCAGTTCAGCCAGTAGAGGATAAAAAAATGAAATGAAAGATAGTGCAAGAATTTGAAAGAGGATTTGTGTATAAGAAAGATGACAAACAAATAGTCTTAAATACATCAAAAGTAATAGTTGGACAATAATGTACAATTGACAATGAACAATTTACAGTGAATAATTTGCAATCAAGGAAAATAAAAAAAAGTTGGCAATGGAAACAGCCAACTTTTTTATTTTCCTATTTTCTTTTAAACCATATTTTTATGCCCATTATTCCAACAACTATACACAGTAGTCCAATAAAGGATAAAAATATTATTTCCCAGGCCTCCTTAACAGGCTCCATCCATAAGCCTATTATTGGATTTGCCATCACAAATAGTGCTCCAAATATCATAAGGCATATCCAGAATATTATTCCAATAATCCTGCCTGAAAGAAAAAAGAAATTTTCTGTAAAATAGTAAATTTTTTTCATTTTTTGTTTTTTTATTTATTATTAATAATATTATAAAAAATATTGTGATTAAGTCAAGTCTGATTTCACTTGCCTTATTCCCTGCAGGCCGCTATTCGCTTCGCTACAGCGGGTCTGTAAAGACCACACCCCGAATATATCGAGGTTGGGTCTTTTACTTGAAAAAATATGAGTTTAAAGTACAAAAAAAGCATGGAAAAATCAATACTAAACAATATCCCGAATAAGCCATGAATCTATCTTTTTAAAGACAAAAAAGACAGTATTCTCTATATCTGAAAAGCTAAGAATCTCAAAAAAAGAGTATCCCAATATTTCAACCCAAATTCTGTGCGAAAACAAGATATGTTGAATAAGGCAGAAACTGTAGATTTTTTACAAGTAAAAACAGAGTCAGAAGCTCTTTATCTAGAAGACAATCTAATAAAAGAGCATCAGCCTCCCTTCAATAATATGTTGAAATGATCCAATAGCTACGCTTACATCAAAATTACCAATGAAGATTTTCCACAAATATTCATTACCAGAAATAAAATAAAAGATTGATCTAAATATATTTGACCAAAACATAATACTATTGAATTAAAAAAGTTTCTTCAATATCTGAGATACATCATCAAACGAAGGGGTTGCAAAAAAACTCAGTTCAATCAGTGAAAAGTATGTTCAGATTATCATTTTTGATTGTGTAATTGATGGTGTTCAAAAAAGATCCATTCAAACAAATTACAAGCAAAAAAAGAATATTCAGATATTATAAAACTAATAGAGCAATTTTTCAGATGAAACACAAAACCAGTCGAAAAAGAGATCAAGCTACAAATCCAAAAAGCTGTCGATGGGGAAAATTTTGAACGAGCAACAAAGCTCAGAGACATATATTTGCAGATAGAAAATCTTACAGAAAAGCAAACTGTAGTACTTCCCAAAAGTACATCATGATATATTTGTCAGATCAAAGAAATCTCAGGTTGGTTCGTCTATATTGTGTTAAATTTCTATGAATGAAAACTTATTGACGTAATTATCCACAAACAAAACCAAGAAGATTGAGATGAAAATTCCATACTATCAACACTGGGATCTGAGCTTGGAAATCTGGAGAAAATTGACTCGGAGAGCAGCCTTATTGTTAAAAACCCGAAAATTAAATTGAACAAAACTCAGATAAAAGAAGTTGTATCTCTTATGGACGGATTTCTCGATTCATATATCATCACCCAATCTTTCAAAGATGAGAATTTACTCAATGATATTCTCAAAGATATCCAAGAAAAGTATAAATTAAAAAACTTTCCATATCGTATGGAATGTATAGATATTTCTCATTTATCATGATCACGACCAAGTGGAGGATTGTCAGGTTTTTTGTGATGAATACCTAATTACAAATTGTATCGTAAATATAAAATTAATGCCAAAGCATCCGATGACTATGAAGCATTAAAAGAGGTCATTATAAAAAGACTTAAACCCAAAGACTCTTTGTCATCCTCGAGCAGCCAGCCCCGTCTGAATAGCGGGGATAGCGAAGGATATAAGAGTCTTCCAGATCTACTCATTCTAGATTGATGAAAATGACAACTCTGAATACTCAAAGAATTACTACAAGAAGAACGATTTCAGCAAGTATTCAAACAGGTAGATTTTGTATCATTTTGAAAATGAGTAGCTAGAAAAACAGCTTGAAAAATCAAATGAGAAAAGGAAAAAATTTTCTATTTTGATCAAGATATGAAGATTAAAAATTTCGATTTAAGATATGATCAGTCAGACAAAGTTTTGGTTAAACTTCGTGATGAAGCACACAGATTTGCCAATTCTTACAGAAAAAATCAGATGAAGAAATGATTTTAGCACTGTCATTTTGAGCGGAACAAAGTGGAGTCGAAAAATCCATTTTTTTTGATATAATTTTTTCGCTCCGCTAGGGTTACTTTTGCCTGCCAGCTGCAAAAGTAACCAAAAAAGCCTCGGGTCGCTCAGCCATTTTTCAAAAATCGTCACCCCACACCAAAAGTCTTTGGTGAGGGATTCCTAGTGAAAAATCTGAGACGACCCATTTTTTATTTTTTTACCATACACCACATATCAATACATCAAAAATACTTAATGTCAACGATTACTATAAGTACTTAAGGTGTTTTTTTGATAATATTGTTTTTCTGCGTATAATTGATTGTACATTTTAAAACAAGTCTTGATATATGACAATCAGAGAAAAACTTATATTATCATTTACTATATTGTGTCTATGGACGGTGTTTCTTTTTAGCGACGCAATTTCTTCTGTTCAATACAAAAAACAAAACACAAACCCACCGGTCTCGGTCAATAATGACCGGACCACCTCCCTTCAAAAGGGAGGAATTTCTGATAATCATTGATCAGCATCTTCTTTTGACTCTCAGTCTCAACATATTGAGACTCAAAACAAAGCATCCAAGCTAGAAGAGACAATAGCAGAGAATATTGAAAATTGACTCAACGATCTAAAGATTAAAACTAATGAAATCAAAAATTTGTCACAAGATATAGCGATTTTGGAAAAAATATATGAACAAGAAAAGAGTCCAGATATTTTAAAGCTTCTTTTGGAAAAATTGAATCATGAATATCAATTTGAGAAAGCCAAAGAATATATTTGAAATATCAATATATTCCAAGATAAGTCAGTAGATCCAAAGACATATATTTACACATATATAAACACACTCTCTTTGACAGATCAAAACAGTATGAGTAAATTTATGACATTTATAGATCAAATCAGAGAGCACTCTATGATAAGTGCGGATGATTATGTGTTTTATCAGTGATTGACAAAACTTTGGCAAAAAGATTACGAATGAGCAGATATTCTTTTGAAGCAGGTTAAGTGAGAATTTTATCAATCATTCACAAATCAGATATTTGATACTATAGACAAATTTAACAGTCAAAAGTGAACACCTCTTTATTACAAAGACTCACTCATTGCACTGACTGCCATGAAAAATGGTTATTTTTCTTTGGCCAACAAGCTTGCAGTCGATTCGATCATAGAAGACAATCAGTATATATTGCCATATCAGATACTTGCATATTCCAACTTTCTTACCAACAACCGGGAGAAATCCATAGAAAATTTTTATGAGCTTGTAAAACTAGATTCAGAAAATCAGGATAAATATAATTTTTATATATGAGTATCTTACTATCGATGGTGAAATCATAGAGAATCCATTCTTATATTATCCCATCTGATGGACAATGAAGCATACAAGACAGAGTGTTACAGATATTTGATATCAAATTATCAAGCTCTTTGAGATGATAGCAAGACCATACAAGTACGAAAAAAACTCCTGTGACAAGATGATTTATCTAAGTCAGATTTCAAAAACTTTTATGATATAGTATTTTACAGACCCTTATCTGAGTGAAAAAATCATAGCATTTACAAACAAGAAAGGCAACTTTCTTATGATTTTGTAGGTATGTGTTATGATCAATTTGGCACTTCAGAAGCTATATGTCTGTATTGAGAAGTAGGGATGGACATCGCCAACAAAAATCGAGAAAATGTCGAAAATAGTCTACTTTATTTAGCGGATAATTATCCAGAATCTAGCATATTTCAAGCACTAGGAGATTATTATACATCACACAATTCTAGCAAAAAAGCAAAAACTTACTACCTCAAGGCAGTAAGTCTTAGTGACAATACTTCACAAAAAAATATAATTGAAAATAAAATTATTTCTGAGTTAGACTAAGCTGCGAGCTTCATTTCTTCTCATTTTTCTTTACTGTTTAATTTTATTTCATTATTTTCTTTTTTATTCTTATCTTTTTCTCCTTTATTTTCTCCTTTATTTTCTACTTTTTTATTGTCTAATTTTATTTCTTTAGTTTCTCATTTGTTTGCTTTTTTTGCTTCTTCTAATTTCTTTTTTAATTCAGCAATTTCTTCGTCTTTCTTTTTCAAATTGTTTTCCCCCCATTTATTTACATCTTCACTCTCCATCTTCACAATTTTTTGTTGTGTTACTTCTTGTTTTTTTGATCACAAAAGTTTTTTTTCTCAATAATCTGATTTATTTTCACCCATATTTACTTCTTTAGTAATTTCTTTAGTTTTTTTTGATTCTCCGGATTTTCATTTTTTAAATTGTAGTTTTTCAAACCAATTGTTTAATTTTAGTCATCTTGTCTCTAAATGATTGTAAGAAAAATCAGACAATGGTTTTTTGGAAAAAATCCTACCAAATGTAGATTTTCGAGCATTTTTTACTGTGTTTTTTCAAGTATTCCATGTATTTACTACACCATTTACCATAGGTTGTACCGTGGCTCTTACTGCTCACTCAAGTGCTGTTCCTCCAGCTATTATTGGACTAAGCGGTATATTCATCGCTTTGTGATACCATTTACCATGGTTCCAGGCTCCTAGCAAAACATCTTTTACTCTTTTGGCTGTGTCTGCTGTTATTTCACATCATTCTTTTCACATAGTTTTTAGTGTGACAAACAAATCTGCAGTTGTTGTCACAACTGTTCAACCCAATCTAATTGGTATTGCCAAGGTATTTCAAGCTCTATTCAAAGTATTTCACATCTTATGTAATTCACAATTAAACAATATTATTATAAACAAAAAATAAAATTTGTCAAATTATTTAATAGATTATTTTGTAATATTTGACAAATAAAAGTTTTTATACTATAATATATAAAGATGAATTTATTTATTATTTTTTATTTAACCATGGTGAATACAGCAAATATAACCGAAGAAAATAAGCTTTCCTTGGATAATATCAAAAAGAATCCTGATCAAATTTCCCAATTATCTGATGAAGATTTGAAAAGTTTTTTTGATCAAGAGAAAGACACCGATGATTATGATTTAATTAGTTCATTATCAAAAGAACTTGGATCTAGAAAACAAAAAGAAGAAATTCAAGAAGATCCAGAACTTCAAAAAAAACTTGCAGAAGATCAATTAAAACAAGAAGAATCAAATGCTGAAGAACAGAAAAAAATGCAAGAAGAGAGTGAAATTACAAAAGAGGTAGAACTAGATCATGTAGAAGAACTTAAAAAAAAGCTAGAAGCAAAAGAAGAGGATAATCAAACATTAGAAAAGTGGATACAAGATTTAGAAAAAAAACTTGATGATAAAAACAAAGAAAACTCTTCTAAATTGGAAGAGTTAAAAGAAGCTCAAAAATCTTGAGATAAACAAGAACTGAAGAGATTAAGATGAGTGATTAAAAAATTGGCTCTAGAAAAAAAAGCTTTAAAAGATACTTATGCATGAGAACTTCCTAAATACGATGCATCAAAAATTAAGAAACTAAAAACTAGATGGATTGGATTTAAATTGTTTTCAAAAAGGCAAATTGATGGACAGACGGTAATATCAGGTCCACAATTGATGTTTAGAAATAATATTCGTTCACGTAGAAGATTAAATAAGACAGTTAAGATGTTTAATAAAATTTGAAACGATCCTAAAAAAGCTATTAGATACATATTGTCTAAAAGTATTACATGACAAATCTGAATGTGAGTTAAAAAACTAAATAACCGATTTACTATAAGAGACACTGATAAATTTGATGAAGTATTCAACAAACAAAAGAAAAAATTTATAGAAAATTTAGAATCAAAAATGGAAAAAAAATCTATGAGTGAGGTAGATAAAAAGACACTACAAGCTATAAAAGATAGAATTGATTACTATCAAAAAGCTTACAAAAGAAAAATGATAACAGTTTAGAAACGCTTCAACGTTGCAACGATGAGACGTTTAAAAGATTTATATTAATACTATTAAAAAAAATGAAAACATTAAAAGAGACAGTAGATTATATCCACAACTACATGACTGAATATGATAATTCAGCAGAAGTCATAGAGAAAGATGTGTTGTACGATATGATGGAGGAAGAATTGCTGGATACAGTACAAGATGTTTTGACAGAAGAAGATCTCAAAACATGGGTCAATAGTAAAGATGATACTTATTTGGACAAAATACTAAATGAAAGATTAGAAAATTATCCTGGTCTTTTGGAAGATATCAAAAATGAAGTTTTGAATGAGTATGTGAGTTGAGACGCAGATTCCGATTAATCGGAATAACGTCGAAACAATACCGGCGATTTGACTCTGGTCTACCGGAGGAACACAGTCGGTATGAGTTGAGAGTAGTTTATTTGTAAATTAAGATCATGGTTGATTATACATCTACATTACAGAAATTAAGGGATATTGATTGAAAGATCAATAATATTAATAATTTAGATGAATTAAATAATGTAATATCTAGAAGGGTTTCAGATCTTTATTCTGTGCTTTCTAGTAATAATTTTTTTATAAATCAAGATGTTAGTAGAGAAATAGATAATATTGAGTCTAGGTTGAATATATGATGAACATTAATTACAGAAGCTCAATGAGAAATTGCTCGTTTAGTTGCTGAAAGAGCTGCTCTTCCAGCCTGAGCCACATCTAATACAAGGAGGTCTGAAATTTGAAGAGAAATATGAAAACTTCTTCGTGTAACATGATGAACAGAAGCTGCACCATGAAACTGATCTACAACTAGGATACAAGATAGGCACAATGATTACAACAATATAAAAGTTGCTAAAGACAGTTTCAATATAAACAATACGTTAGCTGATCACAGCCATACTTTATGAGTAGCTAGTACATATGCCAATTTAAATTGAGTAGGAAAATTTGCATGTACACCAGTAAAACCAGTAAATTGATTCCATTTTTTTGATGAGAATTGAAATAGAATTAATGCATCTTCATGAAAATATAAATTTAAAATGAAATTAGATGACGGTAGTGAGACTGATGTTAAAGTAGAGGGCTTAACTATTACTGATTGAACATGAATTCCACCATATTCTATTGTTTTTTCAAGTAATGTTAAATTTGACCCCTCAAATATAGACTTTAGTAAGCCTCTTGAATTAAATATATGATGAGTTTATGAAAATGTGTGAGGTACAGGAATAAATGTAATCCATACCAAAAAATTGAAAACAAAATTTTTAGATGCTAATTTTTTGCCAGATCAGCCTGCGCTTGCTTGAGAATTTGATAACTATAACAATTCTGGTCCATGAAATAGAATTTCAGGTCATTTAACAAGTAGATATGATTCGGATATACATAAGTTAGAAAGAGAAGCAATTGAACGTGCTCTAAAAGATTGAGATGGTCCTAAATATGAACAATTAACACCAGAACAAAAAGAACAATTTTATCAACATATCCGTAGTCTGAATCATCCGACTCTAGCTGGTGCAGATTTTTTTTCAGCTTTAAATCCAGGACTGAATCTTAATAGTTATAATCATTTCAGAGATTGGTTTACCCATGATGATAGAGATTGGAATAAAGATATAAAAATTAAAACAAGAAGAAAATATAATGACTTTATACACAATAACTTGGAAACAAAAAGCACAGAATATATTAACAGCCAATTAGATAGTGATTTGATAGATAATATGAATACCAATAGATTTTTAAAATCAGAATTAACTACATTCTTTGATAGGATTAGAAATAATAGAGAAGATGATAATGTTCACTCAGTGATAGATAATGATCTTGATGATAAAAATCATAAAATGAAAAAATGACCACGATCTTTATTATATCCAAGAGATAAAAATTATATGAGATTTTTTTCATGATCATCTAAAAGATTAGACAATCAAGAGGTAGATATCAGCACAAATTCTGAACCAGAAGATTTAAATAATAAAGAGCCGGTAAAGTATAATATTACCACTAGTGTAAGCTGAAGAAACAAAATACAAGCTGAAATAGAAATAGAATGAGAAAAAAAGAAATTACAGTTCAAGGCCTGAGAACCATCTGCTTTGGTTCACAAAATTATGAGAGATCATAGAATCAAATATGGTAAAGTGAGAGCTCATATTGCTTACAATATATATAAGTCTATCATCCAGATCGCAAAAGATAAGGATTTAAGTTTGAGATATCGTCAAGACAATGAACATATGAGACTTCTAGATATAGATGAAAATGAAAATATTGTACTGAAGAATGAAGATGCCTGGACAAATCGTGGTGGAAGTAACAAAGCAGATACACAAATTCTTTTTGATCAACAATTATTTAAAAATACCAATGATTTTAATACTCCTGGTTATAATTGAAGTCTAAGGCATGGAATAGAAAATATATCATATCATTTTAATTTAGCTATGAATCAAGTACATAGACAATATCGTAGAGCAGTAAAAAGAAGACTTTTGTGACTTGTGCATTCACCTAGCAGACCTAAATTACCAAGTTCAATACGATTAAGTCCCATAAAAAAGATACTCAATTATCGTACAAATACAAATTTTGATTTTAGCACAACTATTGATTCTAATTGAAAACAGATTAGCGTAAATTTTAGAAAAAATAAGTATACCATAAATATGGAATGACTAAAAAAGTCAATTTCTTGAAGAGATTTATGAAAACTTTTGTGTAAAAGACAATGAAGGAAAAGGGTTTTTGATGGTATGGACAGAGATATTGCAGAATGAATTTATTCTGCATTGATGGAAAAATTGAGAACAAATTCAAAAATTGCTCGTAGTAATTTTGGTGCTATAGATGATATTACTTGAAACTTATATATTTTGGATTCTGATGGTCAATTTGGTATGATCACAAAAGAACAACTGGATACAGAAAAAAATCCAGTTCATTGGTGATTATTTTCTAGAAAACAATATTGAGTTATTAACAAAAATAAATTAGATAAGTCTGGTTATCAAATATTAGACGAAAAACAAAAGGCAGAAATGATGAAAAATCCATTTTTGATGCAAAGGATAATGAAGGCAGCAAACACTAGAATGTGATTTTTTGAATCTACCAGAGCTATTTTTAGTGGATAATATAATTTTTTTGTAAAATGTCAAACATAAAAAACAGCATAAATGCTGTTTTTTGCTTAATTTGAACTGTTTGAATATAATTTTGTTGTAGAATATTTAATATTTTTTACAACAAAATGAGCTCTAACAACTTTTATCAAAAGAATTTTAAACCTTCTGATGCCGAAAGGGTTGATTCTTTAAAACAAAATTTAAATGATAGTATCAATAAAAGAGATAAAATTGAAGAAAAAACCAACAGAGCATTGCTGGATACGTTTTTGAATGAATGAAATTCAAAACACATAGACAATGTAGCAGAACTCATTAAGCAAAAAAGGGAATCTCAAGATAGTGTTTCTCAAAATAAATTAAACGTTCTTAAAAATATATCTACAAATATTACGTTTAATGGAAACACAATTAAAAAGTCTGATCATGAAGAGGTATATAAAAAATATAATGAAATTCTTAAAGATGATAGCTTATCAGACAGTAAAAGAGAAGAGGAATTAGTAAACTTAGACCGTATTTTGGCGTCTAGGACAGTTCTTCTTACAGAAAGTAAATCAATCCAATATATCTTCAAAAGAAGAATATACTTTACAGAGAGTGTTACACGTGACTATATTTTTTCAGAATTAAATCAGACAGAACCATTTAAATGAAAGATAATAAAAAAGGATTATGATTTAAGTGGAAAAGAGCATTATTTTATTCAACGAAAAGATGAAGTCACAAAGAATGAAACTCATGGAATAGATGAGCCAAAGAAAAAAGAAGAAAAGAAAGATCCGATAGATGATACTGATGTAAAAGAGAAAAATTTAATCAATTCAGGCAATAAAATAGAGGTTAATGTAAATAACAATACTGATATCACTGCATTAGCTGAAGCTGTTTTGACATTATCAAATCAAATTTTGCAAAACAACAACAATTTACAAAATCAAACAGTTAATGTCCCTAATGGGAACTATCTGCAACAGCAATATCCTATGTTTTATGGCCTGTTTGCCAACAATGGAACTTTCCCACAAAACATAAATCAAAATAATAATCAAGTGAACCCAGTTATCACAAATAATATAGATTGATGAACAGACAACGCTTCAAATAATATACAACTTATATCTACTATAGAAAAGATGTTGGAGAATTTGGAGTTAAAGTTGGAAAATAAATTTGAAAAAAAATATAACAAATTTGTTAAAAAAATATCAAAATTAAAGACCCTAGATATAGAAGAGATTAGAAAAATCATGGAAGTTGAGTTAAAAAAAGTAGAATTAAATATTTCTAATGATATGGAAAACAAACTAGAAGAGGTAAAAAAGGAGTTTATTGAGAAAATCGAAAAAATTGAAAAAAAATATGATACAAAATTAGATGATATAAAAAATGAGTTTGAGAAGTGATTTAAAGAATTAACATTAGAAATATCTGAATTGAAATGACAAATAGATAATCTTAAATCTCAGCTTGAGGTAATTAAGGAATTGCAAGAAAATGCAAATAAAGATTTAAAAGAATTAAAAGAGAAACAAGAAGAAATAAACACAAAAATAGACGAATTAAATAAAAAAATAGAAGAAATTTCAGGACAATTGAAAGAGATTCAAGAAAAATTAGAGGAATGTTGTGATGAAGAAAAACCAATCCCACCAAAACCAATCCCACCAACATCATTAGATATGAATGCTGTGATATCAGACATGTGAACTGATGTGCACAGAGAAAAAGTTTCTCTGAAAGTAGAAGAAGAACTTAGAGATGAATATAAAAAAACAGCATGGTTTAATATACCCAAAAGAGCATGCTTATTTTTATCTAGATGAGCAAAAAGAAAAAGAAGAATTAGGAGAGAAATGAATGCTATATGAAGAGATGCTTTTACGTCAGATTCAGTTATAAATTCTAAATTTTCTGATGCAGCAGATCGTCATGAGTTAGAGTTACAAAATAGTTTGGATAGTGTCACTAAAGCAAATACTGTAGCATTTCAAAATCAACAAGTAAATGCTTTGTGTGAACAATATCTTCAATGAAATGTAAATGATTCTACATTTGAGACACAATTTAATGCTATAATTGCTGCTGATGCAGGTATTCAATCTGCTTTAGATGGACAAGATATTACTCATATTGGTACAAATATTTTGCTTAAATTACAACAACAAAGAGCTAAAATGCAGTTAAATACAAATGTGGAAGGTGAGTTTAATCAATATATAGCTACCTGAAGCCAAGTTCATCTTAATAATATAGATAGATATATAGAGAATTATATTAAAACATATCAAACAAATCCTGATTTCATGAAGGATTATGAGGCTTATATAAATGCAGTTCCTGGTGCCAGAAATAGATTGCAATTATTCTTAAAACATCAATGAGCCGTAATGAAAATGCAAGCTCAAAATGTTAGAATGAACATAGATATTCTTGTTAAATGAAAATCAGCCTATCAAATTGACAATAAAGATCGTCAAAAAAATTGGAAATATAAAGTTGGAAATTTTTTAGATAAGCTTCCACGATGGATACAAACAGCATGATTTATAGGTGTTTCTGTGGGTACATGATTACTTACTTGATGATTGTGAACAGTTGCTGCAGCAGCAATTACAACTTGAGTAACAGCATCTTCTGTGTGATGAATAAACGCTATCAAAAAATATGCACATCACACAAAAGAGCAAAATACACACGAAAAGAATGTGGTAACAGACTATAGAAATGAGCAAAAAAAGATTGCAGAATGGCAAAATCAAGCTTTAAATGGAAGGCGATATCAACGAAAGACTTATAAAGCAAAAAGACAATTAGCTCTATATGATCAAACAACACAAGAAAATATTAGTATAACACATACAATTACTGATTCAATTCTTGATTTATCTTCAAAAATTTGAAGTCTAACTCCTCAAGAAGAAAATTATATGAAAAAGAATCTTATTGAGTGATGGACTCGTTTGAAGTATTACAGAGAAAGATGACATAATTTCTTGGCTTCAAATGAAAATAACAATATAGAGAAAGATTTTAAAGAGCTAGAAAAATCATTAATTTTGTGACTAGGAAAAGTATGATTAACAAATCTTACTGATATAGAGACAATAAGTGCTACTGATGATCTATGAAACAACCTTACATATGATACAATCGAAAAAGATTTAAGAAATAGTTACGATAAATCATTAGTTCAATTTAAAAGAGAAAGAAGAAATCTTGCTATTAAATATGGTATATGAACAGCAGCTTTATCTGCAGGTATGTCAGTTGGTATGCAATATGTAATGTGAACTTGAATATTCTCTGGTAAGTGAACTCCAGATGTTGCGTGATATACATTTGCAGACAACTCAACAGAAAATTTTGATTTGTGAAAGCACGATTTATTAGATGTTTGAACAAAAAATGATATTTATAACACATGATCAGATATTTTCAGTAATCCTAAATTTGTTTGATCAGAAATAAGTATTGAGTTTGGAGCATGAACCGATGCAACACCAGTTGTATCATGAAACTTTACAGATGTAGCTTATGGTACAAAATTTGATGATGTTATTGCAAATATTGAAGCAATGGATTTAAGTTCAACTCAGAAAAAAATCTTTACTGATTTTATAAAATCAGAATCATTTCTTCTTGATAGTGGCACCCAAGTAAATGATAATTTACATGGGATGAGATGTTTGGAATTTTTAGAACAAACAGCCCAATCCTTATCTGATTCTGGGAACTCAACAACAGATATTAAACTTAGTTATAATCCTGATTTAAATGTTCAACCAGAAGATTGGTATGATGCTACAGAAAGAGTAGTGAACGCTAATTATAATGTAGATATTCCACCAATAGATTGAAAAGAACCAAGCAGTCGATGAACTTATTTACAAGCTCCATTATTCTTCAATACATTTAAAGACAAAAAATTAAAAAAAAGATAAGCCCGGTAAAGGAAAAGATAAAATTAAGGGTAAACCCGAAGATAAGTCAAAAGATAAAAACGGTGACAAACCTAATAATGTTGAAGAAGATAGTATACAAAAACAAAAAGACAAAAAGCTATTTAAAAGAAGAAGGTAATGATTATAAAATCAATTAATAACTTTTATCGTATAAAAACAAAAAATGAATAAGCCCTTTCAAGATCAGTTCTTAGATGAATTAATTATGAAAGCTTGATTTGGTGAAGAAGATGTGGAAACAGTAAAAGAAGATCTTAAGCCAATATTACAAGAAAGAATTATGATTCATATCTATAAAACAATCAATGATGAACAATCTAAGGTTGTATGAGACTTTTTAGAAAAATCTAAATTTGATGATTTAAATAAATACTTAGCAGACACTATCCCTAATTTTGAAGATTTCTTGATGGAGATTTATTCTCAATTTGAGGATGAGTATTTAGAGAATATGAAATAATAATCCAAATAAAATAATGATATTATAAATATCCAGTCGCTTATCGGCTGGATTTTTTTATACAAATAAATATACTAAATTTGATAACTTTCAACTTTAAACTTTCAACAAGAGTATATGATATACAACCCATATGACCACTATTTCAACAAAGCAAAACAGCAATGATACAAGGCTCGTAGTGCTTTCAAGCTAGAAGAAATTCAAAACAAATTCAAATTGATAGACAAAAATACAAAAACAGTTTTGGATATATGATGTGCTCCAGGTAGCTGGATGCAATATACTTCTGGCCTACTCACAACCATGAAGGTTAAATATTTTCAAATAATATGATTTGATATCAAGGAAAGTACTGTAAACCTTCCCAATGTTCATACCTATATACAAGATGTTACTGATACAGAAAAAATAGATGAGATTTTAAATTCATACAACATTAAGCAAGTAGATTTTATCCAGTCTGATATGGCTCCAGACACCATTGGAAACAAATCAATAGATGCTATGCGTTCGATTTGACTACTTGAAGATACACTTCGAATATACAAAAAATATCTTAAACCAAATTGAAGATTTGCTATCAAGATATTTATGTGACCATGATTTGAAGAGTTCGTATCTGAGTTAAAAGAATTATTTTGACACAAAAATATTAAAATATTCAAACCAAAATCTTGTCGCAGTATATCAAAGGAAACTTATATAGTAAAAATTGCATAGGCAATTTTGGCTGATAGCCTATGGCTATTAACAAAAAATTTTAGATTATAGAATTTTTCAATGAAAATAGGAATAGTCTGATTACCAAATGTATGAAAATCTACCTTGTTCAACGCTTTGACCAATTCTTATTCTGCGCCTGCAGAAAATTTTCCATTTTGTACTATAGAACCAAACATTGGGATAGTGGATGTAAAAGATCCCAGAGTAGAGGAGTTATCCAAAATTTCAAATTCCAAAAAAACTGTGCATGCAAATATAGAATTTGTAGATATAGCATGATTGGTTCGTGGAGCAGGAAAATGAGAATGACTTGGAAACAAATTCCTTTCTCATATACGTGAAGTTGATACTGTTGTGCAGGTACTTCGTTATTTCAAAGACACAGATGTTGTTCACGTAGAATGAGAGGTTGATCCGATTAGAGATATTGAGATCATCAATACTGAGCTTATTTTTTCAGATCTAGAAAAGATAGATAGACTACTTCCACCATTACAAAAAAAAGCTCAAACCACATGAAACAAAGATTTCAAAAAAGAAGCAGAATTGTTATCAAAAATCAAAGATGTTTTAGAGCAAAACAAATTGGCCAACACTCTTTTGTCAGAATTGTCTAAAGATGAGCAGAAATTATTAAAATCCTATTGTTTCCTTACACTCAAACCTTTTGTTTACGCCGTAAATATCTGACAAGATGATATACCAGACAAGGAGGCTATTCAAAATGAGCTTCAATCAAAAATTGATGCACCAATAGTGTTGGTTTGTGCCAAGATAGAATCTGAGATGATGGGCATGCCCAAAGATGAGAAATTAGAATTTGTATCAGAATTGCTCGAGATAGACAATGTGGACCACATTCCTACTCTAGATGATTTGATATCGCTTGCTTTTGATACTGTATGACTTATGTATTATTTCACTACATGAGAAAAAGAGACCAAAGCTCGAACGATCAAAAAAGATTCTACAGCGCCTCAAGCTGCATGAGCTATCCATACAGACTTTGAGAGATGATTTATTAAAGCTGAGATTGTTTGATATCAAGATTTGTTGCAAGCTGGATCATGGTCAAAAGCCAGAGATTCAGGTAAAGTTAGGCTAGAATGAAAAGAATATATAGTACAAGATTGAGATGTAATAGTTTTCAAATTTAATGTTTAATATCGATTCTTGTTTTATTTTCTTCTAAAATTGCTTGACATTATATTTTGAATTCTTATACATATAATATCTGAATTGTGAAGTATCTGTTTTATAAATTTAAACCTTAAACAGGATGAATTTCAATGTAAAGATGGATGATAAAAAGATAAAAGTAGACATAGAATCTACAAATCTTAAAGACATCCTTATGTATTGTAAGCCAAAAGAAAGATTAGTTCTTATCAAAAAATTTGGTCTTAATGGTCAAAAATGAATTCCTCTTCAAAGAATTGGAAAAGAATATAACCTTACAAGAGAAAGAATTAGACAAATTGAGACTCAAGCTTTGATGAGATTTAGAAGACTTATAGTTTGAAATCAAACCTATATGGAAGTGCTACAAGAAGCCAAAAAAACTTTGGATGCTCATGGAGGATTTTTAGAAGAAGATATGCTTATATCAAAACTTGTAAACAAAAATCTTTTCAAATTTACAAGACAAGAATTAAAACTGATACTAGTTTCAGATTTCGATGTTTCTTACTTAAAGAGAAACAAATATATAAATAAATCATTCTACCTAGAACCATTGTACGAAGATATGCTTACAAAGATGGTTTTAGTAATACAAGAACATTTCGCAAAAAGAAATAAATCTCAAGATTTGTACGAGTTCGTATGATTCTTAAAAGAAAACTTTGCAAAAGATTTCAAAGAAATAGGATATCTCAAAAACGATTTATTCTATATAAATTTCTTTGAATCTATCAGAGATATATGTGTATTTGATGGTAAAATTGGATTACCAATCTTTGAAGATGTAAATCCAAAAACTATCAAATTAAAGATTCTTTACACAATGAGAAGAATCAACAAACCTGTACATTACCAAGAGTTAGCTGCAAAGATAGTTGAACGATTTCCAAATAAATCTGTAAAACTAAATACAGTACACAACGAATTGGTAAAAAACAACGACATATTTGTAAATCTTGGACTTGGAATATACGGACTTAAAGAGCGATGATATGAAGGATGAATGGTCAAAGATATCCTAGTGAGGATATTTGAAAGAAATCAAAGACCTATGAATGTAAAAGAACTTTGTAAAGAGATGCTCAAAGAAAAGATGGTAAGTCCAAATACAGTTATGTTAAATCTACAAAAGTACAAAGACTTGTTTACTAGAGTAGAAAAAGGAGTATACGAACTTAAAAAGTAACAATATAAAATAATTCAAAAAAAGTTTCAGCGTTTCAACGATACAACGTTTCAAAGTTGCAAGGATTGAATGCTGAGACTTTTTTTTAATCTTGATTTATACTAATCACCTTACATTTACCAGATTCTACATCTTCTTTGATTTTCTTGTATTTCACATCAAATTTAGTTTCTCAATTTTCGTATTTTATATTTACTCTATCATTTGGTCTAATTTTTGTGTTTTCATTTATTTCTACACTTTTTCATTCCTCACTATTCACTTTTCACTGATTTTCATCATCTATTTCGAATACTTCAAAACCATCTTCGTCTTCAAAGATCATCTCTCTTTTGTCTTTTACTTTGTTTTCAGATTTTTTCTGCTCTTCTTGTACTAGTTTTACCATTTCATTTAAGTTACCACTTACTTTAGATAGTTTAGACAAAAATTCTTTATCTCATTTTTGTTTTTTATCCATTATCAATTTTACTGCTTCATCTTGTTGTTTGATTGCATCAAAATTTATATTGAGCATATATCAAGTAGTATCTGATTTATAATTATATATTAGATTTTGAAATTTTTCATATGACTCTTTTTTATAAACTACCAATGGGTCTTGCTGTGCATATCACATAAATCATACTTTATCTCTTAGATATTGCATCTCATCTATATGTTTTACCCACAAAGTATCTATGTGGTGTATCAACACATCTTTAAATATTTGATATAGCCTTTCGTTTTCTACTTTTTTAAACCCCTCTTCTAAGTGTTTCTTTAATGTCTTTATTATCTCTATTTCTAAATCATTAAATCACATAGATTCCCAATTGTCGGCAGTATTCTTATCCAATTTTATATTAAATTCTTTGATAAATGCTTCCAAGAATTCAATCGTGTTTTGCTTCAAATTTTTAGCTTCAAATATTTTGGTACTTACTATCATTTCTATATTTTCCAATAGATCTTGTTTTGTCTCTTTTACAAATTCTTCTTTTTCTTTTTCATCCAATTCACTATGCAATATTTGATCTCTTTTTTTATAAATTCTTTGTCTTTGTTTGTCTATGACACTATCATAATCAAACAAATGTTTTCTTATACCAAAATGCCAAGCTTCAATTTGTTTTTGAGCTCTTTCTATAGAACTAGTAAATTGTTTTTGTGTTAGCTCCATCTTTTCCAATTCTTCCTTACTCATAAGCATTGATGCCATAGATATCATCCTTTCTCATCACATTTTTCTCATTATGAGATCATCCAATGCTACATAGAAAATTGATTTACCAGGATCTCATTGTCTTCCAGATCTTCATCTCAATTGATTATCAATTCTCCTAGATTCATGTTTTTCTGTACCCAATACAAATAATCCATATTGTACGTTTTTATTTATACTAGGAACAGAGATTCATTCTGTGTTTTCAAAATATATACTTGCAAACACTTCTGTGTTTTTTGTTCTATTTGTATTAAATTTTATTCAAAATTTACAAGCAGCCTTATTACATACAACCTTTCATTTTTCTGCCTCTCTAATCTTTTCGTCATCAATTCAGAAGGCTCTTTTCATAGCCTCAATAGTCAATTCAAATTCTGTTTGTGAATATATATCAAATCATATATTCCAATTTTTTATATTTGTTTTTACTCGTTTGATATAATTGTCTGCTAATTTTTCATTTAATCATTTTTCTAGTTTGATGTCTGTTCCTCTTCAGGCCATATTTGTAGCTACTACTACAGATTTAAATTTACCACCATTTCATACTATGCTAGCTTCTTGCTCGTGAAATTTAGCATTTAATACATAATGGTTGATGTTATCTTGATCTAACATTTTGCTTAAATATTCACTAGTAGCTATATTAGATGTACCAACAAGTATTGGCTGACCTATCTCATGATAAAATTTTATATCTTCTCTCACAAACTTCCACTTTGCTTGTTGATTGAAGTATACTTTGTCACGTCGATCTACTCTAATTATAGGTCTATTTGTAGGTATTTCCAATACATCCAATTCATATATTTTCCCAAATTCTTCTCCTTCTGTCACAGCAGTACCAGTCATACCAGCTAATTTTTCAAATTGTTTGAAAAAGTTTTGGTATGTGATAGTAGCCATGGTTTGAGATTCTCTTTTTATTTCTACAGCTTCTTTTGCTTCAATGGCTTGGTGTAGTCCTTCACTAAATCTTCTACCAGGCATTGTCCTACCCGTATGCTCATCTACTATCAAAACTTCACCATTTTTTACAATATATTCCTTATCATTTTCATATACGGCCCTTGCTCTCAACGCATTTTCTATGTGATGAATTTCTTCATATCATATGTCTTTATAAAGATTTTCCACTCCAAGCATTTTTTCCAATTTTGCTATTCATTCTCCACTCAAAGATGCAGTTTTAGTTTTTTCATCTATATAATAATCTCCATCTTCTACATTTTTCTTTTTTCCATCTTCATTCATTAGTTCATACAAAAGTCATTTACTTACTTTCTTTTTTTCACTACAAGGTTTCAAAGTTTTTACTATTTTTGCATAGTATTGGTATTTTTCTGTTGCCTCTTCTTTTGGTTCAGAAATTATTAGAGGAGTCCTAGCCTCGTCTATCAGTATACTATCTATTTCATCTACTATTGCATAATTTAATTTTCTCCAAGTCAAAACCCTTTTGTCCATAGATTTTACCAAATTGTCTCTCAGATAGTCAAATCATAACTCACTATTTTCTACGTATGTAATATCTTTTTCATATTCTTCTCTTCTATTTTGTATAGGTACTCATTTTACTACGCAACCTATACTTAGTCACAACCAATTGTATAAGTGTCACATCCATTCGGCATCACGAGAAGCTAGGTAATCATTTACTGTCACTACATGTACTCATTTTCCTTCCAATGCATTTAAGTATACTGGTAGAGTGGCTACCAAAGTTTTTCATTCTCAGGTTTTCATCTCTGCTATTTTTCATTGGTGCAGTATTATACCTCAGATCAATTGCACATCATATGGTATCATATTCCACTCTATATTGTCTCATTTTACTTCAAATTTTTGACTATACATTCTTTTACAAGCTTGCTTTACAACTGCAAAAGCTTCTGGTAATATATCATCCAGATTTTCTCATTTTTCTTGTACTCTTTTTTGAAATTCTTGAGTTTTAGCTTTTATCTGATCATCAGAAAGTTCGTCATACTTCTCATACAAATGATTTATATCTCTTACTATAGTTTCCAATTTTGCTATTTCTTTGGCAGTATAGTCACCACCAAAAAGCTTTTGAATTCGTTCCAACATATCTTCAAAAATATTATTTTATTAAAAATATTACATTCAAAAATTTATAATAATATACATCAATAAAGCAAGAATTAATCATAATTAATCAATATTTCGATTTGCTTTTTTTACAAACATTGTTATACAAAAATATGGCTTAATATTTTAAAGTCATTTACTTCTCGTATTCCAAAATATGAAAAAAATATGAAAAAATATGCTTATCTTGTTAGCTGCATTTGCTTTTGCGCTTATTCTTTTTTATGCATGACAAGATCTAAATCTCTTTTCTGCTAGTATATTATCATTGCAAGAACAAGAATTCATAGAGCAAAAAAATCGACACATAGCTTACAAAAATCAAGGAAACATACTGGATACATTTGTTTCAGAGAAACTCCAAGATATAAACAATATTACATTTTCTATCATATATGATCATCAAAATACAGATTTAGATTTACAAGATTTTGATTCTCAGACAGAGTACAAAATATTGTCAAATATGTCTGGTGAAATATTGATACAATTCACCAACTTTTCAGGTATAGATTATGACTATCAAAAGAGCCTTTTTGAACTACCTTTCCAATGAAATATGCCCAATATATTAATTAGTGAATGAATTGCGAATTTAGTCAATTGAGAAAATCAAAACTTATCTATATGATTGCTAAATGAAAACTTAGATTATCATCAAGATTTTTAAATTAAAATATTAAAAAATGAAAAGACTTTACCCAAAGTTCTTGTTCGTATTGTTTACGTTTGTTGTTGCTTTGTCTACTTTTGTATTTGCAGAAGAGCCAGATGCTTTTTTGGTACAAGTAGAACCAGATACTTTTGCAGTATGAGAATCAGTAGATGTTACAATTAGCGCTGTCAAGAATGGAATGATAGTCAAAGAATATATTTGAGATGTATTTATAGAAGTTGAATGACTTATGCCAGATAGTTATGTAGTACCTAGTGATGGTCTGTATTCCTTCTTGATACAAGATCAATGAATCAAATTATTTTCAAAATGACTTCAAGTACAAGAAGCTGGTACTTATACTCTTAAAGTTTCAGATATAATAGACGATACTATTATGTGACAAACTACTATAATAGTTTGAAATTGATCAAATTCTCAAGATCTAGAAAATATAAATATAAGTTCGCCAATTGCATGATCTACAGAAAGAAACTCATCAGTAAATATAATAGGTTCTAGTTCTTCTCTCAAAAACTCTCCGGTAGAAGCATACCTAAACTGAGTAAGCAACAACAATTGATATACAGATTCACAGTGAAATTTTAATCTATATGTATCTCCTTTGCAAAGTGGTACAAATGATATACAAGTTAAGATTACAGATATCAATGATATAGTATTGTGACAATCAGATCTTATTAGTATTATATACCAGCCCATTGCAGATTGAATATTTGAATCATTGGAGTTTACTCCAAATAGTGACATAAAACAATGAGATAAAGTATCTTTCAATGTGTATACTTCTGAAGAAGTTACATCTGTTACTCTCAAGATGAGTAACAGCACAGAATATCCTATGGATAGACTGTCTCCTGGTATTTTCAACAAAGAAATTACTATGACTACACAGTGAAATATTGACCTTTCTTTGTCAATAATGGCTTGAACAAACAAGAATTACAATGACATATCTAGTATTTTTGTACAAGAAAACACCACCATATCAAACATAAAATTTCATTCAGTTTGAGTGGATGGTACATCAGTAAATGTATCTTGGGATCCGATTTGAGATTCTCCAAAATATAGGATTTTTTATGGTACAGATAGAAATAGTTTGCAAAAAATGATAGATGTAAATTCTACAGAAGTTCTTATAGAAAATTTACAACAAAACACCATATATTATTTCCAAGTATTGCCAATGGATGAAGCATCTCATTCAGCTTGAGAGATGTCTGAGATAGTCGAATATGATCCAGACGAAACCTATTCTTCTTGTGTAGTAAAATGAATTATAGTTAGTTCAGAAAAAATATGAGATAAATATTATCTTACTCGAGATGCTGTAGAAAATGCAGATAATTATGAAATATACAAATCCAATTGGGAAGATATGTCAGATTCTCACAAAGTTTGAGAGACTACAGACACAAGGTTTGAGTATTCCTTCAACAAACTGGCAGAAGAAGATCAATATGCTTACTATCAAGTACAAGCTGTTTGTACTGATGGCTCAAATGTCACTATAGATGAAGCCAAAAAAGTAAAAGTATGACCTTTTGAAAATACTATATTAGTTATTATTATAAGTCTTTTGTTGTATAGTATTTATAGACTTTATAGGATAGTAGAGTAGTTTTTTGTTTGATTTATTTTCACTCTTTTTGATAATGAAAAATTTCCCCAAAAAATATAATTACGAAACTAATATTTACAATCAAAAAAAATTTATTACTTGATCAAAAATATATTGACCACTTTTGCCGGCTGATCAAAAGCTAAACCCTTCTCAGGTTTTTTCACTTTTTCTTCAAAGTCTTTATTGTGAGACAAAAAGTTTACAAGATGAAAAATGCAAGCTAAATATAGATTTTGGATTGTCTTCCAATTTTTATTCAACACTCAATGATTTTGATGCCAAAGCTTTTCATTTGTATAATACAGCATCCAAACATGTAGAACAAAATATAAAATTTTTGGAAAAATTAAATTTGTGAGGAGACATAAAGTGACAGTATGATATATTTTCTGAAGAATTTAATATTTTTCTCAGAAAGGTATTTGTAGACCTGTTTCAAAATGATAAAATCTTATCACAAGAAGAGGTAGCATATCGAAGTAAATCATTACAGACCAATTTTTTTTCAAATAATATAAAAAATGAAGACAAAAAGGTCACTCAATACAATTTAAAATATTTTATTGATTCAAAGTGAAACGCACTTAGTATACAAACCACTGATTTACATACAATATTTGCTGATGTAGCCGTTGCAGTCAATCCACAAGACAAAAGATACAAAAAGCTTATCTGACAAAAGCTTATTATACCAATCATCAACAAAAGTATTCCTATTATATGAGATGAAGATATAGACTCTTTTCAATGATCTGGAGTTCATAGAGTTACACCATGACACGATGAGTTTGGCTTATATTTAGCCAAAAAACACGATCTTCCTACTGATATATTTGCAGTAGATATATATGGTAATTTTACAAAACATGCATGAGAGTTTGCCAACAAGCCTGTATCAGATTTTTTGGGAAATATAGAAAAATACATAGACGATATTTGAAATTTAGAATCCAAAGAAACTATCAAAATATCTAGACATACCAACAAAAATTCTTGAGAGATCTTGGATAAAATAACTCTCAAACAACGAAGTTTGCAGTATTCTTATGCTATTGATTATCTTTTACAACAATTTGAAGACAAAAAAATATCTTTTTCTCCAGATTTAGATTTGACACAAATAAGGTCCTTTTTGCAAGACAATACAAATGTAAATATTTCCAATAAGTCTTACAAAGGCATATCTATACCTATTGTTTATTGAGAAAAATGAGACTTATTTCCAATAAACGATGATATTATACATCAAAATTACAAAAATCAAAAAAGTAAAAAATATTTAACACCTACGCTTATACTGTCTAATTTAGTTTTGGACAACCTATTACCACTGTCATTTTCTATAGACGATTTGGTAAATATATTATTTACTGTTTCTAGACATGACAAAAAGACAAAATTAGAAAGGTATATAGATATATATCAACAAAAATCCAAAGAAAGCAGGAATTACGCTAGATGACTCAAAGACTTACAGAAATTACTTTCTAAAGTAGATAAAGATAGTGAAAAAATTGTATTATTGCTTGATATACTCAAAGATAGTTTTGCTATCAAAACAGAATGATACAACATTATGTTAAACATATCTTCTATATACAACAAAAGACAAGAACTCACAATAAACCAAGAAGATAGTTTCAACAAATCTTTTGTGGATAGTGTATTTTTTATATACAAAAATAAGTTAGATTTTGATAAATGACCATACGATAAGATCCGCATACTGTCTGGAGAGTTCTTTATAAACCAAGACAATATAGATTTTGTTTTAAATTTACTTTTGCTTGGTGTAGAATATTCCAAAAGAATCTTATTTGACAAGATATCTCTGCAACATAACCTAATCAATACACAAAATGAAAAAATTAATGATGGTAATTCTAAGTTTTTGACCAAAGATTTTTGAGATGCTCTAAAAAAATATGGTCCAGATGTGGTTAGGATTTCATCATTGTTATGATCAAAAGATAACATGAATGTTGTATTTGATATTAGTTCTTTTGAAGATTACAATCAACTTATAAACAAGATATGGAATGCTAGTAGATATGTATACAAAAATTATATATCTCAACACAAAAATATCAAAATAAAGTCTCTGACAAAAAAGATTACAAAAGATTTAAGTGATTATGATCTTTGGATAATACATGTGTTAAAGAGTATTATAGATGATTATGAATATCAGATAAGGGAAAATAAAAGCTTAGATTTATGACACAAACTATTTTCTTTTTTTAAAAATACACTGTGTGACAAATACTTAGAATGCATAAAAACAGAATCTGCTGACAATACATGATATACTTTGATTTTAATTTTTTCTTTATCATTGAGGTTGTTAAAACCTTATTTACCATGATTTGTGCAAAAAATAGAAAAAATATTTGATATAGATCGATGAGATTACAATGTTTTTGATTTTCAAAAATTTAATCCAGAAGAAAAAAACTATAAAATTAATTTATTGATGGACATCGTCTCTAAAATTCGCGAATTAAAACAAAAAAATTGATCTAAAAAGCATGAAAGTGTATGTATATTTGTACAGGCCAATCCAGATTTTCTAGATTTTTTGTCCAACAATGAGGTCCTGCTTTCATCTTTGATAAATATTTCAGATATTGTATATGTGAAACCACATGAAAACATACCAATGTGATATGATTCAGACAATGTAATAAATATCAATGTATGAATCAAAAAAGTTGAAACTCAAAAAATAAAAAAAGATGTTTTGTGAGAGATGGAAAAAGGTCTACAAGAAAAATTAGAACAACTGCAACATCTCAAATCTCTGATTAGTTCAGTGATGCAAGTTGCAAATCCAGAAATTATATCTCAAAAAAAGAATGAGATCTTTAAGCTTCAAAAAGAGATTGATGAACTCCAGCTCAACATAAACAAAGCAAAATCCAAATAGAAAAATATTAATTATTAAAAAAGTTCGAGATTGCACTGTCAGGTATCAGGTTTGGCAGAAAGTTAACCAACAAGCAAAACTTAAGGAGTCGACCATTTAGTGAAACGGAAGGGAGAATCTTTCGTATTCATACAAAAACATTTCAAAACCAATGATGACTGCAATCTGCGAACAAAAATCCTTTTCGTTTCTTTTGTGATTTGACAAAAGAAACCCATAGCGGAGCGTGTTAATAAAATAACGCTTCGCTGAGACTTACCCCGCAGTACTGCGGGGTAAGTAAAAATGCCTCGGGTCGCTCAGCCATTTTTCAAAAATCGTCACCCTACACCAAAAGTCTTTGGTTAGGGATTCCTAGTGAAAAATTTGAGACGACCCATTTTTCATTAAACTATTTCTTGGCATAATTAAAAAATTCAATCAATGAGATTGAATTTTTTATATTATCTAAGTTTTATTTTATTGTTCCATGTTTTTTAGATTTTCTATCTCTTCTTCAAATTTTTCCATAGGATATGCGCCAGGTATCAATACAAATTCACCAGATTCATTGTCTATGATTACATTTCCAGGAGTACCACTTACACCAAACAAACTTCTTCATTCAGCAGTTTGTTTTTGCACTACTTCAGTATATTTTCCACTATCAATACATTTTTCCATATCTTTTGATTTTATACCCAGTTCATCAGCTATATCCAACATTACTTCTTGAGTTACAGTATCATTGTATGAAAATGTCTGTATAAGATAATCAAAATAATTTTCTTCTGTTCATAGCTCGGCCACACACTCCATAGCTTCTGCTAGTTTTGCAGCAGCACCATGTACTATAAAGTGTCTAAAAGCAGCATTTACTTCTCATGGATACTTTTCTATCAGGTTTTCTATTGTTGCATTTACCTTTTGTCTTTTACAATAAGGACAAAGTAATTCAGAATATTCTAATACTGTGAACCTAGCGTTTTCATCTCCATGTATCATAGCTGTTTCTTTTATCTTTTCTATTTCATTCAACATATTATTTTCTGCTTCTGTATCCAATATTTCTCATTCCAAATTTACTTCTTCTGAATCTGTCTCTTGTTCCATTTCCATACCAGCCATCATTTCCAATTGAGACAATGCTTGTTCTATAGCTTGTTTTTGTTGATTTTTGTAGTTTTCAGATTCATACAATTTTTTTACTTCTTGCATATTTTGTTTTCCACCTACCTTTAAGGTTTCTATGTTTATAGCACTATCTTTTTTTACAAAAGACAAAACATTGAATACAAGAGTGATCAAAAGTATTACGAAAATTCACACAATACATTTATTTTTCATATACATTTTTTATTTTTTATAAATTTAAAATCTTTATTGAGCCATAAATTGTTGTATGGCAGCACTTTGTTGTTCTTTGTAAAAGTCAGAATTGTACAATTCCATTACTTTCTCAAAGTTTTCTGGTCATCCAACTTTCATCTTTTCCAATTTTAAAGCTGAATCATGTTTTACAAAGTTTAAAATACCAAATACAAGATTTCACAAAAGTAAGATGATAAGCAAAATCTTCATCAATTTACCTCCATATTCACAAGTACTTTTACTTGTTGTCTTTTTAGTTTCTACTACTACTGTAGGTTTCTTTGCAGCCATTTTTTTTGCTGGTTTTTTTGTAGTTGTAGTTTTCTTTTTTGCAGCTGATTTTCTTGTGCTTGCTTTAGCCGCATTAGCTGCTGCAAATCATTTTGCGTTAGTTTTTTTTGTAGGCATTACAAAATTTAACAAAATATAAAATATATATTAATAAATATAACTATATATTTTATAATATAAAGCAAAGTAAAGTAAACTTTTGATTGGTATTTAAGTTTGACAAAAAGTATAAAATATCTTTTATCAAATTTCTTGTCCAAAAAAAGTCTTCAAAAATTTGACACAAAAAAAATTTGGAATATAATTATAACATACAATTTATATATATATATATCAATTAAAAAATGAAAAAACCAATACACAAACACATTTGAATACATTTTAAAAAACACGGACACAAGTATCTAATATGAGCATGAGCATTGTTTGCTATCAAGTCAATGTTTTCTGTATTACTTGGATTATCTCTTTTTAGTTTTCATACTAGTGCTGACTTTTCTGATCCTGCTGCTACATGTAGTGGA
>Ga0116151_10000095_pt1 | contig 72651 bp, 68 predicted proteins | sample AD_UKC117_MetaG_FD_89893 | JGI IMG/M metagenome (GOLD analysis project Ga0116151, IMG submission 89893) | Active sludge microbial communities of municipal wastewater-treating anaerobic digesters from Hong Kong - AD_UKC117_MetaG | ecosystem: Engineered > Bioreactor > Anaerobic > Digestate...
ACGGGGATCGGGGCGCGCTCGGCAAAACGTCGCAGCAGAGGGGACAGCGTCAGGGACATCGGGCGTGGCCTCAAAAAGCAGCCTGATTACCAGAATTTAGGTCCACCTTGAAAGCCTTGACGGAACCAGTTACTCACAAGCGCCCCCAAACTACCTTCGTCGATGTCTGTTTTTGCGAATAGCATATCCTCAATAATTAATTCTTTATCAACTTTATTTGTTCTTCTTCCTTTGAAGTAAACTCTACATTCTTTTTGTTTAGTTGCTTCGCATTCATCAATAATGCTAAGTTGAGATACATCAATGGGTCTATCCATTGCGATGGAGAATAAATCACGCAAGGGGTGGATAATATCAACCCACCACTCAACAATCGATTTTGGAGCATTAGCAGCAATGTCGAGATATACCATTGGCATTAATGTAACAGGTGTTAAAATACCTCCTTTGGTGTTGAGCCCAAACACTATCTTAAATTCTAACTCATTAGCCAAAAAGGTTTCTTCTGGGAGCGAGCGATATTTGTAAACCAGCTCGTTTCCAATTGGCTTGCCTTTATCGTCTTTCCAGAATGTGATAGTACGATTAACAATAATCTGCCTTAGCCATTCCGAAAGATGCTGAAATTGCAACCGAATTCGGCGGAAGCGGGCTTCATCTTCTGACTCAAATAGTGTATCAAATATCAAGAAATCAGCCCGGTTTTGCCGGAAGTTGATAAGCGTCGCGGGGCCGAGTTCTGTCCTTCCGCAGATGATCGGAAAGAACTCATTAAAGCTACGGTCTGTGTAAATGCCATTTTCTGGCTTCGTAAGAAAGCCCAAATTATCGAGTAGTTTTAGATGGGGACGTTCATCTTTTGAAACAAGTAGTATACCGGGATGATGTGGCTGATCTCTTCCTGGAACCCACCATTTACCTAAGACATTTATCTCTTCGATTTCACTTAGAGGCATATATGTAATCCTGTGGTAGAGAATTTTCACTCATAACGATCACTTTTTTCTACACCAAAGATGTGCATGAATAACAGGATTATTTTCTCACGTTTTTAACGGGATAGTGGATGGCCCGGAGTCGATTCGAGCTGGTTGTACGGTGCGAAGCGCCAAACAAGAAGCAAATACTATCTGCTGCTGCGAGTGGATAGGCGGAGCGCGAAACGCGAAGCATGACCGCCCACAATTCGCGATGGGTAAAACTCGGCAAAAATAACTTAGATCATAATATCCAACGCAGATACAGCCTTTCTTTTTGACCGACGAACGTGGCAAAGGTAACCTGCCCGCTTGGGAAGGCATCCGCATCGTCAGGGAACGGTTAGAGTGACGCGAGGGAAACCGGCACTGTTGAAACTGCGAATCCAAACCACATCACCACCGATCGGCTACACTAGTGCTGCCTTCGATCGATAGACAGCTGAATCATTGATGAGAAGCCACCATTCAGTCGCGCTTTTGTTGATGTGGATCGCCGCCAGCGTGTGCGGGTGCAGTTCCTTTCTGCGCGAGGGAACGGCCGATCTCGCCGGCGTCGGTGGCGCGGCGGTCGCGGACAGCGTCACCGATAATGCGGCAGTCGCCACCGGCATCGGGCTTGGCGTGCGCTCGGCGGCTATGGCCGGCCTCCAGTACGCGCAGCGCAAGACGCATCAGCAGCAGCAAGATCTGATCGCCCAGATCGCCGGCAAACTGGAACCCGGTGCGGTGGCAACCTGGCAAGTGAGCCATCAAGTCCCCATCGAGGATGACGAGCGGGGCCGAGTCACGGTTAGCCGGATCATCAGCGGGCAAAATCTGATCTGCAAGGAAATCGTGTTTTCGGTCGACACCGCCGCCGAAGCCAACCGCAAGCCACAAAGCGACTTTTATGTGGCGACCATTTGCCGCGACGCCACCCGCTGGAAATGGGCTTCCGCCGAACCCGCCACCGAGCGCTGGGGTGCGCTGCAATGATCCGGCGGCGTAAGCTGACCGGATCGACCACGGAAACCAACCCGAGTGCGCTATTGATCGCCAGCCTGTTGGCTGTTGGCCTTGTTGGCTGCAACACCATCGGCGGGTTTGCCGGGGCCGCTGCCGGCATCGCCAGTGGCACGGCGACGACCAACCCCGCCGTGGGCTATGGCGTCAGCGTCGGGGTCGCGGTCGCCGTCGACGCTACCAGCAAATACATCTTCCGCACCTGGCATCAGGCTGAGCAGGACCAAATCGCCGCTCAGATCGGACGACTGAAACCGGGCGTCATCGAGCGTTGGAAAATCCAGCACCCGGTTCCCTACGAGAACGAACACGGCGAGGTCGAGATAGTCCGCGTTTTGTCCTCGCCGCTGGCCCTGTGCAAGGAAGCCCTGTTTTCCGTCATCAGCGGTGAGGGTGGCAAACAAACGCGCCAGTGGTTCGTTGTGACCGCGTGCCGACAAGACGAAGCCTGGAAATGGGCGGTCGCGGAACCGGCAGTGGCGCGCTGGGGCTCTCTGCAATGAGTCTCGCAATTCGCTAGCTGCTGCTTACGCTGCCCCGCGCCAACTCTATAAACCCCGTCCAGCGTGAACGGTGCGTCGGCTACACTGTCTGTTATCGATCTATCCTTGATCCAGACACCGTGCCAAAGGAGGCCAACCGATGTCCGCTCCCCTGTCCGAATTGACCGTGAACCGTCGCCGCTTTCTAACCGCCATGCTAGCCGGCTCCGCCATGCTGGCATTTGGCGACCTCACGTTGCCCCGCCAGGCGCGTGCCGCCGGTGCTAGCGGCCCGTTCACCCTGCCACCCCTGCCCTACCCCGACAATGCCCTGAGTCCCACGATCTCGGCCAACACCATTGGCTTCCACTACGGCAAACACCATCAAGGCTACGTCAATAACCTGAACCAACTGGTCGCGGGCACTGCCCTGGCAGATCAACCCTTGGAAGCGGTCATCAAAGCGTCCGTCGGTACCGCCGACAAGACCGCGATTTTTAACAACGCCGCGCAAATCTGGAACCACACCTTCTACTGGAACAGCCTGCGGCCCAAAGGCGGCGGTAAACCCACCGGCGCCCTGGCCGAACTGATCGAGAAATCCTTCGGCGGTTTCGACCCGTTCAAAACGGAATTTGCCAAAGCCGCCACCGGCCAGTTCGGCAGCGGCTGGGCATGGCTGGTCAAGGACGGCGACAAGCTCGCGGTGACCAAAACCGGTAATGCCGATACCCCCATCGTCCACGGCCTCAAACCGCTGCTGACCATCGACGTGTGGGAGCACGCCTACTACCTGGACTATCAGAACCGGCGAGCCGACTACGTGGCTGCCGTGCTCGATAACCTGATCAACTGGGAATTCGCTGCGCAAAATCTCGCGGCCTGAGAATCGGTAACGTCTGAACCCTTGAGGAGATTCCGATGGCTGAATACTCAATCGCCGTGATCGTCGGCAGTCTGCGCCGCGATTCGTTCAACCGCAAATTGGCCGGCGCTCTCGCCAAGCTGGCGCCGTCCGAGTTTTCGTTCGAACAGGTACAGATCGGCGACCTGCCGCTCTACAACCAGGATGACGATGCCCAGCCGGCGGAATCGGTCAAACGATTCAAGGCGGCTATCGCGGCGGCTCAGGGCCTGTTGTTCGTCACTCCCGAATACAACCGCTCAATGCCCGGTGTGCTCAAGAACGCCATCGACCATGCGTCGCGCCCCTATGGCCAGAGTGTCTGGAAAGGCAAGCCCGCTGGAATCATCGGCGTTTCGGTCGGCGCCATCGGCACCGCACTGGCTCAACAGCATCTGCGCAATGTCCTGGCGTATCTGGACGTACCGACGTTGGGCCAGCCCGAAGCGTTCATCCAGGCCAAGGAGGGGCTATTCGACGAAGCCGGCAACATCGGTGCGGCCAGCAGACAATTCCTGCAAGATTGGATGAATCAGTATGTGGCCTGGGTGAAGCGGCACGCTGCTTGAAGCGCTCGGTAAAAAACCAGGAGTGCCTCGGGTCGAGCGGTTTTTGAAACATAGCCTCCACCCATTGACGGCGTGCCGCTGGATGCGGCACGACCGGCACCACCTTGGCAGGGTTATCGATCAGTTAACGCCAGCCACTTCTATTCGATCACGGGTGGTCGGCGCGTCAGCGTCGATCCGCTCCCCCAATCACTTGCCAGAGAGCAGGAACCGAACGGTCGCCTCAGATCAAATAATCACTGCTATAGCCCATCGGGAGGCTTAGCGCGCGAAGCGGAACGCCGGCTGTGGGCTATAGCCCGGCGGTGCTGAAGGAAAATATAACGCTCTAAAGCTTCTTGGAGTGACTCGCTCGGATCTTGGAATCGGGTCCGGATCTGCCAGCCGCCTGAGTCGGAAATCGTCTCCGCCACTTGGGCGTGGAAGACAAGCGGACGGGGATAGCTAAGATTGCAATACAGCTCCAGCCGCAGTAGACAACCGGGCGGAGGGGCAATCTCAGCCCGCCAGTTCAAACCGGTCACTGTCAAGGTCAATGAATGTTCTGGAGGGATAGCCTGCTGGCGCGCGTACAGTTCCCCCACGAGTTCGAGCAGCAGGCCGACCTTGAAATCCAGCCGCTTGAGTTCGGTGGCATTAGCGAGGGTAACAGGGTCGTCGCTGGAGTCGCCGGCGTGGATATCCAGTGCAAACAAGGTATGGAGATGGGTGAGATTCGCCCGCTCCAGATTCCCGAGCCCGATTTGATCGGGCAGGGCTGATAATTCGTGCCAGGCCAGCGGCAAGCGACCGGTGAAAACCAAGCCGGACGGAGACGAATCAGAAGCGATGGCGGTCATGGTCGGATCGGGAACGGATGGATATGCAAAGTTTACACGAAACCAATTGATCGGTCGCAGTAATTGGCGGTCATAGTGGTGGATTCATTGCGACCAAGCCGGCTTTCGCACATCCGCGCCCGATGCGGTGGAAAAGCGATTTTGGCGCGGCCTAAATCTTGATCGGAATGACGATCATCTGGATTTCTCGTAGATGAAGCCGGCGCTGCATGGCGATGGCGGTATGGTTGTGCAGCCACGAGATCAGCCAACTTTCGTTGTCGAAAATCAGCTTGCTGCTCAGGCAAACCGCGTTGGGATATTCGGATACGACCTCGACCACCAATTTTTCCAGTTCCGTTTCCACATCGGTACCGTAAGCGGCGCGAGACGTGGCCGCCATGCCTTGGCTGTGGCAATAGTTGACGTAGTAGCGCAGCGAATTTTCGATCTGGTATTGCAGCGAGCGCAGCGCGCCCTTGCCGCCATAGCTTTCCGCGTCCACCTCGCCGACACTTAAAAAAATAAAGTTCTTGAAATGGCCGGTGAACACTTCGTTAAGCCACTTGAGCGCGTACATACCCAGGCCACGATTTTTGCCGATCAGGAAGATGGCGGTCGGTTGTCCGGAATGCAGCGTCGGTTCCGGTAGATCCTCGTCCCAGTACGGTCGCGGGGCGTACAGTACATCGATCTTGCGCAACTGCTGGCGGACACGCTCGTAATGGCGCTTGATCAATGCGCAGAACGCGATGAGTAATCCGGTAATCAAAATCGTCAACCAGCCGCCCTCCGTGAATTTTTCGACCACCGTGACGATCAAGATGCCGCCGGTGACAGCGAATCCGAGTAGCGATAATGGCAGCCGCGATTTCCAGTTGGCCTCGTCGTAGCGGCTGGTCCACCAGTGTTTGCACAAGCCGAGGAGAGACAGCGAAAAAGTAACGAACACGTTGATACTGTACAGCACCACCAGTACCGACACGTCGCCATGGGTCCACAGCAAGATGCCGAGCGCTCCCAGTCCCATCAGCACAACGCCGTTCTGGGTGACCAGCCGGCCAGACAGGTTGCGGAACTGGCGAGGTACCCAGGAATCCACCGCCATGTTCGCCAACACTGTCGGTCCGCCAAGGAAACCGGTATTGGCCGCGACGAACAGGAGACCACCTTCCAGCAGCAGCACGACCGCCAGAAGACTATGACTCAACACGGGAGGGAGCTGCCAACTGTTGATGATGGCGCTGAAAGTGACGGCGTTCAGGGTTTGATGCGGAACCGATTGCACCTGCCAGAGCAGGTACAACAGAATGATGCCACCCGCCGTGAAACTCAGCGAGCCGGCCATGTAAAGCATGGTGTATTTGCCGGTTCTGACCCGCGGCTCACTCAGCATGTTGACGTTGTTGGAAACCGCTTCCAAGCCGGTGTAGGTACCGCCGCCCAGCGAGTAGGCCCGCAAGAACAAGGCAACTGCGAACGCCCAGCCCATTTGCCCAGTGAGCTGTTGGGTCTCACTGATCGTGTCCGGGATCAGATGGGGCAATCCCTCGAAATGCGCGATGACGCCGTAAAGGATTAAGAACGCATGGGTAAAGAAGAAGCCGAGAAAAATCGGCAACAAAATCTTGATGGATTCCTTCATGCCCCGCAGGTTGAGCACGATCAGCACGATGATCAGCGCAATCTCGGCCGTTAGCTTGAAGGACTGGGCGTTGGGCGGCAACAAGCTGAACAAGGCGTCCACACCGCTGGCGATGGAGATGGCGATGGTCAGCACGTAGTCCACCAGCAGCGCGGAACCCGAGACCAGGCCGGCACGCGGTCCCAGCAATTGGGTGGCGACCTTGTAACCACCACCGCCGGTCGGGAACAGCTCGATGACCTGGTTATAGGCCAAGGCGATGACGAATACGGTCAGGAAGGTAGCAGCGGCGAGATAGAGACCGAAATGGGTATATTGGCCCAGGGCGAGGAACGCTTCCTCAGGACCGTAGCAAGAAGAAGATAACCCGTCAGCGCCCAGCCCGATCCAGGCAAGAAACGCAACCAGTGCAAGGTGGTGCCGGGTTTCCGGATTGAGCGGGTCGTGCGGCTTACCGATCACCGCTTCCTTGAGTTTATCGAAGAACGGCATGTTTAAGTTACCATCGCATTTTTCTTATGCCCGCCTCAATATACCCCACAATCTACCGCTTGTGCGGCGGCGAAAACCGCTTATCCGTTCGATTTGCCTTGGCTCCAGGAAGTCTCGCCCGCCAGGCGCGATGAAATCGTTGTTGCTCCCAGAATAAGACCCATCATGATCAGGTCCCCCGTAGCAGAGGGAAGTGTACCGTAACCTGCAATCCCGGACCGTCCTCGGGCTGGTTCAGCCGGATTTGAGCGCCGTGACGATCAGCGATACGCTTGGCAATGGCTAATCCAAGCCCGCTGCCCGGCACCTGGGTATCAGCACCGCGATAGAAGCGGTCGAACACCCGTCCCCGTTCGGCCGGGGGAATGCCGGGACCGGTATCGCGAACGACGAGTATTGCTTCCGCTCCGGCACGATGGACACCGATATCGACCCGGCCGCTGCGGGTTGTGTAGCGCAGGGCGTTGTCCACGAGATTGCCAAGCAAGGTGCGCAATTCGGCAAAATCACCGGCAACGGCAACGGATTCACTCGGTAATAATCCTAAATCGAGATCTCGCGCGTCGGCGATGGCAGCCTGTTCTCCGATCACGGTTTTGGCGAGCGCGAGCAAGTCCACCTGCTCGATTCGACCAGTGGCGGGATCGGCGTCCAGTCGGGCCATGGCCAGTAGTTGCTCGACGAGGTGGGTCGCGCGTTCTAAACCCGTTCCGAGATCGTGAAGCGCCTCGGCGCGGGCTCCGGGGTCGGCGGCGGATCGCGCCAGCCCGGCTTGCAGGCGCACGGCCGTCAGGGGCGTGCGCAATTCATGAGCCGCATCGGCGATGAACTGGCGCTGGTTGTCGAGAGTCTGCGCCAATCGCGCTAGCAAATCGTTGAGGGCGTGAACCAGAGGCGTGATTTCAGCGGGCAGTCGTTCGGCCGCTACCGGCTCCAGCGCGCCGGGGCGACGGCGCTGGATGTCGGCGGCGATCCGGTACAATGGTCGCAGCCCCCTGCCCACGCCGAACCAAACCACCAGCCCCATACCGGGCAACAGGAGCAGGAACGGTGCGAGATTGTGTAGCGCGATATCGGCGCTCATTCGTAAGCGCACCCGCGCCGGTTGGGCGACTTGCACGATCCGGTCGCCGGCGTGGAGCGCGAACAACCGCCAGGATTCATCTCGCCACATCAGGTCGGCAAATCCGGGTTGGGTCGCGAAGGGCAATTCCCGCTGCTGTTGCGACACGTACAACAGACCCCGGCTCCGATCCCAGATCTGCACCAACAGATCGCCGCTCTCGCCTTCGGCGCTCATCGCCAAGGCTAGGAGATTCTGGTTACGCAACGCCAATGCAGTTTGTTGTAGATGGTAGTCGAACAGGGCGTTGGTTTCGACACGAGCTTGCCGATAGGTCGCATAACCGGACGCAGCCAGCACCAGCGATAACCCGGCGAGCAGCCATAACAGCAGCAGCCGACGGATCGAGTTCATGGCGATTGCTGGCCGAAGTGCGGCGCGGAGCGCCGATTGGCCATCGCCGTTATAGCTGGTCCAGCAACGTTGTTATCGGTCGGCGGTCCGCAAGCGACGGATCGCGGCTAGCCATTCATAGGCCAGTCGTTGTCGTTCCTGGCGGGGGCGGGCTTGGTCGGTAGCCGTGAAATAGGCACGCATCGCTTCGAGCGCCGCTCGGGTTTGCTCCTGGGAGCCGGTCGCAGGAGAGGGATAAACCATGGTAGTACGCCTCGCTGGTGCTGGTTGTCAACAAAATGGACGGAGGTCAGGCAAGCCGCGCTTACTGCTCGCCGCATCTCAGGCTTCCTTATCCGACCGCGCCAAAAAATCCCGGATGAACCGACGTACTTCCCTCGAGGCCGTGGTGTCCATGGCTTGGCAGGTTTCGATAAACGCATCGCGTAGGTCTTCTTCGATCCTGACCACTAATTTCACACCTTCGTCCTTCTTGGATTTCTGTTTTTTGCCTTTGCTCATCGGGTAATCTGTTTTTGTATATACAAAGATAATACATAGTATGTAGATTGTCTCCTGTCAAGCAGAATCAATATCCTTTTTAGCAAGATAACGATGGAAGTCGTACCGCGCCTCTGGCCGCGATCATCGAGGCCGAATTGGGCATGGATATGCGAGAACTGCCGGGTATCGGTGCGGCGGGTAACCTGAGCGCGGGGCTCAAGGCGTTTCCCGGCACCGATTTGGTGGCGATGACTGCGGATCGGATCGACTCTCAAACCGCTTTTGGCAAAGTGCCCGCCGGTGAGGAACGCACTCACACGCTCGGCATGCCTTGCTTCGCCATCGCCGATGGTAAGGGCCGTTGAGTTGGGTAGCCGGGGAAAAGAAAAAAGCCGCGCTTTTTTCGAGCGCGGCAAGGTTGGGCCTACCACAGTTGTATCACTATGTTTGCATTATAGCATTATTATAGATTAATTCAATAAACTATATGATGGACAATAAAATATCTTTTGTGATATATAAGAAACAATAGTAAAATTAAAATATCAATTTTCCTGTCTCAAAATACCAATTTTCTCTAGAATGCCCTCGCATTCATCCAAGCTGGCGAAGTTGATTTCGATACGGCCACAGCTTCGGCCAACGTCGTAGCGTAGCTTGACCGATGTCGCCAGCCGTTCTCGTAATTGCTCCTCCAATCGAACGAGATTGGGATCGCGTGGCATCGCCTGACGGGACGGAGTACCCGCCACCAGCAAGGCCCGTCGCCGTTCCAGCTCACGCACGCTCCAACCTTCCCGTGCTGCCTGCTCGGCCAGCCGAACTCGTGCCGGGCGTGACAGACCGAGCAGCGTTTTGCCGTGACCTGCTTCCAGTTGGCCGTTTTCGATGAGACATTGAATTTCGGGATCAAGGCTCAGCAAGCCCAATGCCTTGCTGATGGCCGGCTGGGAAATACCGAGCAGTTCCGCCAACTGTTCCTGAGTCAGTCCGAATTCCTCGCGCAACCGCCGCAGCGCACGTCCTTCCTCAATCGGGTTCAGCTCCCGGCGCAGCAAATTTTCCACGAGCGCAATGGCAGCAGCAGTGCGATCGTCTGCCTCTCGGATCACGGCGGGGATCCGCTGCAAGCCAGCCTGCTGCGCTGCTTGCCAGCGCATGTGTCCGGCCAGAATTTCGAAGCTGCCATCGGCCAGCGGTCTGACCACCAGCGGTTCGATCACCCCGAATTGACGGATACTCTGCGCCAGTTCGGCTAGATACGTTTCATCGGTCCGCTGACGCGGTTGATAGCGACCGGCAACGAGCCGATCCATCTCTAGCGGTTGGCTAACGCTGTCGCTGTCGCCTCGCAATAGGCTGCCGTCGAAGCTGTGACCCCCGGTACCGATCCAATCGCCGAGACTTTTGAGTGACTTGCGGCGACCGCTCACGATGGTCTTCCCCGCTGGCCCGCCTCGGCGGCCTCGATCCCGGCGAGGATTTCTTGTTGCCAAATCTGGCGCACCGCCAACAGAATTTCGGTGTTGACGCCGTCCAGCATCATGATCGCCCGATTGTAGGTGTCGCGAGAGCCGCGGGGTTGGTCGATTTCATAAATGCTGATCTGGTCGCTGGCTGACTTTTGCAGTTCCTTGGTTAAGCCCATCCGGTTGCTGAGCAGTAGCTCGCCATAGGCGCCATTGATGACAGCGATGTTGTTGAGTGTCTCCGTACTGCTATCCACTTTGGTGAGCAAAATACTGAGCCGCTGCACGTTGATCTCGCGCTCGTACAACGCGCAAACCTGCTCCAAAATCCGAAAATACTGTACGCTGGAGGAAATGTCGTACATGTGCGGCACAATAGGCATGACGATCAGACTAGCGGCGGCAATGGCGTTCAATGACAACATGCCGAGCGACGGTGGCGTATCCACCACGACGATATCGTAGCGATCCTCGATTTCCTTCAAAGCCCGATGGAGCCGCACCGGCGGCGGTCCCAAGGCTTTGTTCTGACGCTCTTCCGGTTGCGACAACCGCCAGTCGGTGTATTGCAATGCCAGCCGCGCGGGAATCAGATCCAGGTTTTCCCAATGCGTCCGTTTGATTGCTTTGGCGATTAGCGGCGACGCTTCGGTTAGGGCTGGAAACAAATCGTCCCCGTCGCTCAGATCCAGATCGGGGATAAAACCGAACGCGCCGGTGGTGGTGGCCTGCGGGTCGGCATCGACCAGCAACGTCCGATACCCCTCGCGTGCCAGATATTGCGCGAAGTGCAGCGACATGGTGGTCTTCGCTACGCCGCCCTTCAGGTTTGAGAAAACCACCCGCACGCAATCGGCGCCAACCGGCCGGCTGGGTCGCTTGCCGATGGCGGCACGGATGCGGTTGACCTCATTGTAGTTATAGACCCGCCGCTGAATGGAGCCCGCATCCACCAGGCGCGGCACGGGTAAATCCCCGCGCGCTTCCAGGTTGCGGATGTGGTTGGCGGTGCAGCTGGCCAGTTGTGCTGCTCGCTCGATGCCAAATTCCGGCAAGGTTTTGACGGTGTGTCGCGCCCCCAGCGCGTCGAGCAGGCGCCGCTGCATCTGGCCACCACGTTCGGCGGCATTGCGGCACAGAGTTCGGAAATTAAATCGCATCGCTTGCACGGCCATGGCTCCAACAGAAAACAAGTGCATTAATCATTTTATCGTATTCAGGCCATATTTCTGCATTCGATGCCGAAATCTGATCATCACGATTGTGTTTCATCAAGTCCGACACTTTCTCGCGCCTTGGTTTACAAGCACCTGAAACTGTTCTGAGAATGGAGAAACACTTCTCGCGCTCCGGCACCGCCAAGGAATTGACGACTGGATCAATTCCCCTTATGTCTTACCACAGTCAAATTATTGACCCACTATTAAGTTATAACATACTGAATATTATTGTGTTCTTATTGGTATTCTTTTTGCTAATCAACCAAATATCATCTCGATAAAACGAATCTCCACAAAATCCCGATGAACGGACAGGATCGCTTGAGGGGGCATTCGTCGCTTCATCGGGGAACTGTACAGATGTCCTAGAGGCTTTCCGACTCTAGCCGTAAGCGCGCCGAAGCCGCGAAAGCGGCAGCGAACGACTACAAAGGCAGTGCAAAGATGGGAACCAAAATCATGCGTTTTCTTGAAGTGTCTGTCCAAGCTTTCACGCTGGTCGGCGTCTGGCGCGGCGCTTCAGCCATGATGGCGAACAGCGCGACAGCCGAACAGTTGGGCGCTTTGCACACTTTCGAGCCACTCGCGATTCCGGCAACCCTGTTGGCTGTCCTTGGCTCGGTCTCCGCTATTCATCTGGGATTTCGCCGCTGGCGGAGATTACAAAAAGTGGCTGGCAAGGGTCATATCTACCCGCCACGACTGGCAGACACCTTACCGGCGCTAGGCGATCAATCCAACCAAGTGATTGCCGATCTGCAAATCCGGCTGCTTCAATTGAGCGAGGAAAAGGAGTTGCTGGTCCGCTTGCTGCGAGAAAAAAGCGAATCGCTGAAAAAAGATCCGCTGACCGGCGTTTTCAATCGTCTGGCTTACGAAGAGCAGATTCAGAGCGAGTATCGGCGTTGGAAACGCTTCGGCCATTCCCTGACCTTCCTGATCTGGGATATCGACCACTTCAAGCAGGTGAACGATCAGTACGGTCACGCGGTGGGCGACACTGTGTTACACGATGTGGCACAACAGCTCGCCAGCCAGATTCGGAGTACCGATTTCGTCGCGCGTTACGGCGGCGAAGAGTTTGTCATGCTGCTACCCGGCGCCACTGCCGAAGCCGCGCTCAAGGTGGCCGACAAGCTGCGCTCCAGCATCGCCAAATCGGAGTTTGGTTCGAACGGAGCTAAGTTATCGGTCACGATTTCTTGCGGTTTGTCCAGCTTCCAGCCTGGCGATTCGCCAGAAAGCGTGTTCGAACGCGCTGATCATGCCCTCTATCAGGCCAAGCGCGCCGGTCGCAATCGTTGCCAACGATCCTGAAAGCTTTTGATGGATGCGAGCGGACGAGAAACGAGGTGGTCTTGCGGGAACTGACGGTGGAAGGATCAGGGAAAATCGAAAATCTCAGTCAAAAGCAGTGTAATGGCAGATCGACACTCATGTGGGCATCGTTCACGCCTTGGCGATAGGCTGGCTCCCACCGCCGAACACCTTGCGAGTATCGTGATCGTAGAGAAAATCCAGCGAATCACGACCGCGCAGGATGGCCAGCATTCGCTCGACATGGTTGCGGCTGGCGGCGATCACGGTGCCGTTCACCTCGTTTTGGGTACGAACCCGCTCGGCCGCTCGTTCTAATGCGGCCCAAAGCCTGTTTGTCTCGTCCCGCTCTGGACTTGGCAAGGCATCCACCTGGGCCGCCAGCCCCGGTGCGTCGGCGGACGCTCCCCGCTCTCGCAGATAAGCCAGCCGATCGGCAATCAGCTCGCGCAGGCGATCGACGCAAGTTTGCTTTTCAGTGACAATTTGCTCCAATCCGACCAGGTCGCGGGATTTCAAGGCGTCATACTCACGCCGCAAAAATTGCTCCAACCGTTCGGTAGCGGCCAATTCCTCGCGTAGCAATGCCGTCAGCGTCATGAATCGGCCTTACGAGAACAAGGTTTCTTCGAAAGAAGACATTTTGCGAGCGATTTGGTCCGAATCCACCCGATAGTCACCGTTGGCGATGGCCTTGCGTAAGGCCGCTACTTTCGCCTCATCGACCGGGGGTTCCTGGTGCTCGGTCTCCAACTGGCGCAGGCTCAAGGAGCCGGGCGTCAACTGAACTTGATCGACTTCGCTCACCAGCTTGTCCCGCAACGACGCCACGTTTGACGAGGAGGCGCGCTCCACGTACCCGCCACCGCGAACGGGTGGTGAATAAGTTCCGTTAATGGGGTTGATGGCCATAGTAGTAATCCATCCCGTCAGTTCTCAGTAGGTACATCGAGAGTATCGGCCGGATGCTGACTAACTTTAATGGAATTTCCGCTATCTTCCAACTTCGACCCGGTGATCGGCCGCCGCCGTACCCTCGACTACGCGCTTGGAGGTTTCATTGCGTACCCGCACCCGTTGACCCAGTTCGGCATCGCTCAGAGCGATGCCGCTGGAGGTGATCTCCATTCCACCCTGCCGGATCACCAACGTGACCGTCTCGCCTTCTTTGATCGGCGGGACGGTCTTGACGGCCTGCGGCGAAATAACGATTCCCGCCGCCAGCGCGCGCCGCAATCGCTTACCGATGAGATTTTCGGGACGGGTTTCGTAACCACTCGTCAGGATGGAGAGATCGCGGCGTTCCGCTCGGAGATCGGTTGCGGCCAGCACCGTTCCCTTGGTTAGAAAACGGCTGGCGACCATCACTCGGTCAAAAATCCGCACGTTGATCCTTTGGTAGATCGACCACGGCCGAGGACCAGAACAGCGCACGCCGATTGAGGTATTACCCACCAATTTCGCACCATCGGGCAGGAAAGCTTCCAGCGCTGCTCCGCATTTTGGCAATCGCAAGCGGGGATCGAGCTTACGCGATTGAATCTCCGGAGGTTCGGCTCGATCCCGGTATTGTGCTAACACGAACTCATGAGCCTGCTGCTCAATGCTCTCCAACGGTTGGATCGTTCCGTCAGCAGCCCACGCTGATAAAGCCAGCCCGCAACAGACTGACAGAACTCCTAGGAACCAACGGTTTACTCCCATCCGAATCGCCTCGCACGGTCTGGTTGATCGATCACCGGATTTTCGCGGTTTTTCACGGACGGTTTTCCGCCGCTTTTCGGCTCGCCACTCATCCAGGACGAGCCAACGCAACAGATCAAAGTGTCTCGAAAATACACAATAAACATTTTGTCAGAGTAAGAATCAAGCGGTTTTGGTAATCGGCATGTCGTTTGCTTTCTATGAAAAAGTATCACAGGAGCGTCGTATTTTCGGCACGGACCCTATAACAATCTTCCGCTCCGAACACCGCCTCGGGAATCGCAAATGGCTATTGGTTTCGAACAAGCTCTTAGCGTTCACGCGTACGCGCTGGAAGTACGCTCTCGGCGCGCCGAAATTTTGGCAGCTAACCTGGCTAACGCCGACACCCCGAATTATCAGGCTCGGGACATCGATTTCAAGGCCACCCTGGCCGGCTTGCAAGGCCGCAGCGGTACTCTGAAAACGACCCACCCCACTCACCTGCAAGGGGGGGGCGACACCCCTGGGGAGCTGCTCTACCGGATGCCGGACCAGATGTCCATCGACGGCAACACGGTGGAAGAAGAGCAGGAGAAAAGCGCTTTTTCCGACAACGCCCTGCGTTATCAGGCCAGCCTGCAACTGCTGAACAACCGCGTTCAGGGGCTGCTGACCGCCATCCGTGGAGAGTGATCATGTCCTTATTCAATGTTTTCGACATTTCGGGATCGGCGTTGCGTGCGCAGGCGATCCGCCTCAACACGACCGCCGGCAACATGGCCAACATCGACAGTATTAGCAGCAGCACGGCAACGACTTATCGAGCCCGACAGCCGGTGTTCGCCGCGCAACTCGACGCTGCCGAGGGTGAGTCGGGCGGAGTAGAGGTGTTGGGCATCGTTGAAAGCCAGGCACCGCTGCGCCGCGAATACCGACCGGATCATCCACTCGCTGACTCGCAAGGCTACGTCAACCTGCCAAACGTCAATCCGGTCGAGGAAATGGCCAATATGATCTCCGCATCACGCTCTTACCAGAGCAATGTGGAGGTTTTCAATACTTCCAAGCAGATGCTGATGCGCACTCTGAGCTTGGGCGAATGAGCAAATTTAAGGAATCGTTATGACCACCGTCTCCGGCACTTCATCGATCACTTCTACCGCCAGTTCAACCACTCAGACATCGGACAAGAAATCCAACGACGAACTCGATCAGGCCGATTTCCTCCGCTTGTTGACTACGCAACTCCAAAACCAGGACCCGACCAATCCAATTGACGGTCAAGAATTCATGGCGCAAATGGCGCAGTTCAGCACGCTCAACGCGATCATCGAGATGAAGACCTCTCTGGATTCGCTGATCGGCACGTTGGAGTCCGGGACAAGCACCACCACCGATTCCACGACTGTAACAGCCGCCAATAATTCGACGGCAACCACGACCACCTAGCGTGGTGAAGAGATTCGCTCACTACTCGCCGAACTGTCCCCGGAAGGAGATCATCTTATGTCATTTCGCACCGCCCTCACCGGCCTGAACGCTGCCAGCGCGGATCTTGGCGTTATCAGCAATAACATCGCCAACAATAACACTACGGGTTTCAAGGCGTCCCGCGCGGAGTTCGGCGACATTTACTCGCTCAGCGATCTGGGTACCTCGACTCGCCGCAGTATCGGCACCGGTGTCCGGCTCAATGCCGTCAGCCAGCAATTTAAGCAAGGTAACCTGGAAACCACCAGCAACCCTTTGGATATGGCTATCGACGGTGAAGGATTTTTCGTGCTGGCGGACACCGACGGCGCGATGCTCTATACTCGTGCCGGAGCTTTCAGCCTTGACAAGGATGGCTATGTGGTCAACAGCCTTGGCCAGAAACTCCAAGGTTATCAGACCAACCCTACAACCGGTCTCATCGATATCGGTACCGAAGGCGACCTGCGCACGCAAACCGCCAACATCGACCCCGAGCAAACGACGACTGGCGAATACGGAATCAATCTTGATTCGGGCGATACGGCGCTGGATCCAGCAAGTTTCGACTTCAACGATTCACGCACGTATAACTTCGCTTCGGCGATGACGATTTTTGATAGCCTTGGCAACGATCACAGTTTAACGGCCTATTTTGTCAGGGATGAAAGCGCTCTAAGCTCCACCTCCACTAGCACACCGACTGGTAGCCAATACTTAATTCCTACCCCACCGGGTGGTACTGCCGCCTGGCAGGTTTTTTTCAGCATGGACGGCTTAGGTTTGGACGGCAACGCGTTACCGCCAGCCGGAACGGCCACGCCCAGCGGTACCTTGTGTTTCGACGCATTTGGCGCCTTGACCGGGACCCTGGATCCGGCAGGTGCCGACACAGGCACCAGTTCTATCAGCCTGACTAGCATCGTGCCCACCAACGGGCCTGATCCGATTACCGGCAACGGCAGCGCCAACGGCTCCGAAAGCCCGATCAACACGATGGGTGTCCCACCAGGCGTCACCCTCAAGTTCGACACTGCCACCCAATTCGGCAGTGCCTCCAGCACCAACCAGGTCACTCAGGACGGCTATGCGACCGGTCGAGTCGTCGGCGTGGACGTCGGCGAGGACGGGAGTCTGTATGGCCGCTACAGTAACGGCCAGGCTAAGGTACTGGGGCAGGTAATCCTGGCCAATTTTCGCAATGTTCAGGGCCTCAGCCCCATCGGTGATTCCAGTTGGGTCGAAACCTCCGCCTCAGGGCAGCCCGTGAAAGGCCCACCCGGTACGGCCAGCCTGGGCTTGGTTCGCGCCGGAGCCCTGGAGTTATCCAATGTCGAGCTTTCCGAACAATTGGTAAAAATGATCAATGCTCAACGCAATTTCCAGGCTAACGCTCAAGTCATCAGCACTGCTGATGAGATGACTCAGACCCTGCTGCAATTGCGTTAGTGCCTCAATTAATAGATTGATTATCATCTAATTTTCAACAACTCAGCGACAAAAGGATTCACTCCATGTCAGCTATGAATACCGGTTTGACCGGCCTTAAAGCGGCTACCTCACACATCGACGTTGTCTCGCACAACATCGCCAACGCCAGCACGACGGGTTTCAAGAAGGGAGACATCGAATTCGGCGATTTGGTGGACTCCAATGCGGGTAAGACAACCCCCGGTTCCGGCGTCAGAACGCAAGCGATCAATCAATCGTTCTTGCAGGGCGACGCGGACATGACCGGTAACGCTCTCGATCTGAGGATCAATGGCAGCGGTTTCTTTGCCGTAAAAGACAGCTCCGGCAACACCTCCTATACCCGGGACGGTAGCTTTCACGTTGACAAGGATGGCAACATCGTCAACAGCCTCGGTCAGAATTTGCTGGATAAAGGTGGTACCCCTTTAAAGATCTCAGGAACAGGTCCCTGGACGGACATCAGCGTCGATGATTACGGCAACATTACGGCTAAGGACAGCACCGGCGCGGATACGACCGCGATCCAGGCTGGGCTGACCAACTTCCCGAACGTGAATGGCCTCAAGCGCATCGGCGACACCCAGTGGGCCGCAACCACGGAATCGGGGACTGCCATCACCGACGCGCCGGGCACCAAAGGTCTCGGGACGCTCACCAGCGGTGAGCTGGAAAGCTCCAACGTCGATCTGGCAACGGAATTGGTGGACCTTATTGTCGCCCAGCGCGATTTCAACGCCAACTCCAAGAGCATCACCGCCGGTAAGGAAATGATCCAAACCGTCATCAACATCTAAAGTCCAGAGGTACCCAAACCATGGACCGCATGCTCTACGTCGCGATGAGCGGAGCCCAGCAAACCCTGCGAGCTCAGGCTCTCGTCAGCCACAATTTGGCCAACGCCAATACCACCGGGTTCCGGCAGGACTTGGCCGACTTTCGCAGCATGCCGGTTTTTGGCGATGCCGGAATGCCGACCCGTGTATACGCCATGGCCGAACGGTCCGGTTCGGACCCACGGCTCGGCCGAGTCATGACCACCGGCCGCGACCTGGATATCGCTGTGCAGGGGAAGGGTTGGATCGCCGTGCAGGGTCCTAATGGCGACGAAACCTACACCCGTGCCGGCGACTTGCAGGTCGATGCCAACGGTCTACTGACCACGGGTAACGGCCATGCGGTGTTGGGCAATAACGGCCCGATCTCGATCCCGCCGGCCGAGAAGATCGAAATCGGCGCGGACGGTACCCTGTCGATTCGACCGCTCGGCGAAGCCTCGACCACCCTGGTGCAGGTGGATCGCATCAAGCTGGTCGATCCAGCCGACGACGGGCTTTACAAGGACGCTACCGGCCTGATGCGCACCACCGATGGACAATCCCTTGCGGCCTCGGCGGACATTCGCCTGCAAAGCGGCGCGCTGGAAAGCAGCAACGTCAATTCCGCCGAGGCTTTGGTCAGCATGATCGAGTCATCCCGCCGTTTTGAATTACAGATCAAAATGATGAAGGTGGCCGAGGACAATTCCAGCACCACCAACCAATTGCTGCGTTTGGAATAGGAGCAACACCAATGACTGCCTCTCTGTGGATCGCCAAGACCGGCCTGGATGCGCAACAGACTCGAATGTCGGTCATTTCGAACAACCTGTCCAACGCCAGCACCACCGGCTTCAAGCAAAGTCGCGCCCAATTCGAGGACTTGCTGTATCAGAACGTGCGCCAAACCGGGGGCCAAACCTCGCAAAACACTCAACTACCCTCGGGGTTGATGCTCGGCACCGGGGTACGCATCGTCTCCACCGCCAAGGTGTTCACGCAGGGCAACCTGACCCAAACCGGTAACAACCTGGATCTGGCCGTCAACGGTCGGGGCTTTTTTCAGGTGCAACTTCCGGACGGGACGGCCGCTTACACACGGGACGGCTCGTTTCAAATCAACTCCGAAGGGCAAATCGTCACGTCCAACGGCTACCTGCTACAACCGGAAATCACGATACCGGCCAATACTCAAACCATCACCATCGGCACCGACGGCACGGTGAGCGCGAAAGCCGCCAACGAATCGGCGGCCACCCAGGTCGGCACGATCCAGCTCACCGATTTTATCAACCCCGCCGGATTGCAGGCGATCGGCGGCAACTTGTTCCTGGAGTCGACCGCCAGCGGTTCGCCCCAAACTGGCGAGCCGGCCAGCAACGGGATGGGATCGGTCGTGCAGGGTTCGCTGGAAACGTCCAACGTCAATGTGGTGGAAGAGCTGGTGGACATGATCGAAACCCAGCGCACTTACGAGATGAATTCCAAGGCGATCTCCACCACCGATGAAATGCTGCAATACGTCAACAACAATCTGTAGGCCATGATCATGAAGAAACAATCCGCTGCACTGGCGCTGCTTGTCCTGCTGTCGGGATGCAGCGGATTGGCTCCGCATTATGAATTCAAACCCGTTACGCCCCGGGTTATGACTCCGGCCGACCCCATCGATCAAGGTGCCCAGCAATCGGGCACGATTTATCGGGCCGGCGCCGACATGCGGTTGTTCGAGGATCGTACTGCTCGCCGAGTCGGCGATACCGTGGTCATTCGGCTGACCGAAAAGACCGTCGCCACTAAATCGGCCAACACCACCGCCAAAAAGAAGAGTGAGATCGACATCCAAAACCCCACGCTGTTCGGTACGCCCTTCAGCGCCGGGTCGGTCACGCTGGAAAACACCGCCAACGGGGACCGCAAACTCGGCGGCGAAGGCTCCAGCGACCAGAGCAACAGCCTGACCGGCGATATTTCGGCAGTGGTGATCGGGGTTTATCCCAATGGTAACCTGGCTATTCGTGGCGAAAAAATGTTGACCTTGAATCAGGGCGAGGAAGTGGTGCAGATTTCGGGAGTGATCCGGCCCGAGGACATCGCCGGTGATAACTCGGTACCATCCAGCCGGGTGGCCGACGCTAAAATCACCTATGCTGGCAATGGTGTACTCGCCGACGCTAACACGGTTGGCTGGCTCGGCCGCTTTTTCCTAAGCCCCCTATGGCCGTTCTAGATCGACGATGAGGCTGCATATCATGTTCCGCCGCTTTTCGCTGTTCCTGCTGCTAGCGCTGGCGACTCACTGTGCCTGGGCTGAACGCATCAAGGATCTGGCCACTATCGCCGGAGTACGCGGTAACCAATTGGTCGGCTACGGTCTGGTGGTTGGCCTGACCAATACCGGCGACCAAACCACGCAAACCCCGTTCACGGTCAAAAGCCTGAAAAGCATGTTGTCCAATCTAGGGGTCACGGTACCGCCGGAAGTCAACCTGCAACTGAAAAATGTCGCGGCCGTGTCCGTGCAAGCGGAGCTACCACCCTTCGCGAAACCGGGCCAAACCATCGATGTGACGGTATCCTCGATCGGTAATGCCAAGAGCTTGCGCGGTGGCAGCCTGTTAATGGCGCCCTTGAAGGGTGTGGATGGCGTGGTCTACGCCATCGCGCAAGGGAATGTGGTGGTCGGTGGTCTGGGTGTCGAGGCGGGTGCGTCGAAAATCACCGTCAATGTTCCCAGCGCCGGCCGGATTCCCAACGGCGCCACTGTCGAGCGTCAAGTTCCCGACACTTTTGGCAAGGAGGGCCCCATTGTGCTACACCTTCGGCAGGCCGATTTCACCACTGCCGAGCGCATGGTTGAGGCGATCAATAAGGCGTTCGGCGGTGAGGTCGCGCAAGCGGTGGACGCGACCTCGATTCAGGTACGTGGCCCGGCCGATCGTAACCAGCGAGTCAGTTTGATCGCGGTGTTGGAAAACATCGACGTGGTTCCGGCCCAAACCGCCGCCAAGGTGATCGTGAACTCTCGTACCGGCACGGTGGTGATCGGCCAAAACGTCAAGGTGGGCCCAGCGGCTGTATCGCACGGCAATTTGACGGTGACCATCGCTTCGAACCCGATCGTCAGCCAACCGCCGCCGTTGTCAGGTGGCCAGACCGTGGTGGTTCCCAACGCCAACATTTCGGTCAATCAGGAAAAGAAACCGATGTTTCTGTTCGATCCAGGAATCGCCCTGGACGACATTGTTCGCGCAGTCAATCAGGTCGGCGCCTCGCCCAGCGATTTGGTGGCCATCCTGGAAGCGCTAAAAGCGGCTGGCGCTCTTAAAGCCGAACTCATCGTCATCTGAACATGGCTAACGTCAACTGGAAAACCCTATCGCTATTGATCGGTGCCCTGCTGATCGCTCTCGGATTGCAGGCGGGCGCGATCAAAATCATGATCAACTTGGCCCGCCAAGCCGATCCGCCGGCCGTGGCCAGCGCCGGAACCGTATCCAGCAAGCCAGCGATTTCCCCGGCGGCCATCGATACCGTGCGGCATCAACCGGCCAAATCCGAGGAACAAGCTGTCCACGAACCGGCACCACCCGTCCACGAACCGGCACCACCCGCGCGAGAACCCAAACCGGCCGTGTTGGTCTCCGATCCGCCGCATTTGGCCGATTTGAATCCGAAACCCGCTTCCATCCAGAACGAACCCAATTCCGAGGCCCATCCTCCGCTGACCCCGGCACCGCAAGCACCGGCACATCCGTCAGCCGAGGCGGCACTGGTCGCGACCTCGCCGAAACCATCGCCGGTTACCAATGACGGCCATGCCGACAACCCACCAGTGGCTGTTGCCCCGCCCGCTGCCCCATTAGCTGAGGCCAATTCCGTACCCCAGCCGGCAGATGAAGCGGTTCTCCAGGAACCGGCTTGGCTAAAAGCCCGCAATCCCAAGCATTACACGGTGCAACTCTATAGCGGCAAGGATATGGAGACACTCAAGGAGATCGCGGCGGCGACAACGTCGAGCGAACCACAAGCTTACTACTCGACAGGCAGCCGTTCCGGTCCCTGGTATTCCCTGGTGGCTGGCGATTACTCCGATTACGCCACCGCGCAAGCCGCCGCCGCCAAGCTGACCGCCGACTCGCCCGCGCTCAAACCCTGGATCCGCCGCTTCGACGAGATTCAGGCGAAAATGCGCTAGGAAAACCCATCATGGTCGCTACAGCGGACTCGGCCTTCGTCTATACCGACTTGCAGGGGTTGGCCGGTCTACGTCATCAGGCCCGAGAACAGTCGCCCGAGGCACTCCGCGAAGTTGCCAAGCAGTTTGAGGCGGTGTTCGTTCAGATGATGCTGAAGAGCATGCGCGCGGCTAGCCCGACCGAGGATGGGCTCATGGACAGCGATCAGAGCCGGCTTTATCGCGACTTGTACGACCAGCAAATCGCCTTGAGCATGGCCCGACAAGGCACGCTGGGGCTGGCGGATCAACTGGTCAAACAACTGGGTGGCGAAGGCGCTGGCTCGCCACCCCGCCCCACTTCGCCCACGATCATGGGCGATCCATTGGCCACCCTCCAACAGGTACAGAGAATTCGCTCCAGCGTGGCGATGCCCGCCGAGACGACGACCGCCGCTAAAATCGATCCCGTCGGCAATCAGCGCACTTCATATCCGGCTAGTGACGCTCCCTTTGAACCGTCCTCACCAGCGGCGTTCGTGCGGCGGATGTGGCCACACGCTCAGGAAGCTGCCCGGCGGTTGGGCGTTGCACCCGAGGTACTCATTGCTCAGGCGGCTCACGAAACCGCCTGGGGCAAGTCGGTGCCGCGTTTCGGGGATGGTCGGAGCAGCCACAATCTGTTCGGCATCAAGGCCAGCCGGGGTTGGGAGGGCGAAACGGTCGTCAACGCCACGTTCGAGTTCGTGGGCGGCGTCGCCGTCCGGCAGCGCGATGGCTTCCGAGCCTACCCCTCTTATGCCGAGAGCTTCAACGATTACGTGAGATTCCTGCAAGTCAACCCGCGCTACACGGAAGCCCTGGATCTGGTCGAGGATGGATCGGCTTATCTGCGTGCGTTGCAGCGGGCCGGTTACGCCACCGATCCGAACTACGCGAGAAAAATTCTGGGCCTGATGAACGGTCCCGCGTTCGACACTGCCCTGGGCAGCCTAAAGTCGACGCTCGCCCGGCCGATATCTAGTACGAAGGGGTAGCCGTCCCATGCCTGGTCGCGCCCCCGTAACGAGGAGCCGCCCAGCGGCCGGAGGAACTGACTCATGGTAGACATTCTGCGCACGGGACTCTCGGGGTTGATCGCTTCCCAGCGCGCCCTGGCCACCACCAGCCATAACATCGCCAATGTCAACACGCCCGGCTATTCTCGGCAGCGGGTCGAGCTGACGACTAATCTGCCGGATCTCCCCGGCAACGCGGCGCGATCGATGTACGTGGGTACCGGCGTCCAGGTGCAATCCATCACACGGGTCTACGACGATTTCCTGACGCAACAAGTGCGCAACCACGGCTCGAACGTCAGTCAGTCGGAAACTCTCGATACCTGGATCAGCCAGTTGGATGGGATCCTCGGTGACAGCCAAACCGGCTTGTCACCAGCGCTCAGCCAATTTTTCGCCGCCGTCCAGGATGTCGCCGACAGCCCGGCATCGTTGTCGGCGCGGCAAGCCTTGCTCGGTCAAGCCAGCACGCTAGCCGCCTCTTTCCAGGAAATGAACGGCCAGATGGACAGTTTGCGCCAAGGCGCCAATGAAACCCTGAGCGACACTGTCACCCAGGTCAACGTGCTGGCGGAAAATATCGCCAAGATGAACGGGGCCATTGCGTTGTCGCAAGGCAGCGGTACTTCTTCCGATTTGCTCGATCAGCGGGATCAACTGGTCGCCGACCTGGCTCAAAAAGTACCGGTCAGCACAGTCACCCAGGACGACGGTACCCTCAGCGTGTTTATTGGCAACGGCCAAAGCCTGGTGCTCGGCAACCAGGCGAACACGCTCGAAACCGTTCGCTCGGCGTCGGATCCGCGCAAGCTGGACATTCGCTTCGAGGGTTCTAATGTCGGCATTAACAATTTGCTAAATGGCGGCGAAATCGGCGGTTTGCTGGATTTCCAAAATGAAGTGCTGGATCCGGCCCAAAACAAACTTGGCCTCATGGCGGCCGGCTTGACCGAAACCTTCAATGCCCAACATAAGCTGGGATTGGATTTCAACGGTGATCCCGGCGGTGATTTCTTTGCGCCGATCACGCCCGAGGTCGCGGCCAATGCTGCCAACACCGGCAGTGGCGCGCTAACGGTTACTCTCTCCAATATCGGCGATCTGCAACCTTCCGACTACGAATTGAGCTACAACGGCACCGGCTATAATCTGCGCCGCCTATCGGATGATCAAAGTGTTTCGCTGGGTGCTGGACCACCGTTCACGGCGGAGGGGATGACCATCGCCATCGGCGGCACGCCCGCTGCCGGTGATCGTTTCCTGATCCAGCCCACACAGGCCAGCGCGCGAAATTTCCAGGTGCTCATCACCGATTCGCGCCAGTTTGCCGCTGCCGACTCCGTGGGCGGCGTGGGGAACAACGCCAACGCCATCGGGCTGGCGAACTTACAGACCGATCAAACACTACGGGGCGGCACCAGCAGCCTCCAGGATATCCAAAGCCAGATGATCGCCGAGGTTGGCACTCAGGGTAGCGGTGCCCGCAGCGCCGTCCAAGCCCAAACGGCTTTGCTGGAACAAGCCACTCAGGCGCGCGATGGCTTTTCCGGCGTGAATCTGGACGAGGAGGCAGCCAATTTGATGCGGTATCAGCAAGCTTATGTGGCGGCCGCCAAAGTCATTCAAGTCGGCGATTCGATCATTCAAACCCTGCTGGATGCGGTCAGGAGATAAGCCATGTTGCGTATCGCCACTTCCTTGATTTATCAGCAAAGCTCGAAAGCCATCAACGACCGGCAGGTCGCCTTGGCCAAGGTCCAGCAGCAATTGGCCACTGGCAATCGCATTCTCGATCACGCCGATGATCCCGTCGGCAGCGCACGCTTGCTGGGTCTAAACGAGGAACTCGGCCGATACAATCAATACCAGCGCAACATCGATCTGGCCAGCGGTCGGTTGAATGTTGAGGACAGCACGCTAGGGGATGCCGGCGACCTGTTGCAGCAGGCGCGAGAACTCACCCTTCAAGCTAACAACGACACGCTTAACACCGAGGATCGTGGCTTTATCGCCATGGAGATCCGTCAACTGCATTCCCAGATGTTGAATTTGGCCAACACGCGGGACGGTGACGGGGAATATCTGTTCGCTGGCTTCAAAAGTCATACCCAACCGTTCGATGCCAGCGGCAACTATCAGGGCGATCAGGGCCAGCGTTCGATTCAGGCTGGATCCTACCTGGATGTTCCAGTCGGGGATTCCGGCCAAAAGGTTTTCGAAACCGATCCCAGCGATCCCACCAAAGGCGTGTTCGCAACCCTGGATACGCTGGCGGACGAACTGGAAAGCCCATCCGCCAATTTTCATAACGTGATGGCCGATACCTTGACTCGACTGGATCAGCATTTCGACAATCTGAACGCCGTGCGTACCGAGGTCGGTGCGCGGCTGAAAGCATTGGATGACCAGCAAAATACCAACAGCGACTTTGTCGTCCACCTTCGGGAAACCATCAGCGACGTGGGCGATCTCGATTACCCCGAGGCAGCGACTCGCTTGAGCTATGCGACCTTCGTGCTACAGGCGGCACAACAATCATTCGTCAGCATTCAAAAGCTTTCATTGTTCAACTATATGGGATAAAAGCGTTTTTTCGCGGTGCCCCGACCCAGCGGCCACAACTGTTAGGGCTTAATTGGCCCTGGATTGTTTTTTGTCTTTAAATTCAATTCCGCAACCGCGGATCGTACTCCCAAACCTTCGGCACGGCGGGGATGCTCGGGTACTCGCGACGGAAACAGGCAGCGGAGAAGCTGATTCGCTACTCTTATAGAGTGTGCGAAAAAGAAGCTGAAGCCGATGACCGAAGCTGCCGCTATCCCGCCGAAAATCGCCTGGATTTTCGGCTGCATGATCCTGTACTGGGCTTATTGCATCATCTCGGGCATCGTTGGCGCCCGACGGGCCCGCACAAGCGTCGATTATTTTCTCGCCGGCGGCAATCTGTCTCCCACTCTATTCGCCCTGGCGGCGACTGCCACCTGCTTTTCGGGCTGGACCTTCATCGGTCATCCTGGCCTGACCTATACCGAGGGTTGGCAATACGCTTACGCTTCGTTCTACGCTCTGACGATTCCGCTCACTGGTATTCTGTTTCTCAAGCGGCAGTGGCTGTTAGGTCAACGACACGGCTTTACCACACCCGGCGCATTGCTGGCGTGGTACTTCCGCTCCGACCTGCTACGGATCGGGGTGGTCGGCGTCGCCCTGCTGTTCTCGGTGCCTTACATCGGCGTGCAACTCCGCGCGGCCGGTTTTCTGTTCAACGTGCTCACCGATGGGTTGCTGGGCGTCGAATTCGGAATGTGGGTGCTGGCCAGCGTGGTCGTCAGCTATGTCGCATCCGGTGGATTGCGTACTGTCGTTTGGATCGATGCACTGCAATTTCCCTTGCTAGCCGTTGGCATTGTCAGTGTCGGCTGGTTGACGCTGCACTATGTCGGCGGCTGGGATCGGTTTATCGCTGGCGTGATCGCCCTGGCTCAAGACGACACCGTACGAACGCCCGACGGTTATAGCCACTATCTCGCCATCCCGGGCGCGATGCAAGGGATCAGCGATGGCTTGCGGGCCATCGGCGGGCCTTGGACCGGAACGATGATCCTGACTTATCTGATCGCGCTCATGGGCATTCAGGTCTCGCCGGCGTTCACCATGCTGGCACTGGCCAGCCGCCGGCCGGCGTTCGCCGTCCAACAGGTTTGGGTTTCGGCGTTTGCGATGGGTTTAATCCTGGTGGTGTTTACGGTCATTCAAGGTATCGGCGGCCACTTTCTTGGAGCGGATCGGACATTTCTGGTAGCCCACCCTGATCTGGTCAATCCGATATTGGTCGATGAGTTAGGGCACCGTGACTTGCTGGATCTGCCGGGCGGGCGAGATTTGCTGGTGCCGCAGCTCATCAACTTGCTTGGCGGCACCGCGTCTTGGCTGGTGGGGCTATTGACCCTGGCGGCGTTGGCCGCGATGGAATCCACCGCCTCCTGTTACATGGCCACGGCCGGTGGCCTGATCGCTCACGATTTATTCCAGTGTTTTCTGAGGCCGGGCGCTGATGATCATACCCTCAAGTTCGTTGGCCGGATGGGCGTGGTGAGCGTGGTGATGCTGGCATTGTTGGTGGCCAGTGCTTCCAGCGAAGCATTAGCGCTGTTGGGCGGCTTGGCAGTATCCTATGGTCTACAAATGGCTCCGGCATTGGTCGGGGTGTGCTACTGGCCGTTTCTGACCCGCCAAGGCGTCATCGCCGGCTTGCTGGTCGGGTTGGTGGTAGTGACGCTGACCGAAGCGGTCGGATTAAGCGGGCTTGGTATCGATGCCTGGGGCCGCTGGCCACTGACTATCCATGCCGCCGCTTGGGGGTTGCTGGCAAACTTCGGGATGGCGATCTCGTTATCGGCTTTCACTCGCGACGATCCTGAACACAAGACGGAATGCCACCGCTGGCTGGATGAACAAACACGGTTACCGCCACGCAAACGCCGCTGGGTTCGACCGATCACGGTGCTGATGTTATTGTGGATGGGATTTGCCGCCGGACCGGGTGCCGTGCTCGGTAATACCCTGTTCGGTGACCCCGTCGATCCGACTACCTGGTTGTTCGGTTTTCCTTCGATCTGGGTCTGGCAGCTCGGCGGATGGGCAATAGGGGTCGGCTTGCTCGCGGCGCTGGCTTGTTTTTTGGAACTCAGCGTTCCCACACCCGCTGACCGCCCGCCAACATCGGAATACAAACGCTAGACTTAGAGTTTACGCGCGGGCTGGAAAACCGGAGATTGTTACAGAAGTGCCAGCGACGCCCCGGCAAAAGCCGTCATGAAAATCCGAATAAAAGCGATCCTTGCCGTCACGGTCGGATTCCTAGCGGTACTGCTAACGATTCACTCGCTGAATCGTTGGATCGTCCGACCCGCCTTCGAAAAACTGGAGAATGCCCAAGCCATCGAGGATAGTGCCCGCGCGAGCGCGGCGATCCGAAACGAATTGCATCAGCTTGATCAGAAGCTGGCAGATTGGGCCGAATGGGACGATGCTTACGCTTTTGCCGCCGATCCCAACCTCGAGTTTATTTCATCCAATCTCGGCAACTGGCGCACGCTGGAAAAAAGTTCGCACTTGAACTGGTGCTTGATCTTTGATCGGGATGGTCGGGTGCTTTATAGCGGTGGCTACGACTCCGAATTGGGTGGAGCCATAAGCCTGCGGGAGTTCTCGGGCGAAAAACCGACCATTTGGCCCCTGCTCCAGCCGGTATTGGAGAAGCGAGCTCTCGCAGGTTTATTGCACACCGAACACGGACTGCTGCTATTAGCCGCGCGCCCTATCCTGACCACTCAGGGTACCGGACCGGCGCACGGCGTCTTAGTCTTTGGCCGATTCTTGGATGTGCAGTTGCTGCACAAACTGGCCGAGCAAACCAAGGTTGATTTCGAGCTGTTCGCGGATCGGGACCCGCGTCTATCGCCGATCGAGCGTGACCACTTAACAGCCCTATGGCCCGACGAGCCGCTATTACGTCCGGGTCCTGAGGGAGCCGCGTTCGTATATGAGGCGCTCCAGGATATCCAAGCAAAACCGGTCGCGTTGCTCCGCACGCCGATCCGACAAGAAATTTCCACCGCAGCGAGGAATACCAGCCGCGCCCTGATGAGCGCGCTCGGATTGGTAGTCTTGACGCTGCTGATCGGCGGGGTGCTTTTCATCGCGCGGACCCGGCATGAGGTGAAGATGGCTGTTCCAGCCACGGCCTGGGGAATCGCTACCCTCACCGCACTGATCGGGCTCGCGCTGGTTACCGGCGCATTTGTGGAATTTCGCCAGCGTGGGCGGGATACGCTGGAGCGTCGCTTCCAAAGCATCGCGGCGGAACGAAGCGGCATCATCGTCGAGAAACTTAAAGGAACCCTGCGGGATCTCGGCGCCGTGCAACGTTTTTTCATTGGCTCCGAATCAGTCAGTCGATTGGAATTCCAACGCTTTGTTGCGCCGATTCTCGACTATCGCGACTTCCAGGCCTTGGAATGGGTTCCGAGGGTTGCACGGGATCAGCGCGCGGCATTCGAAGTCGCCGCTCGCAAGGATGGTTTTCCTGGTTTTCGGTTCACCGAGCGGGATCCGAAAGGGCGGCTCGTGTCCGCCGGCGCCCGCGACGTGTATTTTCCGGTTTATTATCTGGAGCCTTATGCTGGCAACGAAGCTGCCCTAGGTTTCAGTCCCGATTCGGTTCATCCGGCACGGGGAGTTGCACTCCTGCAAGCCTGGGAGACCGGTCGACTGACCATTACCGAGCGCTACGTTCTGGTGCAGGAAACCGCTCAACGCTACTCGGTGCTCGCGTTCGCCCCGGTCTATCGAGGCGGAGAAGATCCGCTCGATGTGAAAGCGCGTCGCGAGCGGTTACAAGGCTTCGTCCTCGGGGTGATCCGGGTCGGCGACATTGTCGAAAATGCCCTTACCAATATCAAATCTCAAGGGCTTGGGTTCTATTTGACGGACCTCTCTGCACCAAAGGAACGGCAGCTGCTTTACGCGCGGCGTTCGGCCGTCGAGACCGAGCAAATGACCATCGATATGCCATCACCCTACTACCGGGATTTTCCGATGGGTGATCGGATCTGGCGGATCGAGGTTCAGCCGACCGCCGCTTTCGTCGCGGGTAATGCCGACTACACCCATCGTTGGATTCTTGTGGCGGGCGTACTGCTTACTTTCCTGATAACGCTTTATCTATTTACCACGGTATCCCAGCGCCGACGGGCGGAAGTGTTGGTGGAGACCCGCACCCTTCAACTACAGGAACGCGAGCAATTGTTTCGCCTGATATTCGAAAAGGCGGGCGATGGCGCCTTGCTGATCGATGGGGGGCAATTTATCGATTGCAACGAAACGGTTCTGGTGATGCTGAGGGCGACGACGCGGGAGCAAGTGATCCAGCACTGTCCAGCCGATTTGTCGCCGGTACACCAGCCCGACGGACGGTTGTCTGTTGAAAAGTCGGAGGAGATTGCCGCCAGGGCTTTTCGGGAAGGCGGACAACAGTTTGAATGGGTGAATCGCCGCTTTGATGGCTCGGATTTTTGGGTCGAAGTGCAACTAACGCCAGTTCCCTGGCACGGACAGCCGATTTTGTATGTCACTTGGCGGGATATTACCGAGCGCAAACAGGCTGAGATAGCGTTGCGGGAAAGCGAGGAGCGATTCCGCATCTTGCACGAAGCTTCGTTTGGGGGAATCACCATTCACGAAAATGGCATTATTCTGGAGTGCAACCAAGGATTGGTTGAAATCACTGGCTTCTCGATGGCCGAACTCGTCGGCATGAACAGTTTGTTGCTGATCGCCCCTGAATGGCGGGAACTGGTGATGCAGCATATTTTGAACGGATATTCCAAAATCTACGAGGTCGAGGGAGTGCACAAGGATGGCACGATCTACCCTTTGGAGATTCATGGAAAAAACATCCCTTACCAAGGACGCCCGGTGCGGGTGACGGAGTTTCGCGACATTACCGACCGGCAGCGAGCCGAGGAACGTCAGCGTCTGGCGGCGGCAGTGTTCGAGGCGGCTCGGGAATCCATCATCGTGACCGATGTAAACGAATGTATTATCGCCGTCAATCCCGCTTTCACCGACCTGAGCGGGTATTCGGAAGCCGAGGTACTGGGTAAAAGCCCGCGGCTGCTTAAGTCCGATCGCCAGTCGGAAGCCTATTATGCAGCGATGTGGCAAATCATCGCGACTGAAGGCACCTGGCAGGGTGAGCTCTGGAACCGGCGCAAGGACGGTGGGCTTTATCTGGCGCTGGCGACCATCAGCGAAGTGCATGATGCGGCGGGTCGGGTCGCGTATTACGTCGGCATCGCCACCGATATCACCCATCAGAAAGAGGCCGAGCAACGCATCGAGCATTTGGCCTACTACGACGCCCTGACCGATTTGCCCAACCGGATCCTGCTCGCTCAGCGCGCCAAACTGGCGCTAGCGCTAGCGGCACGCCGAGGTGAGGAGCTGGCGATTCTATTTCTCGACCTGGATCGGTTTAAGGAAGTTAACGATTCTCTCGGCCATGCTGAAGGCGATACTTTGCTCATGCAGGTCGCGGCTCGGCTCAAGGGTCTCACCCGGGAAGCGGACATGGTTTGCCGGCTGGGAGGCGACGAATTTGTGTTGCTCCTGCCGGATGCCGATCAAATGGGCGCGCTACGGGTCGCCAACCGGTTGCTGACCGCTTTTCGTGAACCGTTTACCGTCGCTGGCCATAACCTGCACACGACCATTTCGGTCGGCATCGCCCTCTATCCCCGCGATGGAACGACGTTCGACGATTTGCTAAAGAATGCCGACACCGCTTTATATCGGGCCAAACAAGAAGGCCGCAACACTCAAGTGTTCTACGCGCGCGAAATGAATGTTGCTAGCATCGAGCGGCTGGTTCTGGAGTCGGAATTGCGCAGGGCCATCGAAAATGGCGACTTGGTCGCCTATTTTCAGCCCAAGGTCGATTTGACCGACGGGCGGCTGGTTGGCGCCGAGGCGCTAGTCCGCTGGCGACATCCCGAGCAGGGCTTGATCCCGCCAGGACGCTTTATTCCCGTGGCGGAAGCGAGCGGCCTCATCGTCGCGCTGGGAAACTGGATGCTGAAAGCCGTCTGCCGGCAACTCGCGGCATGGCGCGAGGCCGGCTTGCCGCCGCTGAGCGTGGCGGTGAATTTGGAGGCTCGCCATTTCCGCGATCCAGAATGCCCCCAACACATTTGCGATCTGCTGGCAGCACACGGATTGGGATCCGACGCATTGGAGCTAGAGCTGACTGAATCCAGCCTGCTCGATGCCAGTACCCAAACGACGGATACTCTGTTAGCCCTTCAGCAGTTGGGCATCGGACTGGCCATCGACGATTTCGGCACGGGGTATTCGAGCCTAAACTATCTCAAGCGTCTGCCGATCACGGCGCTGAAAATCGATCAGACGTTTGTGCGTGATTTGGTCGTCGACTCCGACGATCGCATCCTCGCGGCCACCATCGTCAATCTGGGCCATAGCCTGGGATTGAAGGTCGTGGCCGAGGGCGTGGAAACCGAAGAACAGCGACAGATCCTCATCGATCAAGGCTGCGACTTTGCCCAAGGTTACTTGTTCGGTCGCCCCATGCCAGCAGATCAGTTTGCCGAATGGGTGCGTGATCGATTAGCGGAACCGTTAACCCGCATCGCTGAACTTCACCCAGCGACGAAATGAGCTGGCCATAGCCGTCGGTCACGGGCGCCAGAACGGTTTGTTCCCTTCCCGAAGCGCATCGGCGCGACTGATGCCGATATCTTTCAGCATCGCATCGTCGAGGCTCAGCAGGGCCCGACGCTGGCAATATACTTCGTACCATTCCCACAACCGAGCCAGCGCGGCACGGAGGCGAACCCGAATACCGGGAGGGTTTTCGGAGGGGATATCCAGGTATAAGGTGGCATCGCGGAACATGGTTTAATCCTCGCTGATTTCGATCTGAAGGCAGTATGCTAGCGAAAAATCGATTCATCCAACGAATAAGTTTGATATGATCGATTTGTATTCTTGATGAATCGAGAGCCTTGCCATGTCTGTCCAACTCGATCCCGATTTGCTGCGCACATTCGTTGCCATCGTCGATGCTGGCGGTTTCACCCAAGCCGCCAAGCAGGTGCATCGCACGCAATCAGCCGTTTCCATGCAGGTGCGACGGCTGGAAGAGACGCTGGATCGAACCTTGTTTCAGCGCGATGGTCGCGGCGTCCAGCTCTCATCCGACGGGGAAGCCCTGCTCGGCTATGCGCGTCGGTTGTTGAAGCTGCATGATGAAGCGGTCGCGGCCCTGACTCGTCCCGATTTGTCCGGATTAGTGCGGATCGGTACGCCGGACGACTACGTCGGGCGTTTCCTGCCCGAAATTCTGGTGCGGTTTGCCCGTGCTTTCCCGCGGGTGCAGGTGGAAGTGAACTGCGAGCCCAGCGTGACCTTGCGGCGGATGCTGGCCGAGGATCGGCTCGATCTGGCGCTGGTCACCTGCCCGCCGGGAGCGGAAACCGGCGAGGTGGTGCGCCGCGAAGCGACGGTGTGGGCCACCGCCGAACGCCATTTGGCCCACGAATGCGAGCCGCTACCGCTGGCGCTATTTCAGTGCGGTTGTCCGTTTCGTGACTGGGCGCTGGCCGGTCTGAGCGGCCTGGGGCGACCGTACCGAGTCGCTTACACCAGCGCCAGCATCGCCGGCATTCTGGCAGCGGTGACGGCCGGCTTGGCGGTGACCGTACTGTGCCGCAGTATCTTGCCGACTGGCGTGCGGCCGCTCGGCATCGAGGAAGGCTTTCCGCCATTGCCATCGGCCAGCATCGCGCTGCATCGGGGCAGTTCGGTTTCGGCGGTAGCGGAATGTTTGGCCGACTACATTCGCGAGGGCTTCGGCGCGGACGCGCCGCTGGTTTCTAGCGTCGACCGCATTTCAGTGGCCGCCTGAAGCGCGCAGTCCCAACAGATACGCATCCACTAGGCCGGGCGCGTATTCGGCCAGCGGAAACAGAGCTGGCTCCAGGGTCCAGTTGACGACGAGACCGTCGAGCAAGGCGATCAGTCCAACGGCTGCTTGCCTCGGACACGCGCTACTTGGTAACTGGCCCGCCTCCCGGGCGCGTTGCATCGCGTCTTCCAGCAAGGCGATGAAGCGTCGCCCACATTCCAGATGGCTGTCGCGAATGACGGCCATCTCGTCCACATACTCGCATTTGTGCCAAGCGATCTCGAACACCCGCTGGTAGCGCGGATCCTGCGCTAGCTGTTGCAGAAAATCCACCGCCAGGCCACGGATAAACCCCAGTGGGTCGCTATCGGTCACGATGCCGGCATTGCAACGGGCTTCCTCGGGATCGAGCACCCGTTTGATCATGGCGTCGTAGAGATCGGCCTTGTTCCTGAAATGCCAGTAAATGGCGCCGCGCGTCACGCTGGCCTCGTCCGCGATGTCCGCCAAGGACGTACGGGACACACCTTGGCGTTGAAAAACCTGCTCGGCGGCATCCAGGATGCGATTACGGGTTTCCTGGGCTTCTTCTTTCGTTTTCCTCGCCACGCGCGACCTCCCGGCGATGCCGAGGCCATTTACATACATACATGAACGTATGTATTATCAACTATCGTGATCGGCGATTCAAACCCGGTTATCGCCTTTCCGCTCCGAATAAAGTTTAGCCTGCCGCCACCGTGCCAGGAACGTGACTTTTTCGGACTCTCCGAAGCGCCTTTGGAGAACACCACGATTTTGCCCCACAAGGAACGCCTATGGCCAAGAAAATTATCTTCACTCTCGTCATTGTGTTGATCTTGGTGGGTACGCTCGCTGGTATCAAAGGATTGCAATTTAAAACGATGTTCGCGCAGGGGGCCAATTTCGTGCCACCGCCCGAAACCGTCACGACCACCGAAGCAAAACAAGATACTTGGCAGCCTACCTTGACCGCCGTCGGTTCCGTGGCTGCTGTCCAGGGCGTGGTGCTCGGCGCCGAAATGTCGGGCGCGGTCAAAAACATCGCGTTCGAATCGGGCGCGACCGTGCGGGCCGGAGACCTGCTGGTCGAACTCGACTCGTCGGTCGAACAGGCCCAACTGCGCTCGGCCATGGCCAGCGCCGACCTGGCTCGCCTCAACCTGGAGCGGGCCCGCGAATTGCGCGAAAAGAAGATGATGTCCCAAGCCGACTTGGATAGCGCCGAAGCCCAAGCCAAACAAGCCAACGCCCAAATCGACAACACCCGCGCGGTGATCGCCAAAAAAGCCATTCGCGCCCCCTTTGCGGGCCGGACCGGTATCCGTCAAGTTAACCTCGGTCAGTTCCTCGACAACGGCGCAGCGATCGTCACCTTGCAATCGCTCGATCCCGTGTACGTGGACTTTTCGCTGCCGCAACAGGATCTGGCCCAACTCGGCGTGGGGATGGCCGTGCGCGTCACCACCGATGCGTTCCCAAGTCAGAATTTCGAGGGCAAGCTCACCGCCATCAACCCGGAAGTCGATGCCGTGACCCGCAGCGTCCGCCTGCAAGCCACCCTGGCCAATCCCGCCGGTAAACTGCGGCCCGGTATGTACGTCAACGTCGCGGCCGTGTTGCCCCAGATGGAACGGGTGCTGATGATTCCCGCCACGGCAGTGCTGTACGCGCCCTACGGTGATTCGGTCTTCGTGGTCGAGGACAAAAAGGACGAAAAGACCGGTGCGACCGGCAAGGTGTTAAACCAGAAATTCGTGCGACTCGGCAAGACACGCGGTGATTTCGTGGTCGTGACCTCGGGGCTGGAAGCCGGGCAAACCATCGTCACCACCGGGGTATTCAAGCTCCGCAACGGCATGAGCGTCGTGGTCGATAACAAGTTAGCGCCCAGCCTCCAGCTCGCGCCCAAACCAGCCAACTCCTAGGTCGGCGAGATGAAATCCTTCACCGACCTGTTCATCAGCCGGCCCGTGCTGGCGATCGTGGTCAACCTGGTGATCATCATCGCCGGCGTTCAGGCCATTTTTACCCTCAACGTGCGGCAATATCCGCGCAGCGATAACGCCAGCGTCACCGTCACCACCGTCTACGTTGGCGCCAACGCAGCCCTGGTGCGCGGCTTCATTACCACGCCTTTGGAGCGCGCCATCGCGGCGGCGGACGGTATCGATTACCTGGAATCACAAAGCGCTCAAGGGCTTTCCACCATCAAAGCCCGCCTTAAGCTGAACTACGACGCCACCAAGGCGCTGGCCGAAATCGGCTCCAAGGTCGATCAGGTGCGTGGCGATTTGCCGCCCGAAGCTGAGGTACCGGTACTCAACATCGAGTCGGCCGATAGCCAGTTCGCGTCGGCCTATCTCAGTTTTTCGTCGGATATCCTCCAGCAGAACGAAATCACCGACTACCTGGTGCGGGTCGTACAGCCGCGACTCTCGGCCGTCGAGGGTGTGCAGCGCGCCGAAATTCTGGGCGCTCGCACCTTTGCCATGCGCGTCTGGCTCAAACCCGAAAAGCTGGCCGCGCTCAACATCAGCCCGACCCAAGTTCGCCAAGCACTGGCTGCCAACAATTACCTCGCCGCCATCGGGCGAACCCGAGGTTCGCTGATTCAGGTCAATCTCACCGCTAACACCGATCTGCGCTCGGTCGAGGAATTCAAAAATCTTGTCATTCGCCAGCAGGGTGGCGCACTGGTGCGGCTGGCGGACGTGGCGGATGTGGCGCTTGGCGCCGAGGATTACGACACCGAGGTACGTTACTCGGGACAGACCGCCGTATTCATGGGTATCTTTCCACTACCCAACGCCAACGCCATCGACGTCATCAAGCGCATTCGCGCCGAAATGGCGCTGGTCCAAAAGGAGTTGCCAACCGGCTTGCAGGCTCGGGTCGCCTACGACGCGACCGACTATATCAACAACGCCATCCACGAGGTCGTCACCACGCTGGGCGAGACGCTGTTGATCGTCGTGGTTATCATCTTCCTGTTTCTGGGTTCGTTGCGATCGGTGCTGGTACCGATCATCGCTATCCCGATCTCGTTGATCGGCGGCATTTTTCTGATGCAGGTCTTCGGCTTCACGATCAACCTGCTCACGCTGTTGGCGATCGTGCTGTCGGTTGGTCTGGTGGTGGACGATGCCATCGTGGTGGTCGAAAATGTCGAACGCCATTTGCGCGAGGGGAAGAGTCCTTTCGATGCCGCGATTCTCGGCGCTCGCGAGCTGATCGGCCCGATTATCGCCATGACGATCACCCTGATTGCGGTCTACACCCCCATCGGTCTGCAAGGTGGGCTGACCGGTTCGTTATTCCGCGAATTCGCTTTCACCCTGGCCGGCGCGGTGACGATCTCCGGCGTGGTGGCGCTGACCCTGTCGCCGATGATGACGTCCAAACTGCTGACCGCCGAGGATGAGCGGCACTGGTTGCCGACCCACATCAACGCCGTTTTCGAGCGCGTCAAACGCGGGTATGGCCGGGTGCTCGACAGCGCCTTGAGCGCGCGACCGGCGGTCTACCTGATGTGGGTCACGCTCTCAGTGCTGGTGGTGCCGATGTGGATGTTTTCGGCGGAGGAACTGGCCCCGAGCGAAGACCAAGGCGTGATTTTCGGCATCGTCGATGCCTCGGCCAACGCCACGCTCGATCAGACCAGCACGTTCACCGCCGCTGCCAACGATATATTCCAGAGCATACCCGAAACCCAGTTCACCTTTCAGATCACCTTTCCGACTTCCGGATTTGGCGGCATGGTGACTAAGCCGTGGAACGAGCGTAAACGGACCGTTTTTCAAATCCTGCCCGAAGTGCAACAGAAATTGCAGGGCATCCCTGGCATTCAAATGTTCCCGGTCACGCCGCCCGCGTTGCCTGGCGGCGGCCAGTTCCCGGTGGAATTCATCATCGCTTCAACCGCCGACACCCAGGAAATCCTCAGTATTGCCCAACAGGTTCAAACCAAGGCGATCCAGAGCGGGATGTTCGCTTTCCCGCCGCTCATCGATGTCAAGATCGACCAGCCGCAAACCGAAATTGTGATCGACCGTGACAAGGTGGCCGCCCTCGGCCTCAATCTCCAACAGGTTGGCGCGGATCTGACCGCTGCCGTGGGCGGCAATTTCGTCAACCGTTTCAACATCGTGGGTCGCAGCTACAAGGTCATCCCGCAAGTGGAGCGGATCGGTCGCCTCAATCCCGAACAACTGGAAAACATTTACGTCACCGGGCCGAATGGTCAGCTCGTGCCGCTGAGCACCGTCGCCTCTTTGCGCAACAGTACCGAACCGCGCTCGCTCAACCGTTTCCAGCAGCTCAACGCGGTCAAAATCAGCGGGGTGGCCATCCAACCGCTCGATCAGGCGTTGCGCTTTCTGGAGAACGAGGCCGCCAAACTGATGCCGCTCGGCTACGTGATCGATTACACCGGCGAGTCGCGCCAACTGCGCCTAGAGGGTGGTAGCAAGTTTTTCGCGACCATGGGCTTTGCCATCATCATGATTTTTCTGGTGCTGGCGGCGCAATTCAACAGCTTCCGCGATCCGTTCGTCATCCTGCTCGGCTCGGTGCCGCTGGCGATGTTCGGCGCGCTGCTGTTCACCTTCCTGAAGATGCCAAACCCGCAGATTCCGTTTCCGCTCACCGAAGGCTGGACCACTACGCTGAACATCTATTCCAAGGTCGGACTGGTGACGCTGATGGGTTTGATCGCCAAGAACGGCATCTTGATCGTCGAGTTCGCCAACAAACTGCAAATCGAGGGACGCACCAAGCTGGAGGCGGTACACGAAGCGGCTTTGATCCGGTTGCGGCCGATTCTGATGACCACGGCCGCCACTATCGCCGGCCACTTTCCATTGACGTTGGTGACCGGTGCCGGTGCCGCCGCTCGAAACTCCATCGGCCTGGTGCTGGTTGGCGGCATCTCGATCGGTACCTTGTTCACGCTGATTTTCGTGCCGGCGCTCTACATGCTGATCGCCAAGGATCACGCCCATGATCGGGATGCCGAACAGGCAGCGGCGTTAGCACATGCCTGATGCTCCCACGCAATAGACCGTGAACGGACCCTCTTCAGTGAGTCTTTGGAAGATCGGAGACCCCGCGGTTTTTCAAAACCTCGGCCACGATTTGGTCAGCCGATGCGGGATCGCCGGCACTTACCAGAGTTTTAGCCAGATACAGCAGCGTACTATCGCGAGCATCAGGATCACCGAGCGCTGTGGCCGAATTGAGTATTGCCATGAATTCGTTTCGGGCTGCCAGAGTATCGCCATCAAGAGCGAGGTTGCGGGCAATGGCGCTCAGCGTTTGTAGCCGATACTGAAGGACGACTGGCGGCAACGTCTTGACCTTGGCGCTATCAATTTCTCCTAGCAGGCTTTTGGCAACGGTATTGTCGCCAGCTTCGGCGCGGTGTTGGGCAATAGCGCTAACGGTGATTAAGCGGCTTGGCACTTTTGGCAGATTGGCGACAAGGCTTCCGACCTGTGCAAGCATTTCGCGGGACTGTTCCGGGCGGCCGGTAGCCGCTAAGTCGCGCGCCAAGATGCTTAAGGTCGTTGCTCGAACGGCGGGGTCGCTGATGGTGCGGGCATTATCCTTGGCACGTTTGAAGTAGTCGCTGGTGGCGGTGGTATTGCTATCGTGCAAGGACTGGGCGAGGCTGGTAAGCGCTAGGGCACGCTCGCTGGGAGAATTGATGGCGTTGGTGAGTTTGATGGCTTGTACCCATTGCTCCTGGGCGGCGGAAAACGCTTTTCGTTTGTGCTGCTTGCTGGCGATAGCCACCATGATTTCGACACGAGCACGGTTAACAGCATCCAGTTGTTCTAGCCGGAGCTCGCTGGGAGCGTCGACCAGCTCGACAAGACGGCTTAGATATTGGGTGGTCGCGGCAATATCGCCCGTTTCCGCTTCATAGTCGGCTAATTCAATGAGCAAACGTGTATTTTTTGCATTGGCCGAAGGCCGGTCGGCTGCATGAGTCAATGCGCTAAAAGTCAGCTTGTTCAGCTCGATAAGCTGTTTCTGATTGTCGGTAGCGGCACCAGACGCGATGGGTGCGGTAGCATTATGGTTGCTTATCACTGAGGCAGTTTGAGCGGTGGCGCTTGGTCCAGAGCCACCCGTTGATCCGGTTGCGGTTTGAGCGGTGGCGCCTGGTCCAGAGTTGCCTGCCGGATTGTCGGTTTGAGCCACCGCCTCCGATCCCGAGCTGCCCGCTGGGCTAGCTGGAGCAACCTGAGCGGTCTGAGTCGTTTGAACGACGGGATTAGCCACATTGATGACAGTATTGGGAGGAGGCGTGGTGTTAATCTGGAGCCCAGGTTGGCCCTCCGCCAACGAGGTAGGAGGAGGAGTTGATCGATCCATTCCCAGTTGCCAGACAAGTAAGCCTACTCCACCAATAGCGGCTGTGACCCCGATGAAGACCGGTATCAATGACTGGGATTTGAAGAATCCCTTCAGCTTCTTCCGTAGGGTCATTCCCGCTTCCTGTTCAGCTTGGCGCCGAGCTCGCTCCAGAATTTCCTTTTGCTTTTTTTCCTGTAGCCTATTGGCTCTTTCCTTGGCGGCCTCGGCCTTATCCTTGTCCTGCTGTGCTTTGAGAACTTGGACGCGTTGACGCTCGAGCTCGAGTACCTCCTTGTATTCGGTATAATTTTGGTACTTATTACCGACCACTCCGCAGCGTTGGCAGATGTCCTGGCCGTTCAGGGCGGGAGGCTGTTCGTAGCCACAGGCAGGACATTGGTATGTTTTGCCCCCCTCTTCTTCTTCGATGGGTATCAAACTCAGTTGCATCGGTTCGACGCGACAGTTCAAGCCGATGTCGGTAAGTGCTCGCAAAAAGCTTTTAGCTTTGTTGGAGGACAGATCCTGGACGAGTACTACCGGTTGATTTGTGAGGATGCGCTGGATAACGACATCCATCTCCTTGGGGTTGCCGGTAATAATTTTCGAGAGTTGGCTCCAGACAGTTGACGCATCTCGCTGCGACTGAATTCCGAAAACCGTTAACTTGAATGTTGACTCCACGGATTCTATACCTGTTAAGTTATTGAATGATTTTATTCAAAATCATTTTTGTTGATCTATCAAACTGCCCAGCCGCTTAGAAATACACTCGCAAGCCGATCTCCAACTGGCGAACCCCTTCGAGATAGCGCCAATTCATTTCAAGCGATAAATCCTGGCTCAGCGCCACATTTTGCTGTAACACTGCTCGCGTCGTCGAGCCGGTTTCGCCCAACCGGAAATTTAAGTCCGTCACGCTGGCCAACATTTTCCAATCAATCGCCGGTTGCAATAGCATCCCTACCGTCAATCCTAGCCCCGCTCGATAACCGCCAGCGAATTGATCACCCCAATCGAATTCCAAACCTGGCAATGCGAACCAGACTGCCCGTCCTGGCCAGCTGGTTTCAGTCGCCAAGCCCAAGCTACCGCCGAGATTGAACGCCACGCAATTCAAGCAATTCATTCGAGGATACGGTTCCCATCCGGTGTGAATCCGCCACGCCGGTCGTGGCGTCAGCGCGTCGATCGGGGGCAGGGATGTGATATCGAGTAGCGTCAGGCGATCAAAAACCAAGCGGCTGTCGTCCTGATAGTGACGAATCGCAACGCTCAAGACTTCGATTTGAGCATCGGGCGTATAGCCGGCATCCGGTTCCAGCAGGTCGTGATAGCTGGCTCGCGCGTTCAATTCCACGAACCCTTCTCCACCCCGCTGTCCGATTCCAACCCCCAATCGCCGAGAGGCATGGCCCGTTTCCGGGCGGGTTGCGTAAGGCTCGATCCGCACCGGCGCAGCGACGACCAGCAGGCGGTTGCGGGCGACCAACAACCGGTGGGTGACTTCATCCAGTAACGGTTCGCCACCCTCCCCAGCTTTTCCAGCTCGGCGATACTGGCGCTCGTTCAGCGCGAGTTCCAACAGCAACGCCTGCCGCTCTGGCCTGAGTTGGGCGAACTCGGTCGAAGCGGCGATTGCCGGATCATTGCGCAGCCGTCGCACCCATTGCCGTTCGCCGGCAGTCAGCGCCTGTTGCCGGCGATTGATGACGGTACCGCGAGCCGGGCGCGCGGTCACTTCCCCAATCAAGTTCGACTGCCGCGCCAAGAGTCGAATCGTGTCGGCCGGCAAAGTCCAGAGCGCGAATTCGTCGCTCAGCTGCAAGCTCGAATCGGCGACTTCCAGCAGGGTCAGCAATTGCCAGGCGCAATTCTCCCGGAAAAAATAGTAATCGAATTCGATGCCGCGTAATTCCCAGAGGTGTTCGAGCAGTCGCTGCAATTGCGGCTCGTTTAGGTTCAGCCGATATTCCCAGATATCGCGACTTTCCAGATCGCTGTAGGTTCGGACCAGTTTGTAATAGGGCTGGACATCGAATTTGCCCTTGAATCCTCCCGCGATTCCGTCGAATGCATACATGAGGGCGCTACTGTTAGCATCGTCGGCTGCGTAGTTGGCGGTATAGGCCAATAGGCGCGTCTGTTCGGTCTGGCCGCGTCGATCGAGTCGCAGGAAAGTGTGGCCGAACAATGAGGCAGGATTGTTGAGATAAGCCGAGGCAAAGACCAGCGTCGCGGATTCTACGTTTAATTCCCTGAACCAGCGCTGGAAGCGCTCGCAATGGTGCGGTGGCAATTGGCGATCGTCGAAATTCAGTTCCGCCTTCAGCCAGCGGTACCGGGCTACGAAGGCACATTGGGCAGGCTGGGGATCGCCCCCGACCGGATCAGGGCTGAAAAACGCTCGCAGCGTTGCGATCAGCTCGGCACGCGGGTCGGTCCTGCCGGTTGCCGCGAGGAAGAAACGTGGATCGTCGGTGTCGCTGACTACGCCGCCTGCTGCATTGGTTCGATAATGCAACAGCATCCGCCATTCATGCCGCGCGGCCAACTCCGCGGCATCGGTTCGGCCGAGGAGATCCGCGAGATAGGCGGCATCGGCGTAAGCGTCCGCCGCCCAGAGCCATAGGCCGAGTAAGACGATCCTCGACAGTCGTGGAATCGGTGTAATGGCGTGCTTCAGTTCAGGGCCAGCCGTCGGCCGAAACGCGGGTCGGCCCGCATTTCCTGATCCAGCGCCGCCAGCATCTCGGTAGCACGGGTATGTTCGTTGGGGAACAGCCGGGTGAACTGGTCCCGAGTCAAGGCGAAGAATGCTGGTTGGTGGTCCACGTCGATATCGAGCAGCACGGCCAGCGAAGCAAGATATTCGCCCTGACCGACTGCCATGTCATTTCGTAGCCGCTCCAGGTTGGCATTGGCGAACTCGGCGACCTGCTGGTGGCGGTCCATGAGTGCGGTGTTGCTGGGGCCGCCAGTCGAGGCACTGGAACCCGAGCTGGGATCGGTGACGACGGTACAGGCTTCAGCCGTAATAGCTAGCGCAATGATTAAGGCGGCATTAAGCGAGCGTTTCATAGCTTTTTCCTCGTGGCGTTGTCGGATATTCTTAAACCCAGGTTACGATCCCTCACGAAGCGCCCCGCCACCACGCATTCAATCGGTAACCTATGGCGGATTCACCTAAGTTTAATAGGAATTTTCGTTCCCGGCACCCATCCATTGCTCCATTCTAACTTCGAGGTTCCATCCGCATGAAAAATGATATTTCGGTAATCTTATTGTCGACTCTGCAATGCAATGCGGATTGCGAATACTGTTTTGAAAACAAAACCACCGACCGGCTGAGTTTCGACCAGCTGGGTGAGATGATCCGCAAGGTGTTGGACTACATGGTGGAAAAATCGCTGGCCACGCTTACTCTCTACTGGCAGGGTGGCGAAGCGATGCTGTTGCCGCCGACCTGGTACGAGCAGGCCAACGAGATGATCCGCGGCGAGGCCGAGGCGCGCGGAAAAAAGGTATTCCACAGCTTGCAAAGTAACATGCTGGCGTATAGCTCTCGCTGGAACAAGGTCATCGCCGAGATGTTCGGCAACAGTGTCGGGACTTCCCTGGATTATCCCAACCTGCACCGCAAGCTGCTGGGGCAGGGACCGGAAAGCTACAACGAAATTTGGAGTCGGCGAGTCCGAGAAGCCCGGGCCGCCGGCATTGAAGTGCAAGTCATCGCCGTTCCGAACAAAGCGACGTTGGAAATCGGCGCGGAACGGTTTTACAACCACTTCGTCGATGAGTTGGGCATCACCGATTTCCAGGTCAACACCCCATTTCCCGGTGGTGAAGGAACGGAAGCCAAGCGAAATCTGCCAGTAGCCGAAGTGGAAGCACTCAGCCGCTTCTACACCGAGCTGGCCGATATCTGGCTGGAACGCGGTTACAACCAAGGCGTGCGGGTTGGCCCGCTCGATGCTCTGTTGCAACACTTCAGCCACGAACCGGCGACGCTGCCCTGCATTTGGAGCGACAATTGTGCCAACGCTTTGGTTTCGATCGACGCACGCGGTTACGTGGCGCAATGTGACTGCTGGGTTACCAGCTATCCCGACTATCATTACGGTAACATCTTCGAGTGCGACAGCTTCGGCGAATTGCTGCGGACCAGCCCGGCACGCCAGAAGTTCAACGAGCGTCCCATCCAGCTTATCCAGCGCGATTGCCTAAGCTGCGATTATCTATCGCTTTGCCATGGCGGCTGCCCGGTGCGAACCTATACCGTGCACGGTACCTTGTTTGAGAAAGATCCCTACTGCGGTCTGTATAAAGCCATGTTTGGGCGCATGGAACGGGCGGCACGCGAACAAGCACGAAAGGCAATGTCCGCGCGCGTCGTAACCGCCTGACCATCGTGGGTCAAACGATCCGAGCAATATTCCACGTGGCATATTTCGAGGGCGAATCGCCGCTCGACTTATGTTGCCAGGTTGGCGCCAATCCGCAATCAGCCCGCATGGAAACAAACTTCAAAAGTATTCCACGTGGAATATGATGTCCAAACGCTGAGATGCTGTTCGCTTGAATATAATATCCGTCACACTTCCGTGGAAGCACTCGCTGCCTCCATCGCAAAATTTAGGATGATCACGCACATGCTCAAGCCCGAACGACCCAGAAAATTTTGGCGACACCTTCCTTGGCTGGCTGCTTTGCTACTCGGTTTGGCCGAGACCTCTCAGGCGGCCGAAACCGCGCTAGATCGCTATGTGGCCAAGCTGGACCCAAACTACACCTATAAGACTTATCTCACTAAACAAGAAACAGGCTACACCGCCTACTTTCTTGAAATGACCTCACAGCAATGGCGCTCCGTCGCCGAGGTGGACCGGCCGATCTGGCAGCATGAGATGGTGGTCGTGATTCCGCAGTTCGGTCTGGACAGCAGCGATACGGCGATCTTACTGATCGACGGCGGCAGTAACGGTGGCACCCCGCTCACCGACGTGCCGGAGGCGATCGGTGCGGCGGCAATCGCCACCGGCGCGGTGATCGCTTCAGTACGGCAGGTGCCCAATCAACCGCTTTACTTTACCGACGATCCGGAGCGCGGCCGGAAGGAAGATGCCATCCTTGGCTATAGCCTCGACAAAGCGCTGGATACCGGCGATCCAGAATGGGCAGCGCATCTTGCGATGACCAAGGCAGCCGTCCGCGCCATGGACACGGTGCAGACCTTCGCCGCCAGCAAAGGCAAAACGGTTAATGATTTTCTGGTGTTGGGCGGTTCTAAGCGGGGCTGGACAACGTGGCTGACCGCCGCCGTCGATAAACGGGTCAAGGCCATCGTACCGATTTCAATCGATATGCTGAATTTGGGCCGGCAGTTCATTCATCACTGGGAAGCGTATGGTTTCTTCGCCCCAGCCCTGAAAGACTATGTCGAATTTGACCTGCCCTGCCGGCTTCAGACACCGCAAGGTCAGGATCTATTGCGGGTCGTGGATCCTTACGCCTACCGCGACCGCTACACCATGCCGAAGTTGATTCTCAGTTCCACTGGCGACCAGTTTTTCGTGACCGATTCCTCCCGGTTCTATTACGGGGATCTACCCGGTCCCAAATGGCTGCGCTACACCCCGAACACCGATCACACCGAGAGTACCGACACCGCAGTCGACGCCTTGTCATGGTTAGACGACATCCTGGATGACAAAACCAGTCCGCAAATCACTTGGACGCGGGAAGGTGACGACACGATCCGAATTTCGCCCACCAGCCAGCCCAAGCAGGTCCGTTTGTGGCAGGCCACTAACCCGAACGCTCGCGACTTCCGACTGGAGACCCTGGGTCCGGTTTGGACCAGCGAAGTTTTGACACCGGCTGCCGATGGCACCTATGTCGGTCGGGTGCAACTACCCGCCACCGGCTGGAAAGCCTTTTTCATCGACGCAACGTTTCCGACTGCTGGTGTCATCGAGCCCGATCAGGTTTATTCCACGGAGGTACAAATCATTCCGGATATCCTGCCCTATGCTGGAACCGCATGCGGTGGGAGTAAATCCAATTTGGAAAGCCCCCAGCAGAGTTCCGCCGAAAGCGGGATTGGCCTGATCCGGGGTTGGATCTGCGATGCCAACACGGTGGAGGTGCAAATTGACAGCGGCGCACGGGAACGCGTGGCCTACGGCACCACCCGCGAGGATACCGCCGCAGTTTGCGGCGACACCAACAACGGTTTCGGCTATACCGTCAACTGGAACCGCATCGGCAACGGCAACCACACCTTACGGGCTTTCGCGGACGGTGCGCAATTCGCCAGCGCCACTTTTAACGTGACTACCTTGGGCGTGGAGTATCTGCAAGGCGCCAGCGGCGAATATCCCCTGCCGAACTTCCCGCAGGCGGGTGACAGTGTCACCGTGCGTTGGTCGGAACCCCACCAGAACTTCGTGATCGTGGGGGCCAGCCGGAATCCGACCAGTGCGCAATCAACCTCCCTTGTTCCGCTGGCCACTGGATCTCTCGCCAATTTGGAGAGTCCGTATCCGGGTTCATTCGAGAGCGGTGTGGGGTTGATCCGGGGCTGGATCTGCGATGCCAACACGGTGGAGGTGCAAATTGATAACGGCGCGCGGGAACGCGTGGCCTACGGCACCACCCGCGAAGATACCGCCACGGCTTGCGGCGATACCAACAACGGTTTCGGCTATACCGTCAACTGGAACAAGCTGGGCAACGGCAGCCATACCCTAAAAGCCTTCGCTGATAATGTGGAATTCGGCAATGCCACTTTCACCGTGACCACCCTGGGCGTGGAATATCTGCAAGGCGCCAGTGGCGAGTATCCTCTGCCGAACTTCCCGCAGGCGGGTCACAACGTCACCGTACGTTGGTCGGAACCTCACCAGAACTTCGTGATCATGGGCTATCAATAAGCGCCCCGGTTGCCCCTCTCCCGGCAGGAGAGGGGCATGCTTTATCGACGTTCGCGCAGTTCCCGCCTGAGCACTTTGCCAGCGGCCGAGATCGGCAGGGCGGTGGTAAACTCGATGTGGTGGGGTATCTTGTAACGGGCTAAGTGGTTGCCAAGATGCGTCAACAGCGCCTCGGCAGTCGCTGTCTGATTCGGCTTGAGCACCACAAACGCCTTACCGACCTCGCCCCATTTGGAATCCGGTATGCCGACCACCGCGCATTGGAACACGGTCGGGTGTTTGTACAACGCCGCCTCGATTTCCGCCGGATAGACGTTCTCGCCACCGGATATGAACATATCCTTGAGCCGATCCACGATGTAGAAATACCAATCCTCGTCGTGGCGGGCCAAATCGCCAGTGTGGAACCAGCCATCCTGATCGATCACGTCCGACCAAGCGGCGGCATTGTTGAAATAGCCGGACGCAATGCTGGGGCCTTTCAACACCAGTTCGCCGACCTGGTTTGGGCCCAGTGGACGGTTGTCGGGATCCACGATCCGGGCGTCGATGTAGAAGTTAGGCCGACCAATGCTACCGGCCTTGCGAATGGCATCTTCCGGTGCCAGCGCAAACAGACCCGGCCCGAATTCGGTCATGCCGAAACCCTGCTTGAAGCGGACGCCTTTCTCGTGGGCGTATTGCTCGACCAGCGGCACGGGGAGCGGAGCACCTCCACTGATGCAAGATCGCACGGAACTTAAATCGGCCTTCGCCCAACCCGGTGCTTGGGTCAACATCTGGTACATGGCCGGCACTGCCGCAAAAATCGTCGCCCGCTCCCGCTCGATCAGATACAGCACCTTCTCCGGGTCGAAGCGCTTGGTGAGTACCGTGGTTCCGCCCATGATGATCTGAGGCAAGGTGTACACGAACAGCCCACCGACGTGGAACATCGGGAGCACATTCAGATAAACATCGCCATGGCCGACATCGTGAATGACGGTGTTCAGGCAATTCCAAGTGATCTGGCGATGGCTGATTTGCGCACCCTTGGGTAAGCCAGTGGTGCCTCCGGTGAAAACGATGGCGGCGATATCTTCCTCGACCAGTGTCTCGCACGCGCAAGGGGTTGCCGGTGAACTGGCTAACAAGGCGTCGAACGCCAGACTGCCAGGAATGCCGTCGCCTTCCAGGTGAATCCAGTGGCGCACAGAGGTTTCCTCTTGTGCTAGCTGGGCGACATTGTCTTTGAAGTTATCGTCGTAGAGCAGGATGCTCGGGGTGACATCGGCGAGAATCTGCTGAAGTTCGCGCCAATGCAGCCGCCAGTTGAGCGCGGTATGGATGGCGCCCAGCTTGCCACAAGCGAACAGCGTGTCCAGATGCTCCACACCGTCCAGTGCCAACATCGCTACCCGGTCACCCTTGCCGACGCCGGCTTGACGCAGCCAATTGGCCAGCCGGTTGGCCCGCTCGTTGCTCTGGGCATAGGTCAGCCGCAACTCCGGTGTTTTGCTGGTATCCACAATCGCCAGCGCATCCGGGCTGTAAATAGTTCGCCGACCGAGATAATCGCCAATGTACATCGCCTTTCCTCGGGTTGATGGTCGTTTTGATGCCGGCCTGTTCTCCTTCGCGCCGTGTTTGCTCGGGAAGAATGAGTGGAACGATGGCCGGATTGGGTCGAAGTATAAGCGATGCGGTGTTGCTCGCCGCGTGCGTTGGGGCGGGTCAACCGCCGGCCGGGATCGCGCGCCTGGTCCTCTTCAGGCGGGGCATAACCGTCAGCGAACAAGCTGGCTGGCGCGTTTTTTAATAGACGACTCGATTTCGCGACAAAACTCGGGATATTCCTGGAGCAACGCCGCAGCCCGAGGCCATTCCAAGACAACCCGATCCACCAGCGTCCTAACCACCTCGTCAAGTCCTGCTTTGGCGCCGAGCTTCTCATCGAGTCTCGCAAAGGTGGATATCCGCGCATCTTCGAAGCGCTTCGATGGCCCAAAATGCAGCGCCATCTCCTCGGGTCCCTCGACGAACGGACGGTAAACGAAGGTTGCGACCAGATCGTAAGCGGGAGCAAGCGTGGGTACGCGCGGATCGCGATAGATCAAAGACCAGTTTTTCAAGTGCGCATCCCCATTGCCGATCAAAATATTGAATGCCAAACGCCGCGCAAACTCGCGTAGCGACTCAATATCATGGCCGCGATACACCAACGCACCGACCGTCTCGAAGCTACCCGTGTATTTCTTATCCGGATAAAACCCGCGCACCTGAGCCAGATCTTCGATGTGAATCAGCTCGCGCCCCGGCCCACGGTCGAAACGCTTCACGGCAAACAGGCGGTCTTGGCCGGACCAAACCCTCTCGGGCAGAGGCTCCATTTCATCGCGATGCACCAACCGGATTTCGGGTACATCGATACCGACAGCTTTGGCGAGCGTCATCATCGCCAGTTCGTTCTGTGGCACTCCCGGATAGGTCGGATCGGGCAGCTTGGCGATCCAGTCGCCCCGCTCCCCGCGAGCGGGAACCACCAGCCGGTCACCTCGCGCCAGCATGGAAAACTTGAGACCGACTCCCGCTAGCGAAAAGGACCAAAGCGAGCCTATGAAACTACCCTGCTGACCACTCGAATCGCCACCATCGCCCAAGTCAACCAGCACCATTTTGTCTGCGGCGAGCACGCGCACCGCACCAGGAAGGTCGTGACCGACTTGAGCCAGAAGCTCCATTTCCCGTTCGGTCGAGCTTCGGCGCGCTTGGGCGATCCATTCCCGCAAGCGCCCTTCGGGCAACAGGTTCGAGAACCAAGGCGGAAGCCGCATATTGCTTTGATGCCGCGCCCGCGGATTTTCCTCGAAACGAAGACCCAGTACCGCGCGGTTCGGATCGTCCCAATACCTATCCTCGAACACGAACCGGGTCAGGTCATAGCGCCGGTGCAGGCGCCCGACCAGCCGGTCGTAAAGGTAGACGCAGAATTGTTCCTCAGATGAGTGCGTCATCGCGTTCCGCTGCCATGTCGTCCAGATCGAAGCTGTCCAAGGGAGGCGTGTCTTCGAGACGGGTTTCCGCCATCCGTTCGACGAAATCTGCGACCGCTTGTTTTATGCGTTGTTGTCGGCCATCGAGGAAAGCTGTCTTATTTCCTTCCGCAAGAGTTTTGATTAACTCCGCGTCGAGTGCATGGGAAGCAAATAGATCGTGCTCGTCCACCTCTCTGCCCAAAGGTGGCGCGATAAGCAGATCGGCCACGAACATGGGCAATTCGTCTTCCGCCTCCAACACCAGAATACGGTTGGCCGCCCAAGCTTTCTGGCTTTCTGGTTCGCGACTCAAGATGCGTTTCGACACGCCAGCAAGGGTGGCATCGGGTTGGATCGCCTCGATCAGTTGCTGGCGATCATAGGATTGTCCGGTCAGCAACGACCGTGGTTTGAGCGCCCATAACGCCGAGAGAACGATTCGGCTCGCCGCCGAACTGGTTCGGAATCCAGTCAGGCTGGGTGGTGACACACTCTGATCAATCGGGTTGTTCAACAACTGTTGGATCGATCCAGTCTCGTCATTTGCCGTGATGCGACCGGAAAGGTTATTTATGGCGTTCGTCCAACTGGAAGAGAATGGACCTGGGCCGATCAATGCCGCGCGCCAGAACCACCGGCGCAGGAGAACGCAGTTACGCGGATTCGGTTCCGGGAAGTGAGCGAAAAACCGGGTCAATACCACCAAGAGGTAGCGATAAGGGAGGAAAGCAAAATGAGGCACGCCAGCATCCTCCTGAAGAAATGCGACGGCTCGCGACAACGCAAGTTCTCCCTGGCGATACGCTTCTTCCGGAGCTTCGTTTCCAAAATCGCGGGTTTCGCGAGCGCGATCCGAGAACTCGACCCGGATGTCGCGGGTGACATTTCCCCCGCGCCGCGCCAGTACGGCCCGCAATACCGTATCGCCGTCCACGATGCCAAAACCACGCTCGCCGTGAATCGACTCCGCAATCTGTTGAAAATGAGAAAACGGCTCCACACTGCTGGTCTGACCAGGATGCAAGGCCGAGAACACCTCGGCTCGACTGAGCCGCCTGCCGTAGTTGTTGAGGCGGTCGAAGATGTCGCGCAAGACCGCTTCGTCGTTCTGATCCACCAGGTAGGCGGGGACTTGGTACTCCCGGATGGCCCGCGTGACCCGCGAGGCCTCGTCTAGCTTTTCGCCGGCTTCCGGATGATCCTTGGTGAACCAGCGGATCAAACGCTGGAGATCGAACAGGATCGGTAGGGGGATGATGTATCCGTCTTCCTCCCGGCTTGGATGTACAAATTCTTCCCGGCGCAAGTCGTAAGCGAGCGCGAAGCGCTCATCTTGTCCGCCTTCCTCGGAGAGCACGCTGGCCAAGCTAGTCAGACGCTGCTGACCGTCCACCACCCACCAACCCTCGTCGAACTGTTTAGCCCGAAAGCGCAGTCCACCCAGTTTGATATCGGCTTCCGGAGCCAGTCGTTTCCAAAATAGCAGATTGCCAATTGGGTACCCCTTGACGATGCTGTCGAATAACCGGCGCACATCTTCCCATTGCCAGCGTAGCGGCCGCTGAAATTCTGGGATGCGAATGCGCCCCTTGAGCGCTTCGGCGACCAAATCAACCACGGTGAAAGTTTTTGCCGCCGATTGCGAAATGGATTGATGAGTAGTCATGAGCCGTCGTTTCCGATTTTCTAGATCGCGAGGCTTCGATCTAACAGGGATCATTCGATCAGCCTCGTAGAACTATACTGTTGCACGATGTACCAAAACTTACCATCCACCAGCCCGAACCCCGCTGAGGAGACGCGCTCATGCCCGCCGACCTGCCTCCCAATGATTGGCCGCTCGACCGGCCGGAAGTCATTACCTATCTGTTTTATCCGCGCGCCAGTTTTGCTCGGGATTCCGCGGACGACATCCGCGACCTGTCGATTCCCGTGGCGGAAGGGGTGGAGGTTGGAGCACGCTGCCATCTGGCCGATTCCGCAGCGACCAACATCCTGTTCTTTCACGGCAACGGCGAAATCGTCGAGGACTACGACGACATCGGCGCCCTGTACGTGGAACGCGGAATCAATTTCGTCGCCGTCGATTATCGGGGTTATGGCCGCTCTACTGGCTGGCCGACTGCCTCGACCCTGCTGGCCGACAGCCACGTCATTCTCGGTTTTGTCGCCGACTGGCTAAACCAACAGAGGTATATCGGGCCGCTGATCGTCATGGGCCGCTCGCTGGGTAGCGCTTCGGCATTGGAATTGATCTATCGCTATCCCGATCGGATCGCTGGCCTCATTCTTGAAAGCGCTTTCGCCCATACCGGGCCGCTGCTACGCCGGATCGGGGTCGATCTCGCCGCCGTTCCCGGTTTCGAGGAAAGTGAGGGCTTCCGGCAACTGGACAAGATTCGGATGTTTGCTAAACCAACGCTGGTCATCCATGCCGAACGCGACCACCTGATTCCTTTCGCTGACGGTCAAGCGCTGTACGACACCAGTCCCGCCCCGGACAAGCATCTGCTGAAGATTCCTCGCGCCGATCACAACACCATCTTCGCCGTCGGCTTGCGGCCCTATCTGGATTCGGTCGAAAGTTTCGCCGACCCGCGCCGATTCGGTCCCGTCGCTTGAATGATCGGAATCCTTCGATGAGCACGCCTGATTGCCCGCCCACCGCCTTCCGTTTTTGTCCGGGTTGTGGCGGAACGTTGGAGATTCGAGAAATCCGTGAGCATCCTCGGCTCGTCTGTCGCGATTGCGGCCGGGTGCTATACCGCAATCCGGCGGTGGGCGTGGCGGTGGTGGTGCGCCAAGGCGAGACGATTCTGTTCGGCCGCCGGAGTGGTGGTCCCTACCGAGGCGCCTGGTGTTTGCCTTGCGGCTATGTGGAGTGGGGTGAGGAGGTCCGCGCCGCCACCGCTCGCGAGTTCCGGGAAGAAACCGGGCTGATCGTCGCGGCGGGCGCGGTGCTGGCGGTGCATTCCAACTTCCACGATCCGGAACGGCTAACCGTTGGGATCTGGTTCGCCGGCCAAGTCATTGGCGGCCAACTGGCGGCGGGCGACGATCTCGACCAAGTGGCATTCTTCCCCTTGGCCGCGCCGCCGGAGCTGTTGGCTTTTCCCACCGACCGGTGGGTGCTGGCCGAACTTCAGGCCGGCGTTTTTAGCAAGATTCCCGATTCGACCATCGGCTGAGAGCCGCCATAACAGCATCAACCTGATCGACCGAGAACCGTTTTTCGAGTCAGCGCGCTATGACTTGACGGCTTCGACGGCGATGTCGATGCGCACTTCGTCGCTGACGTTGGGCGCGTATTTGCCGGCGTTGAATTCGGAGCGTTTGACCACGGTATAGGCGTTCGCGCCAATCGCATCCTTGTTCAACATCGGATGTGGCATGGCCCGAAACGAGGTCACGGTCAGCGTCACCGGCTTGGTCACGCCCTTCAAGGTCAGGTTGCCCTTGATCGCCACCGGCTGGTCGCCCTTGAAAATCACCTGGGTGGATTTGAACGTAGCGGTTGGGTATTTCGCCGTATCGAGGAAATCCTCGCCCTGGATGTGCTCGTCAAGGATTGAACCGGTATCCACCGATTTCGTGTCGATCACGACGTCGACCTCGCCGGTCTTCGCTTCTTTATCCAAAACGATTTTGCCGGTGGTCTTGTTGAAGCGACTCAGTTGCGTCGAAAAGCCAAAGTGGCTGTACGAAAACCGAGGAAAGGTATGGTTACCGTCCACCACGTAAGTTTCCGGCGTTGCCAGAGCGGGGGCGGAGGTCGCAACCGTCACGGTGGTTAGGAGCAGTGCGGCCGAGAGGGAGGTCAGTTTTTTCATGGAGGGTCTCCGATTAAGGGTTGGACAGGTTATTCGCTCGGGTGAGCGGTGGTAAGAAACTGGATTGCGAGATCGTCAATGTCGTGCCGGTAGAAAGGCATAGGCATCCATGGCGAGCACGTAATCGTCGATGCCTGTGTAAAAGCGTTCGATCCTGGCGGGCTCGCCGGCGGCGCCGAGCGCCACGTACAGCGGCAGCAAATGCTCCTCGGTCGGATGAGCCTGGACACCCCCCGGCGCCTGCCGGCGGTAATCCAGCAGGGCAGGAAAGTCGCGAGCTGCCAAGCGATTAGCCATCCAGTCGGCGAATTCGCGCACGTAAGCCGGAGTCTGGCCACCCCTGCGCCAGGCGATTTGGAAATCGCGTAGGTTATGCGTGAGATTGCCAGACGCGATCACTAGGAAACCCCGCGCGGTCAGCGGTGTCAGCGCCCGACCCAGCCGATAAGCAGCCTCCGAGCCACCCAGACTCTGAATCGAAAGTGGGATCACCGGCACGTCGGCGTCGGGAAACATCAGCCGCAGCGGAATCCAGGCGCCGTGATCGAGACCGCGCTGTGGGTCCACCTGGACGGGCAGGCCGACCGCTTCAATCGCCGCAACGACTTCCTGGGCGGCCTCGCGGCAGCCGGTGGCCGGGTAATGCAGCGCGTAGAGTTCGTTCGGGAATCCCCAGAAATCGTGGATGGTTTCCGGCCGATCAGCGAACCCGACGGTTGGCGTCGCGGTATCCCAGTGCGCGCTGACGATCACGATGGCGCGAGGGCGCGACAGAGTGTGGGCAATGGTGGTAAGCGCCGCCCCAGCGGCACCGGGGCGCAACGCGAACGTCGGCGCACCATGCGGGACAAACAGAGCCGGTTGCGTTGAGTTCATGGCAAGTTCTCCAACTAGGAATGGCCGCAAGTGTAGCCTTCCCGATTGGAGCGAAATAGCCGACAATCGGCACATCTTTATTGCTATAAAAGCGACAATGGACCGACTAGAGGCGATGAGGTTGTTCGTGCAAGTGGCGGAGCGGGGCAGTTTTGCCGCCGTGGCCGAGCATATCGGCGTGGCGCGCTCGGTGGTGACGCGGCAGATCGCGGCGCTGGAAACCCATCTCGGCGTTAAACTGATGGCACGCAGCACGCGTCGGCTGACGCTGACCACCGCCGGTGCTGCCTATCTGGAACAATGCCGGGTGATTCTGAATCTGGTGGAAGCCGCCGAAACCGATATAGCGGAACACCACTTGACGCCGCGCGGACCGGTTCGCATCGGCCTGCCGCTCGTTTTCGGATTAAAGCGCCTGCTACCCCTGCTGCTGGAATTCGCGCAGCGCTATCCGGAGATTAACCTGGATATGGATTACACCGACCGGCGGCTGAATTTGATCGAGGAAGGATTCGATCTCTCGATCCGCATCACTGATCGGCTGGAGCCGGGCGACATTGCGCGCAAGCTGGGAACTTGTCGGCTGTTCGCCGTTGCGTCTCCGGATTACTTGGCGCGGCGCGGGCGCCCCGCCCATCCCGCCGAGCTGAAGCACCACGAATGCCTGACCTACACACTCGACGCTCGCCACGCAACTTGGTGGTTCCAGGTGGAGGGTCGCCTGGAGCCAGTCTACGTGCGCAGCCGCATCAGCGCCAACAACGGCGAAGTGCTGATCGAAGCAGCGGTTTCGGGATTGGGGATCGCCCTACAGCCGGACTTCATCGCTGGGCCGGCGCTGGCAGCGGGAACAATTGAGGCCATTTTGGAACCGTTCACTCCGCCGGCGCCCGGCATCCATGCGCTGCTCCCCAGCAATCGCTACGTGCCCTATCGGGTTCGAGTTTTGATCGACTTTCTGGCGGCCCGGTTACGGGAGCCGGCTCTGCTCCGCTGATTGCGGCATAGCATAGTCATGAGATGTTAAGCCAGGATGCCAGGCATCGGATGTGGACGGTGGCAAGTCGGCAAAATACGGGCGCGGGTCGGGCAATTGGGGCTGTATCAGTTCTCTCCACAAGATCAACCCCGTCCCATTACCCTGATAATCAGCCCGCTGTCACCCCCTCCACAGAGTGCGATTGCCCGGAGCGATATGCCGGTAGTTGTTTGAATCCACTTTCAAGCGCGCTATATTTCAAATTTCATCCCCGACGAAAGTTACTAACGTCAGTATTCGGGAGGGTTGCTTGCTGCACGCGCTAGGCTTGTGGTTACTCTGTTTTGGTCTGTGGCTGCTGTTGTCCGGCTATTTCGACGTTCCGCTGCTGCTAGGTTTCGGCGCGCTATCTTGCGCGCTGGTGGTGTTCGTGGCTTGGCGCGTCGAGGCGATCGACCCCGAGGAGCGGCCGCTACGTTTTCGATTTAATGTCCATGTCCTCGGCTATTGGCCTTGGTTGCTGTGGCGGATCGTGCTGTCCAACCTCGATGTCGCCAAGCGCATTCTCGATCCCAAGCTGCCGATCAGTCCCGCGCTGATCGCCCTGAAACCGACCCAGCGTAGCGACCTGGGCCGGTTCATTTACGCCAATTCCATCACTCTGACGCCGGGCACGGTGACCACCAACTTGAGCGGCGATACCCTGGAAGTCCACGCGCTGACCCGGGAGGCAGCCGACTCCCTGCGGAGGGGCAACATGGACCGGCGCGTCACCCGCTTGGAAGGAGGCGATTGATGTTCGTGGCCGCCGCACTCGGCATTTTAGCTTGCATGATTCTGGCGATGACGCGCGCCGTGCTGGGTCCCACCGTTTACAACCGCATTCTGGCGGTCAATTCCTTCGGCACCTTGACCGTGCTGCTCATCGCGGTGTTGGGGTTCGTGACCGGGCGTCCCGATTTTCTCGACATCGCTCTGGTATACGCCTTCATCAACTTTATCGGCGTCATCGCGGTGCTCAAGTTCATTCGCTACGGCGACATGGGCTGGCCGCGGAACGATCCCGACGAACCGCAGAGCGATTTGTAATGGCCGCACTGATCGACTTACTCAGTTGGTTGGCTTTGCTCGGCGGCGCGGCGTTCGCGCTGATCGGCAGCGTTGGCCTGCTGCGGATGCCAGATTTCTATACCCGCCTGCATGCGGCGAGTATCACCGACACGCTCGGCGCCGCGTTGATCGTGCTCGGCCTAATGTTGCAGGCCGGTTGGACTCTGGTAAGCGTCAAGTTGTTGCTGATTCTGATCTTTTTGTGGTTCACCAGCCCCATCGCGACCCATGCTCTATCTCGGGCGGCGCTGGTCGATCCCGAGAATCCGCCGCCGATTTTGCACGAGGAATCGCCGCCATCGAAGTCCTAGTCGATATTTTCCTGCTGACCCTGCTGGTCGTCACCGCCGTGGCCGCCATCCGCTTGCGGGACTTGTTCGCGGTGGTGATGCTGTTTGGCATTTACAGCCTGGTGTCGGCGAGCTTGTTCGTGATTTTGGACGCGGTGGACGTGGCGTTCACCGAGGCGTCGGTCGGCGCGGGAGTGGCGACGGTATTCATGTTGAGCACCCTGGCGCTGACCACCAGCCGCGAAAAAAGGCCGGTTCCCCACAAGCCGTTGTTGCCCTTGCTGGTGGTGACCATCACCGGCTTGGCGCTGGTCTACGGCACTTGGGACATTCCCCGCTACGGCGATCCGGCCAATCCCGTTCACCATCATCTGGTGCAGCGTTTTATCGAGGATTCGCCCAAGGAGATCGGCATTCCTAACGTCGTGACGTCAGTGCTGGCCAGTTACCGCGGTTACGACACGCTCGGCGAGACCACGGTAGTGTTTACCGCCGCCATCGGCGTGCTGGTACTGGTCGGCGGCGCGCGGCGGCGGCGTTCCCGCAAGGACGAACTGGAATGAGGCGTTATACGATTCCGCGCTTGGGCGCCAGGCTGCTGTTGCCGCTGATTCTATTGTTCGCGCTGTACGTGCAGTTTCACGGCGATTACGGGCCGGGCGGCGGCTTTCAAGCCGGCGTCATTTTCGGCGCAGGCTTTATTCTCTACGCGCTGATTTATGGGTTGGACAACGCTCGCCAGCTCATGCCGCCGTGGTTGCTGCGAATCGGCGTCTCGCTGGGGGTTCTGATCTATGCCGGGGTCGGTTTGATGGGGCTATTTTTGGGCGGTAATTTTCTGGATTACGGTGTGCTGGATCACCACGACCCGGTGCATGGCCAGCATTTGGGTATCCTGTTAGTGGAACTGGGTGTCGGCATCACCGTGTCGTCGGTCATGATGACCATTTTCTATGCGTTTGCCGGCAGGGGGCGCTAGTGGCAATCCTGGGCTTATACAACTACTGGATCTTCATCATCTTGATGATGTGCGGTTTTTACGTGGTCATTTCGAGCGGTAACCTCGTGAAGAAGCTGGTAGGGCTGAACATCTTTCAGACCTCGGTGTTCATCCTCTACATCAGCATGGGCAAGATCATCGGTGGTACCGCGCCCATCGTCATGGATAAGGCAGCGGTTTACAGCAATCCCCTACCGCATGTGTTGATCCTGACCGCCATCGTGGTCGGTATCGCCACGACCTCGCTCGGTTTGGCGCTGGTGGTGCGCATCAACGAAGCCTACGGCACCATCGAGGAAGACGAAATTCACGCCCAAGATCGGGAAGAAGCGCTGTGATCGCGCACTTGCCCGCGCTACAGGTCGTCATTCCCCTGATATCGGCGCCATTGTGCGCGCTGTTGCCAGCGGGTCGCGCGGTCTGGTTGACTGCTGTATCGACGAGCTGGCTAGCGTTTCTCATCGCGGTTTTGCTGTTGAATCAGGTGTTGGCACACGGCCCGGTTTCTTACCTGATGGGCAGTTGGCCCGCGCCCTGGGGCATCGAATACCGGGTGGACGTACTCAACGCCTACGTGCTGCTGATCGTGGCGATGATCGGGGCCATCGTCATGACCTTCGGGCGCCTGATCGTCGAGCGCCGCATTCGCTTGCCCGAACACAAACAGCCTTGGTTTTACACGGCCTACATGCTGTGTCTGACCGGCCTGCTGGGGATCACGATCACCGGCGATGCCTTCAACGTGTTCGTGTTTTTGGAAATCTCGTCGCTGTCCAGTTACGTGCTGATTAGCATCGGCCGCGACCGTCGCGCCCTGACCGCCGCCTACCAATATCTGATCATGGGCACCATCGGCGCCACGTTCATTTTGATCGGCATCGGCCTGCTGTACGTGATGACTGGTACCCTTAACATGGGCGATCTAGCCGCGCGCATCCCGGCGGTGGCCGATACCCGTACCGTCCATGCTGCCTTCGCCTTTCTGACCGTGGGCGTGAGCCTGAAGCTGGCGCTGTTTCCGCTTCATCTGTGGCTGCCCAACGCCTACGCTTACGCGCCCTCGGCGGTCACGGCGTTTCTGGCGGCCACCGCCACCAAAGTGGCGGTTTACGTGCTGCTGCGGTTTTTCTTCACCGTTTTCGGCGCCGGATTCTCGTTCGAAACGATGGAGTTAGATCGGATCCTATTGCCGTTGGCTCTGGTGGGGATTTTTAGCGCATCGGTGGTGGCGGTTTTCCAGACCAACGTCAAACGGATGCTGGCCTATTCCAGCGTCGCCCAGATCGGCTACATGATCCTGGGCATCAGCCTGGTGTCGGTCACTGGCTTGACCGCCAGCATCAGCCACTTGTTTAACCACGCCTTGATGAAAGGCACGCTGTTCATGGCGCTGGGTTGTGTGTCGTTTCGGGTCGGGGCGGCCAAGCTGGAACGCATGGCGGGAATAGGTCGAACCATGCCCTGGACCATGGGCGCGTTCATGATCGGCGGTCTAAGCCTGATCGGCGTGCCGCTGACGGCAGGATTCGTCAGTAAGTGGTATCTGGTCGTGGGCGCGCTGGAGAAAGGCTGGTGGCCGGTGGCGGTGCTGGTGTTGATCACTTCGCTGCTGGCGGTGATCTACGTCTGGCGGGTGGTGGAAGCGGCCTACTTCAAGCCGGCGCCAGAAGGGCAGATCGTGCGTGAAGCGCCGCTGGCGCTACTGGTTCCGGCTTGGACGCTGGCCCTGGCCAACCTCTATTTTGGGTTGGATACCTCGCTGAACGTCGGTGTGGCCCAGCAAGCGGCGGAGATGTTGCTGGGAGTGAGTCAATGAATGCCGAAGCCACCCTACCGTTGGCGCTGTTCATTCCGCTACTGAGCGCATTGCTCATCGCCGCCAATGACGAACGTCCCGACTGGCGCGAGGGCGTGACCCTGCTGGCGTCGATGCTGTTGCTCGGGGTGGTGTTGTCGCTATTGCCGGCAGTGTTGGCCGGCGCCCGTCCGACTGTGGATCTATTCCAGTTCGTACCGGGCCTGTCGCTGCGGTTGAGCGTGGAACCGTTGGGCATGGCGTTCGCTTGCGTGGCGGCGCTGCTGTGGCCGCTGAATTCGCTTTATTCCATCGGCTACATGCGCGGCAACCAGGAGCAGCACCAGACCCGGTTCTACGTCTGCTTTGCCATTGCCATCACCGGCGCCATCGGTATCGCCTTCGCCGGTAATTTGTTGACCTTGTTCATTTTCTACGAGGCGCTGACCTTTTCGACCTATCCGCTGGTCACGCACAAAGGCACGCCGGAAGCGATGCGGGCAGGGCGGCTGTATCTTGGCATCCTGCTCGGCACCTCGATCGGTTTTCTGTTGCTGGCTATCGTCTGGACTTGGTCGGTTGCCGGAACCTTGGATTTCGCGCCGGGCGGTATTCTCGCGGGCAAGGTGGAAGGCCCGGCCGTGGCCGTCCTGTTGGCGCTATACATGTTCGGCATCGGCAAGGCCGCACTGATGCCGTTCCATCGCTGGCTGCCGGCGGCGATGGTGGCGCCGACCCCGGTCAGCGCGCTACTGCATGCCGTGGCGGTGGTCAAGGCCGGCGTGTTCGCAGTGATGAAGGTCACCGTTTACGTGTTCGGCATCGATTTTCTGAGCGCCACCGGTTCGTCGCAATGGCTGCTATGGGTGGCGGCGCTGACTGTGTTGCTCGCGTCCTTCGTGGCTTTGACCCAGGATAATCTCAAGGCCCGGCTGGCGTATTCCACGATCAGTCAATTGGGCTACGTGGTGCTGGGCGCAGCGCTGGCGACTTCGATGGGCGTCATCGGCGGCTCGATGCAGATCGTGATGCACGCCATGGGCAAGATCACCCTGTTCTTCTGCGCCGGCGCGATTTACACCGCAACCCACAAGACCGAAATCAGTCAACTGGACGGTCTGGGTCGGGTGATGCCGTTCACCTTCGGCGCGTTCCTGATCGGCTCGCTCAGCATCGTCGGCCTGCCACCGCTGGGGGGCTCGTGGAGCAAATGGTATCTGCTGGCGGGTACGGCCGACGCTGGCCAATGGGCGATGATGGCGGTGCTCTTGATCAGTTCATTGCTCAACGTGGCGTATCTGCTGCCGGTGGCGGCACGGGGATTTTTCGTGCCGGGATTGGCGGACGGGCCGGCGGTTGACGATGCCCCAGCCGCTATCCGCGAAGCGCCGCTGGCCTGCGTGGTACCACCGTGCCTGACCGCCTTGGGTTGCCTGCTGCTGTTCTTTTTCGCCGATGGGTTATATGCGCTCCTAGCGCCCATCGCCGCTCGTTGAGGACTTGTCGATGACCGCTCCGCCTGCTCCCACCGACCGTCCCGAGCGCAAGTACTGGCTCGATGACCCGCGCAATGTGGACAAGATTTTTTACGGGCTAGTGCTGATCTGCGCGGGATTGTTCCTGGCCGATTTCTTCTACCACAAACATATCAATTTCGCGTTCGAAGACTGGTTCGGCTTTTTTGCCTGGTACGGATTCGTCTGCTGCGTGGCGCTGGTGCTGCTGGCCAAGCAGATGCGCAAACTGGTGATGCGGGACGAGGATTACTACGGTGATTGAGGGCCTCAACCCGGCGCTGATTCTGGTTTGCGGTTCGCTGTTCGCGTTGTTGGTCCCGCAGGGTCTCGTCCGTAACGGCTTTCTGTTGATACTGCCGGCGCTGAGTTTGATCCAGCTTTTGGGTTTGCCGGACGGCCAATATGCCCAAGTGGCACTGTTCAACCTGACTCTTACCACGTTGCGGCTCGACGGGCTGAGTTTCGCGTTTGCCCTCGTTTTCCACATCGCCGCGCTGCTGGCGGTGATTTATGCTTGGAACCTGCGCGATCCGGTGCAGCAGGTGGTGGGATTGCTGTATCCGGGCGCGGCGTTGGGCGTGGTGCTGGCGGGCGATCTGGTCACGCTGTTCGTCTGCTGGGAGCTGGCTGCCATATCCTCGGTGTTCCTGATTTGGGCGCGGCGTACCGGGCGTGCCTATCGGGCTGGACTGCGCTATCTAGTGATTCAGGTGGGTTCTGGCGTGTTACTGCTGGCCGGTATCATCGTTCACATCCAGGCCACTGGCTCGGTCACGTTCGATCATCTGGGGCTGGGCAGTCCCGGAGCGACCCTGATGCTGGTTGCGTTCGGCATCAAGGCCGCTTTTCCGCTGCTGCACAACTGGTTGCAGGACGCCTACCCGGAAGCTACCGTGACTGGTACCGTGGTGTTGTCCGCCTTCACCACCAAGATGGCGATTTACGCCCTGGCCCGTGGCTTCGCCGGCACCGAGCTGTTGATCACTATCGGCACCGTCATGGCGATGTTCCCGATTTTCTACGCGGTGATCGAAAATGACCTGCGGCGGGTGCTGGCCTACAGCATGAACAACCAGCTCGGTTTCATGGTGGTCGGCATCGGCATCGGTACGCCGCTGGCGCTCGACGGCGCGGTGGCGCACGCCTTCGCCGATATTCTGTTCAAGGCGCTACTGTTTATGAGCATGGGCGCGGTGTTGTTGCGCGCCGGTACGGTCAACGGCTCGGAACTGGGCGGGCTGTACAAATCCATGCCGTTGACCACGGTGTTCTGCATCGTCGGCGCTGCCTCGATTTCGGCATTTCCATTGTTCAGCGCCTTCGTCACCAAGTCGCTGATTTTGGAAGCGGCGGCGCGGGAAGGCCACTGGATTCCCTTTTTGTTCCTGCTGTTTGCTTCCGCCGGCGTGTTCCATCATGCGGGCATCAAGATTCCCTATTTCGCTTTCTTCGCCCACGATAGTGGCATCCGTTGTCGAGAAGCACCGATGCCCATGCTAGTCGCGATGGGGATCGCGGCGGCGCTGTGCATCGGGATCGGTGTATTCCCGGATGTGCTTTATGCCATTTTGCCCTATTCGATCGATTTCGATCCCTACACCACCACTCACATCATCACCCAGTTGCAATTATTGGCGTGGTCGGCGCTGGCGTTCTCGGTGCTGGTGCGCACCGGTATTTATCCGCCGGAATTGCGCTCGGTGAATCTGGATTTTGATTGGACTTATCGCCGGCTGCTGCCAGTTGCTTCCAACCGAATCTGGGCATTGGCGCTGCGGGTTTGGGAAGCGTTTAATGCTGGCGCGGAACGGCGTGTGGAGATGTTAATCGCAGCCTTGTCTCGCCATCATGGCCCGCGCGGGCTGCTAGCCGCGACATGGCCCAGCGGTAGCATGGCGCTGTGGGCGGTGCTGCTGCTGGGGGTGTGCCTGGTGTTTTATTATCTGTAGCGGTACACGTCCCGCCGAATGATTTTGCTTGACCAAAATAAAACCCTTCTCACGCGAAAGCGAGAAGGGTTCCAGAAAACCATATTGGGGAAAATAGCGGACTCGGGACGGCTTGACCGCTTCGCCGGTTCGGCGTAGCCAGTGAAGTGCTCCAGTAAAGGTAGCTTTCCCGTCTGGGTTGGGACGCCCAAGGTGTTCTCGATCGGACGGTCGGTTCGAGACAACAAAGCACCTGCCGCGAAGGGCGAATCTTCCCTTCGCGGCTGCCTTAAAAAGCAGGGATTTACAGGTACCGCCAGTACAGATAGAACGTGCTGATCAGAATGGACAGCAGCATGATCGGGAAGGCGACGAGAGTGTATTGAAGAAAGCGGATCGGTTGACCGGCCCGCTCGGCAAAGCCGGCCACAACCAGGTTGGCACTGGCGCCAACCAGGGTGCCATTGCCGCCGAGGCAGGCACCCAGCGACAATGCCCACCACAACGGCAGCAGTCCGTGTTCGCCGCCGAAGGTCGGAGCCATGGCCTTAATCAGCGGGATCATGGTGGCGACAAAGGGGATGTTATCGATGATTGCCGATAGGATCGCCGAGGACCACAGGATGATCATCGCGGTCGCCGTCAAATTACCCCCGGTCATGGCGACCATCTTCTCGGCCAGCAGCTTGAGCAGGCCGGTGCTATCCACGCCATGCACCACGATGAACAGACCGACGAAGAAGAAGATCGTAATCCATTCCACCTCGTTAAAGGCTTCCAAGACGTGCTTGCTCTGGTCGTCGGGACCTTTGCCAAAGTTAGCAAGCAGCAGCAGCACCGCCGCGCCCGTCATAGCGACGGTGGCGGCTTCCAGCTTCAGAGAGTGGGCGAAGACGAAGCCGGCCACTACTAAGCCGATGACGGTCAGGCATTGCTTGAGCAAGCGCCAATTGGTGATCGCCTCAAACTCGTTGAATTGCATCACCCGCTGCCGGTCTTCCGGGGTTGCCTTCAGATGCCGGCCCCAAATGAAATAGATCGGTATCAGCGTGACGGCCAGGACGACGAGAATGGCCGGCGTCAGGTGATAGGCAAAATCATTGAAGGTCAGGCCGGTCGCTGAACCGATCATGATGTTGGGCGGGTCGCCGATCAGGGTTGCCGTACCGCCGATGTTGGACGCAAAGATCATTGCAAATAGGTACGGATACGGCTTGACTTTGAGCTCTTCGGTAATCAGCAAGGTAACGGGCACTACCAGCAGGACCGTGGTCACATTGTCCAGAAAGGCCGATGTCACCGCCGTGACCAACGAAATCATGACCAAGATGCCCCAAGGGCGGGCATCGACCTTTTTGGCCGCCCAAATCGCCAAAAACTGAAAGATACCGGACTGGCGGGTAATGGCGACGATCACCATCATGCCGATCAACAAACCGATGGTATTGAAGTCGATGCCGCGAATGGCGGCTTCCTGATTCAATATCCCGAGAATGATCATCAAGCCGGCGGCTACCAAAGCGACGACGGCGCGGTTGACCTTCTCGCTCATGACCACCCCGTAAGTGATCACGAACAGAATAGCGGCCAGCCACATGGACCCCACGGAGGCGACTTCGCTGGAACCGTGCATTTTACTTGTTCTCCCCGATCAACTTTTCCAGAACGTCCCAGAATGAAATGATGCCTTCCAGCCGGCCATCCGTTTTATCGACTACCGGCACGCTAGTGGTGCGGCCCTCCAGCATCAGCAGCATGATTTTCATGGCGAGCGTGTCGGGATGTGCGACTTCGTGGACATTCAGCCAGTTCTTGACTGGCTCGTCACGGCGTCCACCCAGGCGCTGAGCGAGATCATCGAGGCTTTCGGTTACGAAGGACACGTTGTCCAAGCCGTGTTCATCCAGTACTGCCTTGGGCAAGGTGAGTTTCAGCAGCGAGTAAACGCTGAACGTGCCCAGATAGCGGCCCTGTTCATCGATCACGGGCAAATGCCGCAAGTGATGCTTGAGAATCCGCTCGGCAGCGGTCGCCACCGTATCGGTGGGCCGCAGCGTCATCGGGTTGGGATTCATGATTAATTTTGCTTTCATACAAGGTCCTTTGTTTGTGGGAAGGGACGGCCGAGCGGTCGAGTCCCGAAAGATCAATTCCTAATTTCCCTTGGTTTCGTGAATAGCGGGTTTTCCGTAACTCCCGTCGGCGCTCAAAGTGTAGACGCTGAAAAGGGGATCGGTCGGGTGTGCCAACGAGACCTCGCGCACGTCGGCCTGTTCGTAGGCGGCAAGCTTTTGCGATCCGTGGCGGCGGTGTTGGGTGATAGCACTTTGCTCATCCGGCCCAACATCCCGTGACAGCCGCGCTCGTCAAGCTTGGCGGGATCACGAACGATCAGGGTGTCGGTTTGTACTACCGTGATCAGATGGTCGCGACCATCCTATGGTCAAAGTCTTCCCGGCCAGGGCTCTTGGTAGTGTCTAGCCGAAGGTACCTTCGTTCCAACCCCAGTTTTCGGCGCTGACATTGGTGAAGCCAAGATAGACTCGGTCAGGCGGAATGTCGATCCGCTCTTGAAGCAAACCGCAAACCCGCTCGGACAGTTTGCGGTTCACCTCACGGTTCAGACCGCCGATGCTGCGGATATCGACATAGGCGGACGGACTTTCGACGCCGGCCATCATCATGGCCTCCTCGCTGACGAGCACCATGACGTAGCGTTCCGGTTTGCCGATGCATTCGGCGACGATTTTGGAGAGCGGCGCGAGCAAATCGTAGCGTTGCTGATTAGACAGGCACACCGAGGTTTTTAAGGCGAGCAAGGGCATCGGTTGAATCTCCAGGGCGGAAAGCGGTGGGAGTATGCAGCGGGCCGGTCAAAGACCGATACCGCGTAAAAAGCATAGCACGATGCTCGATGATGGCCCGTTGTCACGACCCCCCGCGCTCGCGACAACGAGGTGGCGGATTGAGTTGGTTGCAGGGCGCGGGGCTGGTGTGACCGCGCCGACGACAGGATCAGCGATAAATACCCACCGTGATCGGTGCCTCGTTTTCGATGCCGCGCAAGCGCTCCGTCCAAGTATCGAGAGCTACCGCGCGTTCTTCCGCTGGCAGGCGCACTGGCTGATAGACAATGTGCGGCGCCAGTACGTCGAAACCGACGAACTGCAACATGCCACGATGGATCGGCCGCAGGATTCCGTCGATATCGCCGTTGAAGCCTCCGAGCTGGTAGGCATCCGCTGGCCCGCCGGTGGTGAGCGAGAGCAGCGCCCGCTTGCCGCGTTGGGTACCGGTTTCGTAGATGTGGCCCCCGCCGTAAACGCGCCCCATCGCGAACACCCGATCCACCCAACCCTTGAGGACTGCTGGCAGTCCGAACCACCACAGCGGGAACTGCCAAATCATCAGTTCGCACCACGCCAGTTTGTCGAGTTCTTCCGCAAGGACAGGCGCGAAACCGTCGGTTTCGGAAGCGTGGATTTCCTCGATCTGCGGCTTGAAATAGCTTGGATCCTTGGCGGCGAGAAAATTTGCCCGGCTGGAACGTGGATCGAAATCCATCGCATACAGATCCGACAGCCGCACGGCATGACCGGTTGCGGCGAGTGTGGTGTGAGCGGTGGCGGTCATGGCAGCGTTGAAACTTTTCGGTTCAGGGTGAGCGTGGACGATCAGAATGTTCATAGCAGTGGTTTCCGGGTGCGATAACGATCGTCCGATTTTAAGCCGCCACGATAGACGCCGATAAGTCGCGAATCGGTACAATCACTTTCAACTAAAAGTCTTGAATGGAGACGATGATGCCGGATCATTTGGAGGCGTTTATCCATGCTGCCGAGGCGGGCGGTTTCAGTGCGGCGGCGGTGCGGCTTGGGGTCAGCGCGGCAGCGGTCAGCAAGCAGGTGGCGCGACTCGAAGCCCGTCTGGGTGCGCAGCTGTTCCACCGCACCACGCGCAGCCTTGCGCTCACCGAAGCTGGCGAGCAGCTTTACGAATCCAGTGCCGCGCACTGGCGCAGCTTACAGGCCGCGCTGGATGAAGTGACCGGTCCCGCGCGGGCGCCGGCGGGCTGTTTGCGAGTGAGTGTGGGCAACGGTTTCGGGCGCCGCCAGATTTTGCCGCTCATGCCGGAATTTCTCACCGCCTATCCTGCCATCCGGCTTGACTGGAATTTCGAAAATCGTCGAGTGGATTTGGTCGCCGAGGGTTTCGACGCGGCCATCGGCAACGTCATTGATCCTGACAGTCGAGTGGTCGCGTGTGAATTGATGCAGGTGGATGTCGTTCTCTGCGCCGCCACTGATTATTTGGCTCGCCGAGGCGTGCCGCAATCGCTAGCCGATCTAACCGATCATGATTGCGTCCGATTGCGTTCTCCCACCACTGGCCGCGTGCAGGAGTGGAGCTTTGGCCCAGACGAACAGACGTGGATTGGCGGCGAGAGCCGGGTCATTGTGGATGATGTGGAGGCGCTCGCCGAAGCGGTTCGTCTTGGGCTCGGTATCGGTTTGGTCGGGCGCTATCACCTGACCGAGGAATTTGCCGCCGGCCGGGTGGTGCGCTTGTTGCCGGAACTCGAAATTTCTCCGACCGCCATCGCCATCTATCATCCCAGCGGTCGCCAGCTTGCGCCCAAGCTGCGGGTTTTCATCGATTTTCTGGTCGAACGACTGCGAATACAATCGCTTCGACCCCCTTTTGCCAAAGGGGGTGCGTCAGCGATAGAGCGACCGGAATCGCCAATAAACCGAATCGGGTAGGGCATCGATCCACGGGACGTGATGTACCCTCTCCGAGAACCACCAGGATGGATTGTCTTATTTCTGTTCGGAGTCGCTTGTGGTTGGTGGAGCCGCGTCCAATTCGGCAGTCGGCGATGCCGCATCCGATTCGGCAGTCGGCGGCGCGCTATCAGCCGGCGGTTTGGCAGTTTTGGCCGTTGCTTCAGCGGCCGATTCCGGTGCTGGCACAGCGTACAGCCGGTTGCCCAAAATGGCTTTTGCTTCGCCTAAGTGCCAGGCGACGTCATCCAGGTCAGTGTGGGATTTGTGGACCCAGGCTTCTCCCCAGTAGAAATTGCAACTGGTTTCGGCGCGCAACAGGCGCCAGTGGGCCTCGCGTAACACCCGTGCCAGTTCCGGATTGGGGTCGTTGACGTAGGCCGCCGCGTCCGCCACCCGATGGAATTCCCGGCTGAGATCATGCACCCGAACCAGGGTATCGCGCTGAATCCAGGATCCTTGCCATTGGTGGAAATCCCAGCCGTGATGCGCGTCGGTGTTCCAGGCGCCACGCCGAACTGTGACTTGACCGTGCGCGCCGAAGCGGTCCAGGTATTCGCTGATGAAGATCGGCCGTAGGGTGGAATGACCGGCCCGGATTTCTTCCATGGCCTCGTGATAGAAATAGTTCCAGAAATTGGCTTTCTCGGCGACGTTGCGGAACCAGCCGCCGTTGTCGCCGTCAGTGGCGGTGGTCACCAAGGGTGGGAAATCGCACCACTTGGTCCGCTCGTGCAGCTCATGATAGAACCAGCCATAGTCCATACCGGAGAGTTGGGCGTCGGACAACTCGCGATCGCGAACCACAATCACAATCTGCTCGCCGTCGTATTCGGCGATGTGCGGCCGATAGCGTAATTCCTGCCAGCTCATCGAACCGACCGGATCCACGTATTCGCAGTCCACCATCACGTAGCGATAGCCCGCCTTTTTCAAATGTGGGATCAACCGCATGTCGAAACCCATTTCCGGTGGCCAGAAACCGTTGAACTGGGTTCGCCACAGCAGGTGGCGAGCGATGGCCTGCCAACGGGTGATGTGCTCATCCCAGTCGATTTCTGGAATCAGGGCCAGCACCGGATGATAGTAGCCGGTGCCAAGAATCTCGAAGATTTGCTGGTTTTGCAGATGCCATAGCAATTTGCCGCAGTCCACGGTGCCGTAGACCCGGTTTTGGAAGTCAGGGTTAGATAGGGTCTCCAACAGCGTTCCGGACAGCGATAGATGAATGCGAGCGATGTCTTGATAAGCCCACAGGGCGCGCGGCATTCGGTCGTAGGCGAAAAGAATTTCCTTGACTTCCCATTCGTTAGTTTCGAGCAGGTTTTCCAGGTTGCGAGGGGGCTGGTGCATGTTCAGCACCAGGGCGTGATAGAGCTCTCGCATCGCGCTTCTCCTCAAAGGGTGATTATCGTTGGTGTGCGATGGGGTGGGACCCTTTCGCGAAAGGGCCGGTTTTTGGCTAAGCATACCACGCGGATATCACGCGGACGGTCGGGAATCGCCACCCGGATACACGGTCAGCGGTGGTAAGCTGTTAATGTGGATGCCCTGTTGCGGTATCGGCAAGGTGATACCGTGCTCGCGAAACAAGTCCCAGATTTCTAGTCGCACGTCGCTGGAGATGTTACGGATGCCGTTGGACACGTCCCGGATCCAGAAGCGCAGCTCCAGCAATAGGAAACTATCGCCGAACTCCAGCAGCAGCGCCCGCGGCGCCGGATCGGCCAGCACCCGCGCCGGCCGGCCGGCACCTTCCACCATCAGCTCCAGCGCCTTGCGCACGTCAGTGTCATAGGAAATCCGTACCTGGACCTTGAGCCGCGCCAAATCGTTGCGATGCGACCAGTTAATCACCTGATGCGTGATCATCTCTTCGTTCGGGATCAAGTATTCGGTGCCGTCGCGGGTTTCTACCGACACGTAGCGCGCGCCTAGCGACGCCACCCAGCCGTAGGTTTCACCGATCTGGATCACGTCGCCCGGTTTGATGGATTTATCCATCAACAGCATGATGCCGCTGATCAAATTGGAGGTGATCTTTTGCAGGCCAAAACCGAGGCCGACGCCGAGCGCGCCACCAAACAGAGCCAGCGCGGTGAAATCGATGCCTGCGCTGGCCAGCGACACCACCACCGCTAGGGTGATCAGTCCGCCCGTTAGCAGCTTGCCGAACAGAACCCGCACCGATGGGGTCAGGCTGGGCAGATATTCCAGTCGCCGCTCCAGAATCCGCGAAACCAGTACCGCTACCCACAGCGCGACGCCGAAGTAGAACATGCTTTTCAGCACGGTCAGCAGCGACAAGCGCATCTGTCCGAGATCGACCGCCAGCCGGTCGAGAAACGCCAGGGTGGGATCGAGCAAGCCGAGAATGGCGAGTGTCGCGAGGCTATAGGCGGTGATCACGATCGCCCGTGCCCATACCGGCTCGCGCACGAACATGGAGAACAGACGGATGGCGATCCAAGCCGCTAATAAATGGATGCCGATCCGAATCCAATGGTTGGGCCAGCCGAAGCGCACGGCGACCGAGCCAGCGATCGCCAGGCCGATGAGCCACAACAGCGGAAAAATCAATGAGATCAGCGCCAGCAGGGCATGGCGGCCACGGTCGTTGGTTATGTGAGTCTGGATATACTGGGCGAGCCATGGCCACACGAAGTCGTGGATCCACCAAGCGGCGAAACCGGTACTGACCAGCGCCGGTATCTGCATGGCGGTATAAACAATGTGCTCCGGGGTCAGGAAAGTCTCGTACAGCCAGCTCCAGGCTATCTTCAGCCAAGTCAGAATGAATCCACTTTCGAAAAAGGGTGGTTGCATGGCTCACACGGGGCTGATAAGGGTTTTTCGCGGAATCTAAGGAGGCAAGTGATCACTTCGCAATTCTGGCCGGTCTACGGCGCGTTTCTCAAGAGTAGCCGATGTAAAACGGCTAGCGGTTTTTCCAGCATTTACCGTAGACTAATTAGGGTCAGCGAGTCGGTCCGTCAGCTCCGGCCTGTCGCCCTGTTTATGCCTTGTCAAGAACATCCCAAATACCGAATTGATGAAATTTAGGAGACCAAGCATGACCGACAGATTTCGCCTTGTCACCCGCAGCGATATGGATGGCTTGGTCTGCGCGATTCTGCTGAACGAGCTGAACTTGATCGACGATATTAAGTTCGTCCATCCCAAAGACATGCAGGACGGCAAGATCGAGATCGGCAGCCGTGATATCACCACCAACCTGCCTTATGTACCGGGCGCTCATCTGGTTTTCGATCACCACTTTTCCGAAACGCTGCGGAACCAAAAACAGGACAACTACATTATCGATCCCAATGCGCCGTCGGCCGCTCGGGTGGTCTTCGACTATTATGGCGGCAAGACGCAGTTTCCTGGTGTCAGCGATGCGATGATGGCGGCGGTCGATAAAGCCGATGCGGCACGGTTTTCCAGGGAGGATATCCTGGAGCCGAAGGGTTGGGAGCTGCTGTCGTTTCTAATGGATGCCCGCACCGGCTTGGGGCGATTCCACAATTTCCGCGTTTCCAATTACCAGCTCATGATGGATTTGATCGCGTATTGCCGCAATCACACGATTGACGACATTCTTCAGTTACCCGATGTCAGGGAACGGGTGGACATCTATTTCGAGCATACGCCCAAGGCCAAGGAGCAGATCGAGCGTTGCAGTAAGATTCACAACAACCTCGTGGTTCTTGATCTGCGCAATGAGGAAGACATTTGGGCAACCAATCGTTTCATGATTTACGCGTTGTTCCCCGAAACCAATATTTCGATTCACATGATGTGGGGTTTGCGGAGACAGAACACGGTGTTTGCGGTGGGCAAGTCGATCATCAAGCGGGACTCAAAAACTAATATCGGTATGTTGATGCTCGAATACGAGGGTGGCGGTCACGAGAACGCGGGAACCTGCCAGATCGATAACGATAAAGCTGAAGCAGTGTTGGCAGAATTGATCGCTCGCATCAATCAAGATGGTTGATTTACAAAGATCGTAGCAAATAGCTGCTCCAACTTCTTAGTGTGTTTCACAGATTCTATATTTGAGAGTGTTCACATATAGATAGACATTGCGGTTTTCTGGTATTGGGCGAAGGTTTCGGGATGGGCGAGGGCATGCCAGAGGCGCAGGGAGAGGTTGATCATCTCATCCTGCTTGCTCACGACC
>Ga0116151_10000096_pt1 | contig 72593 bp, 59 predicted proteins | sample AD_UKC117_MetaG_FD_89893 | JGI IMG/M metagenome (GOLD analysis project Ga0116151, IMG submission 89893) | Active sludge microbial communities of municipal wastewater-treating anaerobic digesters from Hong Kong - AD_UKC117_MetaG | ecosystem: Engineered > Bioreactor > Anaerobic > Digestate...
AACGTCAATTCGAACGACGATGTGATCGACGAGGCCGACAACAATTCCGGCGCGGTCGACGACGGCGCGACGACGGATGGCGCGACGACCGGCGATGAACTCCCCGCCGCACAGGAATTGGCGCTGTGCGGTTGCGGCCAGAGCGGCATGACGCTGACGCCTATCGGCGCCATCGGATTCATCGGGATGCGTCGCCGATTGCGTCGATCGGTGCAACAACGGGCCTGAGCATATCGAACTGAGAGCGACATCGCTGCGGTCTTTCCGACGGTTTCTCGCGTCGGACATTCGCTGGAGATTGACACAGAGGATGCGGGGCGGGCGCATGCGTCCGCCCCGTTTCTTTTGATTTCGCCGGGAATCGCTACCGGCGGGAAGCGTCACTTTCTTCAGACGAGTCTGTCCCCGACGACGACCATGTTGCGTTTATGGGTCGAGCGCGCATTCGCCAGCGGGATGGCGGATACATCAACACGAACCCACTTGTACCCGGAAAGACGATAGACATGCGAAAATCCGCGATGACAGTGATAGCGTTGGTATTCGCCGTTGCGGCCGCGGCCGCGGCGGATGAGTTGCCCGGCGACTCAGGAACCATTGGTTACAGTGGATCGTCCGCAAGAGTCGGCAATCCCCAGGATTTTGAGATACCGTCGGTGAACCCGCCGTTGTGGATCGACCTGACCTGCAAGGGTGGCGACGGAGGGAGCGCCACGGTTCGGAGAATCGGCAACGACTGTTATGAGGCTGGCGGCAGGGGGGCCGAAGTCAGCGCCCGGTTCCTGGTTGGGACGACGCCGGGCAGGCTCGTTCCGGGTGGAACGTTACGGTTCATCGTCGCCGGCGCAGGTGAAAGCGCCAACATCGCAAATGTCGCAGGCGCCGGCGCCGCCTCCGGCGGAGGCGGTGGCGGAACGGCCGTACTTTATCGAGCGCCCGACGCCGGACCCTGGGAAACACTCATCGTGGCGGGCGGCGGAAGCGGGGCCTATCAGGGCATGTTCAGCGGCGCATGCATCAACAACAGAGCGGGGAACCCAGGTCGCATCGTACTCGATGGATGCGGCGAGGACGGAGATGGAAATCTCGGAGGCCAGGGCGGTGGATCCGGCGGATGCGATGGCGAAGGCGGGTACAACTCCCCGGACGCGGAAGGCGGGGCGGGCGCCTACAGCGGCGGAAACGAAGCGGTCCACGAGCACAGCAATACACCGTCTCAGGGACATCCGTCCGGCAGCAACGGCGGCCAATTCAACCGCGACGGGGGCTACGGCTATGGCGGCGGTGGCGGCGGACAGGAGGGTGGCGGTGGCGCTGGCGGATATTCCGGTGGCGGCGGTGGCCGATCTCGCAATGCCGGCGGTGGCGGCGGGAGCTTTCTGAACACCGACTATGCGGCGATTTATTTTGCGACGACAAGAGTGTCGACTTCATCGACGCGCAACGGATTCGTGAACTACGCTTATTCGCCGCAGACTCAGGATTCTGACAACGATGGCGTCGATGATCTGTTTGACATCTGCCTTGGGTTTGATGACACGCAGGACTGCGACGCGAACGGCGTCCCCGATGGCTGCGAGACCGGCAGCCCGGCGCGATTCACGAATTTCGACTCTCCGGATTCGGCGTTCGTATTGAACGGAACCGCGGCCATCGTAAATGGCGCCGTTCGACTGACGTCCACCGCCTCCGGCCAGAACGGCTCCGTCATTTTCACACCGATTGCATCAGAGTTCGTCGAGGGATTCTCCGTCGAATTTGACTACCGCATGGGAGGTGGCGTCGGCGCAGACGGCCTCAGCTTCGTCCTGATCGACGCCGATACGACAGGTGACGACATTCTTCCCGGTGAGTCAGGCGGGAATCAACCGCTCTCTGTCTCTCTCGATACGTATGCCGGCAGCCCCGAGGGTGGCAATCATGCGATCCTGCGGATTGCGGGGCAGACGGTGGCATTCGTACCAGTATCGTTCAGCCTCAACAACGGCCAGGTGCAGCATGCGAAGATCGGACTCGACATCGGAAGGCTGACGCTTGAACTCACCGATTCCGACGGCAACGTCACTCAGATTCTCAATGAGCCGATTTCTTCCCTTTTCACACCAATCCACGCGCGTTACGGATTCGGCGCGCGCACGGGCGCGGCGACCGACGAACACCTTATCGACAACGTGAAGATGACGTTGACGTCGCTTTCCAACGACTGCGACAACAACGGTCTGCCCGACGTCTGCGACCCTGATTCCGACAACGACGGTTACATCGACGGGTGCGACAACTGTCCCGAGCGAACAAACACAAGCCAGGCCGACAACGATAATGACGGCCTCGGCAATGCGTGTGACAACTGCCCGAATGACGCCAACGTGTCGCAGAGCGATTCCGATGGCGACGGTATCGGTGATGAATGCGACAACTGTCGAGACGTCGCAAATCCAGGGCAGAATGACTCGGACAACGACGGCGTCGGCAATCCGTGCGATATCTGTCCGGATTTCGACGATCTGCTTGATTCGGACAACGACGGCGTGCCCGACGGCTGCGATTCCTGCCCCGGGTACGACAACAACATCGACACCAACAACAACGGCGTCCCGGACGGATGTGATCCTTGTTTTCCGGACAATGATGATTGCTCCAACGCCATGCCGATCGGGGAAGGCGCGATCGAGGGCTGCATGAGCGGCGCGACAAACGATGGAACGTCCGCCTGCGATGTTGTGGCAACGCCGCCTGATATCTGGTTCGCATACACGGCGACTGAGTCCGGGAGCGTCGCGGTCTACACGACGACTTTCATCGGCGTGAGCTTTGACACGGTATTGGCGGTCTATGACACGTGCGGCGGCGGCGAAATCACCTCCAACGACGACACTCAGAGTAATCTCAGGCTGAGTCGCGTCATATGGCATGCGATTGCCGGAGAAACTTACCTGATTCGTCTCGCCAGCGCTGCAGGCGATGCCGGACAATACAAGCTGGTGCTGAAGCTCGAGCCGCACCCGACGAATGATGCGTGTGAGAACGCGTCGCCGGTCGCAGATGGGTCCTCCTCCTTCGGGGCGACATTTGGCGCCACATCCGATGGCGTGACATTCTGTGACTCATTGGATAACGATGTCTGGTACAGCTTCACCAACGACGACGCATGCCCGAAGACGGTCACGTTCTCCACATGCAGTCTCACGACTGATTTCGATACCCTCCTGAGTTTGTACGACGAATGCGGTGGCGCCGTCATTGCGTCAAATGACAACGACTGCGACAACGGCGTGACGAGCGCATCGACGCTGACGCATTTCGTGGCGCCGCAGGAATCCCTCCTGCTTCGCCTCTCGGGCGTCAACGGCTCCATCGGTACGTACGAACTGCGTGTGACTGTCGAGAGTGGCGGCGACGATTCTGACGGCGACGGAATTCCGGATTGTCTGGATGCGTGTCCAAACCGGAAGGTCGGCGACGTCAATGGAGACGCCGTCGTGTCCATTGATGATGTTGCGTCGATTGCGTCGTTGCTGCTGGACCCTGGCGCGGCGACGGCCGACGAGTTCTGTGCGGCGGATGCAAATGAGGACGGGACATTGGATGGACAGGACATACAGTCGTTCATGACACTTCTGATTGCGCCGTAGCGGCGCATGGCGCCACTTCTGGAACGCGCCCGCCGCCCACAATGACGGCAATGACGACCGACCAATCTCGCCGTCGCCCGGGGACGTCCCCGGGCGGCGGCTTTTTCCTGTGTCATCCTTTCGCGCGTGGACGGCGTTCTTCAGTGATTGGCGGGATCGGCCGTCCTGATTCGGCGTCGCCAACAACCGGCGAGCGTTCGCGATCCGGCGATATCCGCGGCGCGGGCGCGTGCGTCCGCTCCGTCCTTTCATGAGCGCGCGAAATAAACACTCAATTCAGCGACGGATATGTCCCCGACTGCGGGCTTTTTGCGTTCTTGGGGCGGGACGTCGATGCGGCGCCGGCGGCGAGCCGGTCGACCGCGACGTATTTTGACACTCGATTGGCCTCCGAAAGGACGACACGATGACATTGAAACCCGACTTGCTATTGACCGATTATTTCCTTCCGAATCGCCGGGCCTGTCCTGGGCGATCACGCCGGACATGTGGCCTCTTCTCGTTGGTCCTGATTCTCGCATTCTGCCAAACGCCCGCCATGGCGCAGCCGGATCTGCCGTTTGGGGATGGGCTTCCGCCATACCTGGATGGCGACCTCGCCGGCGTCGTGGTCGGATACTCAGGCCAGGCCAAGGACTATGTCATTCCGAACATTCCCAACGCGTCGCTGTTCTTCGAACTTCGCGGCGCTGACGGCGGCGACATCATCCTGGGCGGTGACCTTCAGTGCGTCGACGCCGGCGGTGACGGCGCCACGACGCAGATCGCCCTGAAGTTCGGGACGGCGCCGGGACAGATTGCCCCGGGAGGGCAATTGAGATTCATCGTCGGGCAGGAGGGGGGCGGCTACACCTCGGACTTTGGGTTCACGAGCAGCGGCGGCGGTGGCGGTGGTGGAACGGCGCTGCTCTATCAGGCGCCGGGAAACAGCAACTGGGAAATTCTGGCCGTTGCGGGTGGCGGCGGCGGCGCCTTCGGGGAAGTGCGTTTCGGCGCGTGCTTCGCGCACGAAGCTCCGGGAGATGGCACGACTGGCGAGTGTGGGTCGCATGGTCGGTCCGTGGGCTGGGGCGAGGGGAGATGCGACGGGAACGCCGGTCAGAGCCGAGCCACCGCGGGCGGTGGTGGCGGCGCATTCGGAGGCGCCGGGAACAATACTGGCGGTGGCAAGGGGCATCCCGCCGGCGGAGCGGGCGGAACCGGCGGCGCTCAGTCTCAACCCGGCGGCTGGGGATTTGGCGGTGGTGGCGCCGGCGGCGGCGAGACTGGCGGGGGGGCCGGTGGAGGGGGATACTCCGGCGGCGGCGCAGGCGGACTCGGTGGCGCGGGCGGCGGCGGTGGCAGCTATGTGAATCCCGGCTACGGCTACTTCTCCGACATCTTCCTGGGATCTCAGGGCGATGACGGTTCGATCGCGTACCGATGCACGACACCCCAGAACGACGGCCCGGACAACGCCCTGCCGTTGATCCCCGGACAGACTGTCATCGGTACGGCGTTCGGCTCTTCCTTTGAAATCGGCTCGAACCACTGCGGCGATGTTCGCGGCAACGACGTGTTCTACACCTATACGGCCGGCGTGTGCGACGAACGGCTGACGATCACGTGGAGTACGGCGGATACCAATGTGAGCGCTTTTGTCGCGGGCGCCGAAACCTGTCTGGCTTCTTCGGGAACGCCGATCGATCTCGGGCCGGGGCAGACGGTCCTCGTGCGTGTGTTTTCTGAGTCGAAGTCCTTTGAACTGACGAGCAGCGTGGCCGACGTTGACTCGGATGGCGATGGAACCTGCGACGCGCTTGACGAATGCCCGCTGGGCGAGAACGCCGACTGCAACGAAAACAACGTGACGGATTGCCTTGAGGACCTGGCGGCGCGAACGCTCGTCGCACAGAACTTTGACGGAGCGAACTTCGGTCATCCGGTCGTCGCCAACGGCGCCGCGATTGCGGGCGGAACGAACGCGGGAACCCTGGCTCGATTCCCGGGCCAGGTGGGAACGTTTGTCTTTGAGACGCCTGTGGCCGGAGAAACGGCGTGGGCGTGGGAATTCTCGTTCGACTTTGAGATGGCAATCTTCGGTGAAGGCGTCGCCCTGGTCGTCATGCCCGTCGCGGACTCCGACGATTCGCTGCTCTTCGGATCCAACGGCGTCGACGAGTTTGTGGATCATCCGATTCTGGAAGTCAAGTTCGATGCAATCAACGACGAGCAGGGCGATCCGTCCGGCGACTTCGTGAAAGTCAGTTCGGGCGTTGGAGGCGCGTCGATCACCGCAATACCCTCCTTCAATCTGAACGGCGGCCAGCTTTTTCACGCGTTGATTCGTTACGAGCCGACCGGCCAGGCGGCTGGAAACGTCTCGGTCATACTCACGCCGGAGGGCGGATCTGCGGAGACGCTGATCGACAACGCCGCGATTGCGAGCATCAACAGACTTGGACGGTTCGCGTTGGGCGCCTCGACGAGTAACGTTGGCGGTGGTCCGACCGACTTCTACCTCACCCGGATCTCCAACGTTCAGATCACGGATTTCAGCAACGGCGACGATCGTGACGGCGACGGCATCCCGAACGCCTGCGATACCGCGGGACCGATGCCGCCGGCGAACGGTTCGTGCGCGGATGCCCTGGCCGTGGGCCTCGGTCGGACCCCGATCGACACGGGAACCGGACCGGCGTGGTTCACGATCACGCCGGAGTTCGAACTGTCCTGCGCGTTCGATCAGAGCCTCCGCATTTCGATCGACACGCAGGATGACTCGGCGTGCGGCGACATCTCGCTCCAGCTGTTCTGTGGCAGCGCGATCCTGGCGACGGGGGATTGCACGACCGGCGTGACGCGGGCGCTCAGCGGCGCGATCTCCGGAGAGCCGCTCTACTTCCGCGTCGGCGGCGCCGTCGTCGGAGACCTGGTCCTCGATTACGTGGCGACGAACGATTCGGACGGTGACGGTGTGCCGGATGATTGCGACGTTTGCCCGGGCAACAACGACCTGGTGGACAGCGATGGCGACGGAATCGCCGACGGATGCGACCTGTGCGCCGGATTCAACGATCAGGACGACGCGGATGGCGACGGTGTGCCGGACGAATGCGACGTCTGTCCGGAGAATGACGACGCGCTGGACGTCAACAGCAACGGAATCCCTGACGGATGTGACCCGTGCATCATCAGCAACGACGACTGCGCCAACGCCACACCCATCGGCGAGGGCGTGGTCGAAGGCTGCACAACCGATGCGACGAATGATGGAACGTCGTCGTGTAGCGCCTCGGCGACAACGCCGGATGTCTGGTTTGCGTACACGGCGTCGGAAACGGGCATCGCGACGGCCGGCACGGCGGCCATCAACGGCGCGGGATTCAATACGCATCTGGCGGTCTTCGACGGATGCGGCGGCGCCGAGATCATCGCCAATAACAATACGGATTCCCTCCAGAGTGAGGTGTCCTGGTCCGTGGAAGCGGGCGAGAGCTACATGGTCCGCGTTTCCGGCAACAACGGCGACACGGGTCAGTTCGCCTTGACGCTGAGCGTTCATGCGGAGTTCGCGAACGACGCCTGTGAAAACGCAACGCCGATCGGCGATGACGATGGGTACCTCGGCACGACAGACCTTGCCACGACGGATGGCGAGACCCAGTGCAATTTCCCCAAGTACGACGTGTGGTTTCAATACACGAATGCCGATGACTGTCCGAAGTCCGTGACCTTCTCAACGTGCCACGACTTCACGGATTTTGACACGGTGCTGAGTGTTCACGATGTGTGCGGTGGTCCGGCCGTCGCCTGGAACGATGACGACTGTTCGAGCGGATCGGGCCCTTCCACAGTGACGCATCTCGTTGACGCCGGGCGGACAGTCCTGATTCGCGTGTACGGCAATGGCGGCGAACGGGGGATCTACCAGCTCTCTGTCACCAGCGACATCAGCGACATCGATACCGATGGCGACGGCGTCATCGATTGCATGGACAGCTGTCCGAATCGAACGGCTGGCGATGTGAATGGCGACAGCGAGGTGTCGATCGATGACATTGCGTCGTTCACGACAGTAGTTCTCGATCCCGACGCGGCGTCCGCCGACGATCGCTGCGCGGCGGATGTGAATGAAGATGGGGCGGTAGACGGGCTGGATATGCAGGCGTTCACGATGCTGCTGCTGGCGTCATAGCCCATTGAGGTGTTGCACAATTCTGGTTGATCACGCCGCCGCCCGGACATCGTCCGGGCGGCGGCTTTTTCACGTCTCTGCGCCGGTGTGTTCGCATCCAGGCCATTGGGCCCCTCGGCTCGAGAGCCGTCCAGATTCCGCCGGACTGGATGAGTACGCGGGAGTCCTGACGAGTTTGTCCCCCAAAGCGGATTTCCTGCGTTTACGGGGCGAGGCGTCAACGCGCGCCCGGCGGGTGTCGGTCCCGCCGACATGGTCGAACCAGATCCCATCTCGAAAGGGCAAACTCATGCAAGTGAATGTCGATGTTCTCCGGACAGATTCTGGCGCCCGAAACCCGCGGGTCGGCCCTTCGCGTCCCAGGTTGAAGTGGCCGATTCCCGCCCTGGCGCTGATTCTCGCCTGTGGCGGGGCGCCGGCGCTGGCTCAGACGTTTCTGCCATTCGGCGATGGTCTCCACGAGTACATCGATGGCGATCTCGCGGGTGTCGTCGTCAGCGCGTCGGGCGAGGCGGAAGATTTCATTATTCCGGATGTTCCGAACGCCGTTCTGTTTTTCGAAATTCGCGGCGCGGACGGCGGAGACGCCAGAGCCGGGAGTAACCTGCAGTGCTTCGAAGCGGGGGGCGATGGCGCCACGGCGCAGATTGCGATCGAGTTCGGGACCGGTCCGGGCCAGCTTGAACCGGGCGGGTTGCTCCGCTTCGTGGTGGGTGAAGCCGGTGACGACGCGAACGCCGGCACGCCGTTCGGAAGCATGGGCGGTGGTGGCGGCGGCGGTAGCGCGCTGCTGTACCTCCCGCCGTTCGGCGATGAGTGGGAGCTCATAGCGGTCGCCGGCGCGGGCGGCGGCGCGTATGCGGAGGCGATCTTCTCAGGTTGCGTCGAACAGGCGGCGGCGAGGAACGGCCAGGTCACGGAGTGCGGCTCGGATGGCAATGGCATCTTCAACAACGGAGAAGGCGGGTGCAACGGCGCGGGCGGGAACGGCGGCAATTTTGTTGTCGGCCAGCCTGGCGGCGGCGCGTTCTCCGCAGGTAGTTGTGATCTGGATGAGGAGGATTGTGCATATGGCGGGCGCGCCGGATACCCGGCGGGCGGCGCAGGAGGGACTGAGAGCGGCAGTGGTTCTCGCGACGGCGGGTTCGGATTTGGTGGCGGTGGATCCAGCACGGGAGGACTGGCGGCATTCCGGGCGTCCGGCGCCGGAGGCGGTTATTCCGGTGGCGGGGGTGGCGCCGTGGGCGCCGCCGCCGGAGGCGGCGGCAGTTACATCAACCCCGACTTCGGAACCTTCACGGATATCTTCTCCGGCTCAGTCGGGACGGATGGTTCCATCGAGTATCGCGCCACGACGCCCCTGAACGACAGCCCCGAAAACGCGTTTCCGCTTTTGCCCGGCGCAACGATCCGCGGAACGGCGTTTGGATCGTCTTCCGAACTTGTCTACGGCGGCAACACCTGCGGCAGTGTCCGCGGGAATGACGTCTTCTACACGTACACCGCCGGGGATTGCGACGAGCGGCTTACTGTTGTGTGGAGTACGCCGACGACGGATGTGATGGCGATTGTCGATGGCGTCAAGACCTGCCTCAGCCCCGGCGGCACGGACATTAATCTCGGCCCGGGACAGGAGATCCTCCTGCGTGTGTTTTCCGAGTCGGCGATTTTTGAAATCACCAGCATCGCCGTGGCGATCGACAGTGACGGCGACGGAACCTGCGATGCGCTCGACGATTGCCCGCTGGGCGTCAACGTGGACTGCAATGAAAACTACGTCACAGACTGCGTCGAAGATCTGGCGGCGAGGACGCTGGTTGCGCAGAACTTCGACGCCGCGGACTTCGGGCATCCGTTCGTCGCGAACGGAACCGCACAATCAGACGAAGCGGGCGCCGGTGTTCTGACCGACGGCCCCAGCGAGACGGGAACATTTGTTTTCGAAACGCCGGTCGCCGGCGAGACGGCGCGGACCTGGGAGGTTTCGTTTGACTTCATGATGGAGGCTCGCAGCGAAGGTGTCGCCCTCGTTGTCATGCCGGTCGGGAATTCGGACAACTCGCTGCTCTTCGGGGCCAACGGCGTTGATGAGGCGACCGCGTTTCCGATTCTCGAGGTCAAGCTCGACGCCCTCAACGATGAAACGGGCGACATCTCGAACAACTTCGTGAGAGTCAGCACCAACATGTCGGGCTCCGTGTCCACTGCGACGCCATCGTTCAACCTGAACGATGGCCAGCAACATCATGCGTCGATTCGCTACGAGTCGATCGCCAGCACCCTGGGCGTCGTGACCGTCACGCTGACGCCGAACGGCGGACAGCCTGAGGTTCTGATCGACAACGCGCCGACGCCGAGCATCAACAGGCTCGCGCGGTTCGCGATCGGCGCATCGACGCGTCCGCCCGCCGCCAACCTCAGCAATCTCACCACAGTCACGAACATACAGTTGACCGACTTCACCAACGGCGACGATCGGGACGGCGACGGAATTCCCAACGCCTGCGATTTCTTCGGTCCGATGGCGCCTGAGAATGGCGCCTGTTCCGCCGCGATGGAAGTGGGGCTGGGCGTCACGCCGATCGACACGGGAACGGGCCCCGCGTGGTTCACGTTCACGCCGGTGTTCGACAGTGGCTGCGCGGCCGATCAGGTCCTCAACATCTCGATCGACACATCCGACAATTCGGCCTGCGGCGACATCACACTCAGCCTCACCTGCGAGAGCGCGATCGTGGCGACGGGCGACTGCTCGACGGGCCTGACCCGCGCGCTCAGCGCCGCGATCTCCGGCGAGCCGATTGTCTTCCGCGTCAGCGGGTCCGTCGTCGGCGATCTGATCATCGACGTTGTCGCGCAGAATGACGCGGACAATGACGGCGTGCCCGACGGCTGCGACCTGTGTCCCGGTTTCGACGACAACGTCGACGCCAACAACGATGGAATCCCTGACAACTGCGAGCCGTGCATCGTCGACAACGATGATTGCGCCAACGCAACGCCCATCGCGGAAGGAACCTTTGAGGGATGCAACAGCGGCGCGACCGGCGACGGTCCCGCAACCTGCGGCGCATCCGGTTCGTCGCCCGACGTCTGGTATCTGTATACTGCGTCGGAGACCGGCGTCGCCATCGCGCGGACGGCGGCGACGGAGCGTGATGACTTTGACACGGTTCTGGCGGTCTTCGATACGTGCGGTGGCGCGGCGTTGATCTCCAACAACGACACCGGCTCCGACAAGAGCGAAGTGGCGTGGCCCGTCATCGCCGGGGAGAGCTACCTGATCCGCGTTGCCGGCGCGAGTGGCGTGACGGGGCGGTTCGAACTGACGCTGAGCGCTCAGGGTCGGCCGGCCAATGACGCGTGCCAGGACGCGATGACCATTCAGGATGGCGCCTATTCGGGAGCGACTGTCGGCGCGACGACAGAGGGCATTAGCTCATGCAACGCCCCGGAATATGACGTCTGGTTCAGCTACACCAACGACAGCCAATGCCCCAGATCAGTGACGTTCTCCACCTGCCACGGCTTCACGGACTTCGACACAGTGCTCAGTCTGCATGACGAATGTGGTGGTTCGATCGAGGCGTCCAGTGACGACGCGTGCCAGGGCGCCCTGGCGACGACATCGACGCTGACACATCTCGTGGCGTCACAGCAGACGGTCCTGATTCGCGTTTCCGGAAAGAATGGCGCGAGGGGCGTCTACCGTCTCAACGTCAGCAGCGAAGTCAGCGACGTGGACAGTGATGGCGACGGCGTCATCGATTGCATGGACAGCTGTCCGAACCGGAAGCGAGGCGATGTCAATGGCGATGCGAGTGTAACCATTGACGATGTGGCGTCGTTCGTGAGTGTCCTGCTTCGTCCCGACGATGCGACGGCCGATGCGCAGTGCGCCGCGGACCTGAACGAAGATGGCGCCGTGAACGGCCTCGACGCTCAGGGAATGGTGCAACTGACGCTCAATTGATGCTCCCACTGCCGTGCGGCCGCCCGGACTGAACGTCCGGGCGGCCTTCCTGCTGGAGTTCGTCGGCGCGCTTCGGAATGAAATTCGACGCACTGACTTACCGGCCCCGCCTCTGTCACATTCCAATCAGCGCTTCGGCAAACACCGCAACATCGCGGCCATCCAGCGCCCCGTCCTCGTTGACGTCGGCGCAAACCTGCTGCTCCGGGTTTTCATTGATCCCCAGCAGCGCATCCACAAACCGCGACGTATCCTGGGCGTTCACATGGCCGTCGCCGTCAAGATCACCAGTCGGCCAGAACGGGTTCCGCGCGACGACGACGTGTCCGTCGACCTGGCCATAGGCGAACAGGCGACCTGTTGCTGAGAAACGTGTTTTCTGCAGGAGGTCCGTCGCGTCGTCAAACGTCAGGAGTTCATCGCCTGTGGCGGCGTCCCAGAAGAGAAGCTTGTCGTTGATCGGGGCGTTGCCGACGACGACGCGGCCATCGGGCGACAGGGCGGCGGAGGCGACGGCGCCGACGAGTGAATTGAAACTGCGTTCGAGCGTTCCATCGCTCAGGCGCCAGAGGCGTGGCAGAAAGTCGACGCCGAGGATCCTGTCGCCTTCCCGCGCGTATTGCAGCGAGCTCACTGTTCCCGCGGCGCCGGTCAGTGTCTGATCGACGCTCCAGTCGCCTGTGTTCCAGATCAGAATCCCCGCTCCGTTGGTCGTGGCGAGCCTGGTTCCATCGGGTGAGAAGGCGATGTCGCGGCAGGGACCGACGGCGCTGAGATTGCGAACGAGGCTCCCGCTCTGGACATCCCAGACTTTGACGCCGCCCGCCTCCGCGCCGCTGGCCAGCCACACGCCGTCGGGTGAGTAGCAGACGGACGGGAACGATTGTCCCGGGCTCCATCGTCGAAACAGGGCGCCGTTGTCTGTTCGGGAGATCTGCAGGGCCGAAACGCTGCCCGAGGCAAAGTGGGTTTCATCCGGGGAAATCGCCACGGAATAAACGCCGCAGCAGTTCTGTGTGTTCGGACCGGCGGCGCCGTCGGCAAGCCCCCAGATGCGGACGTGACTGTCTTCACTGCCCGTTGCGAACCCCGCGCCGGAGATTGAAAAGGCGATGGCGTGGACGCCTGCGCCGTGCCCGGCCGTTTCCCAGAGCACATCGGGCCGGCTATCGGCAAACGCCGTCGCCGTCATCAATGAACCCGCGGCGAACGCGACGAGCGCAGATGACGGGCGGTGTCGCAACGACGCTATTTCTGAACTTGCTGATAATCGCATCGGGAGTCCTCCCGGAGATGTATGTCGTCAGCTTAGGTGAATTCTGGCGGCGTTGTCCAGATTCGGAGGCGACGCGTCTATCCGTGGCCTGACAGAGGTGTGTCTGCGAGCCGCTTGGATTCGAAGGTGGGACCGTACGAACGGTATGCGGCAGGCGTCTTCAGCTCGCATTCCAGTCGCGCGACGAACGCATCGTCACTGTCCGTCGGCCACGGCGTGAATTGCGGCTTTGCGCGGCGCAGCAGGTCTGTTCGTGATTCGTCGATCACGCGGGCGCCCGCATTGTCGGCGGACAATTCAGCGTGAACGGTCCCATCGACGTCGTAGGCGTTGCAGGCGTGTCCGGGCAATCGGGCCAGTCGATCGAGATGCGTGACGGCGAGCGCGTCCACGCCGCCGCAGACGGCCAGGGCGTAGCGCAACATCACGAGGTCCAGCGTTCCTCGGCGAAATGCGCTCTGCCAGCCGTCGTCCGAGTTGTGCGGCTCCGGCAGGTCGGCGTCATTGAGCGACGCGTCTTCCGTCGCGAAGGGACCGGCGCCGTGGCGCGTCATGTAGGTTCGCATCACGCCGATGCGCCAACGCTGAGCGTCGGCGCCGCATTCATCCAGCAGCGTGTCCGCGTTCGAAAAGGTCGTCTCGCTCCACGTCGTGTGCGGGTGGAAGCCGGCGTACTCATCCAGCAGGACGCCCTGGGCGCCCTCGAAGACGCTGATGGGACTGTCGCGCAGCAGGGCGCTCGCGTTCTCCGGCGTCAGGATGTTTGTCCGCTCGGCGAGTTCTGAGCAAGCCTCCAGCGCCACGTCGATCCACGCCGGATCGTCGAGGACGCGCTGTTCCTCGTTCGTGGCGACGCTTCGAAGATCCGCAAGCGTCGCGCGTTTGTACGCCATCATGTCCGCGAGCTTCCTGCGGACGATCGCGGGGGATCGCAGGTCGCCGGCGCGCAGCGCGAGGTCGGATCGCGTCAGGGCGTCCTCCACGCATTCGCCGACGCCGAGACCGCAGGTGCCGTGGGCGGCGGCGGCGCGGGCGCGCTCGCGCAGTCGATTGGCGATCTGCTGCGGTGGCGTGATCACGAGACAGCGTTCATCGATGAAGAGTCGCGAGAGCGCGTCGTGCACGCCGAGGGCGGACAGATGATCCGCCTCATTGAACAGGGCGTAGGGTTCGATCAGGGTGAAACGCGACAGGAGCGTGCGTACGCCGGGCGAGAAGGTCCCGGCGCCGAATTGGGCGAACGTGTGATGGCGTCCGTCGGGCAGGACGACATTGTGGCCCGCCTGCGGTCCGCCATTGAATCTCACGACGAGTGTTGCGGCGTGACGCCGGACGAGAAAATCGACCATCGTTCCCTTGCCGCTGTCGCCGAAGCAAAGATCGACAACCTGCAGGGCGAGGCGACTCACAGTCGGCGCGGTCCGCTCGCCGTTGGCGGCGTGCCGGCGCCGCCGCCGAAGATCCCGGCGATGGCGTCGATGAGTCGCTGAAGGGCGCCGCCGCTCTTGCCTCGGCCGGCAAGATGCTGCTGCGCCTGATCCATGCGGATGACGCCTTCCGTCAGACCGATGGTCATGGCGATGCACTCGGACGTGTCTTCGGCGTCGTTGAGGATCAGAACGCGCTCGCGTCCGAGCAGGTCGACCCAGAAGTCCTGTACATCGCGATCGCCGCCATGGGCCGCCTTGCCGGGGATGATGAAGAAGAAGTGATACTTCTCCAGGACTTCGGCGACGATCTGTCGAATGGGGATGTCCGCCTGGGGATCGACGCCGATGATTCGCTGGATGTGCGCCCGCCGCACTTCCGGATAGGCCATCTCGTCGCCGATCATGAAGAGGTAGCCTTTTCGGCCACGCTTCAGCCAGCAGTCCATCGCCGTGTGGCGCGCCGCCATGTACATCGTCAGTTCGTAGCTTTCCGTCTTCTGTCCGCCGCCGCCGCCCTCGAGGATCATGTTCTCGAGGTTCTGGTCCATGCGATTGTCGGATTCAAACTGCCCGACCTGAAGCGGGGCGCGATCGCAGGTGGCGTCGCCCACGGCCGCGAAGAGGATCTGCGGATGCGGAATGTACTTGTGTCCGAGCAGCAGCTCGTGCAACTGCGGGAGGTTGCGATGGATGCCGCGCACCACGCGATCCATCGAGCCGGTGACGTCCAGGCTGATGACGATGGCGTTGGAATCCGGGTGTTCCTCGCTGTCTCGGCTCTCGCGCAATGTCAGGCCATAGGGATCGAGCGTCTGATGGACGCGGAACTGGCCCGTTGCATGGGCTCGCCTGCTGAATTCGAAAGTATCAACACCGGCGACTTTGTGGGCCTTGTTGCGATCGAAGTGCGTTGTTGCTGACCAGAGTCCACTTCCCATGGCGTTTCCCTTTCTAGTTGGCGCGGGCCGGCATCACAAAGGGCCGGAACTGGCGCGGTCCCCACAACGCTTCGATGACACGATCAAAATCGGAAAGCAATTGCCATGCGTCCCCATTCGATTCGGCCGCGCGCTCGAGATGGCGATCGATCGCGGGTTCGATTTTGTCGCCGAGCAGGTAGCGCATCGAGCGCGCTGCGCCTGCCAGGTCTGTATTCGGCGATGCGCCGTTTTCCCATCGCGAGAAGTCGCGCCACGCGCCGGGCCGCAGTCTTGACGGGGCGCCGAAGGCGACGGCCCCGCTCCACCCTATGAGTACGAGTTTGTGGCCGGTGGGTTCGATGAGAACGTGGGCCGGCGTGACGGCGCCGTGCGTCAGGCGCTGCTGGTGGACGTAGCCGAGAATCGACAGGAGTCGCCGCCACATCCAGGCCATGTCGCGCGCGTCGACACCCTGCGGGTAGGCGTCGCGAACTTCCGCCAGCGTGTAGAGCGCGTCCGGGTCCGCGACGCCGTCGTGGTAACGCAGGGCCATGGCGGTGCGCGCCGGGCCACCGGCGTCGTCCGTGTAGCTCGTGATGTCGACAATCTCCGGCAGGAATGGCGCGTAGCGTCCAGTGGTATCGGCGGTGTGAAGGCGTCGCAGGATCGACGCCTCGTGGTTGACGTGGGTGTTCGTGTGATGCGTGCGCGCGATCTTGAACACGCCGCGCCGCCCGGGTTCATCAATCGCACAATGGTACAGGTTGCAGATGTCGCCGAAGGCCAGCCGATCGTGGACGACGATGTCGACGCTCGGCAGCCGGAGTTCCATCGGCGCACCGGCGTCATGCGCCGTTTCAAAGCGGAGGCCGCAGCGCGGACAGAACTGCGCCGTCCTGTCGTCGGGCGCCTGCTGCAGGCATTGCGGGCAGATGTAGGTGTTGTCTGTCATCCGGGCTCCGGCGATTTATTCTATACCGCCGCAGCCCCGATTCAATTCGCAGGTTCAGTGATGGCCAGGTCCGCGGATTCGGTCGTGTCCGTCGCATCCGGGTTGAGGAGGGGGGCGATCAGCGCATTGCGGATCAGCAGTGAGGCCGTCGACATGAGAAATCGCCCAACGCCGGCGAGCGGACTCGGCCGCGATTCGCGTTTCGACTCGCATTCGGGGCGCCGCGTCCAGCGGACAACGCCGGCGACCAGCAGCATGGCGCCGCCTCCGATTGCGCCGATCGTCAGCGCCGGATGATGGCGCATCCAGGCGTCCAGCGAGCCGGCGCGACGAAGGGCCCCGGATGTGGCCGACAGGGAATCACGGGTCGCCCGCTGCGCCATCCTTGATTGGCGCCGCAGGATTTCCCGGATCGAGTCGTTCCCACGTGCGAGGCGGTTCGTTCGAGTTCCCGGCGTCATGTTGGCTTTGTTTGTCAGCATATTTCGTCCGCAGTTGGCGCCTGATGCGCTGTTGCTGAAGCTGGTCGCAGATGGCGAAGAGACCAATGACTGTCAGGAGTCCGATCGCGCCCGCCGTCATGTAGCCCGCCGCGGCGCTGCCACCCAGGCGCGATGTCAGACCGATGGCCAGGCCCTGCAGCAGGTAGATCGTCGCCTGAATGACGATCACGAGCGCGGCGATCATCGCCACGGCGCCGACGATGAGTTTCAGAATCAACTGCCGCGTCGCCTGTCGAAGCTGATCGGCCTTGACCTGTGCGAGCCAGGCGCCGGCGCCCGCCAGCTCCGACAGGCGATCGCAGATCTCCGAGAGCGGATCGGGTTGTGGCTCCGCGTTCTCGTTCGGCGTCGTCCGCCGCGTGTCATGATTCTCTGTGTCGGACATGACGTCGTTCCACAAAGGCCCTCATCAGCGTCGAAGGAAAATGGCGCCGAGCAGGGCGCCGACGCCCGCGGCGATCAGGACGGACTTCACCGGCTTCTCGCGAATATACGCCTCGGCCGGGTAGAGCTGTCCCTCGGCCGCGTGGCCGGCGGACGCCGCGAGGCCCCGGAGGTCTTCACTGACCGCCGCAAGCTGTTCACGGATTTCTTCCAGGCCCGCGTGTCCATGACTGTTCGAAGCGTCTCGCGGACTGTCTGCGGGTCGTCGATTGCTTTTTCGTGTCGTCGCCATTTCTGGCCTCCTTTGAGAGTAACTTTACCTTCGTGAAATGGTCGCCGCGTGAATCGCAAATAACAGTTTGTTTAATCCGGCCTGCGGACTGACTCACCGGAACGAAACAAAGGCCCCGCGGCGAGACGCCGGGGGGCCTTTTGTTCTGCGGTCATCGAAACGCGCACAGCGACGGCGCGATTCAGATGTGAGCGCTTGAGTGCGAATTACTGGAACAGCGGGTTCGAGTCGTCGATGTCACAGACAGCCCCGGCGCCGTCGCCATCCTCGTCCGCCTGATCGGCGTTGGCGTCGTCCGGACAGTTGTCACAGGCGTCGCCGATCCCGTCGCCATCCTCGTCGATCTGATCCTGGTTGGCCGTGTCCGGACAGTTGTCGCACACATCGCCGACGCCGTCCGAGTCGGCGTCCGCCTGATCGGCGTTGGACATCATCGCACAGTTGTCGCAGGCGTCGCCCGTGCCGTCCAGATCGGAGTCCACCTGCAGATTGTTTGCTGTGGCGGGGCAGTTGTCCCTGACGTCGAAGACGCCATCCATGTCGGTGTCACAGGTTGCGCCGGCGCTCATGCAGGCGATCGCAATCATCATGGAAGAGAAGGCCAGGCCACGATTTGTCAGTGTTGAGAGTTTCATCTTGTTCTCCAATGTGCTTTCGTTTTTCCAGGTTTACCCGCTGATGGGCGCCCCCAATCCAGGGAACCGCTCTTTTGAACCACGACACCCTGGATCGCGTCGTGATCGCCGGAAGCAATTCCATACGGAAGAAGCCTAAGGCGCGGGTTTCAGCCGCAGATGAACATCGAATAAACGAAACTTCATCCGGCCGGGATCAGGCCGGATCGGGCGCAATGACATCGCAGCGTCCGGAAAGTGACGCGATGCGACTCGTGAAGGACGGGTGACCTGAAGCGTCGTGTGCGCCGGCGCGCATCAGTCTGTTGAAGGTTTCGCGAGCGTGAAATAGAAGCGGCTCCCCCTGCCCACTTCGGACTCGACCCACATCCGGCCGCCGAGTTTTTCGATCGCCTGCTTGCAGAAGGCCAGGCCGATGCCGACACCGGGGCGAAGACCGTCGATGTGGGCGCGGGCGAAGAGGGAGAAGATGCGATCGAAGTCCTCGGACTTAATTCCGAGGCCGTTGTCGGCGACGAGAAACTCCCATCCCTCGTCGGTTTCGCGCGCGGAGATATGGACCTTCGGCGCTTCGGCGCCGCGATATTTGATCGCGTTCGACACGAGATTGGAGAGCACGTGGCCGAGGATTGTCGGATTGGCCAGGATCGTCGGTCCCTCCCGGCAGTCGATTTCCGCATTCGCGTCTTCGATTTCGGCCATGAGGTTGGCGCGAACTTCGGCGACGATTGTCGGGAGCCGGATGGGCTCGATATCGGATTCCGGCGCGACTTTGGCAAACGCGAGGAGCTCCGAAACAAGATCGGCGATGCGTCGCGTCGCCGCCTGGTTGTCTTCGATCCACTGAAGCACACCGTCCGGCAGCGCGTCCTTGTGATCGCGATGCAGTCGCGATGTCGTCAGCAGCATCTGTGACAGGGGGGAACGCAGTTCGTGGGCGACGACGTAGGCGAAGTGGAGCAACTCTTGGTTGCTCCGCCGCAGGTCGGCAAGAAGTCGGGCGCGATGGATGGCGTAGTTGATCGCGCGGACCAGCAGTTCGCCGGACAGATCACCTTTGACGAGATAATCCTGGGCGCCGTCGTTCACGGCCGTGACGGCGAATTCGAGATCACTCATCGACGTCAGGACGACGATGGGGATTCCCTCGGCGATGGAGAGCATCGACTGGACGGTGTGCACGGGGTCCGTGCTGTCCGGGAGCTTGAGGTCCAGCAGCAGCACTCTGGGGGGACGGTCCTTCAGATGTTCGCGCGCAGCGGCGAGTGTTTCGACGTGATGCAACTCGAAATGCTGCGAAGTCCCCTCAAGCTGACGTTTGATCAGCTTGGCGTGCTGCGGGTTGTCTTCGACCAGAAGAACAGCGAGATGCGGGTCTGTCATAGGCGGGTTTCCGGAGGATCGTACGCCGGCTGGTTCCAGACGCCCCAGTAGAAACTGCAGTCTGTCACCATTTGCTGAAATTTCTCGAAATCGACAGGTTTGACGAGATAGCTGTTGACGTTGAGCTTGTAGGCGCGAATCCGATCGGACTCGGCGTCGGACGTCGTCATCATGACGACGGGGATGAGTGAGAGTGTCGGGTCATTCTTGATGTCCCTGAGAACGCCAAGACCGTCAATTCTGGGCAGGTTCAGATCCAGCAGAATGACATCCGGTATGAGGGCGTCTGTGTACGGTCCTTCCCGTCGCAGGTAGCGGAGGGCCTCTTCGCCGTCCTTCACGCGATGCACCTCGTTCTTGATTCGGTGGTTCTCGAGGCAGCGCGTGACCAGCTTGGCGTGCCGATCGTCGTCCTCGACCAACAGGAACTGAATCATCTTTCTGTCGTGCATTGCTTAGTCTACGCCCTTCAAGTCCGTCCCGTCGCATGGAACGGCGATAACAAATGTGGCGCCCCGCCCCGGCGTAGATTCCACCCATGCGCGGCCCTGGTGCACCTCGGCGATCTTCGCGACGGACGCCAGTCCGAGACCTGTCCCGGACTTATCGGTGTCGAGTCGATGAAACAGCTCGAACACCTTGTCGTGGTACTCCGGCGCGATGCCTGGTCCGTTATCCTTGACATAATAGTGACACTCGCCGTCCACCGTAAATCCCCCCAGTTCGATTTTAGGGCGACCTTCGGCGCCGGCGTACTTCAGCGCGTTGGTATAGAGATTGTCGAGGGCCCGGCGGATCGACGCCTGGTAGCCGAAACACGACGGGACGTCCGGCTTCACATTGATGGCGGCGTTGGCCTCGTCACTCTGTGGCCGATGGAGGTCCACGATGGCGTACATCAGTTCCTCGACGTCAATCTCCGTTGGGTCTTCGTCGATTCGCCCCAGGCGACTGTAGACGAGAATCCCGTCGATGATGTCGTTCATGTGACCGGCCGCGTCCCCCACTTCATTGGCGGAGTCGATGGCGTCCTCGATGCGCCCGTCCTGGATATCCTTCTGCATCAGGCCGAGAAAACCCCGGATGGAAACGAGTGGTGACTTCAGGTCGTGAGAGATGGTGAAGGCGAATTGTTCCAGCTCGCGTTTCCGCCGGTCCAGTTCCCGACCGGCGCGCCCCAGCGACTTCTGAAACCCGGCGCGTTCGACCAGATGGGACTCGACGGTCCGCGCCAGCCACCAGGCGAGCAGTGAAAACGAGACGGCCGAGAAGACGGTGATCAGCGTCTCGCCGACGCGCTCGGAGAACCAGCCCAGCTCTTCACCCAGCTGGACCAGTCCGCCGCAGATGAGCGGAACGACCAGCGACGTCGGGATCAGCCGCCGCATGAGTCGTCCCGACGTGCTGTTCTGAATGAAGGATCGCGCAAGGCCGGCCTCGGGTCTTGCAAACATGAACGCCGCCGGTGCGAACAGCATGACAATGGACGTGTGGGCCGCCATCGCCGAGAAGCTCTCGAGACGGAAGAGGCGGGCCAGGCCGAACATATACCCGCTGAAGATGAGATAGCCCACGAGACCGACGAGGATCGTCAGAATCTGGGCGGCGCGCGTCATGCGATGTTCGATGATCATGGCGACGCCGTACAGGATGAATCCCGCCGCCGTCAGCGGGGACATTCTGCCGTCGGGCCCGATTTCCAGTGAATCGGGATCGTCGCGGAAGAGCAGTTCGTCGATATGCAGATTCCAGCCGAAGAGATCCTGGGACATCGTCACGGCGCCAAGTCCCGCCAGCAGAACACCGACGAAGGGAAGAAAGACGTTCGACTTGAAGAATCGCAGGCCGATGGCGCCCAGCCCCATCAGCGAGATCCCGACGGCCGTGTTCGGCTTCATGGAGGCGAACTGAAGGCTGATGCTCTTGACGGCGTCAATGTCGTAGCGCCATCCGATAAGGACAGTCACGCCCAGCGCAATGAAGATGACGGCGAGCGTCGTGCTGGCGTTCTGGAAACGCCGACGCAGTCCCAGATCAACAAAACTCACGAGTCATCTCCGATTCCTGCTCCGCCCGGGGGTTGAACGCCGTCAATCGCTGATTGCGAGGGCGCCATCGAAAAGGGTCCATCGGGACAGATATTGTATCAATCCGACACCTTAACAATCGATGAACGCGGCATAAATTCCAATTCGCCGCCGTCTCATCGTCTGGCCAGATCGTCGCCGTATAAACCTTTTGTACGAGTCGCGAACAGCGCGACGCATGAAACCAACCCGAAAGGAGTATGCGATATGAACTGGGATCAGATCAAAGGTAACTGGAAGCAGGTCAAAGGCAAGGTCCAGCAGAAGTGGGGCAAGCTCACGAACGACGAGATCGAGCAGCTTGAAGGTCGTCGCGAAGAGCTCGCCGGCATGATCCAGGAACGCTATGGAAAGACCAAGGAGCAGGTCGAGAAGGAACTCGATGAGTTCTGCGCCGCCTGCAGCTGCTGATCGACGCTTCGGCCCTGGTGTGTTTGACGCGACTATTTCTTAAAGGAGATAACGATGCTCGGTTGGGCTCTGACATTTCTGTTGATCGCGGTCGTCGCCGCGGTATTCGGTTTTGGTGGTATCGCGGCCGGCGCCGCGGCGATTGCCAAGGTGCTGTTCTTCCTCTTCCTCGTGCTCTTTGTCGTCTCGATTGTGGTACACGGCACTCGTGCGGCGACCAAGGGGAATCCTCCGGTCTAGGAGGGGCGGTCATTCCGACCGGCGATTCTCGGACGACGCAACGCTGTCGTGCGCTCGGGAGGCGGGGCCCAGGCCTCGCCTCTTGTCGATTGTGCAATTTGGAATAGGCTCTTTACATGCGCGTTCTCATTGTTGACGACAACAAGAAGCTCTCCAGCGCCCTGGAAGCGGACCTGACCGCCGAGGGCATGACCGTCGACGTCGTTCATGAGGGCTTTGAGGGCGAAGACGCCGCCGCCAGCGGCGCCTACGACGCCATCGTGCTCGACTGGATGCTGCCCGACATCGAGGGACCGATGGTCTGTCGCAGTCTGCGCAAGCGGAAGATCAATACGCCGATCCTGATGCTGACGAGCATGGATCAGACGGAGCAGATCGTCGAGGGTTTCGAAGCCGGCGCCGACGACTACCTGACGAAGCCGTTCGACACGGCCGAGCTCGTCGTTCGGCTGCGCGCACTGACAAGGCGCCACACGAGCGACGAACCGACGAAGCTCGAGCTGGGTCCCATTCATCTCGACCTCCTGACGCGCCAGTTCAAACTCGACGGCAAAACCGTTGACACGACGGCGCGGGAGTTTTCGCTGATCGAGTTCTTTCTGCGACGACCCAATCGCGTGCAGAGTCGTCATCAGATTTTCGAAAATGTCTGGGACGTCAACTACGACGAGAACAGCAACGTTCTCGATGTCTATATCTCTCGCATCCGCAAGAAACTCGGCGCGCACAGCGACTACCTTCGGACAGTCCAGGGCGCCGGGTACATGCTGACGCAGCCCGACACGGTCGACGACTGATCGTTCAGCAAACGCGACGATCCCGCCGCTGACGGTCCCCTTCAATCGCAGGAAAACTGTGCATCGCGAGGCGATTGCCCTCGCTGCGTGTGCGTCGCCATTGTTTCACTGGCTGCGCCTGCGAACCGATGACCCGGATCGTCGCGCAGCCCGGGGCTGTCTTCGTCTGACTGTGACGTCGTGGGGATGGCGAGGTCGCGGGCGTGCGGGCAAAGATAAATCCGCGCTTATTCCCGGTTCATCGTCCGTGGAAACCCGTGATCCAGGATTGAGTGAACGAAAGGAGGAGCAGATGTCCTTCAGGAATCAATCAAATGTGTGGCTCCTGCGTCTCGTCGCGGGATCGATCGTGAGCGCCTGTGTCGCCTTGTCGGTCTTCGCTCAGCCCGTCGAAACGCCTGTCCCGAAGACGGAACGCGTCGACAGGATTGAACAGCTTATCAGGGGCGGACAGCTGAACATGGGTGACGCCGTCAGGATGGCGGAAAAGCGAACGGAAGGTGTCGCGTGCAGCGCTCGATGCGGCGTCAGAATCGGCCCATTGCCCGTGAGGGCGGGCGCGGACCTCGCGTCGGACGAGCCAACGCCGACGCCGACGGATGAGCGACTGATGTATGAGATCGTGTGCGTGAAGGATGGGCGAACCACGCGCGTATCGATTGACGGAAAGCTGAAGAAGGTTGTTTCGCCGCCCTCGCCGAAGCCGACGCCCGAAGGCGAACCTGACAGGGAAACGCCTGAGTCGTAGTCGAGGCGGCGAACTTCTCCGGGCATCAATAAGGAAATGAACATCCGATCGTGGCGCCGCGAGACCACTATTCGCCGGTCAGCCCGACAGACAAACAGGAGAAAGCTATGTTGTGGACCATCGCTGTCATTCTGATCATCCTCTGGCTTCTGGGCATCGTGACGTCCTACACGATTTCGGGCTTCATTCACATTCTGCTGGTCCTCGCGCTGGTCGCGGTCCTTGTTCGTGTGATCCAGGGCAGGCGTCCCATCTGATCCGCGGCGATCGCAGACCCCCCGGCGCCTCGGGCGTCGATTGAACTGACAGATTTTCCAATGAAAGGAAATGCCATGTATCCCGCCAGAACAAACATTGCTCGCTGGTCGCTCGTTACGTTCATGACGTGTCTGATCGGAATGCTCTCCGTCACGATGGGAGGCTGCGAACTCTCGTGTGACTCCAACAGCGCGTCAGACGATGTCCGGGATGTCGTCGATGAAATCGGCGATGAAGCCGAAGACGTCGTGAAGGAAATCAAGGACAAGGACTGAAATGAACCGGACAACGCCGCGACGCGTATGAGACGCTGACACGAAGCCACCCGACCTCCGCGCGACGACGATGACGCGTCCGCGGCGTCGGGTGGTGGCAGGAGAAACGCATGATACGAAAACAGATGACAAAGGCGCTTGTGGCGATGACGCTGGTGGCGCCGATACTCGCAACGGGATGCGGCTCGCTCGATACGCTGCTCGGGCTCCTGGGGCCGAGCGCGACGAGTGTTCGATTCGTGAACAACAGCGACTTCGCCGTCGAAGGTCGGATTATCATCGGCGACCAGCAACTGACGACGGAGGAGCTGCTCGAGCAGTTCGGGACCGAGATCTCCTTCAGCGTGGCGGCCGGCGAGACGACGACGATCTCGAGGGATTGCGACGATCTCCAGGCGCTGTTGCTCGATGACGCCAATCTGCAGGTGATCGGCGGCATCGGTCCCGACGCCCGTTCCGGCGTCCTTCGCGACGGAGACGATTTCAACTGTGGCGATCGCATCACGTTCACGTTCGACCACAGCGCTCAGATTACCGACTTCGACGTGATGACCACGGTCGATTAGTCGATTGCTGTGACAACCCGGACGGCCGCCCCGCAACCTGAGGTTCCGGGGCGGTCGTTTTTCATGCGCGGCGCCTTTCCTGCCGCCAATCTCCGTGTTTTCCACAATACGCGAAACTGTCGGCGCATCGGTAAGCTCAGCCGGCCGGCGGCCCCTTCGGGTGTCGGCGCCGAGTCGGGTTGGCTCGAGCCCGCGCGATCGGACGCGCGGGACTTTTCCGCGGATGAACTCAGGTTGGTTTTCAGGTGGAGATGGCGATGGGAATGCTCAAGGAATTCCGGGAGTTTGCGTTCAAGGGAAACATGGTCGACATGGCCGTGGGTATCATCATCGGCGCCGCCTTCGGCGGTCTCGTCAAGTCGATTGTCGACAAGATCATGATGCCGCCGCTGGGCCTGCTGATGGGCAACATGGACTTCAGCGAATACAGCCTCACGCTGAAGGAGAAAGTGGTGGACGAGGCCGGGAAGGAGACGCCCGCCGTCGTTCTGCAGTACGGCGCCTTCCTGACGGAACTCATCAACTTCGCCATCGTTGCGTTTGCCGTCTTCCTCGTTGTGAAGGCGATCAACACGGCCCGCCGACGCTTCGAGGAAGAGAAGCCCGACGCGCCGAAGGGACCTTCGCAGGAAGAGCTGCTGACGGACATTCGTGACCTGCTCAAGGCGAAGGCCTGATCGCGCCGCGAGAATCCGATTGAAGGTTGATTACACCGGCTGACGGCGACGCCGCCGTCAGCCGGTGTTTGTTTTTGTTCCGTGAAGGCTTACCCAATTCATAGCGGGAAACTCACACACTTTCGGGTACTCCCTTTGGAATGTTGTCAGAAAATGCGTCGATGAATCGCGGAGCGGCGCCAGGGGAATGGCGGCGCCGGCGATCATTGAGGCGGGCGTTGAGCGACATACCCCATCAGATCGGCACGACGCGCGAGGCGAATTCCGCCCCTCATAGCGTCGCGCCGGTCCAGCGGTTCTACAAATACCAGGCCGCGATCTACGACCTGACGCGCTGGACGCTTCTGCTGGGGCGCAACAACGCGGTTGACGCCATGCGGCTGAGGACGGACGCCAGTGTGCTGGAAATCGGCTGCGGCACGGGGCTGAACTTCAGTCCGATCCAGCGCCGACTCGATTCGACGCATGGCCACATCGTCGGCGTGGATTTCTCCGAACACATGCTGAAGCGAGCGAGGCGACGCGTGGAGCGCCGCGGCTGGCGGAATGTCGACCTCTGTGCGGCCGACGCCACGCGTCTCGACCTCGGTCGGCAATTCGACGCCGTCTTCTTTGCGTACAGCCTGTCGATGATCCCCGACTGGCGGCTCGCGCTCGAGCGCGCCGCGGCGCATCTTGCGCCGGGTGGGCGAATCGTCGTCCTCGATTTCGGCCGCTTCGAAAAGTGGGGTCCCATGGCGCGGGTCATGCGGGGATTCCTGCGCGTCAATCATGTGAAGATTCTGGACGGCGTCGATTCGGCGCTGCGAACGCACTGCGAGCATGTCACGGTTCAACACGCGTTGGGCGGCCATCACGCCGTCTGGATGGGAGTCAGATCGAACGATGTATGAAGTCATCAACATGCCGACGCCGGAGCATCGAGGCTCCCTGCTCGAACGTCTCGTCTTTCGAGGTCTTGTCTTCAACATGTCCTGGGAAGATCCGGAGATGGACCGACGGGCGTTTCAGCTTTCGTCGGATGACACGGTTATTTCGATCACATCGGCCGGCTGCAACCCGCTGAACTTTCTGGCGCAGACCCCGAAGCGTCTGATCTGCATCGACGGTAACCCGGTGCAGAACGCCGTCATGGAGCTGAAGCTCGCCGCCATCGACAAGCTCGATCACGCGGCCTTCTTCGACATCTTCGCCGCCCGCCGGCCCGAGCGTCTCGGCGAGGTGTACACGCGGCTCCGGCCGACGTTGTCGGAAACGGCGACGCAGTTCTGGGATCGCAATCTGAAGCGCGCCATTCGCGGTGGTCTCTATCGCATGGGCAGGATGGGGCTCTTCTGCAGGATCATGCGGAGCTACCTGAAGATCCTGGGCATTCGCAAGCGGTATATCGAAGCGCTGTTTGAGTGCAAGACGCTGGACGAACAGCGCCAGGTGTACGAGGCGCACATCGCGCCGAAGCTCTGGCGGGCGCCGACGCGGGCGTTTCTCTCCTTCAAGCCGCTCGTCTATCTCGCCGGCGTCCATCCCGAGCAGTTTCGCCTCGTCGATGGTCGGCATGACATGTACCTCTACGTCCGCGAGCGCATCGAGCATGTGCTGACGCGCGTGCCGATCTCGGACAACTACTTCCTCAGCCAGACGGTCACGGGGCGCTTTCGCGGCGATGGCCTTCCGCCTTATCTGCTGGAGGAGAACTTCGAGGTTCTGCGTGACGGGCTCGATCGCGTGACTGTGGTCAACGGCTGGCTCGGACCCTACCTGGACACGTTGCCCACGGCGTCGATCAACAAGTTCAACCTGCTGGACATCTTCGACTGGATGACCCCCGAGGCGTTCCAGGCGACGATGGAGAGCGCCCTGCGCGTCGCGGCGCCCGGCGCGACGATGATCTATCGCTCCGGCAGCTATCAGCTCGATCCGCCGTCGTCGATCCGCGATCGCGTCCATCATCACGACGCGCTGTCGAAGGAACTGCTCGCCATCGATCGCTCGGCGACCTATGGCAGCTTCTATGTGCTCTCCGTGACGCATGCCGAGGCGGCGTAAACCCATCGCGACGCCGTGGCGCGCGACGCACATTGCGGCGATCTGCCTCTGTGGCGTGTTGGCGTGGGCGGGCTGTGCGAGCCGGGCCTGCCCGCGCGATATCCAGTTGGTGCGCAGCCAGACGATCAAAGGTGTCGGCGCGGCGCAGGGCGTTGAAGTCCGCGATCGTCATGTCTATGTCTACGGTGACGCGGAGACCGGCGTTATTGTGGAGTGTTCGCGTACCGGGAACGATCTGACGCCGACGGGCCGCGTTGTCCGACTGACGCGCAACGGCGAGGACTTCATCCCGCATCCGACAGGGCTGACGTTTCATCCCGACTTCGGCGCCTTCATCGGGAATACCGTGAAGGGGCGGGGCGTGATCTGTCACGTCGACTGGGACCAGATGCTCGCTGACGGCAATCTCGATCACGCCGTGCTGAACGAGACGATCGACGATCTGGCGATCAACGGCACGCGTCCCGAGTTCGTTCAGCATGATGGCGCGTGGCTGATCGCGACGGCGGATTACGGCGATGCGTCGAACGCAGTTCGTTTCTACGATCCCATGCGGCTCGCGACGGCAAAGCGCACGAGCGAGGCGGGCGTGCTGCGCGGCGCGTGTCGGTGCGGCGCCTGGGTTCAGAACCTGCATTGGCTTCGGGATCGCCATCGAATGGTCCTTGTTCAGAATCAGATCGAGGGGCGTCGCTGGCGGATCGCGATCGTCGATGAGCGCGACGCGGGTCGACACGTGTTCGAGAATTTTGCGCCCGCAGACGAACTGGAGGGCTTTCACATGCTCGATCATGAGTCATGTCTCTTTGTCACGTCATCTCGGCGCGACAACGTGTGGTTTGGCGTCGTTCGTTGATTCCGTGCTCGCGTGAGGAGATGTCGGACGCCTTCGATGGGGGCGATTAGGTCGTCCCTTCAGGACTCAGCTGTCTGGAGGATGGCGTTGACCCCGGGCTGCGTTCCCGTCGCATCGCGACCGTCACTTGCCCGGGGCTCCCGTCGTTCGGCCTTTCAGGCCTCTTCAACGCCGATGGTATCGGGTGAATCGACGCAAATTCCTCGTTATCGCCGGTGTCGTACGAATGACGCAACATTCAGATTCCGGCCGCGTCTTGCGCCGTATGCGAGCGCGATTGCGTCCTTGCCGATCAGAAACGCCACCCCGAATGCGGGCGACGCACAGCCGTGGGTCAAGGTCAGCGCATTCGATCGACTCCTGAAAGGACATTCCAGGTCGCCCTGGAATATGCAACTGTCAGATACAGTATCTATGTCGTCCCGCCGGAAGCGCGGTTGCGAGTGGGGCGTGTCATCAACGAGTGATTTTGGCGGTCGGATTGCGTAGAATCGGGGGCATGTGCACCGTGTCGTATCCCGACTTTGATGACGTATCCCCCAATGGCCGGTTTCTGCTCGAAGCCAGGTCGCCGCACAACGGGACGATCCTTCATCGCGACGGTTCGCCGGCGACGGACAGTGAGTTCGGATACAAGTATGCACAAGAGCAGAGTGGTTTCCGCTATCGATTGCATGACACGCAAACGGGGCAAGTGTTGTGGGAACGATGGCAGGAGGAAGGCTCACCGCACGAGGCGTATGTGTCTGACCAGGGCTGGTGCGTGATCAGAACGCACGGATTCGCGCCGCAGCTTTTCGCAGTGAATCCAGAGGGGAAGGTTGCGCTTCGCGTTCTGATCTGCAACAGAGACGCCCACATACGACTTGTCCCCAGCGCCTTTGATGAACCCATGTATGAGTGGCCCGCTGAACACCTGGAAGAATCGACGGCGGGATCGTTCTGGGTGAACGACGCGTGGCCCTGTTTTTTCGACTTCGAGGGTTGCCATCGATTCAGCATCCGAGCCTGGTGGGGGGATCGCGTCGTGATCAACCTCGACAGCGCGACGCTGTTGACATTTCAGCAACAGACGGCGCCGGACCTGGCGGCCGCCATTCGAACCGTCGAACGCGACAGTTGCCGTGAATTCCTGATTCACCAGACGCCAATGGCTGTCCGACGATTTTCGGAATTGACCGACGGGAAACCCGAAAATCAGGACGATTGGCGACTGATTGAGCGACTGCACGCGGCCATCCGGCTGCTCGGCGTTTATCGCATCGATGGGCTGGCGGACACGCTCCGCGCGCTGGAGTCGCTGGAACTCCCCTGTCACGCAAGTCCATGCACGAACGCGCTGCCGCAGAATGTTCTGATGGGTCAGCGGTTGCGCGAACTGGTGCAGGAAACGCTCCGGCGGATGAACGAGCAGCCGCTGGGATTCGCAACATATCACTTCACGGATTATGAGGGTCAACGCCTGCCGGCGCCGGAGCGCATCATCGATCGCCACGCGCGGACGCAGCGCGTCACGAGCGACATGACGGCCGAACAGGTTCTCGCGCTGCTCGGATCGCCGGACGATATCCGGCAGCGCAGGAACTCGCTCGCGAAGCCGGGAACGTATGCGGAATGGCCCGAGTACTGGGAATATGACCACCTGATGGACGGGCAATGGGAGACATTTCGCATCGTCTGGAAACAGGTCTCACGATTGAACGCCGTCATCACGGAGATCGATCGATACCCGTCCACCTGGGCGATGGGCGGCGATCGAGTCGCGGCGGTTGTGCCGTCCTGAATCGAGGCGGGACCGCATGAAGAATATTCACAGTATGTCTTTATTGACTCGCCATCGCCCGTGTGCTATTAATACACCTGTACGAATTGCTCTTTGACATTCAGGCGCCATTATCAAGAGTAGCCGAGGGATCGGGCCCGATGACGCTACAGCAACCTGGTGATCGTTCACCGCGGTGCTAACTCCCGCCCAGATGGGATAGATAAAACGGTGGCTTGAAGCTCCGAATTAACGACCTCTACCCATCGGTAGAGGTTTTTTTCTATTCACACTTTTCAAACCCAGTGAAGCCGGCGCATTGACCGCAGTCGCCGCGCGGGCGTGTTTCACGTCCGCGATGGCGTTTGCGAAATGTCCGCGCCGATTCCGCGCGCATCACTCGCGAGTGAGGTGCGATCGGGAATCGGAGGTCATGACGATCCGCGCCACCGCTGCGCGCCCGCTTCACGCATCAAACCGAAACGAGGTGTTCCATGGTAAAGATCATCGACGAGAGACCCACGAAGGATCCGAGTGACAAACCCAACCCCGAACACGCGACGTTCCGCGCCGGCGACGAGACGTCGCGGCGGCTTCAAGTCATCCGCATCGGTCTGCTCGGCTGCGGGACCGTCGGCGGCGCTGTCGCCCGGCGGATCACGAAGGCGAACAAGGCGCTGGAAGGGCGGGGGCTTCGGCTCGAACTCGTTCGCTCGCTGGTGCGCGACACGAAGAAGGCGCGACGCGACATTCCGCCATCGCTCCAGCTGACGGATGACGCCAACCTCTTCCTCGCCGAGCGCTACGACGTCGTCATCGAGGCCCTCGGTGGTCTCGACGCGCCGCGCGCCCTGATCAATCGCCTCCTTGCCGCCGGCGTTCCCGTCGTCACGGCCAACAAGGAGGTCGTCGCCGCCCACGGCGACGGCTTTGCCGAGGCGGCCCGGCTGGGGGGAACCCGGATTCGCTTCGAGGCCGCCGCCATTCCCGGCGTTCGCTTCCTGGAGACGATCGCCCGGCCCAATGTCGCCGGTGACGTAGCGGAGTTCGCGGGCGTCCTCAACGGGGCGTCGCAGTTCATTCTCTCCTCGATCGAGAACGACGGGCTCAGCTTTGACGCGGCGCTGCATCGAGCCGTCGTCCTCGGGCTCGCCGAGCCGGACGCCTCACGAGATCTGAAAGGTCTGGACGCCGCCGACAAACTTCGGCTGATTCTGCGCGAGCTGGGTCTGGAAACGGCCGAGGCGATCGCCCCGGCGACGACGGCTGTGGACGCCATCACCCCGCAGATCGTCGCCGACGCGCGGCGGCTCGCCGGTCGCATCCGCCAGGTCGCCCTCGCCCGAAACCAGGGCGACACGCTGGAGGCCTATGTCGGACCGGCGTGGGTGGCGGAGGGCCACGCCTTTGCAAAACTGGCCTCGGTTGAGAACAGCGTTACGTTCCGCGACGCCGCCGGAACGCGCACGCAGTATGTCGGCGCGGGGGCCGGACCGGACGTCACGGCGCAGGCGCTGCTCAACGACGTCGTCGCCATCGCGACGGAACCGGCGTCGATCGTCGACACGGCGCACAGAAATCCGCTGCGCCGGCGGGTTTGCGCGAACATTCGGACCCCGTGGTTCGTATATGCTTCGTTTCGCAGGGATGCGACGAACCCTTCGCGCGTCAGCGAACTGCTGGCGTCGGCCGGCGTGCTGTTTCGGCGATTCGAGTCCCCGCCGCCCGCGGGTGGCGTCGAACGTGTCGTCGGAATCACGTTTCCGCAGGACGCCTCGACAGTTCACGAGGCGTCGAAGACGATAGTAGACGTAGCGGGGGGCGCCGTGTGGGCGATTCCGGCGATCGAGGACAGCACTCATGGATGAGCGGACCATCGCAAACGGATGCATCGTCTGGAAACTGGGCGGTTCAATCCTTCGAGGGAGCCGCGATTATGAGCGATGCGCCGATCGGCTCGCCGTCGCCCTCCAGGCCGATCCGACGACTCGGATCGTGGCCGTCGTCTCCGCACGATATGGTGTGACGAATCGTCTGCTCCGCCAGGCGTCGCGCGTCGCAAAGGACACGGCCTCTCCGGAGGTCGACCTGCTCCTGGCGACGGGCGAACTTCAATCCGTCGCCCAGCTCTCCATGCGGCTTCGTCGCCGCGGCGTGAACTGCGTGGGTCTGACGCCGGACGAGATCGGTCTTCGCATCGACGCGACCAGCGATCATGGTTTCACTGTCGATCCGGCGTTCGTGCAGCGCCGGTTTGACGACCATTCCGTCATCGTCGTTCCCGGCTTTGTCGGAACGCGCTCCGGCGGCGGCTGGGGCACGCTGGGTCGTGGCGGTTCCGATCTCACGGCCGTCGCCCTCGCGGCGGCGCTCGGCGCCCGGCAGTGCGAACTGATCAAGGACGTGCCCGGCTACTTCACGAGCGATCCGAATGTTGACGCGTCGGCGTCACATTTGTCGCACGTGACCTACGAGCGAGCCCTCGACATGGCCGCGGGCGGTTGCGATCTCGTTCAGACTCTGGCGCTGCGGCACGCGAGTCAGACAGGCGTCGACCTCATCCTGCGAAGGCTCGATGGGGATGGGCGGCGAACGACCGTCAGCGAGACAGCGCGGACGCCGGCGACGACGGATGTCAGCCGCAGCGGGGAGAGCCTCTACGGGGCCTCCGTGGGGCTGGCCGCCGCGGCTTCCTGATTCACGACAGCGTCTTTTCTTTCCAACCAGATTTCCTGCGCTGCAATCGCCCGGGCCTTCCATGCGCTCGCGCGTTCCGGCGCTTCAACATTCAACATCAGGGAACTTTCGAGATGAAACTTGCCACGAAGACAATTCACTATGCCCAGGAAAGTGAACCTCAGACGGGCGCCGTGTCGGCCCCGATTTTTCAGACGTCCACGTTCGAGCAGATCGCGCCGGGCCAGAGTCGCGGCTTTGACTACGGGCGAACGAACAACCCGACGCGCGCCCGGCTGGAGCACGTTCTGGCCGGACTGGAGGGCGTCGAGCACGCCGCGCTCTTTGCCTCCGGTCTCGCCGCGGAAAATGCGATCTTCCAGGCGTATCTGGCGCCGGGCGATCGGATCATCGTGCCGCCGGACGTCTACGGTGGGACCCATCGGCTGCTCTACCAGAGCTGGCGGAAGAAGGGCGTCGACATCGTTGCAGTCGACTTCACGGACGGCGCGGCGCTGGCGGCGGCGCTGACGGACAACACGCGCATCGTCTGGCTGGAGTCGCCGACGAACCCGCGGCTGTTCATCTACGACATTGCCGCCGTCTGCGAAGCGGCCCATCGCGCCGGGGCGCTTGTCGTCGTCGACAACACGTTCGCCACGCCCGTGTTTCAGCAGCCGTTTGCATTGGGCGCCGATATCGTCGTCCACAGCGTCACGAAATACCTTGCGGGCCATTCCGATGTGATCCAGGGCGCCGTGCTTGCGAAGGACGCCGCCGTGTTTGAGCCCATCAAGTTCCTGCAGAACGCGGGGGGCGCCGTCCCGGGGCCCTTCGACTGCTGGCTGACGCTTCGAGGTCTCAAGACACTGGAGCTGCGCGTCCAGCGGCACGCCGACAACGCGCGGCGCATCGCCGAGGCGCTGGTGTCGCATCCCGCCGTGTCGCGCGTGTATTACCCGGGGCTGGCGGATCATCCGGGACACGAGATTGCGAAACGGCAGTCGACGGGTTTCGGGGGAATCGTATCGATCGAGATCGACGCGTCGCCGGACGCCATCAGGGCGTTTGTCTCCGGCCGACGGTACTTCCTGCTCGCGGAGAGCCTGGGTGGCGTCAAGTCGCTGATCTGTCATCCGGCGACGATGACCCACGCGGCGATTCCGGCGGCGGAGCGCGCGACACTGGGTCTGAGCGACACACTGATTCGAATCTCGCCTGGTATCGAAGACGGCGGTGATCTGGTCGGCGATCTGATTGAAGGCCTGGACGCCCTGACCGCCCACGCCCCGATCGACGTATCGCGCACCGCGGTCCTCGCAAACGCCTGACACGCGGCGGGTCGCGGCGATCCTTCGACGCCACTCGGGCGCTGAATTTCGTTCCGTCTCCTTCTCACGCGACAATGCTCGCCCGATCGTCTCCATTGCGGTCAGGCGAGCATTCGCAGTGGTCGCAATGCGACTTTCTATCGGACATTCAATTAAAAATATCCGATGAATTGCGCAATATGCAGCTCAGTGTGTGCGATTTACCTCGCTCATATTGTGGATTACGGGGTGTATTGCCGTGCCCCAAATGGGACCAGGATGGTCCCGGTTTTTCTTGATCCCCATGTCGACGGGGTTAGACTCCGACATGTCCGGGAATATCTCGGAACAGAACCAAGGCCGTGGGAAAATCAGGAAGCATCGGGGGAGTCATGAAGACTGGTCGCACCTTATCCATCGCTCTTGGGGCCGTGTTGTTGACGCACACCGCGGCCAATGCCGCATTGGTAGGCGTTACGCTGGATCCATTTCCAGACCTCTTCTCGTCATTCCTTGACGTCACATACGACGAGTCGATCGATGAACTGCTCGTCTCCGGTTTTCCGACGACTTACACGCCTGACAACATGACGGGGCCGCAGAATGTGCTGGGCCCGAATCAGAGTTTCACGATTGATCTCACGGTCGACAACGCGGGTGTCGCTTCCGGCGGCAGTTTGTCGGTGATGGGGAATGTCCTCTCGTCCGGGCCTGACCTGCTTCAGGCGGATCTGCTGGACTTTGGCTTCATCGATCCGCCGGGTGGCGAGATCTTCGATTTTCTCTTCGTCGTCAGCGGCGGTGATCTCGCCGCGGATTTCGGCGGCATTGGCGCGACCATCGGCGTGATCCTGGATATCAATGATCCGGGCGCCTTTGACGGCACGTTTGACTCCGACTTCGCCACGACGGGCGCCGCCGGCGTCAGCGACACGGGCGTTCCGGAGCCCACATCGATCTTTCTGCTGGGCGTCGCGGCAGGCGCCCTGTTTCTGCGACGACGCGCTCGGGTGTAGGTCGCGCAGCGGTTTCAATTTCTGACGCGGATTGGGAACGAAACGTTCAGGCGCGCGGAGTCTGCGCGCCGCTTTTCAGAATCCAACATTCGAATCTACGGCCTTTCCAGAGGGAGAATCATGAAGCGATTACTCGCACTCGCGGCGTGCATCCTGTGCATCTCGACCGCGTACGTCGGCGCCGAGCTGATCCCGGTCACGCCGGGGTATCCATTGATCACATACAACAGCGGCGGCACGTTGATATACAACGCCGGAACGAACATTCTCGTCGTGGATGCCACACCGTTGGCATTTCGGCAGGATCTCATGAGCGCACCGGCGTTCGTTGCGCCCACAGGCGCGCCGCCGGAGCGGAAGGTCAGCATCATCGCCGTCATCGACGAGTCCGGAACGCCCGCGACGGGCTTCATCGTCGTCACGGGCGCCATTGATACAGACAACGACCTGACTCCCGATTACGAGGATGTGCTCATTTCGGGCGAGCTGCTCGACTTCGGGTTTCTCAATTCCGGCGCCCTCCCCGTTGCCCAGCCCCCCGAGACGCGGCGGGGCAAACTGTCCAAGTCGCCCCCGCGAACGCCGATTCAGGATGACGCCGACGCCATGTCGACCGACATGGATGACGGGATGCAGACGGCACAGCTCGGGACGCCGACGGACCAGTTCGATTTCCGGTTCAAAGTGACCGGCGGCTCGATGGCCGGTCTCTACCATCTGAAAGACCTCGCCGTCACGCTGACGAGCGAGAACTCCAGTTTCGACGACGACTTCACGACAGGGTTCATGGGTGGCGCGAAGGGCGTCCTCGGACCGATCGATTCCGTTCTTGGCGCCTGTTGCCTCAAGAAGGGCGAGTGTCTTGAAGCCATCTCCGTCGATGAATGCGACGCCGTTCACGGCCAGTTCCTGGGTGAGGCGTCGGAATGCGGGCCCGACTCCGACGGTGACGGCAACGCCGACACGTGTGATCTGTGTCCGGGGTTCGACGACTACGCCGACTGCGACGGTGACAAGATTCCCGATGGCTGCGAAGAGGACTGCGACGCCGACGGAATCCCGGACGACTGTGAGCCGGACTGCAACAACGACGGAACGCCGGACGACTGCGAAGTGGGTGACTGCGACAACGATGGCGTTCCTGATGTCTGCGAACCCGATTGCGACGGCAATGGAATTCCCGACGACTGTGAACCGGACTGCGACAACAACGGAACGCCCGACGCGTGCGAGACGAGTGATTGTGACGCCGACGGTATCCCCGACGCCTGTGAGCCGGACTGCAACAACGACGGAACGCCGGACGACTGCGAGCCGGACTGTGACAACGACGGCGTGCCGGACGGGTGTGAACCCGATTGTGACAGCGACGGAATTCCGGACGACTGCGAGCCGGACTGCGACAATGACGGCACGCCGGATGATTGCGAGGAAAACTGCCCGGCGCCGGGTGTGACGCGATATCGGCTGGCCAACCATCCGGATGGTGATCATCAGCCGCCTCCCTACGGCATGCGGCTCGACGAATTGTTCGACGTGACGCCCGGGCATGACGTCTTCAGTTTCGACTTCGAGCATCCGGCGTCGGCCATGTGGATGGACCTTGCCCCCGACGAGATCCACATCTTCGGACGCGCCTATGGCGGTCTCGACATCGGCGCTGGATACGATCCCGCCTACCAGGGTGTCGCGCAGATCGATCTTTGGTACACGATGGGTGTGGGGCTGGTTCCGGTGGATGACGACAGCATTGTCGATACGGCGAACAACGTGAACGCGGGCTCAATTCGCGTTTCCTTCGGACCGACTCCGGGCGCGGCCATTCCGCTTGTCGATGAACGCGGCAATTACGGCTACAGCTTCCGGTTCGGCGACGAGGACGACGACAACGGTCATCGGGGTTTCGCCGGCCTGAGCGGCTGGGGCTGGGTCAATCACAGCGGTCTGCCCCACGTCGCCGCCGGCGACTGGCTGTTCACGGCCGTGGAGGACGATCGCTGCATCAGCGACGACTGCGATGACGATGGCGTACCGGATGCGTGCGAACCGGACTGCGACAACGACGGGATCCCCGACGACTGCGAGCCGGATTGCGACAACGACGGAACGCCGGACGACTGCGAAGAGGACTGCGACGGCAATGGGATTCCGGATGACTGCGAAAGCGACTGCGCCGGCGGCGGCGTGAACGTGGTCTGGGATATCGACAACTGTCTTTCCGGTGGCGCCGACAGCGCCGATTTCAGCGAGTTTGTCGCGGCCATCGTCGGCGACTGCACGGGCGCGACGATCGAGGCGACCACTCTGCTGCCAACGGCAACGGGGCATTCCTGCACGAACGACGCCATCACGGGCGCCGGCGGCGACGCGATGTGCGTCAAGGCCGATGGCGACAGCTACTTCGACGCCGGTGACAGTGACACGCTTGCCTTCCGGATCACGATCAGCGAGACGCAGGGCGAAGTGGCGTCGCTGACGCGCGTGTCCTTCTACGAGCGGGCGCCGTCGATCTGGGTGCAGAGCAATTCCGGGGGCGTTGTCGCGTCCGGCACGAACAACTATCCGCAGAAATTCGGCGTCCGAATCCTGCGGGATGGCGTGGAGGTTTTCCGCCTGGAAGACGTCGCGACGAGTCGCGACTGGATGCTGCGGGTCTTCGATCTGCCGAATGAGGCGGCCTTCCAGGTGACGAACGCCGTCGTCGTGTTTACCGTCGAATTGCTTTCATACGACCGGAAGTACTGTGGCGGAAGCGCCAAGATCTGGGATCTTGATCAGTTCGAGGCGAGCGTGTCCTGCTGTGTCGACAACGACTGCGACGACGATGGCGTGCCGAACGCCTGTGAGCCCGATTGCGACAATGACGGTGTTCCCGATGATTGCGAAGTGGATTCGGACAGCAACGGCATTCCTGACGACTGCGAGACGGGCGCCTGCTGCAAGTCGGGCGGTCTGTGCATTGAGACCGACGCCGGGCATTGCGCGACCGTGGGTGGCGCCTACCTGGGTGACGGTGTCGCGTGCGAGACCGATACGTGTGCGCCCGATTGTCCCGGGAGCATTCACGCGGACTTCAACTACCGGAATGACGAGGGTTTCACGTGCTTCAATTCGACGAACTGCGGTTCGGAGGATGTGTCGCATACGAGCGACGACGTGTACGGCGCCTGCGACGGGAATGGCGTCTCGGGATTCGCAGCGGGGCCCGATTTCTCGGGGGATCTGCGCGCCTGGGATGGCGGCGAGATCCGGTTCGACTACATGTTCTTTGAGAATGACTGGCTGGATTCCCGAACGGGCGAGATCTCGATCGTGACGCCGGCCGGGACCTTCACGCAGGACATCATTCCCGACTTCCGGCCGAACGCCTATCAGTGGTATACGGCGTCGGGCGAGTTCTCGGCGGCCGCCTTTGGCGTGGATGAAGCGACCTGGCGCGCCGGCATTGCCAACGTGACACGCATCGAAGTCATCATGGAGCCCGACTGGTGCTGCTGGTGCATCGACGACTTCAAGCTTCGCTGTCCGTAAGGTCAGCAAAGGCGAACTGACTCGTCCCTACCCTGTCGGTCCGTCGCGATGATGATCGCGGCGGACCGATTTTTCATTTACGACGCTGGCGCCGGGTTTCGCGCCACAACCGCCGCGATCGAAACGAGTTCGACGGGGGACTCGATCTCCAGTTTCCGGAAGACGCGTTCGCGATGAAGCTGCGCCGTTCGGAAACAGATACCGAGGTTCAGCGCCGTTTCCTTGGATGACTGGCCTTTGACCATCTGATCGAAGACTTCGCGTTCGCGCGGCGTCAGGCGTTCGAATTTCTGGCGGATCGCCTCGTCCACTGTTTCATCCTGCGCCTTGCGGTTGGCGACGGCCAATAGGCCGTGAACGCATTTGACCATCATGTTCGGATCGTAGGGTTTCTCGATCACGTCCATGGCGCCCTGTTTCATGGCGAGGACCGTCGTCTGGACGGTTCCGTAGGCCGTGACAATGACCGTCGGCATGATCTGGCCGCGATCGAGCATGTGCCGCTGGACTTCGGTGCCGTTCATTTCGGGCATGCAGAGATCCAGCACGAGGCAGCCGGGCTGATCGGGCGGGACCTCCTGGAGGAAGCGTGAGGGAGACTCAAACGCTCTCACAGTGAAATCAGAGCTGCTGAGCAACTGCACGAGCGAATTGCGGGACTCGGCGTCGTCATCCAGCACGAAGACAGTCGGTTCAATCGTCGGGGTCATAGTGGTCGCCTATTGCCAGAGTAAAGTAAACCGATGTGCCGCCGTTGGGTTGCGACTTGATCCATAGTCTTCCGCCGTGGGCTTCGACAATGCGCCGGCTGATCACCAGGCCCATGCCGACGCCGTCGGGTTTGGTGGTGTGGAAGGGTTGAAAGAGATTCCGTTGTCCGTCGTCGGGAAGACCGACCCCGGAATCTCGCACGCAGACGCGCAGTTCATTGGGCGTTTCGACGTGGCCCGTGACACCGAGTCGTCGCTGACCCGGATCGCGTGTGCTCATGGCGTCGATCGCGTTGTTGATGAGATTGACAAGTACCTGCTCGATCTGGATCGAGTCCACGACGATGTCCGGCAGATCCGTCGCCTCGCAGTAGGACGTGTGCACGCCGAGTCGCTGCAGCCGGATTTCGCACAGACTGAACGCGTTGGACACGAGCGTGCTGAGGTGGACGCTGCTCCGGCGGAGACCGCGGCGCTGCGTGAAGGTGCGAATTCGATGAATGAACTCGCCCGTGCGTATCGCCGATCGGATGATCTCGTCGCAGTAGGGTTCGAGTTCCATGGACGAACCGGCGTCGCACTTGCGTATCAGGTTTCGCAGCGTGCCGGCGTAGTTGGCAATTGCCGTCAGCGGCTGGTGCAGCTGGTGAGCGATCTGTCCCGCCATTTCACCCAGCGTCACAAGGCGGCTGACGTGCGACAGTTCCATGAACCGCAGCTCGCGCAGTTCCTCTTCCTGCTTGCGAACGCTCATGTCGCGCGCGACGGCGACGATTTCCCGCACCATCGAATCGTCGGCGCTTCGCAGCCCCTCGATCAGGCACTCCAGCCATCGTTCGCTCTGATCATCGCGATGGAAGTGCAGCGTCACACGATGGGAGCCGGGTTTTCTGACCGCCTTCCGGATTGTCTCATTCAGGGCGTCGCGATACTTGGGCGTGACGAGGTCCGCACACTGCACGCCGACCAGCGCGTCCGGCGCGACGCCGAGGATCGCGCGGCTCGCGTGTGACGCGTCCTGGATGACGCCGTCGTTCGACATTCGGAGGATCAGATCCGTCGAGTGATCGGCGAACCAGCGATAGCGCGCTTCGCTGCTGCGCAGTCCGTCCTCCGCGCTGCGGCGGCTCGTGATATCCCGATTGATCGTCAGAATGGCCCGCTCGCCGCGATAGTCGATGACCGTCGCGTTGATCTCGAGCCGCATGGCGGCGCCGTTCTTGCGATACTGCACGGTTTCAAAACCGGCGTTCTTGCCGAGGACCATTGTCTCGGAAATTCGCCGCTGGCCGCGTTCGACATCTTCCGAGATGTCCTTCAGCGACATGCCGATGAACTCCGATCTCGACATGCCATAGAGTCTGCAGGCGTGCGGATTCGCCTCGAGAATCACTTCGTCATCGGGCCGAAAGATCATGATGGCGTCGTGCGCGTTGTCGAACAATCCGCGATATTCCCGTTCCGACTTCGCGAGCGCTGATTCCGCGTTGTGCCGTTCGGTTGTATCGATGCCGATGCCCCAGTGCGCCCAGCCCGAAATGGCGACACGGCTCGAAACGCGTGACCAGGCGATCGTGCGGACGCCGCCGTCCCTGCACGTGGTATCCAGTTCCCAGTCGCGGAAGTCCTGCAGACCGTGGACCCAGTTCTCAAGGAACGCCCGGCGCCGTTCCGTGTCCGGATAGAGGCGGTCGATGGCGTCCGGCCGGCCGATGATTTCATCCGCGCGATAGCCCGTCACGCGCTCGCACTCCGAGTTCCAGGCGATGATGGCGCCACGCTCGTCCAGCGCGATCATCAGCACGGGCGCCTCCGCCATGGCTTTCAGCAGCCGCTCCTCGCTTCGGCGAATCGACTGGGCCGCCTCGTGTTCGATGCGATGACGCCAGATTCGCTCGCCCATTTCATTGACCAGATCATGGAACTCACGCGCGCGTTCATCGCTGAAACGGTCAATGCTGTCCGCCTGGAACAGAGCGCCGCCGATGATGCGACCGTCCAGCTCCACGGGAACCGCCAGGCGCGGCGCGACACGATCGATCGTCGCGCCTTCGTCCAGCCGGACACTGTGGAACGGCCTTCGATGCGACATTGCCGCCTGGAGCATCCGGCCGGCGCCGCGCGTCGTGTCGAGCGTATCCGGCGCGCGTTCCGTCTCCGGGGCGTCGTCGACGCGCCCGACGGCGCAGAGCCGCCGGAAGCCGACATCCGACCATTCGGCGAACAACCCGCCGCTCAGTTCGAATTCCCGCACCATCGCGTCAATCAGCATGCGCCACGCGTCGGCTTCCGATTGGTTCGGATCGGCGTCCCGGAGTCTCGCCCGTATGGAATGCGTCGCCGCCTGGTCGCGCAGCTGAATTTCCGCGAGCTTCAGTTCCGTGATGTCGTGCAGGACACCGAAGAGGCGCGAGGGGCGACCTGAGGCGTCAAAATCAAACTCCGCGGAGTCCAGGACGTAACGGATGACGCCGTCCGGCCGAATGATCCGCGTGACGATGCTGAAGTTCTCGTGGCGATCGAATGCGCGTTTGACCTGGGCGCGGACGAGCGGCAGGTCGTCGGGGTGAATAAGACGCATGAACGTCTCAAGGCTCGGCGATGACCTGTCCGGGGAAAGCCCCAGGATGCGGTAGATCTCCGCCGACCAGTGCGGCGCGCCCGCAGGCAGCTGTCGGTCCCAGTGACCGACGTGGGCGATTCGCTGAACCTCCCCGAGCCGCCCCTCGCAGGCCCGAATCGTGTCATGGATCGTCGGCGCGATGATCGGGGGCGACGAATGCGTTTCGGCGTTCAGGGGCGGGCGAATTGCGGCGGGGCCTGGCGGGGCGTCGAGCGTGACTAGCGCCCAGATCGCGCCGCCGTGATCGAGGCGCTGGATCCGAATCGCGGTCTCGCCCGGGTTCGCCTCAGTGTCGCCGGGAGATGGAACCGGGCCGCCCGTGAGCACACGCCGGAGGTGTTGGGCATGGGTTGGCGCGTCATCGCGGCTGATGGCGCCGATCCTGACGCAGGCGTCAATGATGTCGCAATCCCCGGCGAGCGTGTTCGAACAGATGCCGGAGGCTTCGGCAAGGCGTCGCCAGGCTCGATTCGCAAGATCGATGCGACCTGACGCGTTGACCAATACCACGGGGGAATCCAGGGCGTCGATGGCGCGCCAGAGAACCGCGTCTGGAATTCCAACTTCGATGGCCATCACATCACGCCTTGTCGTCGTCATACACTTCCGAATTGCGTGGCGCGTTTCGGACAGAGACTCGCCGGCGCATCGGGACGACGCGTTGGCGCGCCCTGCCGGACGTCCCGTCAGTCTGCGGCGTCGCCGCGCGCCCACGATCGAGCGGACGCGTTCGGAAACCCCGGGCGCATGTCTGAAGGAAGTGGCGCCCAACTGTCGCCACTCGGATTTGTCACCAGTCTTCCGTTGCATTTTAACGCTCGAACGCCTCGGGTCACAGGGGCCGGGCCCAACGGACGACGGCCGTTGGCTTCCGGTGGAGTTCGACGTCCGCAGCGCCCAACGAGATCTCGCGGCGCCACGGCCGTCACGCCGGCGACGGACTGTGACACTGTCTCAGGCGTCGGTCGAAGCGGATCTCCCCGGCGAATGACGGGATTCTGTGATTGTTCAACCGGCGCCGTCTGACATCCGTGGTACCCGCAAGTCGATGCAAACTGCCATCCAGCAGGGCGAATCGCAGTCGCCGACAAACGCGTGGCTGTTCGGGCCCACGGCGTGATGGCGCCGATCAGCGCCCGCCGTCCCCCGCATCGACCCTTCGGCATCTGTTGACGCGGGGCGTTGGTATCGGAATGGCCTTGAAGTGGGTGTCAGCGTCGTTGACGCCACAACTGAGGGGAGGGGCGCCTAATCCTGATCTTTGTTGTCGTCGTTCTTGTCGAGCTGTTGCAGTGAGCGCCGAATGGCGCGATCGATCCGTCGCTCGAGCGAGGGCGTGACGCCCGCCTGCGAGAAGCAGACAGCGCCGTCGGCGCCCACGACGAAGACCGTCGGCATGCTCTCGACGCCATAGTCCAGCGCCACGTCTTCCGCCTTGAGAAGCAGGTCGTAGGTCAGCTTCATGTCACGCATGTACTGCACGGGATCACGATCGCGTTCCCAGCAGTTCAGGGCGTAGACCCTGACCGGCTTGTTCGCGTATTTCTCATGAAGCGACTGCAGTTGCGGCATGCTGAGTTTGCAGGGGATGCACCACGTGGACCAGAAGTCGAGTACGACGACATTGCCACGCAGCTCACTCAGGCGCACGTCCTTGCCGTCGGGCGTCTTCAGCGTGAAGTCCGGGGCGCTGTCGCCACGCTTCAGCCGGCGCTTGCCGGCGGCGAACGCCCGCTGAACGAATTCCGCAGGCGGCGACGGCGTAAACGTGTCGGAGTCGAACGAGGGGGTCGTGTTCAGATTCGTGATCTGGAGCACCAGCTCGCCGATCGGCGCCGTACCCCGAAACCGGATTCGATCCACGCGCCTCGGGAGATGATCTTCGCGGCCAAAGTACCATCGCGCGTCGAGGAAGTCGCGCTGATAGCCGACATAGATCACGTCGCAGTCGACGTCGCCGACTTTCTTCACGCCCTCGTAGCGCAGCGTCTTGGCCGTGATTTCGTCGTGAAAGGGCGTCGGATGAAAATACTCAAGCATGAACAGCGGCTTGACCTGCTTGATCAGCGGACCGCCGCTTTCGTAGTCGCCTGAAACGAAGCTTCGCGACTCCACTTCGATGCTGGCCACGCGCCGACCGTCCGTTGAGACGTCGAACGAGCGCATCACGCCGCCCGGCGCGTCGACCGTTCCGGCAAATCTGAAGGCGGCTCTCGGACCGTCGTTGTCGCTCCGCAGCGGGCTGGCAAAGAAACCCCGCCGCCCCTGCCGGGCGAGGACGCGGGCGTGGACCTTCGTGACCTGATCGGCATTTTCCCCCGTCGCGAAGTGATCGACGTCATATTCGAGGGCCCGGACTTCCAGCGTGGCCGCGTCCGCCGCCAGCAGGATCGCCCGCACGTCCACGGAGGGTTCGTCGGCCCTTGCCGCCAGAGTACAGCTCAGCGCCATGGCGATCGCGGCGCCATACGTCAGCGGATGTGCTGTAAATCGTTTTGGCGTCTGGGTTTGCGGTTTCATGGCCATCAGGGGCTGGTTGCGGTTCGCGTTCCGGGCGATCCTCCGGGATCGCCGGTGATTCTGTCTGGTGTCCAGAAAAAGAAAAACGCCGCGAAACGAGCGATCTCACTCGTTTCGCGGCGTCATTGTACGGGTTCCGGGCGTCTTACGCCTTTTCTTCAAGGCGCTTGCGGTAGTCATCCAGATTCTTCTGGAGTTCATCCTTCATGCGGCCTTCTTCGGCGAGCTCGACGGCCTTTGACTGCCAGTGGACGGCGCCCTTCAGGTCACCGGTATCCGCCAGCGCTCGGGCGTAGGTGTCGAGGATCGACGCGTCCTTCTCATTGCAGAGCCGCAGGGCCTTGGTGGCGGCGTCCTTCGCCAGCGTCAGGTCGCGGGAACCTTCGAATTCCTCCGACGTGAGCAGTCGCCAGGCGAACATGTTCAGGGCCTCGGCGTCCTCCACGTTGTCGACGAGCTGGCGTCCGGCGGCGGCGGCCTCCGTCGGCTTCTTCAGTTCCATGGCGAGCATCATGTACTTCGTGATCAGGAGTCGGAAGTCCTTCGGGTCAACCTTAAGGGCGTCATCCAGGATGCCGATGCACTTGTCCCATTCCTCGCCCTTGGCGGCCGCCTCGAACTTCTCCAGCAGCTGCTGGATCTTCTCCTGCTGCTTCTTCTTCTCTTCTTCCTTCCTGGCGTATTCCTCATCGCCGGCGAGCTTGGCGACGGTCAGACCGAGTTCATCCATCGGATGACCGATCCACTTGAGCTTGCCGCCCTGAACGACGAACGCCGTCGGAATGCCGCGCTGGTTGGAGGCCTTCATCCAGGCGTCGCTGGTCTTGTTCTCGTTATCGATGGCGACGCGATATCGCATCTTCTCGTCCCATCCGTTCTTGAGGAACTTCGAGACGATTTCCTTGTTCTCATCTGTCACGCCGATGAACGTGACGCCCTTGCTCTTGAAGTGATCCTGCATTTCCGACATGTGCGGAATGCTGGCCTTGCAGGGGGGGCACCACGTCGCCCAGAACTCGACGACGATGACGTCCTTGGCCTTCGCCTTCGTCAGGTCAAAGGCCTCGCCCTTGGCCCATTCCTTGATAAAGATGTTCGGCGCGTCGTCGCCGACCTTGAGTTCAGCCATCGCCTTCGGCGATGCAATCAGACCGACGATGAAGGCCAGTGCCAGTGCTTTTTTCACGATGTCGCTCCTCAAATTCTGCGATTCAGTTCAGAAATCCGGTAAACTTGGGATGGCGGCCGACGAGGCCCCAATTGGGCGGGCCGCTGTCAGTCGGACGACGTCGCGGTGGGGTCGCCTCAGGGGCGCCGCACGCCAGCCGTCCGTTGGGCGCGAATGGTACTTCACGCCACAACATTTGTAACGTACCGCTTATACGCATCATTCCTGACGGGGATCGATTTATTCCAGCGAAATCCCGGCCGCAGACGGACCGGCCATCGGTTCGCGCCGGTTGCGTCGTCGTAACCTGTGAATTGGTATTACGTTATGCGGAGGCGTCGCGGTCGGCGTTCAGCCGCCGTAGACGGGGGTCAGGAATCGAGCGACATAGTCCACGCCCGGGGTCTCCGCCCTGACCTCAAGCTGCCAGTACCGCGGCGGGTGGTCCCGCAGGCGCGTCTCGAATTCCCCTGTCGGCAGGTCGAACGAAAGGGGAACCTCCGCGCACATCACGTCCCGATCCATCGGTGGCTCGATCCGCTTTTCGTCCTGGTAGGTCGCGTAGGCGACGATCCGCTGGCCGCCCTCATCACCCGCCGATTCGAAGACCTCTTCGATGCAGCGCAGCGTGCACTTGAGCGGGCCGCAGTGGTTCAGACCGCGAGGACGGAGCCACGTCAGGTCCAGCCGTCCGCCCAGCCGGAACGGAAATCGATCGAAGCGCACGCGGCTTCGACCATATCGAAGCAGTCGCAGCGTCGATCGCGCCAGGAAGAAGAGGACGATCAGCATGACCAGGTCGAGCACGCCCGATCCGATCCAGAACGGAAGCGCCCGACGGCCTTCCGACATGGCGATCTGATGGCCGGGCACGGCGAGTCCGGCGAGGATCAGCAGCCCGAGCAGTCCGCGTTTGATCGGCCGGATATCGCTGTATGTCTCGCCGGACTCGTCCCATGGGTAGTCGAACATCCAGGGCGAATCGGGGAAACGATGGCTGCGTCGATAGCTCCAGGCGTCCGCCATCGACGTACGAATCCCGTACGCGACGACCCAGAGACCCGGCAAGGCAAAGACACCGCCGCAGACACCGATGACCCACATCGGCGCGTGAGCGGAACCCTTCTCCGTCGGGATCACGCCCGTTGACACGAGAATGATGAACGCGCCCATCGCAACGAACGCGCCGCCGAAGAGCATCGCGGCGCGCCCCTTGATCGTCGTGCCGCAGTGCGTGTCATGGTTTCGCAGCGCTTCACGCATCGGCTTCGACGGCGCCGACGGCTTCGACAGGTTCGCCTTCGCGACTCGCCCGCCGAGCGACGCAATCTGACCCGCGACAGTGGATACGGACATGGACTGGCCCCCCCGGAAGCTGCAGATTCCCCGTATTCAGTCTGCGATTCGTTCGGGCCATCCGGCAAACGGAAATCGGACCCCGCGATTCACATTCGGACGTTTTCGCGTGGCGGGGCCCCCCGATTATCGGCGAGTCGGGATCGGGGCCGTTTTCGGGGGTTCGCTGGCCAGTCGATGTCGGGAAGAAAAAAATTTCGTCCCGCGCGTGAATCGAAGCCGCCCGCTGACGCATTCAAGCGTCGTGACATGAATCCGGCTTTTTGTACGGGAGTAACGACAATGCGAATGCAACAGACAATGACATTGATGCTGGCTTGTGTGTGTGTGATGGCGGGCGTCGCCTGCGATCCCCAGAAGGAGAAGGAAATTCTGCCGATGCCGGATCCCGTGGTCGATCCCACGAATCCCGGCGATCCGACGGACGCGCCGAGTGATCCGCAGAACGATCCGGCGGCGCGGGACATCAAGGGCGTCTGGAAGCGCATCTCCGGCAGGCTGTCGATCGTCGATCCGTTCTTCGGTGATATCGAGTTTGTCTCGTTTGATGAGACGGGCGTGATGCGGCTGTCGATCCGCGATTCGCGGACCAATGTGCTTCACTGCCAGGACGCCGTCTTTTCGCGTCTCACTGAGGATACCATCATCATGGACGGCGGCGCCGACTTCTTCTTCGATCGCGCCTTTTTCGGGGCGCGTGTCGCTCTGCTCGACATGGCGGACGACGATTCCCTCAATCTTCGCGACGATACGAGTGGAGAGGCCGCTGTGTTCGAGCGCGTCGCCGAGGTTCCGGAGGTCTCGCTCTGCAGCCCGCTGACGAAAGTCGCGGAGTTCAAGGAGCTGGACGAGCCGGCCGGAGCGACCGGGCTCGCCTTCGACGGGACGTCTCTGTGGTACACGCGTCGAGACGACTCGATGACGATTCCCGTCAATCCCGAGAATGGCGACGCCGGCCTGGGCCATATTTTCTCGAGCAGTTTCCGGGTCGCCCAGGCGATTCAGGACGGCAAGTTCTGGCTGACCTGCAACTGCGGCAGCGCGACGGTGGCCGAACTGAAGACGACGGCGAATGTCGTGGAGGAGCAGATTACGGCAACGGAGGTCGGCTTCGATTTCGATACCGACGCCATCGCGTTCGACGATGTTCTTGACGAACTGTGGCTGTTCGGATTCGACGATGACAACGATCGCCCCGTCTTCGTTCGCATGGACGCGACGCAGGAGCCCGATGTCGTCCTCGATGTGTTCGAATTCCCCTACTTCTTCGACAGCATTGCGCATGACGGCGAGTTCGTCTATGGACTCGACGGCGATCTGTTCTCGATCATCCAGATCGATCCGCAGACGGGCAAGGCCGTTGCGACGTTCCAGATTCCCGACGAGCGCGTCGACTGGCGGGCGATGGAGATCGTCGATGGCGACTTCTTCCTCCTGGGTGAGGAATTCGACAGCAGCGACGGCCGCCTGATTCGCCTCTCGCGCAACTGACGACAAATCACGTGTGATCGCGATCGCGAGCCCGACACGCGAACATGCGGCTTCGCCCGGTCCGTTTCCGACGGACCGGGCGTTGTTTATTTTTGAGAATCCGCGTTGAGGGCGACGCGGGGCCCGGGATCACGGCGTACGCCCGCCCAGTCGCCCGCCATTTGACGGCGCCGTTTCATCAGCTACGCTCGGCGGGTTCGAACAGCGAGAGGACCAGACACTATGCCCGAATTCGTACACGTCGCCGTCGACGGCGGTATCGCCAACGTCAACATCGATCGTCCCGATCTGCACAACGCATTCAACGAAGTCGTGATCAGGGAGCTGACGGCGGCGATGAACGACGTCGGCGCCGATGACGCCGTTCGCGTTGCGATCCTGCGGACGAGCGGCAGAAGCTTCTGTGCCGGCGCCGACATTCACTGGATGAAGCGCATGGTCGACTACAGCGTCGAAGAGAACATTGCGGACGCGACGGAGATGGCGCAGATGCTTCGCGCGATTCGCGAGTGCGCCAAGCCGGTGATCGCGCGCGTCCATGGCGCCTGCATCGGTGGCGGCGTGGGTCTGGCCGCGGCGTGCGATGTCGCCGTCGCCGTGAAGGACGCCGTCTTCTGCCTGAGCGAAGTGAAGCTTGGCATTCTGCCGGCCGTGATCTCGCCTTATGTGCTCGAGAAGATCGGCCCCGGCCACATGCGACGGTACGCCGTCACAGCCGAGCGCTTCGATGGTGAGGAGGCGAAGCGCATCGGCCTGGTCTCGGACTGTGTCGCCGATGAGGCGGCGCTGGACGCGTGGGTCGCCAGGGTCGCGAAGATCACGATGGGCAATGGACCCCAGGCCGTCGCGGCCTGCAAACGCGTGCTGCAGGAAGTGAACGCCGCGCCGGGCTGGAACGACAAGCAGCGCATTACCGTTCAGTACATCGCCGAACGCCGCGTTTCCGCCGAAGGGCAGGATGGCCTGAAGGCCTTTCTTGAAAAGCGCAAGCCCGCCTGGGTCACGGAAGCGTGAGTTGATCATCGACCATCGAGGGATCGTTCATGTCCGCCAACGCCGCCGAACCCCGCCACGCCGTATACGCCGGGAGCTTCGATCCGCCCACGTCGGGTCACACGTGGATGATCGAGCAGGGGGCGCGCCTGTTCGATCGGCTGACCGTCGCTGTCGGTGTGAACCCGTCCAAGGCGTCGACCTTCGATCTCGACACGCGCATGCGCTGGCTGAAGAACATCACGGCCGGCATGGAGAACGTCAGCGTCGGGACCTTTGAGAACCTCTTCCTCGCGCACTACGCCAAGTCGATCGGCGCGAACTTTATCATTCGCGGCATGCGAAACGTCAATGACTACACCTACGAACTCGCAATGCGGCATATCAACAGCGACGTCTTCCCCGAGATCACGACAGTCTTTCTCATCCCGCCGCGCGACCTGATCGAAGTCAGCTCCAGCGCCGTCAAGGGCATGATCGGTCCCGTCGGGTGGGAACAGGTCGTCAAACGCTATCTGCCCGCCGAGGTCTTCGCGGATGTGAAGGCGCTTTATGCGTGAGCGATGGAACCAGCTGTGTGAACGCATCGGGATACCGGCCGTCGATGGCGCCGCGATCTACGGCTGTATCGACGCGCTTTACCGCCATCCGCCACGCGCCTATCACAGTCTTCGCCATGTTGAATCAATGCTCGTCGACTTCGAGGCGGTCACTGACGGCGCGGAGGCGCCGGAACGGGTCGCGCTCGCCATTTGGTTCCATGACTGCGTTTATGTTCCGCAACTCGCCGACAACGAGGCCCGCAGCGCCGACGTCGCCGATCTGCTCCTGCGTTCCTGGCTGGGTTCCGAAGATCGGGATGCGCTCCGCGCGCTGATTCTCGCCACGCGCCACGACAGCGGCGCCGAGACACCGGACGAACGCCTCCTGGTCGATCTGGATCTCGCCATCCTCGCCGGCGGCCCGACGACATACGACGCCTACGCCCGGGCCATTCGCCAGGAATATGCCGCCGTCCCCGAGGCGGACTACGCCGCGGGCCGCGCCGCCGTCCTTGACGCCTTTCTGTCGCGAGAGGCCATCTATTCGACTCCGCGATTCCGGCGGGAACGGGAGGCTCCGGCGAGGGCCAATCTGCGCAGAGAACTTGACGCGCTTTCGTTATAGTACGCCGGATGTTCAAGAAGATTCTGATTGCCAATCGCGGCGAGATCGCCGTTCGGATCATGCGGACCTGCCAGGAACTGGGGATCCGCGCTGTCGCCGTGTACTCCGATCCCGATCGCCGGAGTGTCCACGTCGGCGCCGCCGATGAGGCCTACGCGCTGGACGGCGTCACGTCGGGTGAAACCTATCTTCGCGCCGACAAGATTGTCGCCATCGCCAGACGCTGTGGCGCCGACGCCATCCATCCCGGCTTCGGCTTCCTCTCGGAGAACGCCGCCTTCGCCGAGGCCTGCGCCGACGCGGGGATCACATTCATCGGTCCCCGTCCCGACGCCATTCGCGCCATGGGCGACAAGATCATTGCCAAGGAAACACTCTCGAAGGCGGGCGTGCCGATCGTCCCCGGCTTTACGGTCGACGTCGGACAGCATGGCGCCGCGTTGGTCGATCAACTCAAGTCGCGCTGCGCCGAGATCGGTTACCCCGTCCTCATCAAGGCCGCGGCGGGTGGCGGCGGCAAGGGTATGCGCGTCGTCAACAGTGAGTCGGAAATGGCCGCGGCGCTGGAGGCGGCGCAGCGGGAAGCCAACGCCGCGTTTGGCGACGCCCGCGTCTTTGTCGAGAAGTACCTCTCGAAGTCCCGCCACGTCGAGATCCAGGTCTTCGGTGATACGCATGGCAATGTCGTGCATCTGTTTGAGCGTGAATGTTCCATCCAGCGCCGCCATCAGAAGATCGTCGAAGAGTCGCCCTCGGTCGCGCTGACGCCGGAACTGCGTGAGCGCATGGGCGCCGCCGCCGTCGCCGCCGCCAGGGCGATCGGCTATGTCAATGCGGGGACTGTCGAGTTCATGGTGGATGACGCCGGCGCGTTCTACTTCCTCGAGGTCAACACGCGCCTCCAGGTGGAGCATCCCGTGACGGAGCTCGTCACGCGGCGCGATCTCGTCAAGGCGCAGCTTCTCGTTGCCGCAGGCGAGCCGCTGCCGTTTACCCAGGCGGACCTGAAGCAGGAAGGGCACGCCATGGAGGTGCGGGTCTACGCCGAAGACGCGGCCCGCGGCTTTCTCCCGTCCACGGGAACTGTCGGTGTCTATCGCGAGCCCGTCGCGCCGAATGTCCGCGTCGACAGCGGTATCGACGCCGGCAGCGAAGTCAGCGTTCATTACGATCCCATGCTCGCGAAGCTCATCGTCTGGGGGCGCGATCGCCAGGAGGCCATTGCGCGAATGGAGTGGGCCCTGCGGCATTACGTGATCCTCGGCGTCACGACGAACATCGATTTCCTGCGGGCCGTCGTCAGCCATCCGAAACACGTTGCGGGCGAGGTTCATACGCGGTTTCTGGACGAGAATCCGATTGACATGACGGACGGCGCGTCGCCGCCAGACGAGGCGTGGATCGCCGCCGTCCTCGCGGCGCATTCGGGCGGTCCTCGCAAGGCCGGCGCCGAACTCGCCGGCGCCGAGGCCGGTCCATGGCGAATGGCGGGCGCCTGGAAAGCGTATTGACGCCGATGGGCAGGGGGGCCACGCCCACCAGACGCCTGAGAAACGAACAAAGAGAACCAGACGTGAAAGCTGAACTGAAACACATCGCATCCGAGACAACGCAGACGATCACGCTGGAACGCATGGCCGATGATCCCGGCGCCTGCGAGGCGATGTTCGGCGATCGACTCGTCCCCGTCGAAGTCGAAGGCGCCGATGAGTCGTCGGGCTGGCTTCGCTTCGGCGGTCGCGTCCATCGCTACCATTTCCTGCGCGTCGATGGCGCCCTGCACATCTGGGTCGATGGGAAGACCTATCGCTTCGAGCGCGTTCACTCCACGGCGCGTCGCGCGGGGGCGACAAGTGGCGGCAAGGCGTCCAATCAGCTTACGGCGCCGATGCCGGGAACCATCCTCAAGATCAACGGCAGGGCCGGCGATCGCTTCGAAGCGAGCACGCCCATCGTCATCATGGAATCGATGAAGATGGAAATGTCGCTCTCGGCGCCGGCGCCCGTGATTCTCAAGAGCGTTGATTGTCAGGTCGGACAACTTGTCGACATGGGCAAGGTGCTCGTCGAACTGGAGCCAGCCCCCGATGCCGAGTGAACTGCCCGCGCGCGTGCATCTTGTCGAGGTGGGTCCCCGCGACGGTCTTCAGAACGAATCCGAACACATCCCGACGGATCGCAAGATTGCGTTCATCCAGATGCTCTGCGCCGCCGGTCTGCCGACCGTCGAGGCGACGTCGTTTGTTCATCCGAAGGCCATACCGCAGCTGGCCGATTCGGGCGACGTGATGGCGAATCTCGGGGACACGGGCGCCGCTGAGATCATGGCGCTGGTTCCGAATGCGAAGGGGCTCGAGCGCGCGATCGCCGCGGGCCTGAAGCGCATCGCCGTCTTCACGGCGGCGAGCGACGCCTTCACGCGGAAGAACATCAACATGAGCGTCGCCGAGTCGCTCGACACCTTCGCGCCCGTTGTTCAACAGGCGATCGCCGCGGGCATGAGCGTTCGCGGCTATGTCTCGACGGCCTTCGTTTGTCCCTACGCCGGCGAGATCGACAAACGCGTAGTGCGCGATGTCTGTGTCAAACTCCTGCAGATGGGCTGCGATGAAATCGCCGTCAGCGACACGATCGGCGCCGCCGCGCCGCGAGACATCCACGCCACAGTCGGACACATCCTTGAATCGATTGATGTCGGCAAGGTTGCGCTGCACCTGCATGATACATTCGGCACGGCCCTCACCAATGTGTACGCCGGGCTCGAACTGGGCGTCGCGCGGTTCGACGCCTCGGCGGGTGGGCTCGGCGGCTGCCCCTACGCCAAAGGCGCGTCGGGCAACCTGGCGACGGAGGATCTCGTGTACTTCCTCGATCGCATGGGCGTCGAAACCGGCGTGAGCCTCGAACGCGTGTTCGAGGCGTCCAGCTACATCGCCGAAACACTCAGCCGCCCGTTGCCGAGCAGGCAGTGGCAGAGACTCCGCGCCGCCTGCGGTTAGCGAGAACCGGGCGCCAGTGCGCTCAGGCGGTGTGGAGATAAGCTGTGTGCCACTGCTCTCAAGCAGTGCGTATTGATGGAAAACGCCAATCTCCATGGTCCCGTTTGAAGTCGTCCCGATATGCAGTCGTTCACCTTCGACAGCCTCGACTCCACCAACGATCAGGCGAAGCGCATGATCGCCGCCGGCGAACTCACGGCCGACGCATATGTCGTTGCCCGCGAACAGACGGCGGGGCGGGGCACTAAGGGACGCGCGTGGGTCTCACCGCGCGACAGCGGTCTCTACATGTCCGTCGTCCTGTTCCACGTGAGAACCACGCCTCAGGCCATCCAGCGGATCACGCTCGCCTGCGGCGTCGCCTGCGCGCAGACGCTTCGCCGCCGGTTCGACATCGACGTTCGCGTCAAACCGGTCAACGACCTGATTCTCGAAGGTGGAAAACTCGGCGGCATATTGACAGAAGCCAGCTATGAAGCCGGCGTCATTAGGTCGCTGATCGTCGGCGTCGGCATCAACCTGAGACCGACGGATCTCGGCGCCGTGGCGGCGCCACTGGGCCCCGCGTTCATCGAGCCGGCGTTGGCGTCGCCGCGTCGGATCGATCGGGCCGCGCTCGCCGCGTCCCTCGCCGACGCGCTCGCCGCGATCGTCAGTTCCATCGGCGCCGACGCGAACGCGGACCTACCCGCCGCGTGGCGGGGAGTGATGGTCGGTTAAGCGCGCGTCGCCTATCGATGTCGCAGGCGTATCAATTGAGATAGCTCGCCCATTCGAGAATTGAAAGGACCGCCCACACGACACCACAGAAGAACAGGGGCAGCGCGTTGTCATGTCCCTTCGCTCGCTCCCACCAGACGATGGCGATCGTGAGTGCAACGAGTCCCGCCCCTCCTCTGCTCGGAATCGGGGGGCGTTGCTTCAGAACCGAAAACGCCAGCATCGAGACAACGCCGAACGCGATCATGGTCCAGCCGAGAATTGTCGCCCATCGATCGCCCAGGATGGCCTGGTAGTCTTCGCGGCCACGCTTCGACGTCAGGTCAATCTGCAGTCGATCGCGATCATCATCGGAGTCGTCCATCCTGTCTGACTCACATCCGCCTTATGGCACCATGACGGCGTCAATGAATCCGGCGATATCCAGACCGTCCGCCTGGCCGTCGTTGTTCACATCGCATCGGAGCAGGTGGCAGTGCGTCGTATCGGCGCCGAGCAACACGGCCGTGAACGCGCTGAGATCGTCGAGATCGACTGCCGCATCGCAGTTCGCGTCGCCCGCGGGAATGTCAAATGTGACGACCGCGTCACCGCCCGGCTGGCCATCGCCCGACGGCAGCAGCGTGTCATCGTACCACGCCGAATCGTCGATCTCACCATCCAGCAGCTTGCCGTTGGCGATCACGTCATCGTCGAAGACTGTGAGTGTGAATGCGTCATTGGGAAGGTCTGTAAACGTCAGCGTCGCCGTCTGGGCGGCGGCGCCATAGACGACGGACGTCGCCAAATGCAATCCGGTCGCCGCGCCGACAAGGGTGAAATCGGCGGTGTCAAAATCGCCGATGTTGCTGCTGAACTTGAGGTCGATGGTCGATTCGACGGCGTCGTTCAGATACGGGTGGACGGCGACGTCCAGCAGCGCCGGCGGCGACTCGGGGAATCCGCCGCCAAACGCCAGGCTGCTCGTCAACACATAGTTGCGATTGTTGACACCGCCAAATTCGTCAATTTCGATAGCCGTCAACTGTCCTTCGATTGGCAATACGTAATACTCGGTCCAATCGTCATTCCAAACCGTAAATTCGAATACGCCGGTCGTCGTCGTGAGTCGAATGTCGATCGGCATGATGAACAGTCCAAACCCCTCCTGAACCTGCGCCTGAGAAATGCCAATCCGAACGTAGCGTTGTCCGTTCGCGATGCCGGTCGCATAGTTCCACCTGTAGTCAGGCGCGCCGGGGTTCATAACCCACTGGTCAATGAACCATGTGAGGTCGTGGCCGAAACTGCTCGAAATGCCGGCGGCGAAATCGGCGGTTGTCGCAAACCCGCCGGAGTAGGCTGCGCGATAGTCGGAGAGCGCCCGAAAGAACGCCTCGTCGCCGATCATGTGTCGCAGCATATGGCACACCCACGCGCCTTTTCTGTACACATCGTTGGTCGAGAAGATCGCATCGGTCGAGTCGATATTCGTACGGTATACGCGATTGTCGGGAGATGTGGGTTTGCTGGCCCGGATCCTGCTCCAATAGTCGTCGACGCCGCCCGAGGGAGCAAACTCGAAATAGACCGATTCCGCGTAGGTCGTGATCCCCTCATTCAGCCAGATGTCGTTCCACGTTCCGCACGTGACATCATCGCCGAACCACTGGTGCGCCATCTCGTGCGCCATGATTCGACTGTATGCCTCCACGGTGTACATGCTGCTGATCGTCTGGTGCTCCATATTCGATTGCAGGCCGTTCGCGCCGCCGGTTTCCGCAACGCCGTACTTCTCACTCCGAAACGCGTAGGGACCGAATTTCTCCTCGAACACTGCGAGCATGTCGAGCATCTCGTCGCATCCCTGCCGATAGGCGGAATAAGGCTGTCCGGAAGCGATGGACCAATGTTCCGCGTACAAGTAGCAGGGAACCGGCATCGACGACGTACCGCCGCCGCCGTCATCGTATTCGTAGGTCAGGTCGTAGCGTTTGTAGTTTGTGATCGCAAGTGACGCGAGATAGTTCGCCATTGGATGCGACTCTCGCCAGCTGTAACGTGTCCGATTCCCCGAAAGCTGCGTCGTCTCTTGCAGAACGCCGTTGCTCACTGCGACCAGCGGATCCGGGACGGTAACGATCACCTGCATCGTCGACTTGTCATTGAGCGAGTCTTTGCAGGGCCACCAGAATGGTGAATAGTAGGGTTCGCTGAGTGTGGCGATTGAGAGATTTCCATTGCGTATCCACCACTTGAATGCTCCAAGTCCCGCCGTTTCCGGTTCGCCGTCATATTCGACATCGACGTGAATCGGCTCGCCGGGCGCGTACGCTCGATCAAGCGAGATCGTGATTCGCCCATTGGCGTGGGACCAGTTCGAAACGTCGCCCGTGACATTGATGACGGTCAACGTGTCGATCAGGTCCAGCTCGAACTGCGATGTCGGCGAGTTGACGACTTCCGCGTCCACGTGGTTGACGCCGTGAACTCTGACCGCCGTGATGGCGCCTCCGTTGTCGATCTGGGGAAGGATCTCGATCTCAAGTCGATAGTGCAGGATGTCTGTATTGTCCGTCGCTCCGCGCGAACCGGGCCCGGGGCCCCATGAGAACAGATCGGGCCGCGCCTGTCGCGCGTGCCCGCAACCGGGCTTGTTGGCTTCGCCGGGAATTTCCCCGTCGTTCTGCTGGACGACTTGAGCGGTCCCCTCGGGACCCTGGGCGATCAGCGGGCATGCTGTAAGTCGGACGGCTGGCGCCAGGCCAGCCGATAGCAAGAGGAGTTGTACGATCATAGCGGCCCCATCCCTTGTCGCGTGATGCGGAACACGCGGGTTTCAGGACATGGAGCGCGATTATATCGAAATCCCTATGCCGAAAGAAAGGCCGAATCCGTGAGTCTCAACCCCGTCGGGAGAAGTAACGCCATACGCCTGAATCGGCAAGTCGCGACTATTCTGAAAGCAGGGCGTCAGTAAATCCGGCGATATCCAGACCGTCCGCCTGGCCGTCGTTGTTCACATCGCTGCGGAGCACGTGGCAGTGCGTCGTATCGGCGCCGAGCAACACGGCCGTGAACGCGCTGAGATCGTCGAGATCGACTGCCGCATCGCAGTTCGCGTCGCCCGCGGGAATGTCAAATGTGACGACCGCGTCGCCGCCCGGCTGGCCATCGCCCGACGGCAGCAGCGTGTCATCGTACCACGCCGAATCGTCGATCTCTCCGTCGAGGGCCAGACCGTTCGCCGTCACGTCATCGTCGAAGACTGTCAGCGTGAAAACGTCATTGGGCAGGTCCGTGAACGTCAGCGACGCGGTCTGGGTTCCGGCGTTGTAGGAGACAGTTGTCGCGAGATGCGAACCCGTTGCGGCGCCTGACAGGGCAAAGTCAGACGCGTCGAATCCGCCGATATCGACGCTGAACGTCAGATCGACGATCGAATCCACGGCGCCGTTCAGATAGGGCTTGATGGACACTTCCACGATCGCGGGTGGCGGCGCCGGCGGATTCGGATCCGTCGCGCGGCTGCTCGTCAGAATGTAATTGCGATCGCTGACGCCGTCCGCCTGGTCGATCTGCAGGCTGACGAGCGCGTTGTCGATCGGAATGACGTAATACTCGACCCAGTCATCGTTCCAGATGCGACGCGTCGTCACACTCGAATTGGTCGTGATGCGGAGATCGATCGGCATCTGGATCAGACCGAACCCGTCGAGGTCCTGGTTCTGATCGATGCGGAGCAGCAGGTAGTTCACGCCATTGATGTTGACGCTCGTGAAGCTCCAGACATAGTCCGGCGCTCCGGGGTTCATCACCCACTCGTTCACGAACCACGACAGGTCCTGCCCGAAGCTGGCGGAGACGCTGGCCGCGAAGTCCGCCGTTGTTGCGAATCCCCCGGCGTACGTCGCGCGATAGTCCGCCATCGCCTGGAACCAGGCGCTGTCTCCCATCACATGTCGCAGCATGTGGCAGACCCACGATCCCTTGTTGTACACGTCGTTGCTCGAGAAGATCGCGCCGACGGAGGCGATGTTCGGGCGATAGACCTGGGCGTCCGGGTTGGACGGTCGGCGGTCATTCGCGCGGCCCCAGTAGGAACTCACGCCGCCCGACGGCCGGAACTCGCGATAGACGTATTCGGCGTAGCTTGTCAGGCCTTCGTTCAGCCAGATATCGTTCCATGTGCCGCACGTGATGTTGTCGCCGAACCAGTGATGCGCCATCTCGTGCGCCATGATGTCGCTGTAGTTGCGGACGCGATACATGCTGCTGATCGTCTGGTGTTCCATATTCGCGCCGAGTCCGCCCGTTCCGCCCGTTTCGGCGACGCCGTACTTCTCGTTGCGGAAGGGGTAGGGACCGAACTTCGACTCGAAGACGTCGAGCATCACGAGCATTTCGTCGCAGCCCGCCTTGTCCTGGCTTGTCGGCTCGCCCGTGATGAAGTTCCAGTGATCGGGATAGACGTAGCAGGGCACGGGCATGGACGCCGTTCCGCCGTTTCCATCGTCATACTCATACGTCAGGTCGTATCGTTCGTAGTTGGTGATCGCCAGCGACGCGAGGTAGTTGGCCATCGGGTTCGATTCATGCCACGTGTAGCGCGTTCGGTTTCCCGACAGCGGCAGCGTTTCTTCGAGGACGCCGTTGCTCACGGCCACCATCGGGTCGGGGACCGTGACGATCATCCGCATTGTGGACTTGTCGCTCAGCGAGTCCTTGCAGGGCCACCAGAGCGGGGCGAAGTAAGGTTCGCTCAGCGTGCCGACGGCCAGGTTGCTGTTGCGCGTCCACCACTGGAAGGCGCCGAAGCCGGCCGTGTCGGGTTCACCGTCGTATTCGACGCTGACCTGAATCGATTCGCCCGGGTTGTAGGTGCGATCGAGGTTGATCGTGATGATGTTGCTGGTGTGGGTCCAGCCGGACACGTCGCCCGTGATCCCGATCACGTTCATCGTGTCGTCCAGGTCCAGCTCGAACCGGGAGATCGGCAGGTTCACGACTGTCGCGTCCACCTGGTTCACGCCGTGAACGTTGACGGCCGTGACGTTGTTTCCGCCGTCCAGCTGCGGGAGGATCTCGATGTCGAGTTGATAGTGTGTGACATCTGTGTTGTCACCCGCGCCGCGTGGCGCCCCGCCGGGACCTGTCGGGAAGAGGTCAGGCCGCGCCGAATGCGCATGGCCGCAGAAGTACGTCGCCTTGCCGAGATCCGTGGTCTCGGCGTCTTCGATGGATGATGCGCCGGACGTGTCCAGGGGCGCCGGCGCCGCGTGCAGCGCCACACTCGTCGCGCCGAACAGCGCGAGCGAACACAGGAATCGAAACATGAATGCCCACTCCCTAAGTCGGCGGCGTGACCCGGCGCCGCGATCGCTGGTTGTTGCTCCACCGCCTCTCATTATAGGCAATTGGCGGGTCGCGCCCCAAATTCAGGCGACGAGGGCCCTGTTGGCCTTCGCCGCCGCGATTGACGCGAATATCTCGGTCCCTGCGCGAGCCCGGCTCAGTTGGCCGTCAGGATCGCGTCCACAAAAGGCGGGATATCCTCGACGCTGACGGCGTCGTCGCCATTCACGTCGCATCGCAGCGCATGGCACGTGTCGGTGTCATTCCCGGTCAGGACCGCCGTGAACGCAATGATGTCATTTCCGTCCAGATGGCCGTCGCAATTCGCGTCGCCCGCGGCGATCACGAAGGTGAAAATGGCGTCGCCGCCGGGCTGGCCATCGCCCGAGGGCAACAGGACATCATCATGCCAGTCGCTGTCGTCCACTTCTCCGTCGAGAATCGCGTCGTTGGCGACAATCCCGTCGGCTGCGACGCGTAGCATGTAATTGTCATTCGGCAGGCCGGAGAATTCCATCGTCGCGGTGTGCGAGCCGGCGTCATACGTCACGATATCCGCCGGCTGAACGCCCGTCGCGGCGCCCGTCAGGGTGAAGTCCGTCACATCGAACGCGGCGATGTCTTCGCTGAATGTCAGCTCGATCGTGGTATCGCCGGTCGGTGGGCAGTACGGCTGGATGTCCGCCGTCAGGATGACCGGCGGCAGCGCCGGCGGGACCGGGTCCAGTGAGCGGGCGGGCGTAAGGACGTAATGTCGCGAGTAGTCCCCGCCCAGTTCGTCGAACTCCACGTCCAGCAGTTCGCCGTCGATGGGTATCACATAGTTGTTCGTCCAGGCGTCGTTCCAAAGTCGATGTTCCGCAACGCCGGCGCCGGTCGTGATTCGAAAGTCGATCGGCATCGTGACGAGCGATTGTCCGAGGCTGTCTTGTGTCTGTTCGATCTGCATGAAGAGGTAGTTCGTTCCATTGACGCGGTTGGCGTCGTAACGCCAGATGTAGCGCGGCGCAGTCTCCGCCATCACCCATTCGTTGAAAAAGAACGAAAGGTCGTGGCCAAATGTGTTGGACATGACATTTGCGAAGTTCGATGTCGTTGCAAATCCGCCGCCATACGCCGCCCGATAGTTGCGGAGGCCCTGGAAAAACGCCGCGTCTCCCATCACATGTCGCAGCATGTGGCAGACCCACGCGCCTTTGTTGTATGCCGCGTCCTGATCGAAGATGGAGTCGGAAGTCGTGTCGTCATATCGATACACGCTGATCGACTTGTTGCCCGGTTGTCGCGAGATGATCTGGTACCAATAGGCGTCTGCGCCGCCACCGATGCGAAACTCCTCGAACAGGGCCTCACAGTAGCTCGCCAGCCCTTCGTTCAGCCAGATATCGTGCCACGTGGCGCACGTGATGTCGTCGCCGAACCAATGGTGGGCCAGCTCGTGGGCCATGATGTAGCGGTATTGCCAGTTGACCATGCTGCTGATGGTCTGATGTTCCATGTTCACAAACAGACCGTCCGTGATCGCGATCCCGTATTTCTCGTCCCGAAAGGGATAGGGCCCCAGCTTCTGTTCGAACTTGTCCAGCATATCGAGGAGTTGATCGCAGGAAGGTCGAATCGTGTCGGTGGGCCGGTCTTCCGATTCGTTCCAGTATTGTGGCGGGAGGTAGCACGGGACGGGCATGGTTCCGACGTCTCCCTCGTCGTCGGTGTATGTGTAAGTCAGTTCGTAGATGTGGTAGTCCGCAATCGCCAGTGACACGAGATACATCGCGATGGGGTTGGATTCGCGCCAGTGGAATTGTGTTCGATCGCCCGACAGTGGTGTGGACGCCTCCAGTGTTCCGTTGCTCGCGACAACGAGCGGATCAGGGACGGTCACAAACAGATCAATTGTCGCTTTGTCCCCGAGCGTGTTTTTGCACGGCCACCAGCCCGACGCGTAGAACGGTTCGGCGATTGACGCGAAGTTGCGGAGGCCCCCGCTGAACCACCAGCGAATCGGGGCGGCGTAGGCGGTCGTTGGATTGCCGTTGTAGGCGACGTCGACGTGAAACGTCTCCTCCGGCAGGTAAAGCCGGTCGAGTTGGATCTGAATCGTGTCGCCGACGCGCGACCAGTTCGACACGGCGCCCGTGACGGACGTGACCTCGTACGCGTCATCCAGATCGATGCTGAATGTGGAACGGGGCAGATTCACGACGCGCACGTCCATTCCGTTCGTTCCGTCGATCCAGAAGGCGACGTCCGGTGGCATCGTCAGCTCCAGTTCGAGGCGATAGCGCAGCACGTCTGTGCCGTCCACTGCCCCGCGTGGCGCCGCGCCGGGGCCTTCGGGGGGCAGGTCCGGTCGCGCCCGACGGGCGGCGCCGCACCCGATGTGCGCCTTGCCGGCTTCCATCGTGGAAAGTGCGCTGTCCGTTGACGACGCTGGCGCGTCGATCGCCTGATCCGCATCGGCCGGAACGGCGGTCATCAGCAGCCAGGTGAATGTGATCAGTAGTATGACGCCGATCCTGGTGTGCATATGAATATTCCCGAGTTCGTGAACAGGCGGGGCCGTCGAAGGGGACGGCGGCGTAGCGCGTCGGAACAGGATTATAGCGGATCATTGGCGCGAATCCGATGGGCGGCGCCGGTACGAATCCGAGTCCGGAGATGTGGCGGCGATGTCAGACGCCCAGAAGCTTCTGCACGAACAGTGGAATATCGGCGCCGTCTACGACGCCATCGCCGTTCATGTCGCCGGGATCGACGATGAGTTTGGGGGTCACAGCAATGCCGAAAGGATCCACGACGCCCGGCGTCGACAGCGTCTCCAGGGCGGCGCCGTCGTAATCCGCCCGCTGGATCAGCCCCGTGTCACGATTCGACCAGTAGACCTTGCCCTCCGTCGGATCGACGGCGACGCCCGCGGGCGTCGCGGCGGAGGTGGTGATCGTGACGACGCCCGCGCCGCTCGAGAGTGAAATCGAACGGACGCTGTCCGCAAAGTAATCCGTCCAGAAGAGCCGATCCGCCGCCGGGTCCATCGTGATCCCGACCGGTACGACGCCCGCGCCGGCAAGGAATGTCGTGGCGTTTGTTCCATCCAGATCCGCTCGCCGAATCGATGCGCTCAGCGGTTCCGTCCAGTAGAGCTTTTCGGCCGCTTCGTCGACGGCGACGCCGTAGCTCAGAACGCCGCTGACGATCACGGCGCGATTCTGTCCGTCGATGTCGATCCGAGAGATCGTCTGGGCGCAGATGTCGGACCAGTAAACGCGCTGCGACGTGGAGTCGATCGCGATGCTGTAGGGCTGGCAAAGGCCCGTGTCGACGAAGACTTCCACATTTCCGCCATCGAGGTCCGCCCGCAGAATCTGATTGTCTCCGGCGCTGGTCCAGTAGAGTTTGTCGTTCACGCGATCGATCGCGACGCCGACCGGCGAATCGCCGATTTCCTCGGCCAGCGTTTCTCCCAGCAGCGAGCACTCGAAGTTGATGCGCTGCAGGCGGGCGTCGCCGGAACTGACCAGGTGAATGACCTGGGCCGTTGAGGTGGCGGGTCCGGCAAATGTGGCGACGCAGAGGAGCGCCATTGCGATGGCGCCGCTCGTTCCGGCGCTCGCCGAACGCGTTGCGCCAAGACGCCCGTGGGCGTCTCTCAGCACGGGACGGCGGGAATCGCAGTGATTGATCGTGACGTCAGCCTTCATCGCACAAGATCAAAAAAAGCCCGCGGAACGAATTCCGCGGGCTTTCGATATTCTGCAGTCGGGGCTCCGCGATTCGATAAATCCGCGAAGTCCGCATCGGCCATTCGCCTTTAGCGGCGTCGGCGGATGAGCGCGACGGCGCCGAGGCCGAACAGGGCCAGCGTCGTGGGCTCAGGGACGATGTTGTACGTGTACTCGACAGTGACGGAGCCTTCCGCCGTGACGGGCGTAAAGAAGCCGGAGACGCCCGTGCCGCCGGAGATGTTGAAGGCCGTGTCGAGCGTCGCATCGATGTCGAACGTGCCGACGCCGATGTAACCGGCCCAGGCGACCATGCCGACGGCGTCCGAGCTCGAATCGCCGCCAGCCACCGGTCCGAGCACGAAGTTGTCGCTGCCGCCGGCGTTGTACTCGTTCACGGCGTCGCCATCGTTCGCATCGAGGTTCGGCGAGGCCATGGCGACGACGCTCGTGTCGAGCGACAGCGGCAGAAGCAGGTCGTTGATCAGGCCGACATCCGTCGAGCTGAGCGAGCCGCTCACGCCGAACTCGATATCCACCGACTGGGCCGTCGGGCTGTCGTTGTCAGCGCCCGCCACGCCGTTGGACGACGTGAGGTCCATCGTGATCGTGATGCCCTTCAGAACACGGGTTCCGCCCATCGTATCGAACTGGTCGAACGTCAGCGTCTGCGTGTAGTCAGGCGTGTTGGGTCCGAAATTCTGTGTCTGGGTCAGGATGGCCGCGTTTGCCGCCACCGTCGACAATCCAATGACACAAGCCGCAATGGTGAATCGACGCATACTTTCCACTTCCCTCGCTTCTTGCTTAGACCCCATCGGTGTGGCTTTTGTCACACGCCCGAAGGTGGCCCCACGGTTAACAGTCTTGAGTCGGTGCGGCAGGATGTAAGAAATGACACACCTTCCGCCTCCATATGGATGCGGAGCTTAGGGGACCGAAAACTGAAAATCAAGACACTGGCGGGTGCTTTTTTGCCGGCGAAGGCGTCGCGTGATCTGTGGGTGCTGGGTTGTAACTATATGTTTGGAAGTGGTTTGTGGTCTTGTTTGCGGTTGGCCGGATGCGGGACTGGCTTCCGCCGTGTGAATCTTCACGGGGGATCGACGGAATCTTCAGAATGCGGATTCGCCCTGCGAGACGGGCCTGCGACAAAGGTCACGTTCCCGTTGGCTGATAGGGGCCCGCCGGAGCGAAAGCCGTCCGGCGGCGTCGCGCCGGCTATCGGCGCATGCGTCGGACGGCCCGTTCGATGGCCGTGACGCGGGCGTCGGTCGTCGCCGTGAACGTCAGGCCCAGTTCGTGAACGCCATGCTTCAGAATCGCGCCGGGCTCGGCGATCTCGTAGTACTCCGATTCGATCTTGCTCGGCAGCTTGCGAATCCCGACCCGCAGCCGCTTGTCGTCTTTTTTCGAGACGTCGAATGTCCGGCGAATCACTTTGCCTGTGTCCGTGTCCAGATCGTTCAGGATGAACTGCTGACCCGCCTCCAGCTTCAGCAGTCGGAGCATTTCGCCGGTCAGATAGACAAAGTCCTCTCGCGGCGTCGGCAATCGTCGTTCGATGGACTTGCCCGTTTCGTCCGTCGTGACCCTGACGATCTCGTCCTCATCAATCGTGAGCGTTTCGACCATCTTTCGATGTTCGCCCGAGGGCCGCTGCTGGATGATCTCCCATTCGAGTCGGTCGGGACGGAACTTCTGCGTCAGGACGCCCGTCGTCCGGACCTCGATGGAGCTTCCGTCCTCGGAACGGAAGATGCTGACGTCCGTGTAGAGATAACGGACGTCCTTTCCCTCGCCGCTTGAAACGAGCGACGTTCGACTGCATGCGCACGGTTTGTCGTCACGGCTCGCCTCAACCAGCGACTTCATGTTTGTGCCGAATGCGATCGGCGGCAGACCTTCGATCAGGGAACGGCCCAGCGACGTCAGCGGTCCGCCTGACGGTTCCGCGGCGGACTGCGACGTGGAGACCATGCGCTCCACCTCCGGCGCCCCCGTCACGAGGGCGCCCGCGCCGAGAAGTGTGACAATCGCCAATCCGCATATTGCCGAAAACCGCATGGTCATCTCCTGAGTCTCTCGCCGATGGCCGAAGGATCGGCGTCTCACGGCATTCTACGCATTTGGAACGTGTCCCGCCGCGTCGGCGGGTCCGACAATCTGAGCCTGACGTCGTCGGTTCCGGGACGCGCGTCGCTTCCGGACGCGCCGAACGTCCGCCTCGCGGCGGGTCGGATTCCCGGGGGGCTCGCCGCGGGGCGCGTTGTCGACGTAAAAAAGACGTCGGCGACGCAAAGCGCCGCCGACGTCATGAACGGGGTGAATAAGGAAGGGAGGGGGAGTTTGTTGATTTCTGTCTCCGCCGAAGTTACTCGGTCGTGACGGGCGTCATCGGCTGGGCCGCAGTCGCCGTCGTCGGATGCGCCGAGGTCAGCTGGACCGGCGTCATTGGTGTCGTCTCTTCGCAGTCCGGCGTCGCGTCATTCGTGTCCGTCGGCTCGCGAGCCGGTGTGGCGTTCTTGGTGATCGCCTTCGCGATGACGATCTCGGACTTGTCGGCCTTCGGCGCCGGCGCCGTCATCGAGGTCGTCGTCTGCGCCGACATCGACTGATTTGCGGGCGTCGTCGGGGATCCGGCGGCGATGGCGGCGGGCGCCTTCGATGAGATATCCCGCATCGCCTGGAGGATCGGAGTCGCCGGGTTCGGCGTCGGTTCGGCAAGTCGCGGCGTAACGGGCGCCTCGGCGATCCGCGGCTCGATCGCCGCGCGACGCGTCGTCGTCGTTCGGCGGGCGGGTTGCGTCGATTCGCGCTTTGCGACGACGCTCGGCGTCGGTTCGCTTCGGGCGCTCGTCGTATGGACGACCTGCGGTTCCGTCGGCTGCGTCGGGACATTCAGCGCCGCCAGGAATTCCGGCGAAGCCGATGACTGCGGTGTCCGCTGCGCGAGGAATCGCGCCTTCTCGTACTGCTGTCGCGCCTGCGGCAGATTCGGATTCAGCATCGCCGCCTCGCCGAAGCCCCAGGCCGCCGTCAGGTAGTCCCGCTGCTGCATGCGAATGACGGCCACGTTGTAGAGGGCGTCCGATCGCGGCAGCAGCTTCTCAAACTCGGCCACGCTCGCGTCGATGCGACCCGCACGGGCGTGCAGCAGGGCCAGGTTCATTCGGGCGCGATGAAAGTCGGGCGAGATCGCCAGCGCCGCCTCGAACATCTGCTCGGCCTCGTCGTATTGCTCCAGCCGCAGCAGGGTAAAGCCCAGGTTGTTACGCAGCGACGCCTCGTCGGCGCCGGCTTCGATCGCCGTGCGGAGCGTCTGGCGCGCTTCGTTGTAGCGTCCGAGCTTCAGGTAGAGCTCGGCCAGGCGATGGTAGGCGATCGTCAGGTCCGGCTGAGCGTCGATCGCGCGCTGGTACTGCGTTTCGGCGCCCGGGAAGTTTCGCTGCGCCTCGAGCATCTGGCCCGAAGCGACGTGCGTCGTGGGCGAGATCCGCGTGCGATCCGCGAGTCCCTTGGGTTGCGAGCAGCCCGCGGGAATCGCCAGGACACTGGCGCACAGGAAGGCAATGACGAGGATTTTGCGCATCGGGATATCTCCTTGTTTTGCTTCTCTTAGTTCGAGCCGCCGCTCTCGACGCCCGAGGCGCCTGTCAGTCGATACGCCGTGTCTCGTGGTTCCGGCTGTTGTGCGACGGCCTGTCCCGCCGCCGTTTCGAAGTGAGGCATTCCGCGTCCGTTCGGCATGCCGAGCGCGACCTGGATCTGCGGTCCGCCAACGTTGTACTGCGAGAGGAACTTTCGCGCCGCGTCGAGGCGGCCGTTAACGAGCGTGGCGTCATCAAGACGCGTGTCGTAATTCAGCACGCCGCCCGTATCCGACAGAAGTTCCGCGTATCGCGCCAGTCTCGCTTCGCCCGTGCCCGACAGGTGCGTCGAACCCGGCACGAAGTGAATGTCCGCGAGGCTGCGATCGTGCATCAGCCCCTGATCCTGGTGATACGCGAAGAACTGTGCGAGCTCCTTGCGCGATGCGGCCGGATCCGTCGGCGGCGTGTTGATCGTCGCCGTCTCTTCGGGTTGCGTGCACGCCAGAGCGGCCAGCGCCGGCGCGATCATGCAGATGGAGCGAAGTCGTGGTCTTCGCATGGGTGGAGGCTCCCAGGCGGATTCCTGCCGCGTTGTCAGAACACACTGCGTCGTCGCGATTTCGTCGCAGCGGCGTCCGCCGTCGCCGTGCGATCGCGTCGAGGTTGGCTGGGTTTTGTCGTGGTGGGTCGCCCGAAGGCGTCGGTCCGCCGACTCGATCGTCCGGCGGCGTTCACAGCAAAATCTAAGATACGTTCGATCGCGCGGATGAGGGAATCTGGGAGATTTACGCCTTTGCGGACGATCCGGAGGCGACGCCGATAATCGCCCATCGACGGCGGGCGCCGCCGGGGGTTGACGGCCGGAATGGGTTAGTGTAACAGTAACACTATGATCCCATCGGAGATCGCTGAATGAACCTGCCCCTCGATATCTATCAAACGTCCCTGGCGCTGCTGACGGACCTCTATCAGCTCACGATGGCCTACGGCTACTGGAAGGCCGGCGTCGCCGACAGCGAGGCCGTCTTCAGCATGTCCTTCCGGAAGAACCCGTTCAGCGGCGGCTACGCCATCACCTGCGGTCTCGGCTATCTCGTCGACTACCTGGAGCGCTTTCGATTCGACGACAGCGACATCAGTTACATCAGTACGCTGAAGGGCAACGACGGCGAACCGCTTTTTGACGACGGCTTCCTGAGATACCTCGCCGACATGCGGCTGACCTGCGACATCGACGCGGTTCCCGAAGGCAACGTCGTGTTTCCGCATGAACCGCTGATCCAGGTCCGCGGTCCCATCATTCAGGCGCAAATTCTTGAAACCCCAATTCTCAACATCGTGAACTTTCAGACGCTTGTTGCGACCAAGGCCGCGCGCGTCTGCCAGGCGACCAACGGCGAGTCGGTTCTCGAGTTCGGCCTCCGCCGCGCCCATGGCATCGATGGCGCCCTCGCCGCCAGTCGCGCCGCCTTTATCGGTGGCTGCAACGCCTCCAGTAATGTGCTCGCCGGCAAGCTGTTCGGTATACCCGTCAGGGGGACGCACGCCCACAGCTGGGTCATGAGCTTCGACGACGAGCCCGCGGCCTTCGACGCCTACGCCGACGCGCTGCCCAACAACTGCGTCTTCCTTGTCGATACCTACGACACGCTCGAAGGCGTGCGCCACGCCATCGAGGCGGGCAAGCGTCTTCGTCAGCGTGGCCACGAGATGGTCGGCATCCGGCTTGATTCGGGGGACCTGGCCTACCTCAGCATCGAGGCGAGGAAGATGCTCGACGCCGCCGGCTTCCGGAAGGCCGTCATTGTCGCCAGCAACGATCTCGACGAGAACATCATCGAGAGTCTCAAGCGACAGGGCGCGACGATCGCCGTCTGGGGCGTCGGCACCAAGCTGGTCACGGCCTACGATCAGCCCGCCCTCGGCGGCGTCTACAAGATGACGGCGATCCGCCGACCGGGGCAGGAATGGGCCTACAAGCTCAAGCTCTCGGAGCAGTCGATCAAGATTTCCAACCCCGGCATTCTCCAGGTGCGCCGCTACCATCGCGACGGTCTCTTCGTCGCCGACGCCATCTATGACGAGAAAACGGATATTGACGCCGGCTGCGTGATTGTCGATCCGCTCGACATGACACGACGCCGTCGCATTGGTCCCGATCTGTCCCACACGGACCTGCTCGTCCCGGTCTTTCGCAGGGGAGAACAGGTCTTCAAGGTGCACTCGCTGGAGAATTCGCAGGCCTATGCGAAGAAACAGCTCGCGGGCCTGCACGGCGCCATCAAGCGATTCACGAATCCCCATGAATACCCCGTGGGACTTGAGAAGCGCCTCTTCGACCTGAAGACCAATCTGATTCTCAAACTTCGCGAGCGAAAGCTGTGAGCCATACCTACGACTATCCAAGGCCGATGCTGACGGTCGATTGCGTCATCTTTGGTCTCGACGCCGATCGACTCCAGGTATTGCTCATCCGCCGCAGGTCCGATCCGTTCAGAGATCACTGGGCGCTGCCCGGCGGATTCGTCGACATGGATGAATCCCTGGAAGACGCGGCCCGACGTGAACTCACGGAGGAGACGGGCCTGAAAGACATCTATCTCGAGCAGCTCTTCACGTTTGGTGATCCGGGGCGCGATCCGCGCGGTCGCACGATCGCCGTCGCCTATTACGGCCTCGTGTCGATGCGCCGCCACACGCCCGTGGCCGCCGACGACGCGAGCGAGGCCGTCTGGAAGGATGCGACATCCGCCCGGCGTCTCGCCTTCGATCATGACCGGATCCTCGCCGTCGCGCTGGAGCGCCTCCGCGCCAAGGTGCGATACAGGCCGATCGGCTTCGAGCTCCTGCCGAGAAAGTTCACGCTGTCGCAGTTGCAGAAGCTCTACGAAGTGATTCTTGAGCGATCCCTCGATAAACGGAACTTCCGCCGAAAGATCCTCGGGATGGACCTGCTCGTGGAACTCGATGAGAAGCAACAGGACGTTTCGCATCGCGCCGCGCGACTCTATCGATTCGATCAGCGCAAGTATCAGCGCCTTGAAAAGGCGGGGTTCAACTTTGAACTCTGATCCGCGACAACCGATCCCGCATCGTGCGTTGTGCTTGCCCCTGCGAGCCGGGTGGCATGCTTGCCCTTCAAGGCAAGCATGGGAAGTCGCGCCGGCGTCCATCTCCTCGCGCCAGACCGCTGGCGCCGGAATCCCCCCGACCGCTGGCGCCGGAATCCCTTCCGGCGCCCGCCCATCGCGGGAATCGCCTCCCGCAATCAAGAGAAGGCGGAATCAACCAGCTGTCACGTCACGGGGCAAGGCGCCTCACACGTTCGACTTTCCCGCCGGCGTCCGCCATCGAAAGGAGATGAGCCATCATGAGAGCCCTGCTCCTCGTCGACATCCAGAATGACTTCCTCCCCGGCGGCGCCCTTGCCGTTCCGGAAGGGGATCAAGTTGTCCACGTCGCCAACGCGTTGATGTCCAGGTTTGACCTGGTCCTGGCGACGAAAGACTGGCATCCGCAGGACCACTGCAGCTTTGCCGCCAGTCACGCGGGGCGGCGCGTCGGCGAAACGATCGAGCACAACGGCCTTCAGCAGATTCTCTGGCCCGTTCACTGCGTCCATGACACGGACGGCGCCGCATTCCCGAAATCGCTCCACGCGCGCGAAATCGACCACGTTATCCTCAAGGGACTCGATCGCGACATCGACAGCTACAGCGGCTTCTTCGACAACGGCCGGCGCCAGGCCACGGGGCTCGCCGACTTTCTCGCCTCCAGCAATGTGGACCGTCTGTTCGTGATGGGCCTTGCGACGGACTACTGCGTCAAATTCACGGCGATGGACGCGCGTGCGCTCGGCTTCGACACGACGCTCGTCCGCGACGGTTGCCGCGGTGTCGAACTCGCCGACGGCGATGTCGCCCACGCGATCACGGAGATGAAGCTCGCCGGGGTTCATGTCACGTCGAGCGACGCCGTTCCGTTCGAGTAGATTTGGGACCCATTCGGACGTTCGCGACCTCCATTGCGCACAATCCGCCGGGATTTCGGCCCTCCGGCCGATATCCGCCGGACGATTCCAAATTCGACTATGATTTCTACCGATCGGCGCCCGGATGGCGACGTAAGAAAGATCAGGCGACTGAAAGTCGGCGAGGGTAAGCCATGCTCAGTTATATCTATATGTTCGATCCCATGTACTTCCTCTTCCTGGCGCCGGGGATGCTACTCGCCATGTGGGCGCAGTATCGCGTGAAGTCCGCCTACGCCGAAGGCGCGCAGATCCAGGCGAGTTCCGGCATGACGGGCGCACAGGCGGCCCAGCGTATTCTCGACATCTTCGGCATCACGAATGTTCGCATCGAGTCGATCAACTCGTTCCTGGGCGATCACTACGACGCCCGGAAGAAGGTCCTGCGCCTGAGTCCTGATGTGTTCAACGGCCGGTCGATTGCCGCCCTCGGCATCGCGGCCCACGAAGTCGGTCACGCCATTCAGGACGCGAAGAACTACAGCCCGCTCGTCATCCGCAACGGTCTCGTTCCGCTCGCCTCGACGGGCAGTTCGCTTTCGTTCATTCTGATCATGATGGGTCTGTTCATTCAGGGTTTTCAATGGCTGGCGATTGCGGGTGTGGCACTGTTCGGAACCGTCGTGCTGTTCCAGCTCGTGAATCTTCCCGTCGAATTCAACGCGTCGTCGCGCGCCCGGGCGATTCTCGTCGACCACGGACTCATCTCGCCCATGGAAGACAGGGCCGTCGCCAAAGTGCTGAACGCCGCGGCCATGACATACGTCGCGGCCACACTCACGGCGCTGATGCAGTTCCTCTACTTCGCGCTCCGCGTTCTGGGCGATCGCCGCTGATCATCTGTCGGGCGGGGGCGCAACGATGAAGTAGCGTATTGGGGACCATGCCCACCATGACGCTGGAACGAGATTCCCATCTCGTTCCCATCCTTCGCGGGAATCCCTTCCCGCTGACGCAGCGCGGTCGGCAGGGTGGCCCACCCCCTTCAGGGGTGGGGGCGCGACGATGAATACTCCGAGAGTCCAATTGATGGAACGAGATCGGAATCTCGTTCCAGGACGACATGGCGCGCTCGGCCTACTCCCGCTCCGTCAGCCACGCCTCGGCCTTTCGCGTCATCGCCTTCACGTGGTCGTCCGTTCGAAGCGCCGTCGAATCCAACCCGTACAGCCGCCGCCGCGACAGAACGCTTCATTTCCATTCGTGGACTAGGCTCCGTCTGAAAACCCATCAAGCCAGCGTTCTCAAGTAGCGTTGGATGAACGCCATTTTGATCATTCCGCTGTAATTCTTGGCGGTCTTCTCGAATCGCGAGAAGATTCGGCGGCATTCCTTCAGCCAGCCGATCAGTCGTTCG
>Ga0116151_10000100_pt1 | contig 72109 bp, 63 predicted proteins | sample AD_UKC117_MetaG_FD_89893 | JGI IMG/M metagenome (GOLD analysis project Ga0116151, IMG submission 89893) | Active sludge microbial communities of municipal wastewater-treating anaerobic digesters from Hong Kong - AD_UKC117_MetaG | ecosystem: Engineered > Bioreactor > Anaerobic > Digestate...
CGCCGGTTGTGCTGCGCGAAGAGGATGAAGCCTTTCTGGTTGCTTACGCCACGGCTCTGTGCGAATGCCAGGCTATTGAGGATGCCGAGGCGCTGTTGCGCGAAGCGATTGATCGGCGCTGGAACGCGAAACTGGTGGTGGGCTATGGCATGCTGGGAAGGGGCAACGCCACGGCGCAACTGGCGACTGCCGAAGGCTGGCTGGAACGGCATGGCGACGATCCGTATTTGCTGCTGACCTTGGGCCGACTAGCCAAGCGTTGCCAGCAAAACGCCAAGGCGCGCAACTATCTGGAACGCAGCATTCAGATTATGCCCACGCCGGATGCTTACCAGGAACTGGGCGATTTGCTGGAGTCTTTGCACGAACTGACTTATGCTGGCCAGTGCTTCCACGCTGGGTTGCGGTTGCTGGTTGGCAAGCCGCGGGAACAGCATGGCGCAATGTTGCCCGCGACTGATCAGGCGCAGCTTGAAGGGCCAGATCAGGCTCCTGCAACGGCAGCGGCGGCGGCCTGACGCCATACCATACCGGCGAGTCGTCGGCGAGTCGTTGAAAAAGCGGGTCGCCGGATTTTTTTTGGTTCTTCGAGGGTTCTTGTGGAACCTACACCATAGGTCGGGCATAAGCGCCGCGTTGCCCGACAACGCGCATGTCGGGTACGTCCTGTATCCGACTTACCGACTGACCCTTAGGTCAGGGAATGCGTGTGTCTGGAGCAAGCCAAGCAAGAATCTGAACGAAAATTAATGACTATTAGTCACAGAGGAGGTAATTATGCGGTATTCAAGAGTTTTTTTTGGAGCAATCGTCCTGCTGGCCTCTATCGTGGCGTGGGCGGCTTTCGAAGTAACCCCTGCGGTACAGAAGGAACTCGATCAAGCGGCTGAGGCTGTAAAAGGGTGGGCAGCCGATCCCGTCATTGTCAACGCCGTGGCGGCGCAAAACCAGAAAGGACCTATTTCTGGTATGGACAATGCCAAGTGGAAATCGGTGCGTCGCAGCGATGCTCTGATCAAGGAGTTTCAAAGCAACGACGCAGCTCAATGGCTCAAGCAAAAACTCGATGCCTCGCAAGGTTTGTACAGCGAAGCTTTCCTCAACGCCAACCAAGGCGAAAAAGTCGCGTTTGTGGCAAAGACCAGCTCTTATCTTCACAAAGGCAGCGCCAAGTTCGAGAAACCTTTCACCACAGGTCAAACCTGGCAAGGTGAACCTGAATTTGATGAAAGCTCGCAGACTCACCAAATTCAGATATCGGCTCCGGTGCTGGCCGACGGCAAACCCATTGGCGTCCTGGTTGTCGGCGTCAACTTGACCAAATTAGCCGAGCTGTCCAAGTAATGGGCAAGTGACCTCGCTTGCGCCCGGCCAGCGAGGCTGGGCGTTATCTATGGACTAGAGGTAAAGATGCTATGCGTCTGAAAATGAAAGTATGGGGAATAAAAGCCCGCCTGGTTTCTGCCTGTGCGCTGATCGTATTGCTGGGAAGCGGGATGGGTCTTTGGAATCTGAGCAATTTCCGCTGGGCAGGCGCCATGTTCCAGGTCGCCAGCCACGAAGCTCTACCTGCTGTTGACTACCTCACTGAGGCGGATCGTGACATGCAGCAGGCGCTGGTCGCCGAACGCAGCCTGATGTTTGTGCGGCAGGCATCTGAGAACGCGACCAAGTTGCGTAAGTCGCATGAGGAAAACCTGCAACAGGTAAAAAGTCGCTGGCAAAAATATCAGGCCATTCCGGCAAACGCCGAGGAGCGCCAATTCTGGCCCGAATTCGAGAGCGCTTTGGCTGAATGGGAGCAGACATCCAAGGAAATTCTGTCGCTCTTAGCTCAGGATTCGCCGGCCGAACGGCTGGACGCCATCGATATTTCACTCAGCGAAGGCGCCGCCAAGTTCGAGGCGGCGCGGGATATTCTAAGCAAGCTGACGGAATTGCGCTTGCAGAAAGCCCATACCTTTGCTGAACAAGTCCAAGCAGCGATCACGCGGACCACTCGCTGGACGCTGGGATTGGTCGCGGCCTTGCTGATAGCAGGCGGATTACTCGGATTTCTGCCGGCCCGCTCGATCGTTCGCACCCTTAATCAAATGGTGGCGGGAACCGAACAGGCGGCAACCGGTGATTTAACCGTGCAAGTGTTGGTGAAAAAAAAGGATGAACTCGGCCAGATGGGGGAAGCCATAAACCAGATGATGTCTCGTTTTCGTGATAGCATGATGCAAATTCAACAGGCGGCTCGCCGGACAACCGAGGCTTCTCATCAGTTAGCGCAGGGTAGCGAACAACTCGCCGATGGCGCTCAGCAACAAGCCGCCTCCCTGGAGCAAACCGCAGCCTCTCTGGAAGAAATAACCAGCACGATCAAACAGAGCGCGGATAACGCCCATCAGGCAAACCAGATGGCGGTAACCACTCAATCGAGCGTAGAGCGGAGTGGCGTAGTCGTACTGGAGGTAGTCGAAGCGATGACGGCCATCCGTCAAAGCAACCAAAAAATTAACGATATCGTGGGGGTCATCGACGAATTTGCCTTTCAGACCAACCTGCTGGCGCTCAACGCCGCTGTAGAAGCAGCGCGCGCCGGCGAGCAGGGGCGGGGTTTTGCCGTCGTCGCCGGGGAAGTGCGCAAGCTGGCTCAGCGCAGCGCCGATGCCGCAAAAGAGATCAGGGCACTGATTGTGGATACCACCGCCAAGATCAAAACCGGCTCGGACATGGCGAATCAGGCGGGCGCAGTGTTAAACGAAATCATGGATGGTGTGAGAAAGGTCGTTGACCTCATTGGTGAAATCAGCATTGCCGCTCAAGAGCAGGCCCAAGGGATCGAACAGATCAACCGGACCATGATTCAGGTCGATTCCATCACTCAAAAAAATGCAACACAAACAAATCATTTTGCCGCCATTGCCAAGACACTGTCGACCCAGGCGAGTGAGTTTGAAAATCAAGTCGATCATTTTAAGCTGTGTTAGGGCAATGTCTGATGACGTCGTTTGACCAAAAATACGGTCAAACGCCTTTGCCCGTGTATAATGACGCGCTTTGAAACTGTCTCAAATAACAACTTTCGCCCCTTGCCGACCATCCGGCGCCGACCGATGGGCTTTTTTACCGTAAGTACGGGGCGAAGGCTGAAAAGCAATCAATGAGGAATCTCCATGGAAAGCATCTTGAACCTGCTGATCCCCCCAGCTTCAGCCCAGGCCGCCGGTGGCGCTGGCGGAGGAATGGGCCTGTTGAATCTATTATTCCCGATTATTCTGATTGGCGCCTTTTACTTCCTGCTCATTCGCCCGCAGACCAAGCGCGCCAAGGAACACAAACAGATGGTCGACGCGCTCAAGAAAGGCGATGAGATCGTGAGCGGCGGCGGTATGCTGGGCCGGATTACCGAAGTCGGCGAGAACTTTGTACAAGTCGAACTCGCCGAGAATGTCCAGATCAGGATCCAGAAGCAGGCGATCAGTTCCCTGATGCCCAAAGGCACCTACAAGGGCAGCCTGTAGATCGATCATCGCCCTCTGCGGCCTTCACGGAAACCGCTGTTTCATGTCTACCTATACTTTGAATCAATATCCCTGGTGGAAATACCTGCTGATCGGGCTGGTCATGCTCTGGGGATTTATCTTTGCCCTCCCCAACCTGTTTGGCGAAGATCCCGCTGTACAGATTTCCGGGGCGCGAGAGCACGTCACTATCGATGCGTCGCTGCAAAACCGGGTCGTGGGGCTGCTCAGCGCTGAGAACTTACCTTACAAACGACTGGAACTAGAAGACAGCCGTTTGCTCGTCCGCTTTACCGATCCTGATGAACAACTCAAGGCCGCCGATATCCTGAAGGACCGGCTGGGCCGCGACTACATTGTCGCGCTCAATCTGGCTTCCTCCGAGCCGGGGTTCCTGCGGGCGCTGGGGTTAAGTCCCATGTATCTCGGTCTCGACCTGCGCGGCGGGGTGCATTTCCTGATGCAGGTCGACATGGACGCGACGCTCAAGCAGGTCGAAGAAAGTTATGTCGAGGAAATCCGCGCCCAGTTACGCAGTGAGAAAATCTTCTACGCTTCGGTCGGTCGCGCCGCGAGTGGCGGAGTGTTGGTGGAATTCAAAGACACCGGTGAACGCGACAAAGCAGCGCAGGCGTTGCACAAGAATCTCCCGTCTCTGCAACAGGACGAACCAGGTCCGCTGAGCCTGAAATTGACGCTTGGCGAGCCGGAAATCCGTGAAAAACGCGACTTTGCCCTGCAACAAAACATCACCACTCTGCGCAACCGGGTCAATGAACTCGGCGTGGCTGAACCGATTATTCAGCAACAAGGCAACGACCGCATCGTCGTTCAACTGCCCGGCGTGCAGGATACCGCTCGCGCCAAGGAAATTCTCGGCGCAACGGCAACCCTGGAATTCCGGCTGGCCGACGAGGAAAACGACTGGTATCAGGCCGAGTCCACCAAACGCATCCCGCTGAACTCCCGGTTATACAAGGACCGCGAAGGCCGCCCGGTGCTGCTGCAAAAACGAGTGATGCTGACCGGCGATTCCATCGTCGACGCCGCCTCCGGCCTGGACTCGCAAAGCGGTAGCCCGGCAGTATTCGTCACCCTGGATGGAAAAGGCGCCAAACGTTTTGAAGACGCCACCAAGGACAACATTGGCAAACGCATGGGGGTGGTGTTCATCGAGAACAAGACCGAAACCAAGCGAGTCGATGGCGAATTAAAGAAAACGTCTTATACCGTTGAGGAAGTCATCAACGTCGCCACCATCCGCGACCGACTCAGCCGCCGTTTCCAGATCACCGGCCTGGACAGCACCCGCGAAGCTCGCGATCTGGCGCTGCTGCTAAGAGCCGGCGCGCTGGCCAGTCCGATTGAGATTATCGAAGAACGCACGGTGGGTCCCAGCGCCGGCAAGGAAAACATCGACCAGGGTTTCCGCGCGGCGATGCTCTCGCTGGTAGTGATCGCCGCTTTCATGATTGGACGCTACAAATGGTTCGGCGGCATTGCGACCGCCGCCCTGGCTGCCAATGTGGTGCTGATTGTCGCCGCGCTGTCGATGTTGCAAGCCACTTTAACCTTGCCGGGCATTGCCGGCATCGTGCTGACCATGGGCATGGCGGTGGACGCCAATGTGCTGATCTACGAGCGCATCCGCGAAGAATTGCGGAATGGCAACACCCCACAGGCCGCGATTCACGCCGGTTTTGACCGGGCTTTTGATACGATTATCGACTCCAACCTGACCACGCTGATTGCCGCGATCATGTTATTCGGCTTTGGCACTGGCCCGATCAAGGGCTTTGCAGTCACGCTGAGCATCGGCATCCTGACATCCATGTTCACCGCGGTTACCGGCTCGCGGGCCTTGGTCAACTTCTTCTATGGCGGCCGCAAGCTGCAAGCACTGTCGGTCTGAACCAGGCTAGGAAAACCGTCATGTGGCGTTTCGACTTCTATAATACGAATATTGACTTTCTGCGTTGGGGCAAACTGGCGATTGGCGGATCCATCATGGTGCTGCTGATCGCCATTGGCTCGCTGGTCTTTCGGGGTATGAACCTCGGACTGGATTTCACCGGCGGTACGGTGATTGAAGTGCAATATTCTGAGCCAGTGGATATCCCCAAAGTCCGCGAGACCTTGCGCCAGGCCGGTTTCGGCGACGCTCAGACGCAGCATTTCGGTACTTCCCGCGATGTGTTGATCCGTATCCCGCCGCGTGAAGAGACGAATTCAGCAACCCTGAGCAACGATGTGTTGCATGTCCTGCAAGGTGCAGAGGGTGGATCTGGTGCAACGATGGCGCGCGCCGAATTTGTGGGACCCCAGGTTGGCGCGGAATTAGTAGAGCAAGGGGGACTGGCGGCACTAGGCGCGTTGATCGGCATCCTGGTCTACGTGATGTTCCGTTTTGAATGGCGCCTGGCGGTCGGCACCATTGCCGCTACCGTTCACGATGTTATTTTTACCGTCGGCTGGTTCTCGCTGTTCCAGATTGAGTTTGATCTGACCGTGTTGGCGGCGGTGCTGGCGGTAATTGGTTATTCGGTCAATGACACGGTCGTGGTGCTGGACCGCATTCGCGAGAATTTCCGCAAGCGGCGCAAAGGTTCCACTCTGGAGGTCATGAACCGTTCGATCAATGAAACGCTGTCGCGCACGATCATGACCAGTGTAGCCACCCTGTTATCCGTCATCGTGCTATATTTTCTGGGCGGCGCGGTAATGCGTGGATTTTCGATTGCCATGATCGTTGGCATCCTGGTCGGCACTTACTCATCCATTTACATCGCCAGCGCCAGCGCGCTCTATCTGGGGATCAGCCGCGAGGATTTGTTGCCGCGCCCCAAAGAAACCGCAGATGAACGGCCATGATGGGATGAAAAAACTGCATTTCTCGCATAATATCGGATGATTGCTCTAACGCATCAAAAGTTCTCATGCCGTAGGAGGCTCGCATGGACATAAAGAAGGCGCTGGTAGTGGATGACTCCAAGGTCGCCCACCTGACTTTACGCAAGCTGCTGCTTGAACGCAGTATCGAAGTCGACTGGGTCGGGTCGGGCGAAGACTGCATTAAATACCTGGATGGCAAGAAACCCGATATCATCTTCATGGACGTGATGATGCCTGGTATGGATGGTTTCGAAACCAGTCGAACTATCACGAGCCAGCACCCTCATGATTCAGCGCCGATCATTATGTGTTCCGCTAACGCCACGGAAGAGGACAAGCGAGATGCTCAGCAAAGCGGCGCAATCAGCTTTCTTTCCAAGCCCTATACGCCCGATCAACTGGATAGCATCCTGAAATCCGTTAGCGAAGGCACCGCCGCTATTTCCATTGGTGAACAACCTCTCGCAGGCGAGCCAGTCGCTCCTCTACCTCAAGTGGTCGAAAAAGAACCATCGATTGCCCCTCCATTAACCCCAATCGAGATTACCCCGGCCCCGGCCCCGGCGATGACCGAAACTCCGATGGCGCCGCCACGTGTGGAAATCGAAAAAGGTGCGGTTCTTTCAGTAGGCGATGTCGAGCAAATCGCCGAACGCGCTGCCTGGGCGTCGGCGGAAAAAGTGGCCCGCGACATCATTCAGGAGCTGGTGCCCAACTTGGCGCGGGAAGCCGCGGTCCAGGCGGCGCGCGGGGTCGCCGAGGATTTGGGGCGGCGCGCGGCGCATGCGGCGGTTCGCGCAGCGCAGGAAGCCGCCAAGCAGGTTGCCACCGAAATTGCCCGAGGTACCGCCGAACGCACAGCGCGCACCGCTGCTCAGGAAAGCGCGCGCTCAGTGGCTGAACAGGCGGCGCGCGAGGTCAGCGAGGGCGTTTCGCAGCGCAACATCGCCCGAGGTCTGGAAATGAACCGGGATGATCTGTTGAAGGAAATCGAAACCCAGGTCAGCCGCCAAAGTCAGGAAGCGTTGGTCATGGCTACCAGCGCGCCGGAGTTCAAGCAGCAGCTGGTGCAGATGGTGCGTTCAGGCATACAACCCGTTATCGAAACCATTGCTCGGGAAACCTCAGAACGTTCGGTTCAACAGGCGGCAGCCAATCTGGCCCAGGGTGGCAGACCCGCCGAGTCACGCGCTACTATTGCGCTGATCGTCGGCATCGTTGCTATTTTGGTTTCAGGCGCCGCGATTATCGGTTCGATCCTCAAGTTGTTCTGAGGGTTGACCCTGCCAGAGATGCGCGCTAAAGCAATCATGATCGCCTGTCTCTGGCAACAATCCAACGCGCATTTACGCGCTAAATAGCCTACCCCTTTAGCTAGAGTTATTGAGTGAAGGCGATCTGCTGTCTCTGCTGGCCAAGAGGCTGTGCGAAAACCACTTTTTATCAAATGCTTGTTGCTTCGAGTTTTGTATAGCATCTTAAGTCACAGTCAGTCCCCAGCGTTCCAGCAACCGCGCCCGGTTCAGCTCCAGCCATTGCAGGGCGATAATCGGCGCGGCGGAATTAATGCGTCCGGCGTCGCGTAGCGCGAAAGCTTCGGCGCGGGAGACGATATGCAGGCGGATATCCTCGTGCTCCTCCGCCACACCTTGTAAGCCACCGATCCGGGACGTATCAACCCGGCCGCAAAATAGGGTAATACTCTCGGAAGTCCCGCCGGGACTGACCAGATAATGGCAGATGGGAATGAGGTCCAGCAACTCACACCCGGCTTCCTCATGCGTTTCGCGGTGCGCTACCTCCTCGGTCGTTTCATGCGGATTGTCCATGATTCCGGCCACGATTTCCAACAACCAGGGACCTCCCGGAAACTCCAGCGCGCCTACCCGGAACTGCTCCAGTAAAACCACTTGGTCATGATCGGGGTCGTATAAAAGAACGGCAACCGCGTGGCCGCGCTCCAAACATTCGCGCGTGATTTCAGGACTCCATCCACCCGCAAACAGCTCATGGCGCAGCCGGTATTTCTCCATGCGGAAGAAACCGCTGTAGCTTATTTTTTTTTCAGTTACTTCAAATTGATAGTTCATATAGGGAGCGCCCATGTTGGCAGGGTCAAATCGAATCAGCAGATATTGTAACCTGGGGTCAGCGCGATGCGTGGGTTGAACCGATGCAGGATGAAGGGAAGGTGGCTGATGTTAGCTCTGGTTCTGGCGTTGACGGCCTGTGACGGTTCTTCAGACTCACCCGAAACGGAAATTCGCGCATTGGTTGCCAAGGCGCAGACCGCCGCCGAGGAACGCAACGCCCGCGAACTCCGTTCATTGATTGCCGAGGATTATATCGATGCCCACAGCAATGACCATAAGGCCATTGAGCGCCTGATCCGATTGCATGTTTTCCGGAATCAGTCGATTCATGTATTCACCCGGATTCAAACCATCGAATTCCCCGAGCCGGAACGGGCGCTAGTCATTGTCATGGCCGCGCTGGCCGGTCGTCTGGTGGCCAACGCCGATGATCTGGCCGGCCTGAACGCTGATTTATACCGGTTTGATCTTGAACTGATTCGGCAGGGCCAGGATGGCTGGCTGGTAAAACATGCCGCTTGGGAACGGGTACAACTGGCTGATTTTTGGTAGCTTGCGAGAAATGTAATGACAATGTCACCCCTCCTTTCCCGTCGGCTGGCGGTAACTGGCATGAGTTGCGCCGGTTGCGTGGCCGCGGTGGAAAACGCCTTGCGCAATGCGCCCGGCGTCACGACCGCCAACGTCAACTTTGCCGAGCGCACCGCTCAGGTTAGTGGCGATACGCCCCTGGCGACTCTGATTCAAGCCGTGCGTGATGCGGGTTATGACGCCTCTGAACTCAGGGATGCCGCCGCTGAAGCGGAACGCGATGCTGCCGAACAGGCGCATTACCGGCGATTGATTCGCAACACGGTCGTCGCCGGCGCATTGGCCGCGCCCTTGATGATTGCAGAAATGGCCGGTTGGTTGCCGGTGCTGGCAACCTCAAGAGGTCAGGTCTTTTGGATTGGCATCGGCTTGTTGACCCTGGCGGCGATGATGTACAGCGGCGGCCATTTCTTCACTGGCGCCTGGAAGCAGTTTCGCCACCACAACGCGAACATGGATACCCTGATTACTCTGGGCACCGGCGCAGCGTGGTTTTATTCGATGCTGGTTGCGTTGTTTCCAACCAGTGTGCCCAGCCTGGCGCAACATGCCTATTTTGAGGCGGCGGTGATGATTATTGCCTTGATCAACCTGGGTTCCGCCCTGGAAACCCGGGCGCGTGGCAAGGCGTCCGCCGCGATTCAACGTCTTCTCGGTCTACAACCGAAAACCGCCCGGCTGGTCGAGGGCGATCAGGAACGGGATGTCCCGATTGAAACCCTGCAACCCGGTGCGCTGATCCGAGTGCGGCCTGGCGAGAAAATTCCCGTTGACGGTGAGGTGATTAGCGGTCAGTCCACGGTGGACGAATCCATGCTGACCGGCGAGCCGCTACCCGTTGCCAAACAGGTGGGCGATCCGGTCACCGGCGGTGCTTTCAACAAAGTCGGCGCGTTCCTGTTCCGCGCCACCCGGGTCGGCGAGGACACGGTGCTCGCGCATATCGTCGCCAGCGTGCGCCAAGCGCAGAATAGCAAACCGCCGATTGGCCGACTTGCCGACCGGGTTGCATCAGTGTTCGTTCCCTCGGTGCTCATTATCGCCGTGCTGACGGCGTTGACCTGGTTCAACTTCGGCCCCGAACCCCGGATCGGCTATATGCTGGTCACCACTCTGACCGTGCTGATCATCGCCTGTCCCTGCGCCCTCGGGCTGGCTACGCCGATTTCCATTATGGTTGGAGTCGGCAAGGCCGCGGAATACGGCATTCTGATTCGTGACGGTGAAGCGTTGCAACGGGTAGGGCAATTGACGACGGTGGTGCTCGACAAGACCGGCACCATAACCACGGGTCGTCCGACAGTGACTGCTGTGGTCGCCGCCGCTGGCTTCGACGAGGACGCACTATTTGCGGTGACCGCCGGACTGGAAGCCGGCTCCGAACACCCTTTGGCCCAGGCCATTCTCGACGCTGCCCGCGAGCGTGGCCTGGTCATTCCCACCGTGGAACAGTTTGAAGCAATTGCCGGTCACGGCGCTCAGGGCATAATCAACGGTCGCGCTGTGCTGGCCGGCCAGCGCCGCTGGCTGGATGGGCAGGGGATTGACACCACTCTGCTCCAGGCGAAAGCGGAATGCCTGGCCGCGGCGGGACAGACGCCGATTTTCGTCGCCGTGGATGGGCAAGCCGCCGGTATTGTTGCGGTGGCCGATTCGCTGAAACCGGATTCCGCCGCCGCAATCGCCCGTTTGCGGCAACTGGGTTTGAACGTTGTGCTTCTGACCGGCGATCATGCAGCAACCGCCCAGGCTATCGCCGCACAAGCCGGGATTGAGCAAGTTCACGCCGAAGTGTTGCCAACCGACAAGGCCAGCGTCATTGCCAAATTGCAGGCCCAAGGCGAAGCAGTCGGCATGGTTGGCGATGGCATTAACGACGCGCCAGCGCTGGCCCAGGCGGATGTCGGACTGGCCATGGGCACGGGAACCGATATCGCTATTGAAAGCGCCGGCATGACCTTGGTGCGCGGTTCGCTGCATGGCGTCGCCGATGCCATCGCCCTGTCGCGGGCCGCCCTGCGCAACATTCGACAGAATCTATTCGGCGCTTTCATTTACAATACCTTGGGTATTCCGCTAGCGGCCGGTGTGCTTTATCCGGTCAGCGGGCTATTATTGAACCCGATGCTGGCCGGCGCGGCCATGGCGCTGTCATCCTTCACTGTTGTCAGTAACGCCAATCGGTTGCGCGGGTTTCGTCCGCCGAATCTTCCTGGAGGTAATCCACAATGACCACGCTCATCGTCAATCTGGCCGGATTGAGCCTGATCGGCCTCATTGTCTGGTGGTTCTGGGGCGCTCGTTCATGAACGCGCTGCCCCCACCCAAAACGCCCTGGCTGGGACGCATCGGCGTTGGCTTAGCCACTGTCGCCACTGTGGTCATCGGCTTTATCGCAGCTTCGTTTCTATTCGCTATCTTGCTGACCGCTGGATTGATCTTTACGGGCTTCCTGTGGTGGCAATTCCGCCGACTGGCGCGTGCGGCGCAGGCAATGCAACCACAGGACCTCGAAGGCGAATATACCGTCGAGTCCACGCAGCTGATGCTGGAAGATCAGAGTGCATTCGAAGAGGAGGAATCGCATCCTGATTCGCCACCGCGTCGCTCCAAGCCCCATAAAAATCGCCGCGCCTCCCAATCCCACTATTAAAATGCATTTTTGTACAGCGGCTGGCGAGCTAAAAACGCTCTCTCCCTCAACCCCTCTCTCACTGGGGGAGGGAGGTTTTGCCCAGCAAGCGCGGTTGCTCTACACCCAATTTCCACTGGACGCCATCGCCGGTTTACTGATTGCGCCTGCACTGGCGTTGATGGTTTGGAACACGGTTCCCCAAAAAATACTATTGATTTGGCTCGCTTTTATTGAAGCGACCGTAGTGATTCGTCTGGCGTTGATTTTCGTTTTCCAGCGCCGCGTCCATCCAGAGGAGAGGGACGCAACGCGCTGGATCAATCGCTACGCCTGGGCTTGTCTGGCCAGTGGGCTGGGTTGGGGGAGTACCGTGACGCTGTTGAACCACCCGACTTCTCTGATGTATGACCTACTGATCGTTCTAGCGCTGGGCAGTATTCTGATCAGTGGGTTATTAGCGCTGACCCCGGTATTGAAGGTCTATCTTGCCCAGGCCCTACCGCTGTCCCTGCCGCCGATTCTCTGGTTGTTATGGCAAGGCGATCCGACCCACATCGTCCTGGGACTTGCGGGCCTGCTATATCTGTTGCTGGCGGTGAGGTTGGCGCGTTGTCACCATCAAACCCTGGCGCAATCACTGCAACTGAGCTTGAAAAACAAGGCATTGTTTCAGTCTTGCGCCGAAGCCAGGGAGGCAGTGGAACAGCATGACCGGCGACAGGCGCGTATGGCCCTGGTTTTACAACGACAGCAAACTCTGTTGGCCCATGCCTCGCGTCTCAACACGCTGGGCGAAATGGCCTCCGGGTTGGTTCATGAAATCAACCAGCCGATAACCGCCATTACCCTCTATACCGAAGCCGGTTTGGCGCAACTGCGCGATTGTGAGAGCAACGCGGATAAGTTGCGTGAGACACTGGAGAAAATCGCTGCCCAAAGCGCCCGGGCCAGCGCCATCATCCAGCGGATTCGCCATTTTGCCCGTTGCGACAAACTTCAGTACGCTCCAGTGCGCATCCATGACCTGCTGGATGAAATCGCCGATTTCCTTAATCTCGAAGCCGAGCGCCATACCATTCGCATTCGTTATGACGCCCCATCGACCTTGCCGCCGGTGCTGGCCGACGCGCTACAGATCCAGCAGGTGATTCTCAATCTGGTGCGCAACGCCATTGACGCCATGAGCAGTAGCGAGAGCGTTGGCAGGATCGTTCTCGCCGCCCATCTCGACCAAAAAGTAGTAGAAATCACGGTTCAGGACACCGGTCCCGGTCTGGAGCCAGGGATTGCCAGTCAGTTGTTGCATCCCTTTTTCACCACCAAACCCTATGGCCTTGGGCTGGGTCTGCCAATCAGCCAAACGATCATCGAAGCCCATGGCGGTCGATTGTGGGTGACCGCTAATTCTGGTCCTGGAGTGACTTTCCACTTCACCTTGCCGGTGGCGAGCAAAATGGACCGTTCAGAAAATGCGCCCGCCAACCTGTCCATCGAAACGGGATAGCGAGGTCAAGTCTTGGATTTTCGGCCCTCGCTTTCCACCCTGCTCCGGTCGGTAGAGGAAAGTTATGAACGATGGCTCATTAACCGGATGCCCCGCCGCTGGCTCGAAAGTCTGCGTCGCTACGATTCCCCAGCTGTTCTTAGTCTGCTCTATATCATCCTGGGTCTGCTCTGGCTGACGACGGATCATCTGCTCTTCGCCCTCGGGTGGGGCGACGCTCCCGCATCGTGGACCAATCTGGTGAAAAATGCAGCAGGCGTCGTCATCAGCGGTGGTCTGCTGTATGGGTTGCTGCTGGCCCATGCCCGCCAGGCGCAGCGTGCCCGCCGTATGCATGAATATACTGAGGAGCGCTTGCGTAGCGCGCGCGATGAACTGGAAAACCGGGTCGAGGAACGCACGGCGGAATTGCAGGCGATCAACCATGCCTTGGAGCGGCAAATCGCTGCCCGTGTCCAGGTCGAGATTGCTCTGCGCGACAGTGAAGAGCGATTTCGTCAGTTGGCCGAACATGTTCGAGAGGTATTTTGGGTCTATGGCATTGCCGAAGAACGCCTTTTGTATATCAGTCCGGCCTACGAAGAAATCTGGGGGCGATCCATCGCCAACCTTCACGAACGGCCTTTCGACTGGTTGGAAGCCGTTCATTCCGATGACCGGCCGCGTATCCAGGCAGCGCATATCGCCAAGGTTCAGTGGGGCTATTTCGACGAAGAATATCGAGTGGTGCGGCCAGATGGCGCGGTGCGCTGGGTGTGGGATCGCGGTTTTCCAGTGCGCGATGAGAACGGCTATATCTATCGCGTCGCTGGCCTGGCGGAAGATATTACCACCCGTAGACTGGCGGACGACCAATTGCGCCGGCAACAGATCGAATTGGCACGAACCTCGCGGCTCAGCCTGGCGGTGGAGCTGGCGTCCAATCTGGCCCATAACCTGAACCAGCCACTCGCGGCCATCGTTGCCTATACTCAGGCATGTCTGACCCTGTTGCGGCAGGATAAAACCGATCCCCGCGAAGTCACCAGCACCCTTGAGGAAGTCGTCAATCAGGGTCTGCGCGCCGGCGAGATTATTCGCCACCTACGGGAAGTGGTGCGACGCCACACGGTTGACCAGACCGCACTTGACCTCAACGCGCTGATTCATGCAGTCATTAGTTATGCACAACTGGAATTGCGCCAAGCCAGGCTGAATCTGAAACTGGAGCTGGCGGAATCGTTGCCTGCCGTGCTGGCGGATGATTTACAAATTCAATTGGTGGTGCTGTACCTGATGCGCAACGCTATTGAGGCCATGCAGAAACCGGATCATGAACCGCATGAGTTGATGATTCAAACCAGCGTACTCAATTCAAACGCGGCGCTGGTGACGATCCGCGACACCGGTCATGGCTTCAGCGAGGAAACTGTTGATCGCTTGTTTCAACCGTTTTTTACCACCAAACCTGGTGGTATGGGCCTGGGGCTATCAGTCAGCCGCTCGATCATCGAAACCCAGGGCGGACAACTTTGGGCAACGCCCAATCCTGATCGTGGTGTTTCCTTCCACTTTACCTTGCCGATTCCAGTGACGGCTTATCCTTTGCACGCCAGACATGAACCCAACGCCGACCGTTTTTCTTATTGACGATGACCAGGCCATTCGCGATGCCGTGGGATTGCTGTTGCGCGCCCATGGACTAGCCGTGGAAACCTTTGCCAACGCCGTCGACTTTCTGGAGTCCGACGCGATTCAGCGGCCCGGTTGCCTGTTGCTGGATGTGCGAATGCCCGGTATGAGCGGTCTGGACTTGCAAAAGCATCTGCGCGCGAGGAATCAGCAAGTTCCGATTATCTTCATCACTGGCCACGGCGATGTGCCGATGGCGATTCGAGCCATGAAGGCCGGCGCTTTTGACTTCGTGGAAAAACCATTTCAGGCGGAAACGCTATTGGGGCGGGTTCATGACGCACTGGCATTCGACGCCCAAGAGCGTTGCCGACAGGCGCAGCGTGACGAAGCGGCGGCGCGAATGGCCCTGCTGTCGCCACGGGAGCGGGAAGTGCTAGAGCGAGTGGTGGCCGGCCAATACAACAAAGTGATTGCCGCCGAGCTGGATATCAGCATTTCCACCGTGGAGATCCATCGCAAGCGGGTCATGAAGAAACTGGAGGCCGAATCGCTGTCGGATTTGATCCGGTTGCGGGCGCTGAGTAATGGCGAGAATCCGGAGTAACGACTTATGAGCTATAAAAATAGCATTGTCTTTTTGTTCGCCACTTCGACCGGAATTACGCTATGCCCATCACTCAAAGCGCGCTGCTGACCGACTTGTATCAGCTCACCATGCTCCAGACCTACCATGCCGAACGCATGCAGGAAACAGCGGTTTTCGATCTGTTCGTTCGCCGGTTGCCGGACTGCCGTAGCTTCCTACTGGCCATCGGGCTGGAACAGGCACTGGATTACCTGGAAACCTTGCGCTTTACCGCAGAAGAATTGGACTGGCTGGCCGGTTGCGGCCGTTTTACCCCCCAGTTCGTGGCTTCCCTGGAAAATTTCCGTTTCACCGGGGAGGTGCATGCCCTGCCGGAGGGAACGGTGTTTTTCCCGAATGAACCGATTCTGCGGGTTACCGCGCCCTTGCCCCAGGCGCAACTGGTGGAAAGCCGACTGATCAACCTGATGCAATTTCAGACGCTGGTTGCCACCAAGGCCGCTCGTTGCGTACTGGCGGCGCCGGGCAAACTGCTGGTGGACTTCGGCATGCGGCGTGCGCACGGCGCGGAAGCAGCGTTGTTAGCCGCTCGCGCGAGCTGGCTGGCGGGCTTTGCCGGTACAGCGACCGTAGTAGCCGGGATGCGCTTTGGCATCCCGATCTTCGGCACCATGGCCCATTCGTTGGTGGAAGCTCACGACCGGGAAGAAGACGCATTCGAGCATTTCGCCGCTGCGCAACCAGGCAATGTGGTGTTGCTGATCGACACTTACAACACCGAAGCCGCCGCCCGCAAGCTGTTGGAAATGGCGCCGCGCTTCGCCGAGCGCGGCATTCAGATCAAGAGCGTGCGCATTGACAGTGGTGATCTGGCTGAACACGCCCGGCAGGTGCGGCGCATTCTTGACGAAGGCGATCTTAAAGAGGTTACTCTGTTTGGCAGCGGCGATCTCGATGAGTATCGACTAGCCGAGTTGAAGGAGGGTGGCGCGCCCTACGATGGTTATGGAATCGGCACCCGGCTAGATGCGTCCACCGATGCGCCGACGCTGGATATGGTCTACAAACTGCAAGAGTATGCGGATAAGCCCCGGCGCAAACGTTCCGAAGGCAAGGCGACCTGGCCGGGTCGCAAACAGATCTATCGACGAACGGATAAGAACGGAATTCTGGTTAGCGACTGTCTGGGGTTAGAGAATGCCCCCCAGTCAGGCGAACCGCTGCTACGTCCGGTGATGCGCGAAGGTAAGCGGTTGGAGCCGCCGGAACCGTCCGCCAGAATCCGGGAACGGGTTCAAAGGCAACTGGCGGCGTTGCCAGAAGCCCTGGGCTCCAATCAGACCGAAGCTGTTTATCCGGTGGATATCGCTCCGGAATTGCAGGAATTGACGGCGCAACTGGATCGGCAGACACATTAAGCGCCTACATGCACCCTTTAAGGAAACGACTATGCTCGAACCAACGGTTATTGATAAGTCCGCTACGAACGCTGCGCAATCTACTCCCCACCTAGCCGGTGAGAAATTGCGTGGTGCGGAAAAGGTGGCGCGTATTCCGATCAAGGTTGCGCCCACGGATCCGAAGCAACGCGCCCGCAAACCGGCCTGGATTCGCGCGCCGTTCCCTGGTACGCCGGAAGTACAGCGCTTGAAGCAAATCCTGCGCGACCATCACCTGCACACGGTCTGCGAGGAGGCCAGTTGCCCGAATCTCGGGGAATGTTTTGGCCACGGTACGGCGACGTTCATGATCATGGGCGCTATTTGCACCCGCCGCTGCCCCTTCTGCGACGTTGGCCATGGCCGGCCCAATCCGCTCGATTCCGAGGAACCGGCGAATCTGGCATGCACTGTGGCGGCGATGGGTTTGAAATATGTGGTGATTACCTCGGTGGATCGGGACGACCTGCGCGATGGCGGCGCACAGCATTTTGCTGACTGCATTCGCGCGGTGCGCACGGCGCAACCCGGCATCGTCATCGAAGCATTAACGCCTGATTTCCGGGGACGGATGGAGGTGGCTTTGGACATTCTGGAGCGGGAGCCGCCGGATGTATTCAACCACAATCTGGAAACCGCGCCGCGCTTGTACCGACAAGCCCGACCTGGCGCGGATTACCGGTTCTCACTGGAATTGCTTCAACGCTTCAAGGCGCGCCATCCCGGTATCCCGACCAAATCGGGGCTGATGCTGGGGCTGGGGGAAACCCTGGAGGAAATCCGCGAGGTTATGCGCGATTTGCGCGCTCATGATGTAGAGATGTTAACGCTCGGTCAGTATCTGCAACCCAGCGTGCATCATTTGCCAGTCGTCCGCTATGCGCCGCCCGAGGAGTTTGAGCAGTTGCGCGTGGAGGGCGAGGCGATGGGCTTTACCCATGTCGCCTCCGCGCCGCTGGTGCGTTCCTCCTATCACGCCGATTTACAGGCCATGGGCGCCGGGGTGGCGTAAAACCGTTCATATCCGGATAAGGAAATCCAATGTAGAAATGGCCTTCAGCGCTGGATCCGAGTCGACTTTTAGTCAATCAGTTCAAACAACGTCACAACCTGCCGCACTTCGCCAATCTGGCTGGCGACATCGGCGGCGGCGTCCGCCTCGTTCGTTCGCACCAGCCCCATTAAATAGACCACGCCCTGGCTGGTCACCACTTTGACCCGCGTCGGATCGAAACCGGGAATATGACTGATTTGAAATAGCGCGGTCTTGACCTTTGTGGTCAACAAGGCATCGTTACTCTGCACGGAAAGGGAAATAGGCGACCCAACGACCAGTTCGTTATGCACCATTCGCACCAGCGGTTTGCCAAGATGGCGCGCAATGTTTTCGGCCTGCCATCGCGTCGTTTCGGACACGACTTCACCAGTCAGGAGTACGGTTCCGTTGTAGCTGGTGACGCTGATGCGATTACCCTGCGGTAATTTTTTGTTAAGTGCGTCATACAACTTGAATTCGATAGTCTGATCATCAACCACCATGCCGGTAGTTCGTCGATCATGCGCTACACTGACCGCCATTGCTGTGCCGCCAACCAGCAGGCCCGCGCAACCGTTCAGGGACAGCGCCAGCAGCACCACGCTGATGAGTTGAAACCACTTCATACGCATACCTGTCCTTTGTCGCCGAACAGTATTTGGTCTATCAGATCGCACAGGCAGTGGATCGTCAAGATATGCACTTCCTGAATGCGCGCCGTCGCCAGGGCGCTGGCCCGGATTTCCAGGTCGTGTTCACCCAGTTGACTCGCTATGAATCCGCCATCGCGCCCCGTCAACGTCACGGTGATCATCCCCAGCTCCCGCGCCGCAGTCATCGCCGCCAAGATATTATTCGAATGGCCACTGGTGGAAATCGCTAACAGCAGATCGCCAGGGCGGCCCAGAGCGCGCACCTGCCGGGCGAATACCTGCTCGAAGGCGTAATCATTGGCAATGGAGGTCAAAGCTGAGCTGTCCGTGGTCAGGGCAATGGCTGCCAACCCTGGGCGCTCCATTTCAAACCGGTTAACCAGTTCGGCGGCAAAATGCTGGGCGTCGGCGGCAGAACCGCCATTGCCGCAAGCCAGTATCTTATGCCCCTGGCGCAGGCCCTCCGCCAAGCGCTCAGCGGCCAGAACGATGCGCGACCCCATCGCTTCCAGGGTGCGCTGCTTGGCTTCAAGACTGGCGGTGAAATGTTGTTCAATACGGGTAAGCAGTTCCATACCATGATCCAATTCTAAACTCTTTATCGGTCCACTTCATGTCTGCAATGGCTTGGCTTCGGTAAGCACCGTTGTCGGTCGAGCAGCGGTGCGACGCTGGCCGCGCGAATCAATAACATTCTTCAGCGCAATCAGACAACCCAGGCCAATAAACGCTCCCGGCGGCAGAATCGCTAACAGGAAACCGCGATAATCGTTCATCAGATGCAGCGTCAATCCCCGGCCAAATTCGCCGAACAGGAGATCCGCCTGACTGAACAATGTTCCCTGTCCCACCGCTTCGCGCAACGCCCCCAGCAACGTCAACGCCAGCATGAAGCCTAGTCCGGTGGCAACGCCATCCATCGCCGATTTAGCAACTTTGTGCTTAAAAGCAAACGCCTCGGCGCGACCGATCACGCAACAATTGGTGACGATCAACGGAATAAAAATACCCAACACCGTGTACAGCCCCGGCAGGAAAGCGTGCATTGCTAATTCCACCGCAGTCACCACGCAGGCGATCACCAGCACAAACACGGGGATTCGCACCTCAGGGCGGATCAGATTGCGGATCAGCGACACTGCAATGTTGGAAATAAGCAATACCAGCAGCGTCGCTAACCCAAGCCCCAGTCCGTTGACCACTGAATTCGACACTGCCAGCAATGGACATAAACCCAATAGCGCCACGAATCCGGTGTTTTGGGTCCATACGCCTTCTTTGAGAATCTTTAGATAGCCGGTTTCATTCATGGGTGTGCCTATAAGAGTAAGTTTGTTGATGCCTCGTCGAGCAAAGATCATCCACAACCGGGGCATGAATTGAGTGCGCAGGGTCATAAGCGCGCAAAGACGACCAGGAAAGACTGCGGATCCAGCGTAGTTGTCAGGGAATCATGTTAGACTCGATATTATTTACATTTTTTTAGAAAGCAAGTCGAGGCGAAATTGTATGCCAATTTAATACAAGACTCAGGATAAGTATATGAATATAAAAATATTAAAAAAACAAACATCCCCGGACAGAGTCGGGGTCTGCCCAACGTAATAATCATCATGCCCCCTTCATCCCACCTTGTAGAACACATTCGACAGCTGATTGCTGTCCCTTCAGTCAGCAGCGTGTCGCCGCAGTTCGACCAAAGCAACCGGCCGGTCATTGACCTGCTGGCTGGCTGGCTGGAGGACCTCGGGTTTGCTATCCGGATTGAGCCGTTGCCGGAACGACCAGACAAAGCGAATCTGATTGCAACGCTCGGCAGTGGATCAGGCGGACTGGTGCTGGCCGGACACACCGATACGGTGCCGTTTGATGCCGACCGCTGGCGTTTCGATCCCTTCGGCGGCGTGATCGCTGATGAACGAATTTACGGGCTGGGTTCGACGGATATGAAGTCTTTTCTGGCGCTGGCGATTGAAGCAGCGCGGGAGTTCGCCACACGCGAATTATCTCAACCGCTAGTCATTCTGGCTACAGCAGATGAGGAAAGCAGCATGCATGGCGCGCAGGCGCTGGCGGCGGCGGGGCAGCCATTGGGAAGGCATGCAGTCATCGGCGAACCGACTGAACTGAAACCGGTGCGAATGCATAAGGGCATTTTAATGGAGGCGATTCGCCTGGAAGGCCGTTCCGGACATTCCAGCAATCCGGCGCTGGGCGTGAATGCGCTCGAAGGAATGCATGGGGTCATCGGCGAATTATTGCGCTGGCGGGCGGAACTGCAGGCGCGTTATCGCAATCCCTTGTTCGAGGTGGCCGTGCCGACCCTGAATCTGGGCCATATTCACGGTGGCGATAATCCAAACCGGATTTGCGGCGACTGTGAGTTACATATCGACATCCGGCCCTTGCCCGGTATGACGCTGGATGGATTACGCGAGGAACTGCATGCGCGGCTAGGTCAGCGGTTAGCCGACAGTCAACTCAAACTGAGCTTTCTACCATTGTTTCCGGGAGTCGAGGCGCTGGAAACGCCGGCGACGGCGGCGATTGTGCAGGCAGCCGAAGCCTTGACCGGCGCGCCAGCCGGTGTGGTCAGTTTTGGCACCGAGGGGCCGTATCTGAATGCGCTGGGCATGGAAACGGTGATTCTCGGTCCCGGCAGCGTGGATTGCGCCCATCAGCCCGATGAGTTTTTGCCGCTGGCGACGATTCAGCCAATGCTGGAAATCTTGCGGGGATTGATGACCCGGTTTTGTTTAAGCTGACCCGACGTTCGCCGGTTTCCATTTGCACTAAGCCAATCATGGGAAAAAGGTCTATCATTTCCCTGATCTCCATTGAATTCATTGACTCCATCGATCCAGGCGCTGTCTCCCATGTCCAAACGTCCTAATCTATCCAGCGCGCCCGACGTTCACCTGAATCTGAATGTGCGCGGCCTCAAGCCTTCCGCAACGTTGGCTATTAATGAACGCAGCGCCCAGTTGATTCGCGAGGGCCGGAAAATCTACCGGTTTGGTCTTGGCCAATCGCCTTTTCCCGTACCGCAACCTGTGGTTGAGGAATTGCGCACCCACGCCCATCAAAAGGACTACCTGGCGGTGCGCGGCTTATGGCCCCTGCGCGAAGCCGTGGCCGGTTACCATCATCGATTGCATGGCGTCGAACGCAGCGGCGAGGATGTATTAATTGGACCCGGCTCCAAGGAATTGATGTTCATTCTGCAACTGGTCTATTACGGCGATCTGGTTATTCCTACCCCAAGCTGGGTTTCCTACGCGCCACAGGCAAAAATTATTGGTCGGCAGATTCATTGGGCCTCGACCCACCCGGAAAACGACTGGCGGCTCATGCCCGAAGAACTGGACCGTCTGTGCCGCGATGATCCGCAGCGCCCGCGTATCGTCATTCTGAATTATCCAGGCAATCCGACCGGCGATACTTACACCGTGGACGAACTCAAGGCGCTCGCTCGCGTCGCTAAAAAATATAAAGTGATCCTGGTCTCTGACGAGATTTACGGTGAATTGCATTTCCGGGGTCAACACGTCTCCATTGCTCGTTTCTATCCCGAAGGCACGATTATCAGCGGCGGGCTTTCCAAATGGTGTGGCGCGGGCGGTTGGCGGTTAGGGACCTTCACGTTTCCTCGCAACCTGCGCTGGCTGCTGGATGCAATGGCTGTGGTGGCCAGCGAAACCTTCACCGCGACCAGCGCGCCGATTCAGTACGCCGCAGTGCGCGCCTTTGAAGGCGGCATAGAAATCGAGCAGTATCTGGCGCAGTCACGCCGTATCCTGCGCCACCTGGGCCGGCACGTCTGGCGGCGGCTTAAAGCCAGCGGCGCCCGGGTTTCCGAACCGGTCGGCGCGTTCTATCTGTTCCCGGATTTCAGTCCGGTGCGCGAACGGTTAGCCGTCCGGAACATTCATGACAGCGCCACTTTGTCCGAGCGGTTGCTGGAAGAGGCCGGGGTAGCGACGCTGCCGGGCGCTGACTTTGGCCGCCCACCCGAAGAACTTACGCTGCGTCTGGCTTATGTGGATTTTGATGGATCACGCGCGCTGATTGCGGCCCAGCAAACGCCAATCGACCAGGAGCTGGACAAAAGTTTTCTGGAACTGTATTGCCCGAATGTCGTGCATGCGATGGACGCCATGGTCAAATGGTTGAAAGAACCTGTGGCTTGAAGCAATCGCCCGCCCTCTCCTCCAACCCCTCTCCTCCAACCCCTCTCCCGCCTGCGGGCGAGGGGAGTCAATGATTATCGCTGCGAAAGACTCACCAATATGAGTATATAATTTCATGAAAGATCATGAGCTTGATTCTGAATTGAAGCCTGTGGATGAATCAAAGCCGATTTTCTATGTAGGGGTCGGCGCTTCGGCAGGCGGTCTGGAGGCGTTAGAGGCGTTTTTCACGCACATGTCTGCCGACAGTAACATGGCTTTCATTGTGATCCAGCATCTCTCGCCCAATTATAAAAGCATGATGGTCGAGCTGCTGTCCAAGCGCACTGCGATGACCGTGCGACGTGCTGAGGAAGGGATGTTGGTCGAAGCAAACTCGGTCTATTTGATTCCCCCGAAAAAGAATCTGTCGATCTTTCATGGCAAGCTGCTATTGAGCGAATCGGATCACTCACGCGGGCTGAATTTGCCCATCGACGTGTTCCTGCATTCGCTGGCGGATGACCAAGCGGAAAAAGCGATCGGCGTCATTCTATCGGGCACGGGCAGCGATGGCGTACGCGGCATCCGGGCAATTAAGGAAGCCGGCGGTATGGTCATGGTGCAAAGCGAAGAATCCGCCAAGTTTGATGGGATGCCGCGCGCCGCCATTGCCACCGGCTTGGCTGACTTCATTTTGCCACCTGAGGAAATGCCGGCTAATTTGCTATCGTTTATTCGCCACCCTTATGCACGCAAGACTGATCGTCCACCCATACTACTATCAGATGAAGACGGCATGGCGCGCATTTTCGCGCTGTTGCGCGAGCGTACCCGGGTGGATTTCGCATTCTACAAACCCAGCACCGTGGTCCGGCGTATTGAGCGGCGTATGACTGTCAATCAAGTCAACGATCTGCGCGATTATGTAAAATTGATGGAGAGTTACTCCAGCGAAGTGATGGCGCTTTATCGCGAGCTATTGATTGGCGTAACCAATTTTTTTCGTGATCGCGAAGTATTCGAGGATCTTGAAACCCATCATTTACCCCAATTGTTCGCTCGCCTGCAAACTCGTGAGGCGCGGTTCTGGATTGCAGGCTGTTCGACCGGTGAAGAGGCATATTCGTTTGCCATTTTGGGCCGCGAGATTCTGGAGCAGATGGGTAAACGGATTGATATCAAAATTTTCGCCACGGATATCGACCGTGACGCGATCCTGCGCGCTAGCAACGGCCTTTATCCTGAAAGCATCGCGGTTGACCTGCCGCCAGGACTACTCGCCAAGTATTTTCATCGCAAGGAAGATCACTATCGCATTGACCGTTCCATTCGCGAGATGGTGGTCTTCGCCCAGCACAATTTGATCAAGGACCCACCCTTTACCAACATCGAATTGGTCAGTTGCCGCAATTTACTGATCTATCTGCAACCCGTGCTGCAGCGCAAGGCATTGGAATTGATAAATTTCTCACTCAATCCCCAAGGGATATTACTCTTGGGCAACAGTGAGACAACGGGGGATATGGCTGACTTCTTTGAACCACTCAATCAAAAATTCCGGATCTACACGGCCAGAGGCAAGCGGCGCCCGATGAGCAATTCCAATTTTTCAGGCGTCCCTGAAGTCGTTCCTTGGCAAACCCGCTCTCGGCCCGCCAGTGGATCATGGCGCAGCAATGACGAAGAGCGATTATTGGAACGCCTGCTGCAGTTACTGGCTAAAGACTATATTCCTCTGGTCGTGGTGGTCAACGAGCAGATGGAGCCGCTACACATCCTGGGAAACTCGGATGGTTACTTTATACGCCCTTCTGGTCGGCAAACGAACGACATTACCAAGAACATCTTAAAAGACCTGGCGATTCCTGTGGCAACCGGCTTGCAAAAAGTATTCAAGACCGGGGAGGAAATGAGATACACCAATATCCGCATCCACTGGCGTGACGAAGTAAAAACGGTACAGGTTTACATTCGGCCTCTGCCCGGTAAAAAAGGCCAGGAATCATTAGCAGCGGTGTTTATTGAAGAAGTCGCCTTATCGAAAGAGCCTGCCTTAAGCGGCGCCCCGGTCTACGATGTCAATCTGGAGGCTGAACAACGGATTCACGATCTGGAGCAAGAACTGCAATTTTCACGGGAAAATCTGCAAGCGACCATCGAAGAACTGGAAACTTCTAATGAAGAATTACAGGCCACGAATGAAGAGCTTCTGGCTAGCAATGAGGAATTACAAAGCACAAATGAGGAGTTGCAATCGGTCAACGAAGAATTGCATACGGTGAATGCCGAACATCAAAGCAAAATCATAGAACTGACTGAATTGAATAATGATCTGGATAATCTGATGGCCAGCACCCGGATTGCCACGCTTATCCTTGACGAAAACTTGAGCGTTCGCCGCTTTACTCCGGAAATCCGGCGCGTTTTTAATATTCTTGATGGCGATATTGGCCGCCCAATCAAGCATCTGACTCATAACTTACCAGATGAGGATCTACTGGATCTGGTACAGGAAGTAGCGCTCCAGAATATGGAAAAGGTGCGTGAAGTTTGCACTCGTAGCAATGAATGGTTTCAAATGCGGATTTTGCCGTACCATATTAGCATGAATACTGTTTCTGGCGTGGTGCTTACTTTTATTGACATTGGCTTTCTTAAAACCGTTCAAGATATGCTGTCCGACCGTGAGACTCTGATTGCCAGCCTTTATCGCGCTGCGCCCGTTGGGGTCAGTCGGGTCGTGAACCGGACCCTTCTTGAAGTCAATAATCAACTTTGCCAGACATTGGGTTATTCACGAGAGGAGTTAGTCGGACAAAGCGCTCTCATACTGTACCCATCGACCGAAGAGTTCGAAGCAGTTGGCAAGGACCTGTACGAACAGATTCGCAAGCACAGCGTGGGTACAATGGAAACGCGCTGGCGGCGCAAGGATGGCACGGTTTTTCCCGTTCTCCTCAACGCCTCATCGTTGCATCCAGCTAATCCTGACGACGGCGCTACTTTCACCGCACTCGACCTGTCCATCCGCAAACAGGAGAGCGCCCGCATTGAGGCCAGCGAGGATCGCTATCACCAACTGCACAACGCTATCATGGAAGGGGTGATTTACCAGAGCGCCAACGGCGATATTATCTCAGCCAACCCGGTTGCCGAGCGTCTACTCGGATTATCGCACGGTCCAATAACAGGACAAATGGACGCTGATCCAGACTGGCAGGCGCTTCGTGAAGATGGAACGGAGTGGCCGGCTGGGCAGTATCCGTGGCAGATCGTCCTACACACGGGTTTGCCGATGAAAGGCGTGGTGATGGGCTGGTTGCATCGCCAATCCGGTGAAAAGCGCTGGCTGCGGGTCAGCGCTATCCCGCTGTTTGAATCCAGCCAGAAACAGCCCAACCAGATTTGCTCGCTTTTTTACGACATCACTGAGAGCCGAGAAGCTGCAGATAAGCTGGCGCGGCTTGAACAGATAGTGCGGGAATTGTCCCATCGTGCGCAACCGGTGCTGGGCATGTTGACCTCACGTATCGCAACGCCGAATCAAAGCAGCGAGACCGCTAGCGAAGATTTGCAAGCCTGGCGCAATTGCGTCCGGGAAAGCCTGAAGATCCTTGAAAGTTTGGTTACGGTGGACGCTTCCTGAAATCGAACGGTTGAAACAATTGTATCGCATACCGTTTCTCGATAAGTTCACGCCCGGAAGCTACCTTTCTTCTTTCCAAAGCCGTTTGCATTGTTACCGCCGTCCTGGCTGTGGATTGCTGCTGCTGGTCCTACTGGGCGGCTCCCTGGCGCTACTCGACCAAGGGTTGCCGCCGCCTGTCGAGCGCGCCAGACAAACCTCTGCGCAAGTGCTGGATAGTCAGGATCGGATGTTGCGGATCTTTACCGTCCCGCCAGGCTATTGGCGACTGCCCGCCCGCCCCGGGGATGTCGATCCGCTGTTTATCAGAATGCTCATGGCCTACGAAGACCAACGTTTTCCGGACCATTCAGGCGTTGACCCACTGGCGGTAATGCGGGCGCTGGGACAATGGTTATGGCATGGCCGGATCGTGTCGGGCGCTTCAACGCTGACCATGCAGACCGCTCGCCTGCTGGAGCCGCACCCACGCGATTTGATCGGCAAGATTGGCGAAATGCTGCGCGCCCTGCAATTGGAACGGCGTTATACCAAAGATGAAATTCTCGGCTTTTATCTGACCCTGGCCCCTTATGGCGGCAACCTGGAAGGCGTGCGCGTTGCAGCGCTGGCCTGGTTTGGCAAGGAGCCTACGCGGCTCACTGCGGCGGAAGCAGCGCTGCTGGTGGTGTTGCCGCAAGCGCCGTCACGCTTGCGCCCGGACCGCTATCCCGAACGGGCGCGGGCGGCGCGCGACAAAGTGTTGGCGCGCATGGAGCAACTGGGAATGCTTACCTCGCGCCAAGCGGCTGAAGCCCGGGAGGAGCCGGTACCGATCCGACGTCATCCCCTGCCCTTTCTGGCCCCCCATCTGGCGGACCGGTTACACGCCGCCCAACCCGGAATGACCCGGCATCGCACTTATATCGACCGCGATTTGCAGCAGACCCTGGAAACGCTGGTTCGTCAACAACACAGCACCCTGGAATCGCACAGCAGCATCGCCATGCTGGTCGTGGCGAATCACGACCGGCGAGTGCTGGCCTATGTCGGCGCCAGCGATTTTTTCGACACGCGCCGAGCTGGACAAGTCGACTTGGCTCAGGCGATCCGCTCGCCAGGTTCCACGCTCAAACCATTGATTTATGGGCTTGGTTTTGATGATTTGTTAATTCATCCTGAAACATTAATTGAAGACGTGCCGACCCGATTCGGCGATTATGCGCCCACTAATTTCGGCCACACCTACGCCGGTCAACTGACTGTGCGCGAGGCGCTGCAACAGTCGCTGAACATCCTGGCGGTGGCGGTGCTGGAGCAGGTGGGACCGGCGCGAGTGGCGGCTCGACTGCGCGAGGTGGGGTTGCCGCTGCACTGGAACGCAGCCAATCCGCAACCCGGATTGCCGCTGGCGCTAGGTGGAGTAGGCGCAACCCTGGAAAAACTGGTGACCTTATATGCCAGCTTTGCTAGCGGCGGCGTGGTCGCACCGTTACACCTGGGTCCCGACGACCCGGAAAGTCCGGGTCAACCCCTGCTGTCAGCCACCGCCTGCTGGTATCTGAGCGAGATTTTGCGCGGGTCGCCGACTCCACAACATATTGCGCCCCTAGCCAGCGCCGCCCGGCCTCGGTTGATCGCGCATAAAACCGGTACTTCCTATGGCTTTCGCGACGCCTGGGCCTTGGGTTTCGATGCGGACTACACCGTAGGCGTCTGGGTCGGGCGGCCGGATGGTTCGCCCAGTCCCGGTCACTATGGACGTAATACTGCTGCGCCGCTGCTGTTCCGAATCTTCGATCTGTTGCCGGAATCTGTCAATCCGCCACTGCCGCCGCCCGATCAGGCATTGCGCGTTGTGAGTCGCATGCAACTGCCGGAACGGTTGCGCTATTTTCGCACCCGACCGGCGTTGCAAATGCGCAGTGCTTTACCGCTCAGCATTACCTTTCCCGTAAACGGCGCGACGGTGGAATTGCCTGATCAGGATGGTGCGTTGGCTGCATTGCCGCTGGCGGCGAAGGGAGGAATCCGGCCCTTGCGCTGGCTCGTGAACGGTCGACCGCTCCCCGCGGACCCCTGGCAACGCGAAACATTTTGGCTACCCGATGGCGAAGGACAAGTACGAATTACCGTACTGGACCAGTCGGGTCAGACCGCCAGCGCCGAGGTATGGCTCAGCCGGATGCCGACACGGCATTGGTAGTTTGTCCTTTGGAATCGAGCAGCGTCAATGGATTGACGGCTTGAACCGCCTTCAAGACCCCAAAAGAAAAGTCAAAATATTGACAACCATCATATCCCATAATATATTGTTTTTAATTATATTTAATAAATGGCATCTATTTTGCCTAGATTCAGTATGCGATCTCCAATAGGCCAGATCGGCTTTTTGGGTGGCAACTGATACGCAAAAGTATGCTCTCGAACTTCTACATGATGTGCTGAAAGCGGTCGATCGAACCCAGTTGATAAATCATCAATGACAGCAGCGAATGACTGAGAAGGGTTAAAAACAATGGACACAAAGTGGATACGCTTCATTGAGATATCGGCACAAATATTCGCATTGATCAGTGTCTGGCGCGGCGCTTCAGCAATGGTCGCCAATAGCGCGATAGCGGAACCGCTGTTACTGCAAACGCTTGAGCCGTTTGCTATTCCCGCAACCGTGCTGGCGGTTATCGGTTCAGTCGCTGCGACGCAACTTCGGTTACGCAGTCGGCGGAAACTGCATAAGATAGCCCATGACAAACATTCTGAACCTGTACAATCCATCGATAAATCCGCGCACGCCAAACAGAGTGAGTTGCTGATCGCGGAATTGCAGAATCAGATCGCCGCACTGAATAAAGAGAAGGAGCGTCTCATCCACCTGCTTCATGAAAAGAGCACCCGTCTCCGGGAAGATCCATTGACTGGAATTCCCAACCGTTTGGCATACGAAGAACAATTTCAGCAGGAATTTCAACGCTGGAAACGCTTTGGCAATCCCTTGTCATTTTTGATCTGGGATATTGATCACTTTAAGAAGATCAACGATCACTATGGTCATGCTGCAGGTGACGAAGTTCTCCGCATGGTTGCTCAGCAAATAAACAAGCGGTTGCGTTGCACGGATTTCCTGGCTCGTTACGGCGGCGAGGAATTCGCCATGCTGTTGCCAGGCGCTGATATTGAAGCCGCCCGGCAGGTGGCCGATCAGATTCGGCTGCATATCGCTGAATGTGGATTCAAGCATGGAGATGCGAATATTCCCGTTACGATCTCCTGCGGTTTGTCGAATTTTAAACCGGGAGATAGCGTGCAAAGCGTCTTTCAACGCGCTGACCAGGCGCTGTATCAGGCGAAAAGCGCGGGGCGGAATTGTTGCCGAGCTTATTAGCTTATTGCCCTCCGTGATCGTGGGAGAAAGGGAGGCCCTCCTTACAAAGCAGAATCTTGTATCGCTGCTGACGGTCTACACTATAAATTGATCTCTCACGATCAAGGCGAGAACCGGTATGCGGGCATTCAAGATTCTGATCATACTGCTAATGTGGACAGGGTTGAGTGGGGCTGCGCCCACGCCACAGTCATCATCTTCCAGTCAGGCGCTACTCTTGGAAATACGGGGCGCCATCGGTCCAGCCAGTCGCGATTTCATTCTAAGCGGTCTGGAGCAGGCGCGGGAACGCAAAGCCGCCGCTGTGATCCTGCAAATTGACACGCCCGGCGGTCTGGACAGCTCAATGCGCGATATTATCCAGGCCATTCTAGCTTCACCGGTCCCTGTGATCGGCTATGTCGCCCCAGAAGGCGCGCGCGCGGCCAGCGCCGGTACTTACATTCTTTACGCCTGCCATGTCGCCGCCATGGCTCCGGCTACCAATTTGGGCGCGGCTACGCCAGTGCAAATAGGTGGCTTGCCAATGCCAGGACGGCCCTCCGATTCGGATCAAACCAGTAAACCGTCCAGGCCACCCTCCAGCGCGTCCTCGAAGGACCAATCCAGCTCTTCCGAAACCGATCAACCCGCTGAGAAATCCCTGACTCCCACCGGATCCACCATGGAGCGTAAATTGGTCAACGATGCGCGCGCTTACTTGCGTTCTCTGGCGCAGTTGCGCGGACGCAATGTCGAATGGGCCGAACAGGCGGTCACCGAAGGCGCCAGTCTCAGCGCCCAGGATGCCTTGCAGCAAAATGTGATCGATGCGGTTGCCGCCAATGTTGCCGAATTATTGATGCAAGTCGATGGCCGCTTAGTGACAATCGCAGGTGAAACCCGCTCGCTGGCAACTCAGGGATTAACCGTCGAAGCTCTTAAACCCGATTGGCGCAACCAATTGTTGGCCTTGATCGCCCATCCAATGGTCGCATACGTGTTGATGCTGATTGGCGTCTATGGATTATTTTTCGAGTTATCCAATCCAGGCGCGGTGGCGCCAGGCGTACTGGGAGGAATTTGCCTGCTGTTGGCCCTGTTCGCGTTTCAGGTGCTCCCGGTCAATTATGCCGGACTGGCGCTCTTACTGTTGGGATTAACCTTCATGGTCGCTGAAGCGTTCGCCCCCAGTTTCGGCATACTCGGCCTGGGGGGCATGGTCGCCTTTGTCGCTGGCTCGCTGCTGCTATGGGACGAAACCGGTCCCGGTTATGAAGTCCCACTGGGCCTGATCGTTGGCTTTGCCCTGGCGAGCGCTGTGGTCTTGATCGGGCTGGCGACCTTGATGCTTCGCCAACGCCAGCGTCCCATCGTCAGTGGCCAGGAGCAATTGCTGGGCGCAATCGGTGTGGTGACCGACGAAGAAGTTGGCTGGGCCAGGATTCACAGTGAATCCTGGCGAATCTGCGCTCAGCAGCCCTTGCTTCGGGGTGAACGGGTGCGGGTTGTCGGCCGCAAGGGACTCACCCTGTTCGTGCAACCACTGGATTCCGCATCCATAAAAGAGGAACTGCCGTCATGATCTTTTTCCATCCGTTCATCATTGCCTTGCTGGTGTTGTTGGCGTTGGTCTTCGCCTCGATCAAAATGCTCTACGAATACGAGCGCGGCGTGGTGTTTTTTCTGGGCCGCTTTCAGGCCGTCAAGGGACCTGGACTGATCATCGTGGTTCCGGTCATTCAGCAAATAAAGCGTGTCGATCTGCGCACGGTGGTCATGGACGTGCCCAGTCAGGATGTGATTTCTCGCGATAATGTGTCGGTCAAGGTCAATGCAGTCGTTTACTTTCGGGTCATTGAACCGGAACGGGCGATTATCCAGGTCGAGGACTACTTCGCCGCCACCAGCCAGTTGGCGCAAACCACGCTGCGTTCGGTGCTGGGCCAGCACGAATTAGACGAAATGCTGGCCGGACGGGAAAAGCTGAACCAGGATATTCAGACGATTCTGGATGCTGAGACCGATGCCTGGGGCATCAAAGTAACCAATGTGGAAGTGAAGCATGTGGACATCGACGAAAGCATGATCCGTGCGATTGCCCGCCAGGCGGAAGCTGAACGAGAGCGACGCGCCAAGATCATCAACGCTGAGGGAGAATTTCAGGCGGCTGAACGCATCCGCCAGGCTGCCCAAATCATCGCCTCGCAACCCCAAGCCCTGCAATTGCGCTATTTGCAGACCCTCGCTGATATCGGCGTTCATAACAACACGACCGTGGTGTTTCCAGTGCCGCTGGATTTGATCAAACCATTGCTGGACATGGAGCACAGCTAAACGGAACGACCATCGGCTGTGGCCAGCGGGCGATTTCGCCGACTGGCCTTCATCGTCCGCCCCACTAACATCGATCAATGCGTCATGGCAAGAACTGTATCAGTAAAGCCGCCAAAACAGGTAAAATGCTAGACTTTGTAAAAAGGAGCGGCATTCAAGCGCGCTCCAAACTGTCTCTGAAAAAATACAGTTTATTTTTCTAACATCATTCCAGCAATTCAACGAGTTTTAGAACAAGTATGACTACTATCGATTTCAAATCCCATGCCAAGGTGGGTGTTTATGTAGACGCCTCCAATATTTCCCGTAACGGCGGCCAGCGTATGCAATACGACATACTGCGCGAATTCGCCTGCCGCGATTATGCTGAACCCCTGCGCTTGAATGTCTATCTCTCTTACGATGAGGAACGCGCCGAAACCAACATGGTCTATCGAGACAAGGCTCGTGCTTATCAATCGGCTCTTCGTGAACTGGGTTATAAAGTCATCGAAAAACGGGTCAAGTGGTTCCAGGATGAAGCTGGGAACCGTTACGGAAAGGCGAACGCCGATCTCGACATGGCGGTCGATGTCCTGCTGCAGTCGGAGAATCTGGATCGGGTGCTGCTGGCCACCGGCGATGGGGACTTCGTACAGGTGGTGCGCGCCTTGCAAAATAAAGGCTGTCGGGTAGAAACCCTGGCTTTCGACAATGTTTCCGAGGAACTGCGCAGAGAATCCGACATGTTTGTCTCCGGTTATCTGGTGCCGGGACTGTTGCCTACCCGGGGCGATGATTATCTATCGCCGATCTGGGGAGCCATGGGATCCCGAGTCCGTGGTTATTGTTACCACCATGACGATAATAAAAGCTTTGGCTTCATGCGTTTTTTGGTCAAGCTGTCCCCGTATCTGTGGAAAACCGATTCGCGCGACTCCGAGTCCCCTTATCGAACGGCGTTCTTCCACGATTCCAGCCTGCCCGATCGCTTCAATGTTATGAAGTTGCCGTCTCGCAACCATATTTTTGAATTCACCCTGGCCGAACCGAACGGTAAGCAACCGGTCGCCACCGATATTGTCCTGGTGCATCCCGTCCCGTTCTGAGCGGGAGCGGCGCTGCGTTCACGGCCTCTCTCTATTGAGAAACATCATGCACTACCCTTTTCCAAGCCTGAAAATCCTGACGACCCTGCTACTGTCGCTGATCCTGACTCTGGAAGCGCCTGGCGTCTTCGCCAGACCGGATGACGCCAACCCGACTTTCCAAGTCAAAACCCTGACACCAACCTCTCGTCAGGATTCACTGGATCGGACCATCGCTAACCTGCTGTCGCAACATCATTATCGGCAAAGTCCATTGGATGATGCGCTATCGTCACTGGTGTTGAACGCCTATCTCGACAGTCTCGATTTCAGCCGTTCCTATTTTCTGGCCAGCGATATCGCCCGTTTCGAACCCTATCGCACGACTCTGGATGACGCGGTCAAGGAGGGCGACCTGCATCCGGCCTATGACATTTTCAATACCTATCTGCGCCGACTGACCGAGCGAACCGCCCGTATTCAGTCTCTGCTCAAACAGGAATTTCGCTTCGATGTCGACGAATCGCTGAACCTGGACCGCAAGGATGCGCCTTGGGCCAGGACGTCCGAAGAACTGGATGACTTGTGGCGCAAGCGGCTGAAGCATGAAATGCTGACCCTGATCCTGTCAGGCAAGGATCAGGCCGAGGCCCGCGAATTGCTGAGCAAGCGCTATGACAACCGCCTACGGCAAGCCCTGCAATCGACCAGCGACGATGTTTTTCAGTGGTATATGAATGCAGTGGCCCAGGCGTTCGACCCGCATACCGCTTACTTTTCGCCGCGCAACACCGAGAACTTCAACATTCAAATGCGTCTGTCGCTGGAGGGTATTGGTTGCGTATTACGCATGGAAGACGAACAGGTCACGGTTGTGGAGCTGGTGACGGGCGGTCCAGCGGATCTCAGTCAGCAGATTCGCCCTACCGACAAGATCGTCGCTGTTGCCCAGGGTGATGAGGATCCGTGGGTGGATGTCGTAGGCTGGCGACTTGACGATGTCGTCGAGAAAATCCGTGGCCCGCGCGGTACGGTGGTGCGCCTGAAAATCCTGCCAGGCAAAGCCGGAGCGACGGCGGCGGAAAAATCGGTGCGCCTGGTGCGTGACACCATCAAGCTGGAAAAACAGGCGGCCAAGAGTGAGATCAAAACCTTCAAGGACTCCGGTGGTCGTGAGCTGCGAGTGGGCGTCATTACCGTCCCGGCATTTTACAGCGATTTTGAAGCGGCTCGACGGGGCGTCAAGGATTACCGCAGCACCACCCGCGATGTTCGGCGATTGTTAAAAGAACTGCAAGGCCGAATTGATGGACTGGTGCTGGATTTACGCGAGAATGGCGGTGGCTCGCTGCAGGAAGCAGTCGATTTAACCGGGCTGTTCATCGACGAGGGGCCAGTGGTTCAGGTCAGAAATTCTGGTGGCCGCGTGGAAGTCGAGGAAGATAAGGACGAAGGCCAGGTGTATAATGGTCCTCTGGCGGTGCTGGTCGATCACGCCAGCGCCTCGGCTTCGGAAATCTTTGCCGGCGCCATTCAGGATTATGGTCGCGGCATCGTGATTGGCGATCCGACTTTCGGCAAGGGCACGGTGCAAACCCTAGTGGACCTGAGCCGGCTCACCCGGACCCGTGAACCACAGGGCCAGTTAAAAATCACCATCGCCAAATTCTATCGGGTCAGCGGCGGCAGCACCCAACATCGTGGCGTACTGCCGGATATCGCTATTCCGTCGATACTGGACAGCGATGACCTTGGCGAAAGCGCACAGAAAAACGCCTTGCCCTGGGACGAAATCCCCGCGACTCGTTATGAAGGGGAACGGCGCCTGGCAACGCTGGCGCCGGAGCTGGCCCGCCGGCATCAACGAAGAGTCGCTGACGATCCGGATTACCAGGCATTCCTGCACGATCTCGAATTTACCCGGCAACAACGGGACAAGACCACGGTTTCGTTGCTGGAAAAACAGCGCCGGACTGAGCAGGAACGGCTCGAAGCCTGGCAACGGGAGCGCGAAAATCGCTACCGGACTCTCAAGAAACTGCCGTTGCTCAAACCAGGTGACGAGATTCCAGAAGGCAAGGACAGTCTGATTCCGGACGTCGCGCTGGAGGAAAGTGCCCGTATCGTTGCTGATCTGATCCTGCTGGACAGCCCGAACCAGGGATCGAGCACACTGGTGATGAGTCGTTGACATCGTGGAATCAGTGACTCTGACGCTGGACATCGCGCTAGCTGAACAACTCAGTCGCGTGTTGACCCGCTGGGAGACGCTCTTGCCTACAGCGCTGGCGGTTCCAGACTGGGCGCAATACCGGGCGTTTCGCTGGCGACGCTTCGCCAAAAGCGGCGGATTGCAACCGGTGCGGCATCCTCACCGGTTGCGCTTGGCCGATCTGCAACGGATTGACCGTCAAAAAGCGGCGTTAGACTTGAATACGCGACAGTTCCTGACCGGACGTCCCTGTAACCATGTTTTGCTGTGGGGCGCGCGCGGTACGGGTAAATCCTCGTTGATCAAGGCGCTGCTCAATGAATATGCCGAACAGGGTCTGCGGCTCATCGAGGTAGACCGGCATGATTTGCTGGATTTACCGGACATCGTCGAACCCTTATTCGAGCGGCCCGAACGATTTCTGCTGTATTGCGATGATCTGTCATTCGAAGCCAACGATCCCAGTTACAAGGCGCTCAAAGCGATGTTGGACGGCTCCATTAACGCTGCGCCTGACAATGTCATGTTGTGCGCGACGTCAAATCGCCGCCACCTGCTGCCCGAATACCTGCGTGAGAATGAAGATGCTCGCCTGATAGATGGTGAGTTGCATCACGGCGAGGCTGTGGAGGAAAAAATCTCGCTATCAGAGCGTTTTGGGCTATGGTTGTCATTTCATCCCTTCAGTCAGGACGACTATCTGACGATTGTCGCCCACTGGCTGGAGCGTCTGGCATGGCCGACAGGATTGGATGAAGCCGCTCAGCAGGAGGCTCTGCGCTGGGCCTTGCAACGTGGGTCGCGTAGCGGTCGAGTCGCCTGGCAATTCGCCCGTGACTGGGTGGGTCGGCAGGGGCTTCAATGCGAGCGGTGCTGAGCGAAGGCTATCCGGTCAACGACTGCCATTCCCAGCGCCGACACGACAAAGGTCAGGTGGATGACCACCAGCCAGAACAAATGGTTATTCCATAGCAGCTGATCGCCATTCTGATGTGGAGCGGTCATAAACGCTTTAAGCAAGTGAATGGAGGAAATAGCAACGATGGCGACCGACAGCTTGATTTTGATCGTGGCAGCATCAATTTTGCCCAACCACGAGGGTTTTTCCTGATCACCGGTGGTATCCAGCGCGGAAACGAACGTTTCGTAGCTACTGAGAATGACCATCACCAGTAGATTGGCGACCAGCACCATATCGATCAGCCCTAGTACTGACAGAACCAGATCGGTTTCGCTGACGCCCAGGATGATTTGGAACAAATGCACCGCCTCCTGTACTGCTTTGACCGTGAACAGGACCAGTACGGCGATTAGCGCCAGATAGAGCGGCGCCAGCAGCCAGCGACTGAGCAGGATGGTGCGTTCGAGAAGCATTTCAACGAGTTTCATAATCGATAGTCATGTTTGAATGTTGGATGTGCTGAATACATTGTTCCTGCGATGGAGGTTCAGGCACCAGGTTTCAGGTTTCAGGAACGGAAACAGAAAGTTGCTCCTGAATTTGTCTGGTTTTCATGCAGAGAGGCTAAAAAAATCGGCTTGGGAGAGGCATTCAAGCGGCATATCTGCATTCATAGTGGATAATATCGGGATTCTGTTCAAAAGCGGCCTGTCCCAGGCAAATTATCCCTCGGTCGTGCAGGGTTATTTCTTCGCGCTGCACGAAAAACCGCGATCCATTTTCCAGCATCAGATATGTTCCATTCGTGCTGTGGTCCGCTAGGATAAATTTGCCCTGCCGGAACTCAATAGCCGCATGACTGCGGGAGACCTGCTCCCGATCGACGACTAGCCTGTTCTTCGGGCCGCGTCCGATAGTAAAGGCTTCGCTGGAAGGTGCCAACTCTTGATTATGTCCCTGATAATTGAGGACTAAACGCGCATTGAGCAGGTTGCGCAGCGCCTTTTGAGACTCTTCGCTGGACATCTGAGTCAGTGCGGACATCTGGGTCAGACTGGTGGATTCATACCAGATGACCTCGACGATTTCCATTTCATCCTGCTTGCCTCGCACCCAGGAACGGCCAAGACTCCGGGTCATTTGCTGAAGTTCAGGCGACAGACAGTCCACCGTCTCCCGAGTCGTAATGATTTGATCGGCCTTGGCCAGCGCCACCATTCGCGCCGCAACATTAACCGCATCGCCGAATACATCATTCTTCTCGACCAGCACCAGGCCATGGTGCAGGCCAATCCGAATCGCTATATTCAAATCCGCCAATACTGGATCATTCTTGATCCCTTGTTGCATACCACTTGCAGCCTGCACACCCGAGGCCGCGACGGGAAAGCGGCTCATGATTTCATCGCCTATCGTTTTGATCACCGCACCCTGATGAGCAATGGTCTGTTCCGCCAGCAGGTCGAGCACCCGGCTCTCGATCTGCCGGGCGCGCACATCGCCATATTTTTCAAACAGGCGAGTGCTCCCGCTAATATCGGCAAACAGGATGGTCGTCGGTTCCTGATGGCTTGATCCCGATGGGGCGCCTAGCATGGACGCCAGGTTGCTCAGCTTAAATTTCATCTCCCTGATCCCCGAGGGCGAAATAACCGGATTCAGTAATAACCACGCATGCGCAGGTCCATAATAAGCCGTTCAATATTTTCGCGCGCCGTTCGTTCATAGCGTTTCTGGAAGAAAGCGGTGAAAAAGAAGGTCGGACGTTCCCGCAACGCCTGTAAAAACCGGACATGGCCCGGATAATACTCGTCATCACTCATATCAGCGCATTCGGCGCGAATCCGGCGCCCGTCACTTTCAAACTGGTCCCAGGGTAGTCCGAAACTGGATAAATCGATATCAACGATGAATTGTTCATCGCGCTGGCTTGGCGGTTCACGGTGAGTCGTGATCATGATTAAATCATGAATATGCTGCTGTAAAATAGCGTTCGTACATCCACTGGCATTTGAGCATTTCTGGAATAATTCGGCGCTGCGCTGCTCATTATCTTTCGCCCCAGGTTCATAAATAGCATCATGGAACCAGATCGCCATCTCCACAGCGCCGGGGTCATCCATCAAGGTCGCTGCTCGATCAAACTCGCGCAAACAGTGCCGGATATGCTCCAGGGTATGGTAGTGACGATGCGACTGGTTGTAGAAATCGATCAGCCGGTCATGAATCGCTTCTGCAACCGCCGGTTTATCCGCATTGACACGGCGCATCCAGAGCGCCGCAAAACGTATTTTCAATTCATTCTGCTTATCAAACCGAGTAGTGGAACCGCAGGGTAAGTTAGATTGTTGAAACATCCCTCGCCTCCCGGGGCAGTCTTCGCGTAACGGCTCTCGCCCTTGCTTACTGCTTGGCTGGCGCCAAAACAAAATTAATGGTGATCGGCCAGGTAATCCTGGATCAACCGCCAAGCCATGCTCATGGGGCTGGGTAAGCCTGGCATCTGATTGGGGACAAACCAGCGGGCCTCCAGGATTTCCCGGCCATCAACCTGTAACTGACCGCTGGCATAATCAGCGGTAAAGGCGATCATTAACGAATGTGGAAATGGCCAGGACTGGCTGGCAAAATAGCGTAAGTTACAAACTTGAATACCGACTTCTTCAGCGACCTCGCGATGGATAGTCTGCTCCAGAGTCTCGCCGGCCTCCACAAATCCGGCCAGCACACTATACATTCCAGGCGCAAAGCGCGGCGCCCGCGCCAGCAAAATTTTGTCATTGTATGTCACTCGCACCATAACAACAGGCGAGAGTCGCGGATAAGCAGCGAGTTGACATGCATGGCAGTAGCGGGCGCGTTCCTCGGCGCGGCGCTCGGTAGGCGTTCCGCACTGGCCGCAGAATTGGTGGTTGCGATCCCATTCAATCAGCTGCAAAGCATGTCCCGCTACCCCGAGCAGGGTTTCGTCCAATCGCGTCCATAAACCGCGCAAGTTCTCAAACGCCCATCCCGGCGGTGGTTCGGCGTTTACCGCTTCGGCAGCGTGACAGGGGCGACCCTGCAAGGTTCCCAGATACAATCGCCGCGTGGGCGGCCATTTGGCAAAGGGCCAAACCGAAGCCAACGGCAGCTCCAGTCCCTGGTCGGCGGAACGCGCCAGCAATTGGCCATGAGCAAATATAAACCACCAAGCCGGTTGTTCGATGTCCGCAGGCGGCAGAATGGCAGGCTGAAAGTTGTCCGGCAAGATCAACATGAGTCAGTCTTTCTGTTCAGGTGAGTTGGATATTCAAACAACGCCCATTATGCTCCGAACAGCTATGGGAAACCACGGCGTGCTATTAACTTATTAATCATAAAAATAAAATTATACTGAATCCATACCTCAACGCCAACATCCCAAGTATTTATTCATGCGCTTCAACGCACAAGTTGATTGAGGTCGAAGATCGGCAATAGAATTGCTAATACGATCACCAGCACCACCCCGCCCATTACCAGAATCAGCACCGGTTCAAAAATCCCTAACAGAGCGGCGATTAAGGTCTCGGTCTCGCGTTCCTGCTGCACCGCCGCCCGCTCCAGCATATTCTCGAGCCGGCCGCTGGCCTCGCCGCTAGCAATCAACTGCACGGTCATGGGCGGAAAATAGCCGCTGTTGCTGATCGCCTTTTGCAAACTGGCCCCTTCCTTCACTCGCGCCGCCGCCTGCTCAACCGCTTCCCGCATCGGTAAATTACTTAACACCTGCGCCGAGATGCGCATCGCTTCCAGCACTGGTACGCCACTGGCCATGAGAATACTGAAGGTGCGGGCGAAGCGGGCGGTATTGGCGCCGCGGGTCAACCGTGCAATCAAGGGTAATTTCAGCAGGGCTTGATGAACCCGTCGTTTGAAACCGATCCGGCGCAGGGCGTAAATCCAACTCACTGCGCCTCCTGCCAGTATTCCCAACACTAGCCAGCCGTATTCGCGCAGGAAATCGCTGAGGGCGATCAATCCCCGGGTCAGCGCCGGCAGCTGCTGGTTAAGACTGCTGAAAACCTGCACAACCTGTGGCACCACGTAGGTCAACAAACCGGCTACGATCAGGACCGCAACCCCGGTTAACAACAACGGATAGAACAACGCCAGTCCGACCTTTTGGCGCATCTGCTGGCGAGCCTCGGTGTAATCAGCCAGCCGTTCGAACACGACGTCTAGATGACCGGATTGCTCCCCAGCGGCGACCGTTGCCCGGTACAGTTCCGGGAACACTTGGGGAAAATCGCCTAGCGCAGTAGCTAAAGCATGTCCTTCCAGCACCCGGGCGCGCACCGCGAGCAACAGGCCGTTCAACCGCGCCCGCTCAGCCTGCCGCGCCACTGCGCCCAAGGCTTCCTCCAGGGGCAGGCCGGAGCCGACCAGAGTCGCCAGTTGCCGCGTAATCAGCGCCAGATCAGTGGGACTGATGCGGGGTTGAAATAACCGCAGACGCCCCGCGCGCTCCTGACTGGCGACTTCTTCAACCCCCAAGGGGTTGAGATTGCGCTCACGCAATAGCTGGCGCGCCATGCGCGGGGTATCGGCCTCGATCAGGCCCTTGCGCTGGCGACCTTTCTGATCAAGCGCGGCGTATTGGAAAGCAGGCATAAAAACGGGAATCCAGTGGGAATTGAAAAATGTCTTTGTGAAATCGGTATAAATTTAAAAAAATAAAAATTCGGCTCACGGGATACTACTACGAATATAAAAAAACTATGTCTGGAACACTACCGGGAAATTACGTTTCCCTTTCGATAAGTTGACAATACCTTTTTGCAACACAACTGCTAAAACCGTGTATCGAAATACGATACACACGTTTGAATTATTCTTTCATGATCATTTAAATTTAAATCTTTCCTAAGCTGGTTTATTTCATTCATAACTTCTATAGTTTTCGAAAGCGCTTTTTTCTCCCAAATATTAATCTCGATATCATGAACGATGTTTCCAATATCAATGGCTTTTTTATCCGTGATCTTATAGTGCTCCAGGAAAGTTTCAAAGGTAGATTTATTATGATATCGTCGGAACTCGGAATCAGGGGTATCAAACGACACACCTTCAGTCAATAATTCCCCTTTCGGGTAAAAACGGATTTTCGCATTTGGCGCGACGAAACGTTGGATCAACCAAATGGAAGCGCATTTATCTGCTTCGAAATTTTCCCATGTGGTAAAAAGCGCTATTTCCTCTGATCTACTCGTACTTGCTATAAGAACAGAACATACTAAAACGACTTTAAAAAAGAGCTTCAAAACGCTTCGACGCACCATGCTAAAAGCTCCTCCGTCGAAAATTGACCAAAAAAATTCCTATCAGCCACGCGCACTATATTTCCTCGATGCATTAAAGTGATATGATCAGCAAGTTTTAACGCCTCCTCTAGATGATGCGTCACATAACATATCGACAGAGATGATTTTTGCTGGGTCTTCATGAGTAACTCCATCATGCTTTGTTTCAGCATGGGATCCAAGCTGCCAAACGGCTCATCCATCAGAAGATAAGCAGGTTCAGCCGCGATGGCTCTAGCCAGAGCGAGCCGTTGTTTTTCTCCACCTGATAGATGTTGTGGAAAACGGTTCTTGTTCTCCAACAAGGATACGGTATACAGCGCTTCATCAACTTTTTGGCGAATCTCCACACGATTGATCTTTTTTCCTTTCAAACCAAAAGCGACATTCTCATATGCCGTCATGTGTGGCCATAGCGCCAAATCTTGGAAAATCATTCCAATTTGCCGTTGATTAGGCAAAACCATCCGATGGTTGGAGCTTACAGTTCGACCCTTGATCCGAATCTCCCCAGAAGTAGGTTGCTCAAAACCCGCTATCAGTCTTAGCAACGTAGTCTTGCCACAGCCTGAAGGGCCTAAGACAACTTCAATAGCATTCGATGGCACGATCATATTGATATGATCCAGTGCTTTTTTAACACCGTAATCCTTGGAAAGATGCTTGATTTCAATCATGTCATTTTCTTGTCAAGCCAAGCAGAAAAACCCAAGAGACTTAGGGAGAACAGCCATTGTAGCACCAGCAAAATCAAGCATAATGCGGCGACGGTCGCTTCAGCGCCATAGTGCATATAGTTGTAGATTTTGATAGGGATCGTCGCCATCCCTGGCGGAAGGACCAGGAGCGTGACGCCTAGTTCGCCCATAGCCAAGACAAAAGAAATAAAAAAACCTGTCAATAGCCCATGGCGAACGAGCGGTAAAATGATTTGCATGATGACCCGATAAGGTCTTGCGCTCATCAGCCACCCCATTTCTTCCAGACTTGGATGGACTTGTTGTAAACTGGCATAGACGGCGCGAAGAGTGAAAGGCACAAAATGAGCTAGATAGGCTAGAAGAATAATTAGGCCACTGCTGTACAGCCAAGTGGTCTCTGGTCTATTCCAAATCTTGATAAGACCCAGTCCTAGCATCATGGGAGGCACAGCAAAAGGTATCTGCGTTAAATATTCCAACCCCACTCTAATTTTTTTTGAGCTTCTCATCATTGCATGGGCAATGAAAAACGCCAAAATCGTCATTGCGCCGGCGCTGACTATCGCCATGAGATAACTGAAGCCGATTTGCTTCCAGGATGTGCTCAGGCTTTGCTGATAGGTTGTCAGTGGGCCGGCCATGTTTAACAGAGCGCCTACCGGCATTAGGACCGATAGACTCATGATCGACAGGCAAACGATTAATGACGGTATCTGTGTTTTCCCTAATCGATAATAATACGCACCACTGAAACCATCCGCGAGGTTGATGTAAGATCGTCCGCGCATGATCCAGACTTGCAGTGTCATCAAAACCATCGTGACGAATAACAAAGGCAGCCCTAGAATGATTGCGGCTCGATGATCGTAAAAAGCACTGAGCTGGATGAAGATTTCAATGGAATAAACTCTAACGCGCAGAATATCCGGTACTCCGAAGTCAATGATTGCAAACACAAAGACGAACAGGGTTCCGGCGATGATATGGGGTAACAGTAGAGGCAAGGTAATAGAGACCAAGGTGCGCCAAGTTCCCTGTTGCAAAAGTGCGGCTTCCTCATAACGGCGCTCCATGCTCTTGAAGCCACTGATGGTTAAGAGGGTGATGAAGGGAGAGTAAGCCAGGCCGAGCACAAAGGAGGCGCCCGGCAGGCCATAAGCGCTGAAGGGGGCTGTTTGCCATCCCAGCACGTTCATGAAGAAGGCGTTGATGACGTTTTCAGGCGCCAGTAAATGACTCCAAACGATGGCTTGTATGTAGGGTGGAATCAGTAGCGGACTCAGATAGGCCAAGCTGAAAAGGGATCGTCCCCAGAGATCGGTTTTCTGGATGAAAAAGGCCAGGGGAACGCCCAAGATCAGCGCGATGCCGCTGGCGCCTCCCGCCAGGAGCAAGCTGTTTTGGAGCAACTGCCATTGCCTTTGCGTCAACAGCAGTTCGCGAAACGGGTTCAGATCCCAGTGGCCATCAACCCTTGTCGCTTCCCAAACCAGTTGACCCAGCGGTAGTAAAACCGCCAGCGCAAAAATCAGCCATGCCAGCCCGGTCACCCAGCGTGGCAGCCGCATGGTTTAGCGGATAAACAAGCTGCGACTGAAACGAGCAGCGCGTTCGAGTTGATCAGCAATCGCCTCGTAATCGACTGACATTGCGTGAATGCGTCTATAAGACGGTACATGAGCCGGTGTTTTTACGTCGGCGCGCACAGGGATTTGCATGGAATCGGCGAACGCCAGTTGGCTTTCCACGTCGCGCGACAATAAATAATCGATCAATTGCTGACCTTCCTTGGGGTGGGGGGCGCCTTCGATCAGCGCTACCGTATTAGGAATCAGCAGCGTACCGATGCCCTCTTGATCGGGAAACGCCATGTCAACGGGTTGGCCAGCTTGGAGAGCGACATAAGCATCGTCGGTATCGGTGAAACCGATGGGGACTTCGCCGCGTACGACGACGTCGCGGGATACTGAATTACCATCGACGATCAGGACATCATTGTCCTTCAAAGCGCGTAAATACTCTTCGGTTTTTTCCGGTCCAAGCGTTGCGTAGAGCGCCGCGACCTGCGTGGCCGTCGTACCGAAGAGCGGATAGGCCAAGGCGACCTTGCCTTTCCATTGTGGCTGAGTCAAGGCAAAGATGGATTGAGGAACCTCTTCTAGTTTGAGGAGCTTGGTGTTGTAGATCAGGACGCGCGCGCGCGCGGCGAAACCGGTCCAATAACCGTCTCGATCTTTGAACTGCGCGGGAATATCGACAGCGGCGGGCGATGAATAGGGCGCTAACACGCCTTTGTCTTTGAGTATCAGGGTGCGGCCTACTTCGGAGTTCCAGAAGACATCGGCTTGAGGGTGATCCTTTTCGGCGATCAACCGGTTGACCAGTCCCGTGGTTTTCGAGGCTTCGACATCGTAAACGGCTTTCACTTGGATACCGGTTCGTTGTTCGAAGGCTTGCAGGATCGGTTCGGAAAACACCTGGTCGAGTGAGGTGTAGATCACCACTTCCGCCGCACCAGCCCAGTGGCTCAGGAGGAAGAGCCATAAACCAAAAGCCTGTTTCATTAGTGAATTCCTGAATTTTTTGTTGAAATCAAGGGGTGGTGGGTTGAACGACCTGCACTTTCCGGCTGGCGACGCCGACCTGTCCCTTGAAGCTGGAAATATTGACGGTGAGTACATGCTCGCCCGGCGGTATCTGTTGCAATTCCCAGCGCCAGTTGAGAGGCAGATAGCCGCGCTCGGCTTCGGCGAAAAAAACCTGGTCGACAAAAAAGATGATCTCGAACTGATCGTTCAGCAGTCGATCCCGGTCCGTCGGGTCTACGTCAACGCGCACGGCAACTGCCTCCTGTATCGCTGGAACAGCGTCCTCTACGGTTTCGCCGAGTTCAGGAAAACTCATGCGGACTTGGGGCGCTCGCGCCCAAGCCGGAGGAACGAGGTTCTCTGGGCGGAGTTGCACGTTGGGGTCCTGTTGGCGGGGGCGGTCAGGTTTTTGCGGGTGGTCTTTGGCGCGGCCCAGCTTGTAATCCCGATAGCTTTCCTGCGTGTTGCCGTAGGCAATGACGGTAAGTTCCGGCAAAGCGACTGTGGTGATGAGCGCGGCAAAGTCTTTCTGTGCATGAAGCTTGATGAGGTGGTCCACGTCATATCCGTCCCAGGATTCGGTGATCGTTCCGGCGGTGCGCGGTTTCCAATCCACCAGCGTTTTCAACAGCGGGCCGTTATGGATGCCCAGCCGCATCAGCACGCGCGACGCGGCGGGTAATCGGTAAAGCACCGTACCATCGTTGTTGAACTGGGCGTTGGTGATGTCGCCGACCGCGCCACCGGAGAAGGTGGTTGGATCGTAAATCGCGCCGGAAGCGGTTTCCAGGGTGAAGGTGTAGGCTTCGTCGGGTACGGGTTGTTGCTGTTCGTCGCGGCCATCCCAGAGAAGTTCGTGCGATCCAGCGGGCTGCTCGACGGCGTCCAGCAGGGTGTGCGCCAAGCCGCCATCCGGGTCGTACACGCGAACCGTTATTTTGTCGGGTTGGGCCAGTTGGTAGGTGAGCTTGACGGGTTGCCCGCGCGTGGGATCAAAGGCGGTGGCGTCCAAGGCAACAGCGCTGAACGTCGGCGCTTCAGTGGAGGCCCAAAGCGGGATGATGATGCTAAGCCATGCGATCAGGCTTACGCCAGATAGCCGAAGAAGCCTTTTGAGGAGCGTTGTATTCATCGCCAGTCTGCATCTCTGAGTTCTTTGTTGCTGCCAGGGCCGAAGGGTTGGTAACGGCGGGGATTGGAGCCGTCAGCATCGATCATCCACAGTTGATGCCGTCCGTCTTCCAGGTGGGTATAGAGGATCGTTTGCCCATCAGGCGACCACGTTGGCCACATTTTACCGTTTGGCCCTGAAGTCAAAAGTTGGGGATGGGCGCCTTCTGCATCGGTGATCCAAATCTCGAATTGACCACTGCGATTGGAGGCAAACGCCAGGGACTGGCCGTTCGGCGACCAGGCCGGGTGGAGGTCTTGCGCATCGCTGAGCAACAGTTGCCGCGCTTTGCCGGTACTCAAGTCCATACGCCACAGGCTTTGCGTGACCTGGACGCCGCCCCGGCGCAAGCCGACGGTGCCTGAAACGGTATAGGCCAGATAGCGACGGTTGGGACTGAGATCGGGGTAATCCAGGCTGCCGGTCTGGGTGATCAGTGGAGTGACGATTTGGCGCGCTGGGTCAATGAGGTAGAGTTCTGAGTCTTCGCCGTTGGCGTCGGTGCGGTAGTGGGCGTAGGCGATCTGGCCGGTGTTGTCCCACCAGGTAGGGCGAGCGCCGTCACCGGCGGGGAGTGGGAGTTTGGCGCAATCCTGATCGGTTTGCACAGGGCAGGTATACAGGCCAGCGCTTTGTATTTCGAAGACGATGGTTTGGTTATCGGGGCTGAGGCTGGGGGCGCTGGCGTCGCCTTGAATGGGTTTAGGGATTGGTCGCGGTGGGGCATCCGGCGTGTCTTGGTAGTAAACCGTCCAAGTCTGATCTTGATCCAGGGCGACAAACGCGATGCCAGCTTGGGCGGGGGACGCAACAACCAAGAGTGTTGCCGCAGCGAATAACCAAGCTAGGCGAATCTTGGCGCGGGGGTTTTCTAGGTTTTGGGGCATCGTTTACGTTGCTTTTTGTTCTGATCGGTGATTGGGTTCATCACAACAAAAAGTGGAAGTACCGCAAGGCGATTAAATCGGCTCATTCATCCGGTTAGACAGGTTACGTTCGGCTAATCATCCTTGTTTCTACATGCTAGCCCAATCTGGTTCAGGAACATCCAGCTTCTCCATTGAAAAGCCAGGTTCGAAAGGGATATCGGTTTCCAGCATTTCCTTGGCTCCAATTTTTAGTGACGCAAGCAACGCCTCACGAGTTTTTTCCTGAGCGTTAACGCCTGGCACGTCGACCAGCCAGCCAATCCACCAGCCTTCCGTTTGTTTGATCACCGCTCTAAATTGCATTGTTCACCTCACAAAAGGAATCCCCAGATCTTTGCAGATCTTTCGAGCCAATTCATCGACAATTTCAGTATGTCGGGGTACCTGCGTTTTATTGCGCCCTAACTGATAAATACTATGACCACTACCCTCACGAAGCAGAAACGCCCCATGAGCGTTCAAGTGTTTGATCAGTTGATTTCTTTTCATAATTCAGGTTATTAGAGCATCGAACGGGCGGCGGGTTACGCTGCGCTAGCCCGCCCTACGTACTATGCACTCTGAATGATGATCAGGCCATCGCGTATTCTGGCACATCCCGTAACCGCATCAACCGACTGGCTGGGACGGGGAGCAGGGCATAAGTTCGCCCATCAGGATCGGCAAACTCGACTTCAAAAGCGTTTTCGTCGTAGGTCATCACGATGGTGCCGATCTGACCGCGACGGAGCAGTAACGGCTGATCGGTTTCAAAGTGCTTGGCCGGTAAATCTTCAAGCAAAGCAACGACATCATGCAGATGAAGTTTTTTATTCATAAAATTAAACGATATAACAAGTCATTAACCGGGGAAAGTCCTCGCCGTGGCGGATGATCCAGGCTGACAACACGGTTGCCGCGCCTTTTGTCGTAGCGAGTGGGAATCGAAGAACATAGATCATTCCAAAGCCATTGTCGCCTTTTGACTCGACGCAGTCGGAGGAGGCTGCCGCATCGAGCAGGGCGTTTCGAAGGATTTGCGCATTGGCTTCGGTGATGCCAAGAACCGATGCAAACACATGGGCCTTATGCTGGCCTTCGCGATGCAGTGGATTCAGCACGTAGTCTTCGAGTTTGACGCCAAGATCGGCTCGTTCGCCGTTGGGAAGCTTCATGCCCGTCATTTTGCCTTATTTACCGCCCGATCAAAAGGCAAATCGTAGGTCAGGTAAAAGCGCAGCGTTATCCGACCGGTTCATGGGGTTGAAGGGCGCATCTCGGGCACGTCCATGCTCGACCTACCTGGCTGCTCAGGGGTAATGGCATTGATGATGCCTTGACAGTGGTTATAATAACCATCATGAAAAGTGCGGACCTCATCAATGAACTGGAAAAAGCCGGCTGGACGTTGCGAGCAGTCAAAGGTTCACATCACATCTACATTCATCCGACGCGCGGCGGACACCTCAGTGTGCCGCACCCGAAAAAGGACTTGGGTGCTGGATTCACGCGCAAGTTGCGCAAACAGGCTGGTTTGATTTGAAAGGCAGGAACGGGTTATGAAATTTATCATCGCTATCGAACCGGGTGACGATACGCACGCTTTTGGCGTGGTCGTCCCCGATTTGCCGGGTTGCTTTTCGGCAGGCGATACGCTGGACGAGGCGGTTGATCAGGCTAGGGAAGCCATCGATTTTCACTGCCAGGCTTTGATCGAGGATGGCGGGACCATCCCGACGGCGCATAACTTGACCGAGCATCAAGCGGATCCCGAGTTCGCCGGCTGGATTTGGGCCGTCGTCGAAGTGCCGGTCGAGCGGTATTTCGGTCCGGCCGAAAAAATCAACATCACATTGCCTCGCTTGCTGCTGGCCAGGATCGACGACCATGTCCGCGCTCGGGGCGAAACCCGCTCCGGCTTTTTGGCGGAAGCGGCGCGAGCGGCAATGCGCTAGATTTAGCTCATTGTAGGGCGGGTTAGGGCGTCCGCCCGTAACCCGCCATTGGGTGGGACGGCCAAGCGGGTTACGCCACGCTAACCCGCCCTTGTATTGTGTTTTGCGGGGGATCGTTCATGTTGGGACGGTCCCCCGGAAGACCGGATGCCGTACCCGCCCTGGAGCGATCGATCTCGCGCAGTAGATGATGCACCGGTCTTCACTCTAGGATGCCGGCTTTGCCGAACTCCAGGCGTGGTTGGTTCCTCACGACAAGACCACCCTGCATGTTTGCATGGAAGCCACGGGTATTGATTGGGAAGCCGTGGCCGAAACGCTGACCGATACCGGCTACCCGGTGAGCGTGGGCAATCCGGCCCGGATCAAGGCCTGTGGTGCCGCCCGGCAGGTGCGCACTAAAACGGACGCCGTGGACGCTCGACTGATCGCCGATTTCTGTGCCCGCCAACACCCACCCGCCTGGACCCCACCGCCCCTGGCCCCGCGCGAACTGCGGGCCTTGGTCGCTCGCCGCGAGGCGTTGGTCGTCATGCGCACCCAAGAACAAAACCGGCTGCCAGCGGCCCACCCCAGCGTGCGCCCGGGCATCGAGGCCATGATCGCGCATCTGGATCAGGCCATCGCCGAGGTCGAGGCCGCCATCCGCCGACGGATCGACGATGATCCGACGATCCAGCACCCGCGTGACCTGCTCGACTCCATCCCCGGCTTGGGGGACAAAACCATCCCGGTTCTCCTGTCGTTCTACGGCGGGCCAGAGCGGTTCGACCACGCCCGCCAAGCCGCCGCCTTCGCCGGCCTCGACCCGCGCCAGCACGAATCGGGGAGCAGCGTGCGCGGCAAACCCCGCCTCTCGAAAATGGGACACGCTGGCCTGCGCAAGGCGCTGTACGTGCCCGCACTGGTCACCTTGCACAAGACCGCTTGGGGTCGGGCCTTCCGGGATCGCCTCGCCGCCGTCGGCAAGGCCCCCATGGTCATCATCGGCGCCATGATGCGCAAACTCGTTCATGTCGCCTTCGGCGTCCTCAAATCAGGACAACCCTTCAATCCAGCTCTTCATGGTGCTTGACCGCGATAACAGTATCTACGGGTTATCCGGTTGATAAATCGGCTAACGCTTTGGTGAGCGTTTCCTCGGATACACCCTGCGCCTTCAGGTTTTCCAACAGGCGGGTCATGGGGGCATCTTCCAGGCGGGCCAGATCGGTGCGCAACCCTTGGCCGATATAAGCGCGGATCAAAGGCTGGTAGCCGGAATAACCCAAGAGAGGCGCAACGCGCTTGAGATCGTCGATCACGTCTTCTGGCATACGCAGGGTAACGGTCGTCATCGGACGATCTTTACGTAGTCGTTGTTTCAGATCAGCCATTTTCATAGAGCCGGTGCTCCTCACGGGTTGCTCTGCGAGCGGAAATCAAGCGGATGCACTCGTCTTCAAACAGCAGATGAACGACGAATAGAAGACGTCCGGTGTCATCGCAACCGATCAGTGCGTCGCGAGTCTCGTCTTGTCGACTGGCGTCAATGATTTTCAGGAACGGATCGAAGAAGGCTTCCGCCGCTTGCTCGAAGGACACGCCATGCTTACGCGGGTTGTTTCGCGCCTTGTCACGGTTGGCGACAAAACGAATACCGTGCCGCATGAATTCAATGTCCATGCAAAAAGCTTAACGAAGCATATTGACGTTATCAATACGCTCTTAAGGATCGGTAAAGGAAGAAGCGTAGGTCGGGCAAAAGCGCCGCGTTGCCCGACAGGTTCATGGAGTTGGCAGGCGCATGTCGGGCACGCCTGGTGCCTGACATGCCAGGCTACCGAGCCACAACCTCGATCAATTCAATGTCTTTTTTAAGCATGTCATTAACCATCTCATCGAGCGGTAATCCTTTCGCCGCCGCTCGCGCTTCAAGATAGGCCAGCACATCGGCGCGCAGAGTGACGGCAACCGCCCTCCGTCCTGCAAAGCGATTGGGTTGCGCTTGCGAATAATCGAAGTCGTACTCCGGCAACAGATCATCTGGCGTTTCGTTCATAGTCTCGTTGCTCTTTCGGTGTCGCTACGCGGGCGCTGATGATGCGTAGGCGATCTTCGCCAATTTCAGTAAAAACGACCAAACACAACCGACGATCTCGCAAATATCCAATGATGATTTCGCGCGACTCATCTTCCGAGTGCCAAGTATCCGGGAAAATTTTGGCCAACGGATCGTCGAAAACGGCAATGGGTACGCATCGCGTACTGGCTATCCAAAGCAAAGTAGGTCGGGCAAAAGCGGAGCGTTGCCCGACAGATTCATGGAGTTGACAGGTGCATGTCGGGCACGTCCTGTGCCCGACCTACCTGGCTTGATTGATTCTCGTTCGGGATACATACCCCGCAGCTTGCTGCGTAGTATCGTCTTTTAATACCCCGCAGCTTGCTGCGGGGTCGTTTATTCTCTACTTGTCTTCATCAGCGGTTATCATCAGGCAGCGGCTTCCTGATGAGAGTGATGTTCCAGTTGATTCCAGTACAAGTCGATGATTGGAAAGCAAAGATCATAGTCACCCCAAACCAGGTCACCGTATTCGATACGAAAAGTGGAAAACTGGGCTGGATCGAGATAGCTCCGAAGATCAGGATGGTGGGCATGGGTCAAAAAGGGTTTGAAATCGACCGTCTGTTCCATGCCATCATCGAATAGGAGGCGCAGGCGGTAATCACTGACCGATTCAGCGGCAACGATGTTAATGGAGGGCTGGCTCATGGGAGTCTCCCGGTAATGCGTTCTGGTTTAATGGACTTGTGCAGGACAAAGAAATCAATCCACTTTTGAACGATGTCGTTGGCTCGTGCGCTCACCAGTTCCTGAAAATCCAGCATTTCGGTTGAAATTGAGTCCTAATTCTTGGATGGAGGCTCTTCTGGTCAAAATGCCAGATTCAATTTTATCCGAAACGCTGGAATACTTCATTTCACGAACCTCCAACAGCGCTCGTCCGGCGACTGCCGAGTAACGAATCTCGGTGACTATGCCATTCACGACAATGATCTCCGCTTTGGATTCGCGCCCCTGACACTTTCCATGAACATGGACCGGCTCGTGTTCATTGGCGTAGAACATTACAATGAGACCAAAGTACTCGTACAGTTTGGGCATGAAGAAGATTGATTGGAGAAAAATGTCGTTTCCAACGTGGGGTGCGCACCACGTATTGGCTAGCCACGCCCGTAACTCAGAATCATAACGACATGCAACGCCGATAGCGGCAACCGTAGGGTACGCAATGCGTACCTACCTGGCTCATTGTAGGGCGGGTTAGGGCGTTAGCCCGTAACCCGCCTCGCCTTGTGGGAGGTCCCACGGAAGCGGCGGGTTACGCTGCGCTAACCTGCCCTACGCGCTTCAAATCGACCCGGCTGACCTTGATCAGGCGATGACCCACCATATCAACCGCCGCCTGCGCCTGTTCTAAAGGAATGTAACCGACCAACGGTTCGTAAGCGCCATCTTCGGGTTGCATATCAATGAATAATACCTCGGTTAAAATCGGACGGAAGCGCGCCATACGCAACAACACTGGACCACAGATTAGCCCTTGAATGACGCTTTGGTTGGCTGTTTCGACTTCAACAGTGTCGAGTTCAGTGAGCCTTCCAAGCCGATCACGCCAAGCATTCGGCAATGTCAGGTAGGCGGCGCCTGTATCGACCAAGGCGTCGCAATGAATGGTGTGGCTAGGATCCAGCGCATTTTCAAGAGTCGTTTCAACGACGATTCGGCCCATACTGACAACTCCCCCGCAAGATATTGTCAGGAAGTGTACCATGAGGCGGTAGGGCTGGTTAGGGCGTTAGCCCGTAACCCGCCTTGGGGGAAGTGCGACGGAATCGGCGGGTTACGCTTCGCTAACCCGCCCTACGTGCTACGTGCTACATGCTAATCCGTCGTATCGAGGTAACCCGCCGTACCGTGGTACGGGCTGATAATTTTTCCCGTTTTGTCATGAGTACCGATGGCAAGATGAGGGTTAACTATATGATGACTCGCCATTTCAGCGGTGTCGGATGATGGAAAAGGTGGGCGATGCTCACTCTATCTGGCTCGTTGTAGCTCATTGTAGGGCGGGTTAGGGCGTCAGCCCGTAACCCGCCTTTAGGGGAAGTTCCACAGAATCGGCGGGTTACGCTGCGCTAACCCGCCCTACGCGCTGAAAATACTTCATTTCACGAACCTCCAACAGCGCTCGTCCAGCGGCTGCCGAGTAGCGAATCTCGGTGACTATGCCATTCACGGCAATAATCTCCGCTTTGGATTCGCGTCCCTGACACTTTCCATGCACATGGACCGGCTCATGTTCATTAGCGTAGAACATCACAATGAGACCAAAGTACTCGTACAGTTTGGGCATGAAGAAGATTGATTGCAGAAGAATGACGTTTCCAGCGTAGGGTACGCACCGCGTACCAGCCAACGGCCACATCCGAATAAGGTACGCCATGCGAACCCTACCGGGTTATGGGTCATGCGAGTTCCACCATTGGCTGGGCGGATGGCGGTGCAGGCTCAAAGTGCAACACTATCAGTTGATCCGCACGTAATCCGATGGATTCGTAGGTGCGCCCTTCACGGTCACAGAATTCAACCTCGAAGGCTTGTCCGTTGGCTAGGAGGTCGACCACGGTGCCCACTTGGCCGCGATGCAGGCCATATTCTGGGATGCTGGCGGTCAGCGCGACCACGTCCAGCAGTTGAATGACATCGCTCATCATCGTGCTCCTTTCAACGTGGATAACAGGTGGTGAGACGGGGGATGGTTGACCCGTGCTCGATGATCCATCCGCTTCGCAAGATAGTCCGGCGATCACGCCAATCGAATACGAAATCGATTTGATAGCGTTGTCCATAGGCATCGCATCGTCTGACGATTGCGTCGTGGGACTTGACCACTTGCAGCAAGGCGTCGCGCAGCGGTTCGGCATCCACGTCCGTCATGCCGAGCGCCGCCGCGAATAACCGCGCCTTGTGTTTACCTTCAGGATGCAGTGGGTTCATGCAGTAGTCACGCAGCTTGCGAATATCAATCATCGCGTTCTCTGCATAAGGGATGCGCATAAGAACCCTTGCGAATACAAAATGGTTAGTACGACTTCAGGGTATTTGCGCGTAATCAGCAGATTACGCTCCGTTAACCCGCCCTACAGGCTACCATGCTGTTCACCCGTAGGGTACGCATCGCGCACCGGCCAATGGCCGCGCCCTGGAATAAGGTACGCCATGCGTACCCTACCTGGCTGCTGGCTAAACCCCCATCAGTACATCCCAAAACGAAATATTCCGTTCGCTATAATCTTTTTTGAATTCCATCTTTACTGGAATTGGCAAGCCGATCAATCTACATTGATTTTCAAACGAATAAAAGAACTCTAGCTGATGATCTGCGTACTCAATATCTAAATTTTTGTAGCTTATGCTAGCAATAAAAGTACCATCTGACTTCTGTCGAAAAGAAGCATGACCAGTTTTAGGAACAGGGACAAACTTATCCGCCTCTAAGTTATTCAGTGTGATCGAATTTAGACTAAGCGTACAACCTATTATATTTTCTGCATCCTCAATGGAAAACCATATTAACATTTCATAAGGCGCATGATTAACACTAGTATTTTTATTTAAATTATCCATAGTTCCGCGCAATTTTGCATGGATCACACCGGCATCAAAGCGAAACTCGGGTGATGTAAATGCGAAATCTTTATGATTTTTCATGCCACACCCTGAATGTACTAATATTGTACTGATTAAAAAAATCAGTACTCTGAGTTTCATCATTACAATCTCACTTTGTTAGATGATCATATGTGGTAGTAAATCTTTGTGGATTAAACATATCAAAAGGTGATGTACCAAATATGTAGTATGGTATAACGTCAGTTATCGCATGTGGAACACCACCCAAAAATCTTGGCCCAAAGTAATTGTATGTTCCTGCATTAGCTGGATCAGTCACCAAATTATTGTTACAGTCAAAAACAGCTTCGCTGCGTCCATCTGGTGAGACAAACTTTCGGTTGCTCTCATTACCAGGACCCATTCTATGATAAATGGATTCGTCAGGTGTTAATTCTGTCCAGTCATTTACATCATGGATATCCTTAACAGGTTCATTCCAATAATTCCTTGTCCAATTGACTATCGCAGTAGCACTGCCCACAAAAATTATTCCAACACATACACCGCCACAGACAATAAGTCCCTGTGAGTCCGTGTATATTAGCGGGTTGCCGCCCACATAGGTGTAGGTATTAATGCCCCCAACCAATCCAATCGGATCACTCTGCACATACCGTCCTAGCGCCGGATCGTAGTCGCGGAAATAGTTGTAATGCCGCTCGGTCTCGGCGTCGAAATACTGTCCCGGAAAGCGCAGATTAAAGGCAAAGAAAACGCCATCGCCATCCGGATTCTCGTTCGGCATCGCTTCGCCGAACGGGTCACTCGTCCAGCGCCAGATCACAGTTTGGTTCTGATCGCTGACCAGCCGTGGAGTGCCTAGATGATCGGTATGGACGTAGTAAAGAGTGCTCTCGCGAACGGTGGCGACGGGCATCATGTTGAAATAGACAATCTCCTCAATCGCTGCCCCAGTCGCGCCATCGTAGACGCCCAGCAGTTGACCATCGCGCCCATAGACAAAGTGGTGGGTCTGTCCTCCCGTGGTCTTAGCGACCCGCTGACCCTCGGCGTTGTAAAAGTAACGGGCGACCGTGGTTCCACCTTGTCGAACTTCGGCGAGACGATTAGCCTGGTTATACAGGTACGTATACCGGCCATCCTGGATCAGGTTGCCAGCGGCATCGTAGCTGAACGTATCGGCTTCAACGCCCGTGGTGCTTTGAAGGCGGTGGCTGTCAATGGCGTAGGCATAGGACGTTAGAGCGACATCGACCGTCTTGGACAGCCGGTTGCCGACTGGATCGTAGCTAAACGCTATATCGCCGTAGGAACTCTCGGCGTCAGTCAGGCGATCAAGGGCGTCATAGCCGAAACGCTGGGTGCGTGAGCCTTCAAGGACATCAGTCCAGTCGGTGATATTGTTCGCGGCATCATAGAGGTAGCCCACATCCTGAAGAGCGCCGACGGTGATGCCGGTTGGACGATAATCGGTATCAAAGGTTTTGGCGTGGCTGAGTCCTGAACCGTCAGTCCAGGTCGTGGCCGGACCCAACGGCAGGTAAGCGATGCTGCTCGCCACCGATTGACCACGGGCTGTGATGTCCTGCACCCGGCCTTGGCTATCGTAGCCGTAAGCAACATTCAGTCCGCCCGGATAGGTCAAGGCGGTTGGACGGTCAGCGCCATCATAGCCGTAGCTTAGGGTGTAAGTGCGGCCCTGAATGTTGCGCGTTTCAGCCAGGAGATTGCCCCGCGTATCGTAGGTAAAGCGGGTTGAACCGCTCTCATCGTCGTAGCCGGTCAGTCGGCCAACGCCATTGCTGCCTTGATCGTAGAGATAGGCGCGATTCTCGCCAGAGGTAGGGAACGTGGTTGCCGTGCGCCGGTCGAGGGCGTCGTAGACATGGGTGGCGGTGACGCCGCGACTGTCGGTGCGCTGGATCAGGTTGCCGTTGGCGTCATAGACCGCATCGGCAGCGCCAGTGTCAGGACTATCAACCTGATCCTGGCGGTTGAGCGCGTCATAACGATAGCCGGTGACGAGACCCTTGGGATCGGTCAGGGCGGCTAGATTGCCAACGCGATCATAGGCGTATTGGGTGACGCCATTGGCGGCGTCGGTGAGTTGAGCAGTGCGGTCCAAAGGATCGTAAGCACGGCTGGTAATCCGGCCGAGTGGATCCGTGACCGTACTGAGATTGCCGCTGGCGTCGTAGCTCAGACGAGTGGTCTGGCCCATACCCGCGACGTGCTGGATCAGTTGCGAGAGCGCGTCATAGGCGCGGGTCTCGGTGTAGAAAACCTGATCCGCCCCATTCTTGCGCTGCGTGGCCGTCCGGTTGCCTCGCCTATCATAAGCATAGGTCTCCTGATCACCATTGTCGTACACGTTAGCGGTGAGGCGATCAACGGCATCGAAGGTCCGGGCCATCCGGACGCCCGTAGGATCAACGACCGCGGTCTGATTGCCCGCAGCGTCGTATTCATAGCGATATTGCGCGCTGCCCGGACGGGTTTCAGTGAGGCGCTGGTCGGCGTTATCGTAGGCATACGTGGTGGTGTTGCCCGCCACGGTGCGCAGCGACGTCAGATTGTCGTTGCGGTCGTAGGCGCGTTGCTCGACTTGGCCCAACGCATTGGTCATGCTCGTCAGACGATTTCGATTGTCATAACTGTATGTAGTAGTTTCGCCACGCGGATTGGTAACAGCCGTGACATTGTTATTGGGATCGTAGGTAATCGTTGTCACGCCGCCTGCTGCATCAATCGCCTTGGTGCGGCGATTCAGTGCGTCATACTCGAAGCGCGTGGTGCGCCCCTCGGCATCGGTGATAGCCGTCAGATTGCCGACCGCATCGTAAGTCATTTGGGCGGCATTACCGGCGGCGTCGGTGACCCGGATCAGATTGCCAGCGGCATCGAAGTCGTAACGGGTCGTGTTGTTGCGCGGATCGGTAGCCGACGTGAGCCGGCCCTGGGCATCGTAGGTCAGTACCGCCTGGTTGCCGTTGGCGTCAATGATCTTGGTCAAATTGCCGTTCGCATCGTGCTCGAAGCGCGTGACATGACCCTCGGCATCGGTCTCGCTGGCAACCTGGTTGAAGGTCGGCTCGAAGGTATAGGCCATCACCTGCCCCAGCGCATCGGTCTGCTGGGTCAGGTTGCCGTTAGCATCATAGGCATAGGTCGTCGTGTGGCCATTGCCATCGATACGACTCAGGCGGTTGTAATTAGCATCCCACGTCGAATGGGTTATACGTCCGAGGGGGTCCTGAATCTCGATCGGCTGCCCGGTGCTATTGAAGGTGTAGAGCGTTTGCAAGCTACGCGGATTCGTCACCCGCGTCTGGGTATCGCTGAGATAGTTGAACCGATAGGTGGCCCCATCCGCGAGCACTTCTGTGAGAACGCGATCCTGGTCATCGTAAGTCAAGGTGATCGCCGTATTGCCACGGGCATCGACGACAGTACTGAGATTGTCGTTATCGTCATAGGTGTAGCGCGTCTCACCACCCACGGGGTCTACAACCCGGCTCACACGGCCCTGGTCATCGTAAAAATACTGGAAGCGGCGACCGAGCGGATCGGCAACGCTGGCAATGCGCCCATCCGCGCCTTTGGTGAAGGTCAGCGTGCGGCCACTGGCGGCCGTAGCAGTGGCGATAACGCCCTGAGCGTCATAGGTCAGGGTCAGCGCGTTGGCGTTCCGGTCCTGAATGCGCGTCAGGCGACCCGAAGAATCAAAGGAACGGACCGCGCCATCCTTATCGCGCAATTGGGCGCTGCTGTCGGCAGCGACGGTCAGCGTTTGAAAAGTACCGGCGGCGCTGGCCCAACTCCCATCCAGTTGTTGCACGAATCGCTTACGCTTGCCATCGCCCTGGACGACGATGGCGGTGTTCGTTGCTCCATCGTTAGCCAAGACCAACCGCTCGGTCAGGTTGCTATGCCACCCGAAACCGAAAGGACCATTGGACAAATCCTGCGAATGGTAAGACCGTATCAATGCCAGTTGCGGCCCGAATCCAGGGAGGATGAAATCGACGCTGCTCTCGATTTTGTCGCCCGCGCCAATATCGACCGGGTGAGGCGTGTTACAGCGATTGTCCTCATAGGGACACTGCGGTTTATCGGTAGGCTGGTTTGGTTTGAAAGTATCATGCCCCTGATCCCAGGGGAAATGAAACGCCCACACGGGTTCCCAACTTTGTAGAAAAACACACAAAAGCGCGCCCAGTAGCGCCGTCCAAAAACCCTTCATTTTATTCATGGCTGCTGCCCCCTTGCAGTCCCTGTGCTGGCGTCCATCCGCTGAATGGAGGATTTGATGTCCGAACTCAGTTGCTCAATTTTGGCATTGATCTCGGGATTCGCCGCCAGGTAATCGTGAAGGGCTTGCTGATGCCGGCTTGCGAATGCGAGATACTCTTCTTCGGTCACCCCATACTGCTTCATCAGCGGCGCTAAATCTTCCGCCCCAGGCGGCTTGATTTGGCTATTGGTCGCTCTCGTTACTTGTCGCGCCCAAACATCCCTGACGATTTGCAGACGGCCCAAGGTCAGCGCCAGGTAGGTCTGGAGCGTCAGTTCTTCCGCATGCGCCTGTTGTTGCATAGGCGGCAGCCACGCGCTGGCCAAGATGGCTAAAATCGCAATGATCGAGCGTTTCATTAGTAAAAGACCTTCATCAGGGCATAACGGGTCATTGAGGCGCTGCCTGTGGAATCAACCGCGCTCAACGCCAATCGATAGTCTCCAGCGTCGGCAAGCAAACCGTTTTCGGCTCGACCATCCCAAACGATGGTCTTGCCTGCGCCTGGCGCGACGTTGAGTTGCTGGATGCGGCGCAGCACCTTTCCCGTGGTAAGGTTGGTTACCGTAAGCTCAACATCGGCGGTCTTGTCGAGGTCGTATGTCAAGGTTGCTGTTGCTGGATGGCCTGACGTCGAAGGATCGAAGAAATTCGGATCGACCCGAACATTGGAGACCACCGGAGCCGCCTTGAGAAACAGTCCATTGTCCGGCAAGGTGTAACCAAAAATTCCGAACAAGAACGAATCTCCAGGAGGGGGTACGGCAAAAGAACCATCCGGGTTGAGGCCGTCCCAATAAATCGTGTGCGCGCCCGCCCCAAGCGGCGTCTGCTCCAGGAGCGTAATAACGCGCGTATCCGTATTATACAAACCGACAAACGCCAATATCTCCGAGGCTCCTCTACTCTCTGGAATCGTAAAGGTGATCCTGAGTGGATCGTTCTCAAAGGGTCTGAATGTATTCGGAAAGGAGTTCCGAGAGGGGTTATAGCGAACGCCACCCGTAGTATCGGTCAAGTCGAACGCCCGCGTTCCACCGCCGAAATCATATTCCAAAACCGCGTAATACGGGCCTTCGGGCAGCAGATTACCGGCACCATCGCGACCATCCCAAGTATCCGTATAACTCCCCGCTGTTCTGAGGCCCTCCGCCAATTGACGCACGACAACGCCATCGCGATTTTTCAACAACAGGCGAACCGGGAGCGTCACGTTAAGCGTGGTATGGATCGCAACCGATTCGCCAAGAGATGGCTCGAAGGTGTCATCCGGGATCGACAACCCAACATTGACGCCGACCACGATCTCAATGTTATCGATGCCTATTTTCCCGTCATTATCGGTCGCCCGTAACGTAGCGCCAAAAACACCAGCTTGATCATAAGTAAGGCTTGTGGAGGGTGACGTCGCCGAGGTGAAGTCGTAAACCCCATTGCCGTCAAAATCCCACTCCCACCTGACGATAGCGCCGTCGTCGGTGGCTGCGCCATTCAGCGCAACCGTCAATGGTCCATCGCCACTCGTCGGCGAAGCGCTGGCCAACACGCTGGGGGATCCCGGTTCCCCCGGTCGAATGACCGTCATTGTTGTGCGGGCCAAGCCGGTCAAACCTTCGTTGTCCGTTACCCGGCACAAAGCCGTAAATTGACCCACCTGACTGTAAATTTGCCTGGCGCTGCCGGTGGTGGGGGAACTGAAATCAAATGTGCCGTCACCGTCGAAGTCCCACTCATATAAAACGATGGCTCCATCTGAATCATTACCCGAGCAAGTGAAATTCACCGTTAATGGAATCGGGCCATTGGAAGGACTCGCGTTGGCCATTGCGGTCGGCGGACTGTTATCGACCTGGAGGGTGCAGGTATCCGTTGCGGTGTCGCCCAGATTATTCGTGACCTGCAATACCGGACTAAAAGCGCCGGCCTCGGTAAAAGTCCGCGTATAGTCGTTTGGCACCGCATCGCTGGTGTCGAACGTCCCGTCTCCCTCAAAATCCCATCGGTACCTCACGATACTACCGCCAGAGAATACTCCTTGACTGCGAAACCGGACTGTCAGTGGCGAGGGGCCACCGGTAGGCGCGCAGTCCGCAATCGCCTGAAAGATTGGGCCTCCTGAATTCACCGTGACGGTGACTTCGTCTGTCGCTGTTAACGCGCCATCATTCGCCGTCAGACGCAAAACGTAAGTTCCCGCGCCGGGGAACGTCGCAGTCGTACTGGCCACTGCGGCGTTGGCAAACGTCACGCCCGCCAGACCGCTGATTTGGCTCCAACCCACCGTCACCGCGCCGGGAGGATTGGGCAGTCCATCATCGGTGACCGTACCGCTGAGGGTCACGGTGTTGGTCGGTAGAATGAGGGTTTGGTCCGCTCCGGCATTGACTTGTGGGGCCTGGTTGACGGGAGCGCCACCGCCACCGCCACCACCGCCACCGCCACCATCGCTACCGGCGTTCACGATGACGGTGACGTCGTCGGTAGCGGTTACCGCGCCATCCTCGGCGGTCAGACGCAAGACATAGGCGCCCGCTGTGGAGAATGTGGCGGTGGTCGTCGCATTAGCCGCATTGGAAAAGGTCACCGTGCCAGGACCGCTCACTTTCGTCCAGGTCACCGTGACCGTGCCCGGCGGTTTCGGTAATCCGTCATCGGTGACTGTCCCCTGAAGCGTCGCCGTCGCGGGCAACGTGATCGTTTGATCTGCTCCCGCGCTGACCGTAGGTGGTTGATTCACAGCGGCCTGGACGGTGATCGTGACCTCGTCGTGGGCGCTCTGTTCGCTATCGTCAGCGGCTAGGCGCAGGATATAGGTCCCGGTTGCGGAGAACGTGGCGGTGGTCGTCGCGGCTGTGGCCTCGGCAAAGGTGACTGTGCCGGGACCGCTGATTTTCGTCCAGGTCACCGTGACCGCGCCCGGCGGTTCCGGTAATCCGTCATCAGTGATCGTCCCTTGGAGCGTTACGGTTGCGGGGAGCGTGATCGTCTGATCCGCACCGGCGTCGACCACCGGCGGTTGATTGACGCAGGGCGGTGTCGGAACGTCCGGCCCGGCATAAACGCTCGAGTTCAACAAAGCGTTGATCAGCGCTTCCAACGGCTGATTGCGCCCGGCCTGAAGCTCAGCGGGCGTAGGTGGCCGACCGATCAGCCCTTCATAGAGCAGGGTGACTTGAATTTCAGCCGCGGTCTTAGCGCGATTTTCCGGCGACTCTGAAAAACCCAGCAACACTTGTCCCCGAGTCATGCGGCCCGCGGTCAGCGCCGCCACCCAAAAGGCTCGGCCTTGGGCATCCGCTACCCGGCCCAGGACATTCTGATACAACACGTCGACAAACGCAGCCTCGCTTAAGCCTGCGCCGTAACGATTCACAAATTCCACCGATTCGACAAAAAAGGCGGCAATCGCCGTGAGACTCGAACCCGCGCGATTCCGACGCACCCAGAAATCCAGTCCTGCGCCATCGGGTATACGGTTAAAGGCTGCAAAATACAGCCGCGCCGTCGGCGCCACCACCTCGGCAAACTCCGCCGCCTGGAAGAAGTCCATCACCACTGCGGCTGGGGTGAGGGCGCAGGCGTCGATTTGATCGGCCCAGAACGCAATGCCTTCAGCATCCCCATCTCGGCCATAAAATTGCGTGTAAAGCGCGCTCGCGAACGCGGTGCTGGCCGCACTACTGGCCACAGCAAGACGTGTGGTAATAGAACGGGTTTGCAGCGCCTCCACCATCGTCACCGCCGCTGGCAAAGGCAACCAATGCCGGGTCGGATCGGCGGGGTCTTCCGCCGCCCACACCACGCGCTGCCACTGCCCGGCGGTATCCTGCGCCTCGCCAAGAATCCGGCCCTCGGTGGTGATCGTCCACGCCCGGCTGGCCGCGCCGCCCAGCGTCCCCAAGTCGCGCAAGCCCGTCGCCCGCTCCCACAGGAAGGCATGCGCCGCCGCACCGGTGTGCGCTTCGCCCACCACTTGACCGATGTCATTCAGATCGGAAGCCCAGCTCTGGCGTCCGCCGAGCGTTCCCAAATCGTGCAGACCAGGCACCGGCTCCCACAGGAAGGCATGCCACGCGCCTTCGGCGGTTTGCGCTTCACCGGCGATTTGACCCGCAGCATTGATTGCCAGCGCCCGGCTGGCCTCGCCGCCGAGCGTCCCCAAGTTGTACAGGCCCTTCACGTCCCACAACACCGCGCGCCACGCACCTTCAGTGGTCTGCGCCTCCCCCACGATCTGCCCGGCGGCGTTGATCGCCAGCGCCCGGCTGCTCTGACCGCCGAGGGTCGCCAACTCCTCCATGCCGGTCGTGTGTGTCCAACGGAAGCCACGCCAAATTCCCTCAGCGGTTTGCGCCACCCCGACGACTTCGCCGACGTCATTCAGCGCCAAGGCTTCGCTCTCCGCACCACCCAGGGTTCCGAGCAAGGTCAACGCGCCGTCAGCATCCCAAAACGCGGCTTGGCGTTGACCCGTCGTGGAGAGCAGGTGACCGGCCTGTTGACCGTGGACATTCGTCGCCGCGATCCGGGGAATGCCGGCAATGAGAGAGGATCCTGTTAAAGCGCCATCACTCCAGGCCCGCTCGGGAACCGCGCCACTCGATACGAACAACATCATCACAACGCTGAGTGTCCAACCGATACGGGTTATGTGTCCAACCAGACTTTGCGAGGCGCTCATGTTATTGTCTCTTCAATCTTTATAGGGTCTAATTCTCCGCAGCTTGCTGCGCGATGTTTCATGTTACTATTTAAAATTCTAATGCTCTACACTGCCCATGCGATTGCGAAGAACACCCTAAAGCTTATCGAAGGATCGTTTCTTTTACAATGGAGAATGTAAAAGAAAATGTAGCATGAGACAGTATTGTTGTAAGGAGTCCTCGATTTTCGTCAGTCAGTGGATGAAAAAGTAGGTTTTTAATCCGCGGGCGTGGGAGGATCCAGGCGCAGGGACACCGTCTGCCAGACCACCCGCTCCAGGCCGACACCGACGACCGCATACAAGCGCAGGTCAACCAAGTCGTAGCGCTCCGTCAACGCCGCCCCATAGCGCCGAGCTTGCTTGGCCGCCGCTCGTAATTCTGTTTTCACCGCTGGCAGCGCCGCCAATTCCGCCATCGACTTCGCCTGCACCTGCTCCCCGGTCAATTTCAGATCCTTGAGACTGACGTATTTGAACTCCAGCAGCAGATCAAGGGCCTGATAACGCCGCATGTCCAGGCGCACGATCAGGCTCAAATCAACATAGCCATGGTCGATCTCGGTTTCCGAGACCATCATGTATAACCGGTCGTCGAACAGCAGAGTTAAAAAGGCGATTTTGACCATCAACTCGTTGTTCCAGCGATAATCCCGATTCGACAGGATCGGGAAGTAATGCTGTTCGATGAATGCGACTAGCGGCGCCAAATCGCCAGTCTGACAGAAATGTTTGCGCACTTGGGGAATGCGGGTCTTGTCCTCATACGTCTCCAGCCACCTTTCTTGCAGGCGCTCCACATACAGCGACCGGGCGATCAGATTGGGAATGTTCAGGATCAGTTCCAGAAAGTCGGTCTGGCCGGTTAGGGTCAGGATACCGAAATAGTAGAGTAAAGACGCCATGAACGGCTGATCCTTGACGGCGGTCAGCACGTCGGCCACGCTAAAGCGCTTGGCCAGGCGGGGAATGAAGAGACCGGCCTCGCCATTGAGCGCCTGGGCCAACACATCCTCCCCGTGCGGCAACTCGGCGATATAGCGCAGTTTGCTCCGGTCCATCGCCAGATTCTCATCGAGCATCTCTTCTGGATAGGCTCCCTCGGTTTGGAGCGCTTTCAGAAAATACAGGCTCAGGGTCGGATTGTAGAGCCGCTCGCGGGCTTTCGTAGCGAAGCAGTAGCCATTATAGAAGGTGCGCATCAGCTCTAAGGCTTCCGCCGGCGACCAAGAGCCGCCTTCCTGAGCCAGCCGCTCCAGCACGGTGGCGATGTCCGTCTCGGTGAAGCCGCATAGATCGTTGAAGGCGGCTTTCAAATAAATATCCTCGCCGACGTTGTAGCCGCTGGTCATATCGCTCAACACAATCGGCGAAACCCCGGTGATGAAGACCCGGTCGATGCCCCGGACGCTGCCTTTCACGGCCTTGAACAAGGTCTTGAGCACCCCTTCGCCATACAGCAACCCTTCGTAAAATTCCTGTCGGCGTCCAGTCATCAAGACCTCGTTGGCGAAGTTGTCGTATTCGTCAATCAACAGGTAAAGAGGGTGCGGCGTTTCGGCGAGGGCAGTGATTGCCGATTCCAAGGACGACACGGCGTTGGTGGGATGAATGGCAATCGGGGCGTTCATATGGTCGGCGTAAGCGCGCTGAAAGCGGATGATCCGGTCATTGACATGTTGATACAGCGCCCTTTCGATGTCTCTCAGATCACCTTGGGCTTTCACCAACGAGAAGTCCCATTTCATGATAAGGTACTGATTGTGCAACGGCGTGGGATTTTGGCCGATGGCCAGGTGGCCGAACAGGGTATTGAATTGGTCGGCGCGGTTCACGTCGTAGTAATGCTCCAGCATAGAGAGCAGCAGGCTTTTGCCGAAGCGGCGCGGGCGGATGAAAATCAGTTGCCGTCCGGCGTCCTCCAGTTGCGGAATGCGATCGGTGCGGTCCTGATAGAAATAACCTTCGCGGATTAGTGTGCCGAAGTCGTTTAAGGCATAGGGAAATTTCATGACAGTAGACTTTCACGGAAACGCTCAGAATGCCCCGCTGGTAACCGTTCAGTCCCCCCCTTTGGCAAAGGGGGGCTAGGGGGGATTCTGGCCCCAGCGACCATGCGAAATTTCCCCCGACCCCCCTTTTTCAAAGGGGGGAGGTGAATGCTTACCCCCGCTGCTTGCGACGGGGTTCTTTACTCATCAATCTTCCCGCGTGACCCGCACCAGTTCCGCCAACGCGGTATCGCCGGCCAGCACCCGGCGGCAGCCATCGTCACGAATGCTGCGGCTGGACAAGCGGGCATGACGCTCCATCTCCTGCTCGCCCTTGCCTTCGTGAATCAGGGTTTGCATCGCTTCATCCACCGTCACCAGCTCGAAAATTCCGGTGCGGCCCCGATAGCCGGATTGATTGCAGCGTTCGCAGCCAGCGGGAAGAGAAAGCGTGGGCGGCGAGGCGGTCGGAGCGATGTCCAGCGTTTGGAGATCGGAGGCCGTAGCGAGATGCGGTTGCTTGCAATGCGGGCAGAGCCTGCGCACCAGTCGTTGCGCCAACACCCCGATCAATGAAGAAGATAACAGGAATGGCTCCACGCCCATGTCGCGCAGTCGAGTAATAGCGCCCACTGCGCTGTTAGTGTGCAGGGTCGACAGCACCAGATGACCGGTCAGTGAAGCCTGCACAGCAATTTCAGCCGTTTCCAGATCGCGGATTTCACCGACCATCACCACATCCGGGTCCTGGCGCAGAATGGCGCGCAACCCTCGGGCAAAGGTCATTTCCACTTTCGTATTGACCTGGGTCTGGCTGATTCCGTCCAGGTAATACTCGATGGGATCCTCAACCGTCATGATATTGCGCTTGCGGTCATTCAGTTGAATGAGTCCCGCGTACAGCGTCGTGGTTTTACCGGAACCGGTGGGGCCGGTCACCAGCAGAATGCCGTGCGGGCGATGGATCAACCGCAACAGGCGCGTCTCATCGCCCGGCTCCATGCCCAGATGTTGTAGATCCAGCCGCCCTTCCCGCTTGTCTAACAGACGCAATACCACCCGCTCGCCGTGACCGGTCGGCAGGGTCGATACCCGCACATCCACCGGTCGCCCGGCGACTTTCAGGGAAATCCGCCCATCCTGCGGCAAGCGCTTCTCGGCGATGTCCAGATGCGCCATGACCTTGACGCGGGACACCAGCAGCGGTCCCAGGGCGCGCGGCGGTTGCAATGCCTCGCGCAACACCCCGTCTACCCGGAACCGCACCAGCAAGCGGTTCTCAAAGGACTCGATATGAATGTCCGAAGCATTCTCCTTGATCGCTTCAGTCAGCAAGGCATTGATTAAACGAATGATCGGCGCGTCATCGGCGCTTTCCAGCAGATCCTCCGGCTCCGGCAAACTCAGCGCGACCTGATTGAGGTCAATATCCTCGCCAAAATCTTCCATCATTCGCGCCGCGCCATTGCTGTCACCCTCGTAGGCGTCCTGCAGCAGGCGTTCGAATTGCTCCGCCGGAACCGGGACTGGACGGAGCGGCGCGTTCAAATGACGTCGCAACTCAGCCAGACTGCGGATGCTCACGCCGGGACGGCAGGCAATGCCGACGCCGCCTTCACGCGCATCAAGTACGAGTACGCCATGCCGCTTGGCAAAGGCATAAGGCAGGCGTTGATGGGAAACGCGGGATGACTCGCTGCTCGGGGTAACCGGCACGGGTTCAACACTCATGGTCACTTGTTGCCAAATCCAAATTCCGCTGGCGGCTCCACCGGTGGGGGAGGCGGGGGAGGCGAGGGAGGCATCTCGGCGGGCGTCATATTGAGAATGGTTCCCTGCTGTTTGACCTCTTCCGGGGGCTTCAACAGCGGCGGTTGCACATCGGGCAATAGGTAATCGGTTTTCTCTCGGGCGGCCAATTGCTGTTCACGGATATAGCTATACTTGTCACTGGTGTACAAGGTTCCTTGGGCTGGATCCCGTAAAATGATCGGATGCAGGAACACCATCAAATTGCGTTTCAGCTTATTCGTATCCCGATAGCGAAACAGATTCCCCAGGAGTGGCACATCGCCGAGCAAGGGCACTTTCTGCGCGCTTTCGGTTAATTGATCGTCGATCAGTCCGCCCAGCACCAGAATCTGGTTGTTCTCGACCATCACAATGGTCTTAATCGATCGCTTGTTGGTCGTCGGCCCCTGAGTCGCGGCATTGGCCGAAGGCACCACGCTGGAAACTTCCTGCGAAATTTCTAGCTTAACCGCATTGCCTTCATTGATCTGCGGTTTCACCTTGAGCTTGATGCCGACATCATCGCGCTGAATGGTCTGAAAGGGATTGCCGACCTGGGTGCTGGTGCTGCTGCCCGAAGAAGTCGTCGTCGTGTAACTGCCGGTCACGAAGGGCACATTCTGACCCACAATAATCTCCGCCTCTTCATTATCCATGGTCACCACCGTGGGGGTGGACAGCACGTTGGTGTCGGCGTCCTTGGCCAGAGCGCTGATCAATGCGCCGAACCGGTTGGTTCCCGTGAAATCGCCAACCCCCAATTGAATGCCCTGTGGAACCTGCGAAGCCTGAATCGACGAAGTACTGCCTTCATCAATCTGCGCAGCCAGACTGACCATATTGGCGAGACTGGAAGCGCCAGCGTCGAAATTGGTAAAACCCACCAAGCCCTGTTCGCTGGAATCGACGGCCCATTGCACCCCCAGTTGCGCGGTCTTTTCCGCGGAAATCTCGGCAATAACCGCCTCGACCAGCACCTGCGCCCGGCGAATATCCAGTTGAGCGATGACCGAACGCAGCGAACGGATGATATCGGGCGGCGCGGTCACGACCAGGGCATTGGTCGCTTCATCGGCCTGGATATCGACCAGATTGCTCCCGCTGCTGCTGCTGACGCTACCGCCGGGGGCGCCGCCCGGTTGTCCGGGAATCGGGGCATTACGGGCGACTTCATTGCTTAAATTCTTGCTAACGCCCTGGAGTACAGTCACCAAATCCTTAGCCTTGGCGTAGCGCAGATAAATGACCTGGGTATTGCCGCCGGCATCCACCGGGGTGTCCAGATGAGCAATCAGGGTCCGTAGCCGCACCCGCGAGGTCTGATCGCCGCTCAGCAGAATACTGTTGGTGCGTTCATCCGCCACCATGCGCGTGGGCGCCCCCACGCCGGCAGTCGGATCGGTTCGCGCTTTCCCCTGTTCCAGCGCGGTCAGCACCCGCACGATGTCGGTGGCCGACGCATGCTGCAAAGCCACGATTTCGACTTCCTCGTTACTGGCCAGATCGATGCGGCTGATAATGCTGGCGATGCGCTCGACATTGGATGCATTGTCGGAAATGATCAGTACATTAGTCGGCGTGTACGCAGCTAAATGGCCCTGTGGAGGAATCAGGGGACGCAGAATCGGCACAATTTGTGCAGCAGACACGTTCTGAACCTGGATCACCCGGGTCACCACTTGATCCGGCGCAATCCCGCGTGTCTGGTCCACCGTAGGTACGCTTTCCTGCTTGGCACCCGCCGCTGGGACGATTTTAATCACCTTGTCACCTGGCACCGCCGCGAAGCCATGTACACCCAGCACCGCCAGGAATACTTCGTAAAGTTCCTTCTCGTCCATCGGTTTGGACGAGATAATCGTCACCCGGCCCTTGACGCGGGGATCAACAATGAAATTCTTGCCGGTGAGCACAGACATGCTTTCAACCAGCGCATTGATGTCGGCATCCTTGAGATTCAGGGTCACCGGCGCGGCCAGCGCTGGCAATGCCAGGAACCCGCCCAGCAATGCCGCCAGGATTTGGCGGCGCAAGGCATACCATTGGGAAGTCAGCCGTTTGTTAAGCCAATGAGTCATGGTTATCTTCAAAAAAATCAGTAGACACGGTAGCCAGTGCAACCGTTCCCCAGCGAGGTCCCCGGTTACGAGCCATCCAGGGTAAAGGTCAGAGGAACTTCGGCGCCATTGCGCAACACCCGAACGTCAATTTGGCTGGCGTTTATCAATTCTTGCAGGAGCGCCAGGCCCTGGGCCGGGCTGCTCAGGCGCATCCCGTTGATCTCGGTCAGTACGTCGCCGCCGTTTAAACCGAGTTGCTGGAAAATGCGCCGGTCGCGGCCTGGACGCAACCGGAAGCCAACAAACCGGCCATTTTGCACATAAGGACTGGCAAAGGCGATATCCTCCAACGCCTGGGACCGACTTGACGCTTCGCCACGCAATCGTCCAGCAATGTCACTGGCGTCAATCGCCTGGGGCGCATTAAACGTCGTCGGCCCCGGTTCTTCCACCGGCATCGGTGGTTCCGGTGGTTCGGGCGCGACTACCGGACGATTGGGATCATCCAGCTTCGGTAGCTTGATCAGTTCCTCCCGACCATTGCGGGACACCACGACCTGGTCGCGCTCAATCCGTTCCAGCCTTGCGCCTCCGGGCAAGGGATCGCCAATTCGATAACCCCGCTCCAGACTGTTGCCATCGGCAATGAGCGCCAGCGCTGAACCCTGGTTGCGTTCGGTGAAAAAAACGCCTACCAGGCGCAGATTCAGTGGCGTGACCGGCACAACAACCGGCGGCGGAGCTACTGGCCGATGGGTTTCAACCTTGCCGAAGAGATGCCACGCGCGGATAGCGGCGACATCCGCCGGTTGCTGGGAAGTAGAGCCTTCGCCGGTCGCCAATCCCGCTGCTGGCTCTGTTGTAATCTGAATCGGGGATGACGATTGGCCGGTCAGCATCGCCAAAGTCAACCTGGCCAGCGTGTGCGCCAGGGCGATCACCAGTAGCATGTTGACAGCAATCACGGCCGCCCGCGACCCGGTTTCGGAACGGGGCAGTATTCGCGGCAGGAATTGCGCGATTATCCGCAGTATGTGCGGCGTGGCCTTCACAAGAGACAACTTCATGGGAGGATCACAACATCATGCTCCCAGCATAACAAAAAAACGATCTCGATTGGCCCCGACTTTCCATGATCGGACAGTCAACGCTGGCCTCGGGACAATGCCAGGGAAGGCGTAATTGCTGTAACTCCAGCAACTGCGGGTTTAGCGCGCACGCCGATGACCCGACCTGACTGTAGAGGTCGCGGCAACTGAAGGTGTTGAGTCATCAGGTCGCCCAGCCGGTTGAGTACAGGCAGGGGCATCGTCGCGCTATGCCGTTCAGCCAGGTCTACATGAATCACGATGAGTTCTGTGGTCGCTGACAGGAATCCGCGCGTGGCATGGTAGAGACGGTGAAAATAGTGAATGCGCTTGCTGTCGAAACCCAGCAATTGCGTGGTGATGCGCATGGGATCGCCCGCAACGAGTTCGCGTTGATAGTTGACATGGCTTTCCACCACGAAAGCGGAGCATTGCTGGCTTTCACGGTAGTCCTGACCCATGCCCAAATAATCCATGAGGGCATCGGTCGCATGGTCAAAGGCCAGAACGTAATAAGCTACGTTCATGTGGCCATTATAATCGATCCATTCGGGAGGTACGATGCCGGTGTACAAGCTCAGGGGGGATTCGATCCGCATGTTTATAATCGTCATATTCCGTGAAAGCGCGGTACGCTACCTGCTTTTGCCACATTACGCAATGGCTTGGATTCTTGCAGCCGCCAGCAGATTCTGAAACCAGGATTTCAGCAACCAATCGGATAGCATCGGCAAGTCGTCGTGAATCGTGTTGGAAAGCGCTCGCGCCCAGAGTAACCCGATGCGGGCCAACTGGCGTAAGACCAATCCGAAAACCAGCCAGATGAGCCAAATCGGAATGACCGTCAGAATGCCAGTGACCAGATACCGTTGCGTGCGCGGTGGCAACTTGTGATGATGTGGGTTATTCGCCATATTGAAAGTCTCGATAAGCCTTTTCAGGAGTATGCCTGTTATGTCCTCTGCAACCTGCTTGCCCGCGTTGATTGAGCCGGAGTCGTTGCAAACCCATCTGGCCGATCCGGCGGTTTTAATCGTTGATCTCTGCGATCCGGCCAGTTACGCCGCCGGCCATATTCCGGGCGCGGTTCACCTGGCGTACTCGGAGCTGATTCGGATCAAACCGCCGGCAATGGGTCTATTGCCCGCGGAGAGTGACTTGAGCCAAGTGTTCTCACGGCTTGGGTTGATTCCGGAGCAGCAGGTGGTTGCTTATGACGAGGAGGGCAACGGCCGCGCGGGCCGGTTGCTGTGGACGCTGGCGGCGCTGGGGCACGAGCGGCTGTCCATGCTCAACGGCGGCATTCATGCCTGGGACGCCGTCGGCGGGGCGCTGGAAGCCCAGTTTCGCCATCCAGAACGCCGCACGTATCAAGCCCAGTTCGTAAACCCAGAGGCCGTTGCCGACCGTGATTATATTCTATCGCGACTGGGCCAAGCGGATGTGGCGTTGCTGGATACCCGCACCGCCGCTGAATACGCCGGGGCGGATGTGCGGGCGGTCCGCGGCGGCCACATCCCCGGCGCGGTGAATCTGAACTGGACCGACGCCATGGATTCGCAACGGCAATTACGTTTCCAACCCGATCCGGTTTTGCGTGAAATGCTGGAAATTCGCGGC
>Ga0116151_10000101_pt1 | contig 71704 bp, 44 predicted proteins | sample AD_UKC117_MetaG_FD_89893 | JGI IMG/M metagenome (GOLD analysis project Ga0116151, IMG submission 89893) | Active sludge microbial communities of municipal wastewater-treating anaerobic digesters from Hong Kong - AD_UKC117_MetaG | ecosystem: Engineered > Bioreactor > Anaerobic > Digestate...
AAGCTTCGGCTCACGCCGCTGCGAACGACCCATCATGGCCGCCACCTCCATGCAGGAACCATCGTCGCCATTCTATACTGAAGATTCGCGGAATTGGGCAACACGCCCGTCATGGCCCGGTCATCTCACCATCCACGTTGACCATTGCATGTCGACCGCCGCATCACTGCGGCGGCTCGGAAGCGAGCGTCATGAACGAGCCGGCGCGCCCTGCCGAGCCGGGCCAGTCAGGGCCCGGTCATCTCACCATCCACGTTATCCATTGCATGTCGACCGCCGCATCACTGCGGCGGCTCGGATGGATATCCATGAAAAATAATGCGTGAATCCCGCGCCCGCTTTGTCGCATACATCCCCTGCCGCACCAACGACCCCAGGATCGTCCGCGGCGAAGGAGGAATGACGATGCGACACAGACTCGCCACGATTGCGCTGACGGCGCTGATTCTCTGCTCGCCAATTGCCGCCTGCGTTCCGGCCGCCAACCCGGCGCCCGTGCCGGAAACACCCGCGCCGGAAGTTCCGGCGCCCGACGATCCGGCCAACGAAAACCCGGCGCCGGAACCTGTTCCAGCGCCTGAACCAACTCCCACGCCGGAACCTGCGCCCGAACCGGAGCCCGATCCCGATCCAGCGCCCGAGCCCGATCCAACACCCGAGCCGAGCCTCGTCGGCGCCTGGGTGAAGATCGACGGCGAGTTTTTCAGGCCGCCGCTGGCGCGCACGGACGCCGAATCCACGGCCCTGCGGATCAACGCCGACGGTACCGGCGTCGCGTTCATCCGCGATCCGCAGTCACAACTCCATGAGTGTCTCGCGTTTGACATCGTTGAGACGGATGACGCGATGGTCCTCGACTTCGCGCCGTCGGGAATGCCCCACGCGCTGACGTTCACGAGCGTCGTCCTCACAGGCGCCACGCTCATCATGGTGAACGACGCCAGCGAGGCCTGCCGCCTGTCGCGCGTTTCGGACATTCCGGAGTCGTCGCGCTGCGCCGAACTCCCGGTGATCGCCACGTTCGAGGATCTCCCGACGCCGGCGACCGGCGGCGATCTGGTCGTCGACGACGACACGCTGCTCTACACGCTCGCCGACAGCGGCGCCGCGCAGAAAGTCGATCGCGCAACAGGCCTGCCCGGCGCCGCAATTCCCATGCATGTAACACGCTTCATCAAGGACGGCGAAGTCGCGGGCTTCTGGACCACCTGCCAGTGCGGCGGGAATAACAGCGCCTTCTTCACAGTGTTCGACGGCTCGCGAGATCTTCTTGAGGTGAAGACGAATGATGATCTCAACGCCGAGATTCAGATTGACGCGATCGGCGTCGCCCCCGATGGCGCCCAGCTGATCCTCTACGGTCCATCCCGGGAACATCCCGGCCTGGAGTTTCTCCGCGTCGATCCCGAGTCGCCGACGCCCACACTGATCGACGCGATCCCCACAAAGCTGCGCATCAAGGCGCTCCACGACGACGGGACCGCCATCTGGGCGATCGCGTTCAACGTGCGCTTCGCGATCGTGCGACTGAACCGAACAACGCTCGATCTGATCGATATGTATGCGGTTCCCGATAGTGGCGTCGCATGGCAGGGAATCAGCGTCGACAACGACAGCATCTACCTGCTCGGAAGAACCGACACGGCGGGAGTGATCGCGGAGCTGAGGAACATCGCCCCCAAGTCGCCGGATATCTGATCATGGACTGCTTCCGGCCCCGGTTTGCGTGCGACAGGCGGATTGTGCGACGCCGACTCGCGCCGACCGGGGCCGTTCTCCTGATAATCAGCGCGCGGTCCGCTGCCGTCGCGCCAGGAGCAGTGCGCCGGCGCCGAGCCACATAAGCCCTGACGGTTCGGGAATGAACTGGATGTTCATATAACCCGACCCCGTTCCGAGCTGAGTCAGCGCCGTCGGATCGACACGCATCTCGAAGGTCGAGAGCATATACCACGTCTGTGTCGCCGGAATCGTGAACTCCCCCGACACGTCGAACACGCCGGCGCCCATTCCCTGCACGGCATAGTGCGTGCGCTGAACGCTGTACACGTCCGGCGCCACGTTGTTGGGATCGTAGACACCGAAGGACATCGCGGCCGCCATGCCCGCGGCCGGAAGATCGAAGTCGAATCGCGCGTCGAATTTCACGCGCAGATCCTTGTCGGGCCGGATATAGAGCCGATCTTCCGCGATCGACACGCGCGCCGCTGTTGGTCCCTGCGCTCCGACCAGCATGAACTCCGTGAGAAATCGCGTCTGGTCAAACGCGTAGGCCGCCTCGGCGATGGAGAATCCACGCGTTATGCGATGCGTATCTGAGAAGGGCAGAGACACACCGCTGAAACCGTGGCCGACGATGTCCGGGAACAGCCCGTTCACGCCCACGATCAGCCCTGAGTTCACGAGCGTGAACTCCGACGAATATGCGTGAGTCGAACCGCACAGGATCACCATCGCAAAGACGGCCAGTCGAATCGCCTTCATCGAACGTCTCCCGATTTCGCAGATATGGCTCGCAACCCGATGACCCGCCCGTGGGCGAGACCGACTGATGATAACGACGGCGCCTCACAGAAAGAAGCGCCGCGCGTCCGAACCGCGACCGCAGGGGAGCCGGGCCAGCGTCGCCCCAGGCGAACCGCGACGGCGCACGCCCATGCCAAGCCGGGCCCGTCATGGCCCGGTCAGTCCGCCCTTTACGCCAACCATTGCGTACGAATCGCCACGTCACTGCGGCGGCTCGGTACGGGCGCGTCCGCTTGCCTGTCGCCCGATTCCTCCACAAGATTCCCGCTATGAGCACGCAAACCGCCCGAGCCGCCGTCATGTCCGCCTTCAAACAGCCCGTCGAATTGCGCGACTACCCCGTCCCCTCGGACCTCGCGCCGGGCGACGTTCTCGTCCGTGTCACGCTTGCCGGCGTCTGCGGGACGGATGTCCATCTCCATCGCGGCGAACTCAAGGTTCCATTGCCGCTGATCATGGGGCACGAAACGGCGGGTGTCGTCGAAGCGACGGGCGGCGCCGTGAAGGACTGGCTCGGCAACGACCTCCATGTCGGCGATGTCGTTTCATGGACCGTCGGTATGCCGTGCGGCGAATGCAAGTACTGCCGGCTCCATCGCCTGCCCAGCCGCTGCGCGAATCGCAAGGCGTACGGCGTCAACACGCCGTGCGACAGCGCCCCGCACTTCCTCGGCGGATACGCGCAGGTGCATCACCTTCGCGCCGGAACCTCGATCTTCAAGCTGCCGGACGATCTCAACCCGGAATCGCTCATCGGCGCCGGCTGTGCGCTCGTCACGTGCGTGCATGGTTACGAAAAGATGCCCCTGCGCTGGGCCGAGAGCGTCGTCGTGCAGGGCGCGGGTCCCGTGGGCCTCGCCGCCGCCGCCATCGCCTCCGACGCCGGCGCGCGACCCCTGATCGTCATTGGCGGTCCCGCCGATCGCCTCGACCGCTGCAGACGATTCGGCGCCGATGTTGTCATCGATATCGAAAAAGTGAAGGACCCGGCCGACCGCCGAAAGATCGTCCTCGAACACACGAACGGTCTCGGCGCCGACATGGTTGTTGAATGCGTCGGCCATCCGTCGGCTGTGAGCGAAGGCTGGGAACTCGCCCGCGACGGTGGTCGCTACCTCGTCCTCGGCCAGTACTGCGACGCCGGACCAACAATGCTCAACCCGCACCTCATCACGAAAAAGGAACTGGAAGTCGCCGGCTCCTATGGCAGCGAGCCGACGCACTGGGCCAAGGCGATTTCCTTCCTGCAGGCCAGGTCCGATCGCTTCCCCTTCCACGAACTCATCACGCATCGCTTCAAGCTCAGCGAAGTCAATACCGCCCTGGAAGAAGTGGCTCACTGGCGAACGGGCAAGGCCGTCATTCTGCCCAACGATTGACATCGCAATCGGTGTTCCACTCGTTGTCGCCCGGCGTCATCACTCGATGGGCCGCCGCCCTGTCGCGACACGCCACGTCTCGCTGGAGCGCCAAACGGCGCCTCGCTGTCCTCAGCGAGGCGAATCCTCCAGCGTACGTGCGCCAAATCCCGCCATGAGGTCGCGGCGGGTCTGAATCGGGCGCCCGTCGAGGGCCCGCATTTGCGTCAATCAGCGAAGCGCTGTCCGCAGCCCGCGTAAAAAGAAAACCGCCCCCCGAACGCCGGCGAGCCGTGCTGAGCGTCCGAGAGGCGGATGAGACATACGGAGAAGTTGTGATCGATTTCGTTCGACGCCGCGGGCCTATCCGCCGCAGATCGTCGAACCGGCGCAACTGGTCCCGGCGCCCTGGAACGCGCCACCGAGTTCATTGCAGCGCGCCGCATCAAGCTCGATGCAGGTGACGAAGCCGGGGGCGTTCGCAAGACAGCAGGCGCCAACGGCGTCGTTCGAACACTGGAAGTTCACGTCGCTGCAGCTCGTCCCGTCGCCACCGTAGGTCCCGCCGCGCTCCTCGCAGTCGGCGCCCGTGGTATCGACGCAGAACAGCGGTCCACCCGTCGGCTGAATGCAGCAGCCGCCCGTCACGGGCGTCGGGCAGATCGTGTTCGTGCAGGACGTGTTGTCACCGAGATAGTCTCCACCAATCGATTCGCACATCTCTGCGCTCGTATCGATGCAGGTGCGACCGATCGAAATTTCCAGGCAGCACGCGCCCATCGTCGGCGTATTGCACGGCACGTCGTCATCGTCACACGCCGTTCCATCGCCCTGGTAGAGACCGTGCGCCATGGAGCACTGCGCCGGTGTTGCGTCGATGCACATCGACTGCCCCAGCGCCCCAACGACGCAGCATGCGCCCATCGCCGGTGACGGGCAGTTCGCGTTCTGGCACGTCGTGCCATCACCGCCATAGGTCCCGCCGGCCGCCTCACAGGCGTCCGCCGTCCCGACGAAACAGAGATAAGGTCCGAAAGGTGGCGTCACGCAACACGCCCCCGTGTCATTGATGACGCAGAGGGCCTGCGAACAGCTTTCCGCCGCAAGATCCGGCGTACCGCCCAGGTTGAGACACGTGTCGAAGGCGATTTCATCGCAGGTACCATCCGGCAGGCAGCACACGACGCTGCAGTCCGTCGTCGCATCCGAACACGAGGTGCCATCGCCAAGGTATCGTCCGGCGATGTTCACGCATTCATGCCACGTCAGATCGGCGCACTCAAAGAACCCGATGGCTGATGCGCAGCACGCCCCTGTCGGCGCCTCGCAGTCGAGGCTCGGATCGCCGCAGGTCGTCCCGACACCGGCGAAGACGCCGCCCTGCGCCTCGCAGTCCCCTGCCGTGGCCTCCACGCAAAGGTAGGGGCCGAACGGCGGGAAGAGGCAGCACGCGCCCCAGTCGGCGCCCGGGCACAAGGTCGGCGTGCAGAGCGTTCCGTCGCCCTGATAGGTTCCGCCGGCGGCTTCGCATTCCTCCTCACTCACGACAGCGCAGGCGAACGGGTTGTTCAGCCCTTCCGCGCAACAGGCGCCTTCGGCCACGGGCGGCGGGCAGTTCACGTCCACGCAGCGGGTGTTATCCCCCTGGTAATCTCCGCCGTAGAACGCGCACTGCGCCGCCGTTGTCTCCACGCAGGCGTTATCGCCGCCCGGCGTCGGCGCCGGCACACAGCAGGCTCCACGCGTCGGCGTTTCGCAAACCACGTTGTTGCACGATGTGCCATCGCCCTGATAGAAGCCGCCCTGCGCGTCACACTGTTCGGGCGTCAGCTCCGCGCAGTTGCCCGGCGGCGAGATCGGCGACGGCGGCAGACAGCAGGCGCCGCGTCGTTCCGGTTCGTTGCACGGATCGCCATCGCACGTCGCGCCCGCCGTCCAGGAGACCGGCGCCGCCAGTTGCATGCACTGAACTTCCGTCATCACCTGGCAAAGGACAGGCTCGGCAACGATGCCCTGGAAGCAGCATCGCCCCAGTTCGCCGCCACCGCAGATGCCGGGCGTCGCGCAGGTCGTCCCCGCGCCCTGGAACTGGCCATTCAACTGCGCGCATTGCTCAGGCGTCGTATCGACACAACCCAATGGCGCCCCGAAGACGTTGGCACAGCACGCGCCTCGCTCCACGATGATGCAGATTGCCTCCGAGCAGTCCGCCGCGGCGAGATCCGGCAGTCCGCCCGCGTTGGCGCACACATTCAGATCCAGCATCTCGCAGGTTCCGTCCGGCAGGCAGCACGCGACTCGGCAGTCCGTCGTCGGATCGTCACACGAGACGCCGACACCTTTGAAGCGACCGCTGAGCTGCGCGCACTCCAGCGCCGTGATATCGATGCAGTCGGCCATGCCGGCGTGCGGCGTGCAGCAGGCGCCCGTCGGCGTCTCACAAACGACTGTCGAATTCGAACAGGATGTCCCCGCCCCCGCGAAGACGCCGCCCTGTTCCACACACATGGCGGCCGTCGTGTCCACGCAAAGGTAAGCCCCGAACGGCTGGAGGAGGCAGCACGCGCCAAGTTCCGGCGCCGAACAGAGTCCCGGCGCACAGGGAACGTTGTCGCCCTGATAGGTTCCGCCCAGCTCTTCGCAGCGCGCCTGCGGCAGCTCGAGACAGCCGAGCGGGTTCAGGAAGATATCCGCGCAGCACGCCCCGACAGGCCCGGGTGTACACTCAACATCAACGCATCGCGTGTTGTCGCCCTGGTAGTCGCCGCCCGCGGATTCACAGAACGCCGCGGACGTTTCGATGCATGATTCAGGAATCGCCAGCCGAACGCAGCAGGCCCCAAGCGTCGGTTCCACGCAGATCGTGTTGTCGCACGTCGTCCCATCGCCCTGGTAGCTTCCGCCGTGCTGCTCACACTGCATCTCCGTCGCCTCGAAGCAGTTCCCGACACCGCCGAAGATGGCGGCGCAGCAGGCGCCTGTCGGCGCCGGCGGACAGGGTATATTCGCCTGATCGCAGCCGGAGTTGTCACCCTGATAGTCGCCGCCCAGTTCCTCGCAGCGCGCTTCCCGCACTTCCACGCACGTGCGGCCACCCGCGGAGCTTGCCGGCAGACAACAGGCGCCGACGATCGGCGTCGGACAGGTCGTATTCGTGCACTGGGTTCCATCACCCTGGTAAACGCCACCCGCGTTCTCGCACTGCTGGAGCGTGGTTTCAATACAGGCGGAAGGCGGAACCGCCGGGCCATTCGCAAGACAACAGGCGCCAATCGTCGGAGGTCGGCATCCGCCGAACGCACACGGTACGCCGTCGCCCTGATACTCGCCGCCCAGCGTCTCACATTCCGACGCCGACACGACGACACATCCCTTCACGCCACCCGCCGAGCTGAGGCAGCATGCGCCGACGTCATGCCCTTCATTGCAGGGATCGCCATCGCACGTTTCGCCCGCCGTCCAGGAGACCGGCGCGGCGTACTGCATGCACGCAACCCGCGTCGTCACTTCACACAACACGGGGAAGGGAACGATTCCCTGGAAGCAGCATCGCCCCAGGATCTCGTTCTCGCAGATGCCCGGCGTCATGCAGTTGGTATTGTCGCCCTGATAGGCCCCGCCGAGCTGTTCGCAGAGCGCCGCCGACGTCACGACGCATCCGCCGCCGCCGATGACCGGACCGCTGACGCAGCAGGCGCCGCGTATCGGCGCCGGGCAGATCGTATTGCCATCACAAATGGTCCCATCGCCCTGATAATTTCCGCCTTCGACGCCGCATTCGGCCTCTGTCGTCTCGATGCAGATCACGGGCGTATTCGGCGATATCACGCAGCAGGCGCCAGTGGCCGGCGGCGGGCAGGCGATGCCGGAGTCCTGGCACGTCGTTCCGTCGCCCTGATAGGTTCCGCCGTGCTGCTCGCAGTCCGCCTCCGTCGTGAGAACACAGATGATCAGACCGCCACCCTGCGGTCCCGGCGTTGCAACGCAGCAGGCGCCGCGCAACACGCTGTTGCAGCCCGTCGTCTGGCAGTTCGTGTTGTCTCCCTGATAGGCGCCATTCAGTTCGGCGCAGCGCGTCGCCGTGGTCTCGAAGCAGAACGCGGGGCCGAACGGCGGATTCGTGCAGCAGGCGCCCACTGTCGGCGGCGTGCAGATGTCCTCATCGGCGCACGTCGTCATCGGGGCTCGCGGCTGGCCTCCGTTGGCCACACATTCCATGAACGGCAGATCCTGGCAGGTATTGTCAGAGAAGCAGCAGGCGCCCGTCGGCGGTGGCGGAGGCGAGCAGGGAACGTTGGCGTCGTTGCACGTCGTTCCATCGCCCTGGTAGTCGCCGCCATCGGCCTCGCAGCGTTCGGCGGTTACGACGACACAGGCGTTTGCCGGGAGCCCGGGAAGCGACACGCAGCACGCGCCGACCGGCGGCGGCGACATGCAGGCGTTGTCGGCGCAGGTCGTGAATGGCCCCTGCGGCACACCCATCATCTGCACGCACTGAATCGGCGGCGCATCGATGCAGTCGCCATTCGGCAGGCAGCAGGCGACGGGCGGAGGCGGCGTGATCGGGCAGCCGATGTTGGGATCCGTGCATCGCGTGCCGGCGCCCATGAAGGTACCGCCCGCGTTGTCGCAGGCGTGCTCGGGAATCACGACGCAGATCGCAAACGCGCCGGGCGTCGAGATGCAGCACGCGCCGCGCTGGGCGCCAGGCGCTCCCGCCGCATCCGGTCCTCCCAGCTGCATCATCAGCGAGAACGGACCGATGTCGCGACCATCCACGACGCCGTCATGATTGATGTCGGCAAGCGCGACATAGGCGGGATCCGTCTCCTGGCCGAGCAGAATCCGCTGAAACACGGCGCGATCGCTGTTCTCGATCACGGTATTTCCGTCGAAGTCACCGGCGCGAACCTGGGTGCGCACGCCGGTACACAGACAGACACAACACACGATTGCATAGCAGAGTCGTCGAGGGGGGGAACTTGACATGGCTTGGGCGCTCCTTTTAGGCGATGGGCCTGTACCTTCCGCTTCCTTTCGCGCTCGCAGCGCGAAGCATGACAAAGAAACTGTCGTTGGCCCGACAAGCGGGGGTATCCGAACACAACGTCGAAAAGAACTGTCCGAGGCCAACGACAGCTGAGGATCATTTTTTTCTGCGGGATCCAAACGGCGTGAACCGCCGTGGATCCGACCGTCGCGCGAAGGCGCCGATCCGAACGATCGTCCTGTAATGCAACGCGCGTGCCACTCGCGCCGCCAGCCGGCCGGCGCCGGGTAAGTTTGCCATTGCGCGAAGGTTACTCGCGCCACCTCGTTTCCCGGGATTCGAGGCGCTCTGACGAACGATGGCCGCCCGTCGCCAATGTGGCGAAAAATGTCGCCACATTGACGTTGCGTCGGACGACCGCCATCGCGCCGGTCGATGAGTCAGGCGGCGAATTGTCGCGCCGGGATCCGTCGGAATCGTGGTCACAGTGTTTGCGACAGCCCGCCCCCGGAGCGTACAATCGGCCTGTCGCCAGTCGTCTGAACTTACTGCTATCCATGCCTTCGAATCGAGCGCCATCGCCAGCCCGCTCTCGTGCGATCGTAACGCTTGCCGTCGCGATTGCGCTCGTCGGCGCTGTGCGCGCTCCTGCGCAACAGTGGCCGTTCGGCGCGCCATCGGCCGGATGCGGCAACGCCGCGCCGGCCCCCCGGTTCGATGGCGCCCATGACCGGATGATTCGACGGACCGACATGGGCGCCGACGCGGCGCTCGCCCTCGGCGGACATCGCGCGCCGGAACTGATCGCCATGCGCGTGGGAAACTGGGCGCCCGCAGCCAACGGCGCGACCTTCTTCGATGGCTGCTGGAATCCCGCCGGCGGCTTCTTTCGACTCGAACTCGCGTTCAGAGGTCTGCTCAATCCCCCGGCCGTGTGGGTCTGTCGACACCGACGCACGCGCCCTTTGAGTTCGGTCCGCATCCCGTGTCCGGCTTCATCGAAATCGATGTCGACGACAACGTTGCGACCGGCGGCGACTTCGAAACGCCGGAGAACATGTATCCGGCCAATGTCGCGCGTTTCGGCGGGCTCCCCGCCAATCCCGATCTCGCTGATCGCGTCGCGCCGCTCGGCGTCGACTTCATCGAGTTTCTTCCACAGACGCCGCTGGTCGAACGCGCCGGCGAGGAATTCCACATCGCTCTCTTCGGCGACCTGATCGACACGAGCATCGAAGTCGAGGGAGACGGCGACAGACGCTTCGAAGCGGATGAAACCTGGATCATTCGCGGCAAACTGCTTCATCGCGCCCACGGCTACGAGATCTTCAGCGGCGCCAACGGCAACGGCGCCTACGAGCCCGTTGTCGATATCGAATTCCGGCACAGTTCAACGCCCGATGTCACGATCCTCTCGCTGGTGTATCCGCTGACGAACGCGGCCGCCGCGGCGTTTACCGGAAACGCCCCGCAGGCGCCCGACAGCAGCAGCCTGAACCAGAACTCGATTCTCGAAGGACTGCTCGACCTGACAACAAGCCTTCAGTCGCTCAGCCCGGCCCTGCGGAACCACCCGGCGTTCCCCCTCATTGCAGCCTGGGAGAATCAGAGCGCCGCGGCCTGCCTCAACAGTTCACTCTGGCGCGTCACCTGCCACGTCGGCATGTCCTATCCGGCCCAGGACCTCTTCGGCGCGTTCATCGTCTGGACGGACGCCTGGCCCGGCGCCGCCTTTGGTGACTTCACGGCCGACGGCGTTGTCACGTCAGAGGACCTTGCCGCCTTCGACGCCTTCATCAGCGCCTTCGACACGCTGTTTCCGATCGATACCGACAACGCCATCAACGGCAAAGTCACGCTCTCCGATTTCGCGGGGAACTTCAGTGTCTTTGATCTTAACTACGACGGCGTCGTCGACGATCGCGATCGATCGGCCATCCAGCTGTGTGGCGACATGAACGGCGATCGGGTCGTCGACCTCGCCGATCTGGCGGCGTTTGCGGATGCGATCCTCGACCCGACCACCGCCGGTGATCCCTGCGAGAACGCCTCGCCGTTCGGCGCCTGCTGCATCGACGCCATCTTCGGCCCCGATCTCTGCTTCGACGCCACGCTCGCCGACTGTCAGTCACAGGACGGTCTGTTCCAGGGCGTGAACACGACATGCTCGAGCAACGGCTGCGTCTTTCCGAGCGGGGCCTGCTGCGTGCAGTCGTTCGCGCAGCCGACGGCCTTCTGTTTTGAGGCGACGGCCTCCGAGTGCCTGCAGTTCGATGGCGCCTTTCACGGCGTCAACACCACCTGCGCCGACATCGGCGTGAACTGCGACAACTCCGGCAACGTCGGCGCCTGCTGCATGAACAGTCCGGCGGCGCGATGCGTCGAGCTGACGGCGACGGAATGCCAGTCGGCCGGCGGCGCCTTCCAGGGCGCCGGCTCGCTCTGCAGTGATCCCGGCGTGCCCTGCGCCATACCGGCGGATGCGCCGTGCTGCCTGCCGTTCGAGACGTGCGTCATGCTCGACCCCGTCACGTGTGTCAATCAGGGCGGCATCCCGTTGATTGACGCGGAGAGCTGCGCCGGCGCCGACTGCCCCGCGCCAAGCGCCATCGGCGCCTGCTGCGTGACCTCGGCGGGCGCGATCCTGTGCCTTGAGAATACCGCCACGCAGTGCTTCCAGCTGGGCGGCGCCTGGCTCGGCGAAAACCTCAGCTGCGTCAACGCACAGTGCGGCGCGGAACCGCAGCGCGCCTGCTGTCTGCCGAACGGCGGCTGCCAGTCGTCGAGTATCTTTGAATGCCTGATCTCCGGCGGAACGCCGCAGCCCGGCGGCGTCGATTGTGTCAGCGCGGGATGTATCGCCACGAACCAGACGCTCGGCGCCTGCTGCGTTGAAATCTCGGGCCTCGCCACCGAGCGATGCATCGTGATGTCAAATACCGACTGCGATATGCAGGGCGGCGTCTTCGCAGGCGTCGGGATGGACTGCTCGGCGCCGCTGCTCAGCTGCATTGGCCCGAACGTTCCCGTCATGGTCGCGCCAACGACCTTCGTGGACGTCCTGCTCGGACGAAACACCGACCCGACTGTCGTCAGCGCCGCCGATGTCGATGGAAATTCCGTCGTGGACGGCCGGGATATTCAGCCGTACATCGACGCCCTGCTCGGCGCGGGCGACTTTGCCATCGGCGCCTGCTGCGTCTCGGGCTTCAGCGCCCAGTCCGTCTGCTTCGTCGGCCTGAAAGGTGACTGCGACCTGGCCGGTGGCGCCTTCCTGGGTCCCGATTCGCAATGCGACAACAGCTGCGGAACATTCGAGTCAATTACCATGGCGTGCTGTCTCACGGAGGGCTGCGTCGACCTGACGCCCCTGGAGTGCGCGGCCGCCGGTGGCGCCGTCGATCCGGATACGCTCACCTGCGGTGAACGAAAGCTGCGATCGCTTTTGCGCAAGTGCGACATGAACGGCGACAATCGTGTCAACGGCGAGGATATTCAGGTGTTTATTCTGCGATTGATGGAGAACTGATTGTGCGGCGGCGCCTGGGCAGGCCAATTCGACGACGACAACGACGCCGAGCGGTGACACTGTCGCATTGCGCCTTCACGCTGCTGGAAGTTCTCGTCGTGATCGCCGTGATTGCGATTCTGCTGGCGCTGTTGTCATCGGCCCTCAGCGCCAGCCGCCGCGCCGGCCTGAACCTGCGATGCATCAGCCAGATGCAGAGCATCGCGTTCGAGTTCCGCATCTTCGCCGACGATTTCTCGGCGCGGAATCGCGGCGAGAGCGAACTGCTCGGCCCCGATCGCTTCTACATCGATGATTTCCAGGACAGCCTGTATCGCATCGACGAATTCTGGGACGCGGGGCCCTATCCCCTGGTCCCCTACGACAGTCGAATCTCCATGATGTGCCCGGCGGGCCCCGACGATCTCGCCCGACGCCCCGGCCTGACGGCCTTTCAGGATGCGTTGTGGCCCCCCCAGAACGTCAGCATCGCATTCAATCGACGGCTCTGGCGCGACGGTCTCTCGCCCGGCATTCGACAGCTTTCGTCGCGCGTGCTCTCTTATCCCAACACGCCGCTCGTCATTGATGTCGACGGCGCCGCCGCCGTCGCCGCCTCACACGAGTCGACCTACACGGCGCCCCCCGTCTCCACGCTGGATGACATCTACTCGGGCGGCGGCTACTGGTACCCCGCGTTTCGGCATGGCGCCAGTCTGAACGTCGCGTTCATCGGCGGCCACGTCGCATCCTCGAAAGCGCCACTCTCGGAATCCTCCTGGCGATGGGACAATGTGCCGTAATTCAGCGCCACGCACGAACGACGGCGTACGATGGATCGCCGCGGCGGCGAGCGCATCGCGGCGCCGCGCCGTCCGGCCCCTGTGGTTCCCGCAATCATGAGCATTCGAACCAAATGCGCCCTGCTGCTCATCGCCTTCGAAGCCACGCTCGCGGGCACGATTCTCTTTTCGCTTTATTACATGACGGCGTACTTCGGCGCCGCGTCGCAGTCGTTCAACGTGTCTCGCGTGACCGTCGAGGAAGTCGGCCGCCTTCGCAGCGCCGTGCTCAATGAGAAGGCGCGCCTCATGGCGCCCGACGCGTCCCCCGCCGCGCAGGCGGACATGAACCGCGCCAGGGATGAGATCGCGCGCCTGGTCGCCAATCTCGGGGCCGCACTGGCGGGCGAGGATCGCCAGCGCCTCGAATCCCTGGACCAGCGTCGACAGATCGCTGTCCGCGACGCGATCGCCCATCCCGACAGCGCGCCGGCCACGAACGCCGCCGTCGCCGTCCATCACGAATTCGACCAGTTTCTCGGTTCCCTGGAATCGAAGACCTGGGCCTCCGTCCGTCTCGCCGTCGAACGAACCACGGAGGCGCAATGGACGACGGCCATTGTCCTGACCGCCACGATGACGATCGGCGCCCTGCTCGGCGTCGCCGGCATCTGGCTCCTCAGGCGCTGGGTCCTGCTTCCCATCCAGGATCTGAAACTCGCCGCCGACGAGCTCGGCCGCGGCAATCGCGACCATCCCGCGAAAGTCAATTCCGCCGACGAACTGGGCCAGCTCGCCACGGCCTTCAACGAGATGGCCGCCGACCTGGGTGTCATGGAAAAACGCATGGTTCAGCGCGAGCGCCTCGCCGCCATGGGCGAACTCGTCTCCTACATCACGCACAACATCCGCAATCCGCTCGCAGGCATACAGAGCTCCGCCGAAATCACGTGCCAGCACGCCGCCCCGGATTCACCCGTCATCGAACAGCAGCGGAACATCATCCGGGCGATCGAACGCTTCCTGCGATGGCTGCGGCAGATTGAACACGCCTGCGGCGGTCCCCTCGACATCGCGACGGAACCGACGGACGTCTACGAACTCATCGACGCCGTCGTGTCCGTCTTTCGTCCGATGGCCGATCAGGAAGCCATCACACTCGTTGCTGAACAGAATGGCGCGCCGGCCCGGGTCCCGCTCGACGCGCGACAGTTCGAGCAGGCCCTGACGGCCGTCGTCGGCAACGCCATTGAAGCCGTCGGACACAAGGGCCGTGTTACAATCTCGGTCAAACAGAGCGAGCGCGGCGGGCGATGGGAACTCATCGTCGCGGATACGGGACCCGGCGTTCCGCAGGACGTGCGGGCCCACGTCTTTGAACCGACCTTCAGCACCAAGCGCCACGGACACGGACTCGGCCTGGCGCTGGCGCGGAAGATCGCCGAACTTCATGATGGCGAGCTCGAATGCGCCGACAATCCCGGCGGCGGCGCGCTGTTTCGATTTATCATGCCGACAGAACCACAAGAGGACGCCTGACATGACGCGGATTCTGATCGTCGATGATGAGCGCACACTGCTCGCGAACCTCGCCCTGCAGCTCGGCCGCGCCGGCTACGAGTGCCGGGCCGTCGACAACGGCGCTTCGGCGATGGAAGCGCTCGAGGAGAGCGAGCCCGACATCGCGCTCGTTGATATCCGCCTCCCCGACATGAGCGGTCTCGAGCTGATCGCCCAGCTTCGCCAGGCCGGCCGCGACTTTCCGATCGTCGTCATGACGGCCTACGGCTCCGTCGAGAACGCCGTGGAGGCGATGAAGGTCGGCGCCAGTGACTACCTGCAGAAACCCGTCTCCATCACGGAACTTCAGGTCGTGCTCGATCGCGTCCTGCAACACAATCGACTCCGGGATCGACTCGACGTCTTCGAGCGCGAGCGCCGACGCCAGGGCGCCGAACGTCGCATCGTCGCGCAGCATCAGAGCATGGAGCGCGCCCTGGAACTCGCACAGAAGATCGCGACTCAACCGCCGGACGAGAGCGGCAACCTCCCCACGGTCCTCGTCACGGGCGAAACGGGCACGGGCAAGGACCTGCTCGCCCATCACATTCACGACTTCGGTCCGAATACCGACGAACCCTTCGTGCAGATCAACTGCACGGCCCTGCCGGGACCGCTCGCCGAGGCGGAACTCTTCGGTTACGAGAAGGGCGCGTTTACCGACGCCAAGACGAGCAAGAAAGGTCTGTTCGAAGTCGCCGGCGCCGGCACGGTCTTTCTCGACGAGATCGGCGACATGCCGATCGAACTGCAGGCGAAGCTCCTGCTTGTCCTGGAGAAGCGAGCCTTTCGGCGCCTGGGCGGTACGCGCGAGCGACAGGTCCGCGCCCGCACAGTCGCTGCGACAAACTGCAACCTGACGCGACTGGTCACGGAAGGACGCTTCCGCAAGGACCTGCTCTTTCGCTTCCAGGCGCTGGCCATCGAGCTGCCGCCACTGCGCGAGCGAGGCGACGACCTGTTCCTGCTGGCCAATCACTTTCTCGAACAGCGGGCCCTGCGACTGCATCGACCGACGCCGAAGCTCTCGCGCGCCGCGAAGGACGCCATGCGCCGCTACCCGTGGCCCGGCAACGTGCGTGAACTCGACAACGTCCTCCAGCGAGCGATGCTCATCACGGATCGCGACACAATTGACCCGGCGGAACTGAATCTCTCTCAAAGCGATCTGGGAACCGGCCCCGTCAGCCTGGAGGCGTTTCGCTTCCCCTTCGGCATGGAGGACTGCACGCTCCTGCGCGTCGAGGAAATGCTCATCCGCCAGGCGCTCGAACACTGCCACGGCAATGTCTCTGAGGCGGCGAGAATCCTGGGCATGCGCCGCGGCACGCTGCGCCATCGCCTGGAGAAGCTGTCGCTCTCGCCAAAGCCCTAGCGGGCCCCGCTCTGCAACGGATCAACACTGAGAAAACAACACGGGCTCGCGATCGACGAATCGATCGCGAGCCCTGCGAACTGAACGCCTCGGACGCGCTCCATATGCCTGGATCGCACGGAGATGACGCCGCAGAAGGTGTGACGGCGCCCTCTGATCGGGAAGCCCGTGGGAAGCCCCCGACCACCATCCACGCGATCGCGTCAACAGCCGATCAGAAGCGCGCGACCCGCGGGTTCAGTCGCGGTGTGAAAGAACGAATTCAGGGACACGCCTGACCACTTGTCAGCGCCGCAATGAACGAACCCACGTCGGCGAGTCCGACGCTGTTCATACCGTCCACATCGGCGCATCCGCACGCGCCATCACCCAGCAGGCATGAGACGAACTGCTGGATGTCCGCGCCGTCGAGCGTTCCGTCATGATTCACGTCGCCCGGACAGGCGCACGCCGTCGTCGCTGCGCCCGCCCAGAAACCGCCTTCCATTTCAAAGACGCCCCCTGCCGAGTAGCCCGTATCGTGCTGCCCGACAGTCCCTTCCACCTCAAACGCGCCGCCGGCGCTGTAGCCGCCGCCCGCGTCGTTCGTCCGCCACGACACGTCATACGTTCCGGCGACCAGCGGCGTCGATAGAGTGAGCGTCAGGGCGATCGTCCGGATAGGTCCAGTCCGATTTGCGTTCATCGTTCATCTTCCTCCGGGTTGACTCGCGCTTATCCGAGATCGCGGAAATTCTGCGACCCCGTCGCGATTGAATAGACCGCTCCGCAATCTACCTGTCGTCGCCCCGCGTGGAGTCGAGACGTTCGATCAGACGCTCAATTCTGGCCAGGCGAGTCGCCAGCTCGGCGTTGGCGTCTCGCAGGCGCGCGATCTCCGCGTCCTTGTCGCGCTGCAGGTCCTTCATCGCCTCGACAAGCACCGGGACCATCGCCTGGTAGTTCACAGACTTGACGCCCGCCTCCGATTCGCGAACCAGCTCGGGGATGACGCCTTCGACCTGTTGCGCAATCAAACCGTAGTGACGCCGATCGTCCCGTCCGACGCCCTCGCGCCACAGGTAGGTCCTGCCGTCAATCCTGCGGACAAGATCCAGCGCGTTCGGAATCGACTGAATGTCGCGTTTCAGGCGGATGTCGGAGTTGATGCTGATTTCGCCCGGAACGATCACGTCGCCATCACTCTGGACAGTGAATCTCGGAACGTAGGCGCCCGTCGCCCCGGACGAAATCGAGAAATCGCCGCCATCGGCCGCCCCGATTTGCCACTTGTCGTCATCGGCGGCGCCGTTGTCGGCCCACAGTTCAATCGATGCGTCCTGCGACGCCCCCGCGACCACATCACACGACTGTGTCGAGACATTGCTGAATCGATAGGCCGCGTCCCCCAGCGCTGTCACGCCGTCGGCGCCGGGATGCCAGGCGGCCGTTGTGTCATTGCCGATGACGACCGTCGCGTCGGCGTGACTCGTCGCGCCGTATCCGATCGAGATAGCGTCGGTATGCGTCGCCCGCGCGTTTGCGCCGATCGAGACGGATCTCGGCGCCCGTACCGCGGCCCCGTAGCCGACGCTGATTCCGTCATCCGATTCGACATAGGCGCTGGCGCCGACGATGACTGTTCGACTGATGTTCGTGTGGTATGAGGCGCCCTCGACGGTACCATTCCAGGAATCGGAAAACCCGTCAAAGAGCTGCTGGTCCGTGCTGCTCCAGTACCCGAAATCCGCCAGGGCTCCAAGGACGACGTTGTTCGAGCCGTCTCGATTGCTGAAGCCGGCGCCGGCGCCGAGATAGGTGTTGCGATTGGCGTTACCCGTGTTGTTCGTGCGGTTGTTCTGCGAGCCGGAGAGCGCACCGACAAACGTGTTGTAGTCGGCGTGTTCCGTGTTCTCTCCCGAGCGCGCGCCCAGGAAGGTATTGAAATTCCCGGCGCCGATATCGATACCGGCCACATTGCCGAAGGCCGTATTGTGTACGCCCGTATTGATGTCATAGCCGGCCTCGTTGCCAACGGCCGTATTGCCGAAGCCGATTGTGCAGCTCCGCAGCGCGCTGTCGCCGACGCCCGTGTTGTCGTCGCCAGTGGTATTGTTGTAACCGGCGTCCTCACCAACGAAGGTATTGTGTCCACCCGTCGTGTTGGATTTTCCGGCCTCTTCCCCAAGGAATGTGTTGTCAATGCCGGACGTGTTACTCATGCCGGCGCGATAGCCGACGAACACGTTGTCGTAGGCCAGGTTCAGCGCGCCGGCCTCCGATCCGACGAACACACACTGAGAGCCCGCGTCGCCGCCCGATCCCGCCATCCAGCCAATACTGACGATGTCGCTGTCGTCGTCGAACAGCCGACCGGCGCTCCTGCCGATGAACACACTCCGGCTCCCGCTCGAAAGGGACAGCCCCGCCTCTTCGCCAACGAACGTGTTGTCCGTTCCCGTGGTGATCGCCGCGCCGGCGCTTGTTCCGTATGTTGTATTTCCTGTCTGGCCGAACGCCGTGGACGCGACGCCCAGCGCCGCCAGACTGAATAGGATTCTGACTTTCATCGTAGTTTCTCCAGCCGCCCGAAGGCGTTTGCTCAGCCTTCGCGCTGTCCGGCCTTCAGTCTGTCAATTTCCTTCCGCATCTCGATCATGTGCAGCGTCATCTCTTCAATCTTGCGCAGCAGGACGGCGTTCATCTCACTGACATCCACGCCATCCGAATGGATCTCCGCGGCCGAAGGCACATCCGGCAGATGTCCGTGCGCCTGAATGAAGTCCTCGACATCCTTCAGCGGCCTGAGGCGATAGCCCTCCTCGAAGACGTAATCGGGCCATGCGTTGTTGACGACCTTTACAGTGCCCTGAACGCGAATCCCCTGCCCCGAGTTGAGCGGAAGGTACGTGATATAACCGTCACTCAGATCGAAGAATCCGCCGCCGCCGCCGATCGCCATTCCCCCGCCCGTCACGTTCGCGAGATTGAGAACGAGCTGAAGGTACGCCTTTTCGTTTTCATTGGCGCCCGGATACGCGTTGACCGGGACGCCTTCCGTTTCAATATGCAGTGGGAAGATCGGATCGGCCCCGACGCCGATGTAACCGTCGGTCCGGACATTGCCGGCGACGTGCAGCGCCTGGCTCGGTGATGTGACCCCGATCCCGACGGCGCCCGCGTCATCAACATACACGGCGTCATTCGGCGAACCGGCGCTCGACCCGTAGGACGCGTCGCCCGCGCTGACGCCCGTCAGGCCGGAACCATCCCCAACGAAGGCTGTCGCCGTCACGGTTCCGTTGACATCCAGCGCCGTCGCCGGGTCGTTCCTGTTGATTCCCACGCCGCCGGAGGCGCGAATCAGGAACTGATCGCCGGCGGTCGATGCAAACTCGGCAAGCTGGCTGTCGGCCCACACGAACGCCCCATCGTGCCGGGCGCTGGCCTTTCGTCCCGCGGCAAACGAGAAATCGCCCGCGGCGATATTCTCCTGACCGCCGGGGCTGACCGAATAATCGCCGCTCGCCATATTTCCACTGCCGCCGGCCACGACCGAAAGTCGTCCGCTGGCGACATTGGGACTGCTCGCGGGATCAAACTCTCCACCTCCACCAATGAACGCGCCGATGCCGCTGGCCGTATTCGACGCGCCGCCGCTCACCGTAGCGAAGCTGTTGCTGGCGAGGTTGTTGGCGCCGCCCCCGATCGTCGAGAAGGGTTCTACTGCAACATTGCCGCTGCCACCCGTCACGACTGACAGCCGCCCACCGGCGACATTGGAGTTGGTGGAAGGATCAAACTTGCCGCCACCGCCGACAAACGACCCACGGCCATTGGCGGAATTCAGAGATCCGCCACACACTGTCGCAAAACGCTCTCCGGCAACGTTGTTCGCGCCGCCCGCAACCGTGCTCAGAAGATCCGCGACAAAATTGCCGTAGCCGCCGCCAATGACGCCGAACGCGCCATACACCTCGTTCGGGTTGTCGACGGCGCCGCCACCACAGATTGTCGCGCCGCTGACGTCTGTTTCGACATAATTGACCGCGTGACCACCCACGACGTTCCACGATCCCGGAAACACGGCGCCGGCGCCGGCTTCTGTCGTCTGAAAGCCGCGAAGCGCCAACGCCATCGGCGCCGGTGTCATCGGCTGGCGCGGCGCGAGCGTCGTGAACGGCTGCGCATCGGCGGGATCGTGAGGGCTTCGAACGGCGATCTCGATCCAGCGCGCATCGCCGTTGAATGCGAGAACGCCAAAATCCAAATCCACAGTGAATAATCCATCCACAATCTGAACGTTGTCGATTGCGATCGTCGAACCGTACGCGGCGCCCGCGACATCGGCGTCCCAGAGTGTGAATTCGAAGTCCGCGGCGCCGTTGAGCGGTTCGCCCGATACACTGAGTCTTCCCTGATAGGTCCAGGCGCTGCTGAGCGGCGCCTGGGCCCGCGTTGTCGCCGTCGCCATCATGACGACGAGCGCAATCGCAGGGAGTGTGCGTCTGAGAGTTGTCATCTCCATCTCCATGGGGTTACAGGGTAGCGAGGTCGGAATCACGCCTTCGGTCGGTCCACGGCCGTCGTGGCCGGGTTTGCGCTCATGCCGAAGAGCGATCAGACATTCGATGAGTCAGTTCAGGAGTTGCTGCGCCGGCGTCCGCTGCTACGGGCACGTCTCGCCCGCAAGCAGGAATTCGACGAAGCGAGCGATATCCGCGTCGCCAACTCCCGGGGCGCCATCCAGCTCGGCGCGACCGCAGCGGTTTCCGGCGCCAAGGTAGCATTCCAGGAATGACTGGATATCAGCGCTGTTGATCAGACCGTCGTCATTCAGGTCAGCCGGACAACCGTACAGACAGGGGAAGTTCACGATCTCGACGCCGGCGTCGTCCTCAAGCAGATACGCCGCCGTTCCATTGAGCGCAATACCGCCTGTGAATCCCACTGACTGAAATACACTGTCCGTCAGCGGTTCCGTGGGATCACTGATATCCACGACGTGCGCCCCGGCGTTACCGTCCGTCACGAGCGCAACGTTACCCACAACGCGCACACAGATCGTCGCGTCGAACACGGGGTAGTTGGAAAGCAGTGTGGGCGACGCCGGATCACTCACGTCGATCAGCTGTACGCCCGACTCGCCATCGGCAACACACGCCACGCCGTTCGAGACCGCCACGCCCACGGCAAAGCCCGGTGTGTCATACGCGCCCCGCAGCACAGGCGACGCCGCGTCGCTCACGTCAACGATCTGCAGTCCGCTTTCGATGCAGGCCACGTATGCAACGTCATCAACCACTTCGACACCCACCGCGATCCCTGGAAGCGGGAGGCTGACGGGAGGGAGCGGCGAACTCGGATCGCTCACATCAACGATCCGCAGACCACCTTCCCCGCAGGCCACAAAGGCGTGTCCATCCTGAACCGTGACCTCATACGCGCTGTCGCCGGTCAACACGGCGCTGAGCAGAGACGGCGTCTGGGGCGCGCTGACATCGAGGATGAACAACGCGCCAACCTGATCTGTCACGTAAGCGATCGAATCGCGAACGACGACGTCAAACGCGTCAATCGTCTCTGTAAAGGCGCCGACGCTGATCGGAGCGGAGGCGTCCGCCACGTCCAGGATGAGAAGCCCCGCGGAACCGTTCGCGATGTACAGCAGTCCGGAGTCATCGACCGCCGCCCGCGTGGCCTCGCCCGGCGTCTCGATTGCGCCCTCCGCCAACGGCGCGCAAAACGGCGTCTGTTTGATGCGATAGATCGCCCTGGATCCGTCAAAGAGAATGACCGACACGGCGAGATAGTCGCCGCTCACGCCATGAAGGCGGAAGTCATTGCTGACCATCTGTACGCCATCCAGGTACGAGCCGAATCCGCCCAGAACCTTGTGGAGTTCACCGTCGCGCCACATGACCAGGCGTTGTCCTCCTGGTCCGACAGCGTCGAAATAGACGGCCCCGTCGCTGACGGCGTAGTCAACGGTTCCGGCGTATCCGCCTCCGTCCGGCAGGGGCGTTGTCGGATCCGAAACCGTGCGAAGTTCCGCGCCATCGAAGTAATAGAGGCCCGCATCCTGCAGACCCGTCCCGCTGAAGACGACCCAGCCGTTGTCCATCGAGGGTCGGTTGACGCTTGTGAACGTCACGTTCGTCCCGGGAATCAGCGTCGTCTCATCCGCGATTAACGAAATCACGCCGTTCTCGACCACGAACACGCCGAAGCCGCCGGAATCCGTGTGCGCCAGAAACGCAATCCCGTCGCCATTCGCATCGACCGCCGGGTTTCCCATTCCCAGCGTGAACGGCTCGCCATTGGGCGCCATGTCGCCCTGCCGGACCAACGCCGACAGCGTTCCATTGTCATCTCTGAAAATGCCATAGGTGGGCGGATCGCCCCAACTGCCCGAAAAGACGGTCGCGCCGTGCTGAAGTTCGACGGATGTGCCGCCGATTCCGCCGAACAACACACCCGTCGGTTCGCCGGGAACCTGCGTCACGTGCGAAATGGCGATCACCCGTTTGCTGGCGCCATCCCGACGCTCCAGCGAATCGCGGGCGTCGGATAACGAGCCGACGGAACGGCCCTGATAAAGCACGATCCCATTTTCGACGGAAGGTGTGCTGGACAGGAGCACATACGACGTCGACAACCCCGGAAAGAGGTCCGATTCTTCAGCCACGACCTCCATCACCCCGCCTCGACTGGCGTAAATGCCGTCGGCAAAGTTCGAGTCTCGCGCCTGAAACGTCACGTTTCCCTGGGCGTCCACGGCCGGCTCACTGAAGAAACGGAATGTTCCGCCGCCCTGCGGGAGCGGCGTATTCGAATCGACGACGCGTTCATAGAGAAATCTCACCGAGTCCGCCTCCGCGGACATCGGTCTCAGGCCGAGGACAACGATCATGGCGAGGAAGGCAATTCGGATCGCCCCAGGACGACTCAACATGTTCCAGCTCCCAATTGACGGCCGGTTCGGCCGAATTCCGACGGATGGGCGGGCTGACAAAAGTCCCACGTTCCTCTTCAGGCCGAAAGACGGGCTGGAAACCGGCAATGGAATCTGGGAAAATCTCGGCGATGGACCGGCAGACCCAGATAACGAGCCTGATTCAGCAGGTCAGCGATGGCGACGCCGGCGCGTCGCAGGAGCTGCTGCCGCTCGTTTACGAGGAATTGCGGGTCCTCGCCGAGGCCCGACTGCGTCGCACGCCCCCCGGTCAGACGCTCCAGCCAACGGCCCTCGTCCACGAGGCCTATATGCGGATCGTCGGCGCCACGGACCCCGGCTGGAACGGCCGAGGTCACTTCTTCTTCGCGGCCGCCCGGGCCATGCACGACATCCTCGTCGAAAACGCGCGCCGCAAGGCCGCTCTCAAGCGAGGTGGCGATCGTCAGCGGATCGACGCCCCCAATCTGGCGGACGCCCTGGCCGCGCCGGCGGAAGACATGCTCGCGCTCGCCGAGTCACTGCAGCGCCTCGAAGCGGAATTCCCACGCAAGCATCGCGTCGTCATGCTGCGATTCTTCGGCGGCATGAATCAGGACGAAATCGCCCTGTCACTGGACATCAGCGAGCGAACGGTGAGACAGGACTGGCAGTTCGCGCGTTCGTGGCTGCATCAGCGTCTGACAGTCGCGGAGCGGGAGTGAGGCATGCCCGACGATCGCGAAGCTCGAATCGACGCGTTGATCGAACAGGCAATGCGAACGCCGCCGGACGATCGCGACGCCTTTCTCCGGCGCGAATGCGCCAACGACACAACGCTGCTTCGCGCGCTTCGCGATCTTGTCGCAAATCAGACCAGCGTGCCCGCGGACTTTCTCGGCGGCGCCATCGACAGTGATCCGCCCGCCAGGTCGTGGATTGCGGACATCGAGACGATCGAAACGCCGGAGACAATCGGCGCCTACAGGATCCTGCGCGAGATTGGTCGTGGCGGCATGGGCGTTGTCTATGAGGCGGAACAACGGAACCCGCGACGACGCGTGGCGCTGAAAGTCGTTCGTCAGGGGCTGCAGTCCCCCTCCCTGATTCGCCGGTTTCAGCAGGAGGCGCACGTCCTCGGACAATTGCAGCATCCCGGCATTGCCCACGTGCACGAGGCCGGCTCCGCGCCGATCGGCGACTCGCATCTGCCGTTCTTCGCGATGGAACTCCTCGACGGCGCGTCCATCGTCGAGTCCTCCGCGGACCTCTCGACGCGCGAACGTCTTGAGCTGATCGCCCGTGTCTGCGACGCGGTCCAGCACGCCCATCAGAAAGGCGTGATCCATCGCGACCTCAAGCCCGCCAATATCATCGTCGTCCGACACGAGTCGGGGACGGCGCCGGGCGCGGGCGGCGGATCGAACGCCAGCGCCATGATCGACACCATCGGTCGCCCCAAGATTCTCGACTTCGGGATCGCGCGCCTGCTCGACGCCGACATGCAGGCGCCGACATTGCAGACGCACGCCGGCCAGATCGTCGGCACGCTCGGCTACATGAGCCCGGAACAGGTCGCGGGCGACACCGACAGAATCGACACGCGATGCGACGTCTATGCGATCGGCGTCATCCTGTTCGAACTGCTGACGCGCCGCCGGCCCTACGACCTGTCCGGCAAACCGCTGGCGGAGGCGGCCCGCATCGTGCGGGAAACGTCGCCGCCGCGCGCCGGCGCGATCGATCGATCGCTCCGTGGCGACATTGAAACGATCATCGCCAGGTCGATGGAGAAGGATCCCGATCGTCGATACGCCTCGGCGGGCGAACTCGCCGCCGACATTCGACGCCACCTGCGCGACGAACCCATCGAGGCGCGCCCCGCCAGTTCGCTGTACCAGGTCAGCCGGTTCGCGCGGCGCAACAAGGGCCTCGTGGCGGGGCTCGCCGTCGCCTTCGTCGCCCTGGCCGCCGGACTGATCGGAACCCTGAGCAGTCTGCGCGAAGCCCGGTCCCAGCGCGACGCCGCGGAGACCGCCCGGATCGAGGCGGAACGCGTCGCCGAGTTCCAGGCGAAGCTGCTCAGCGGACAATCGGCCCGCGCCTTCGGCGTCGAGCTGCTGGCCGACGTCCGAAGCGAGTATCGAAAAGCGCTGGAGCAGGCGAATCTGAGTGACGACACCGTCGAGTCCCAATACGCGATCGTCGACGAGGCGCTCAGGCGGATCACGGGCGTCAACATCGGGCGGCTCGTTCTCAGCCGGAGCCAGGCGGGCCGCGCAATCGAGCTGCTGGAAAGCGACTACACAGACGATCCGGTCATCGAAGCGCGTTTGCGACATGGCGTCGGTCTCATCTACATGAATCTCGGCATGTACGCCGACGCCGCGGGTCAATTCGAGCGGGTCGTCGATCTTCGGCGCAAACACCTGGGCGAAACGCATCGCGACACGCTGACGGCGCGCACGCGCCTCGCGACTGCGTATCGTGACATGGGGAAGACTGAAATCGCCGAGGCGCTCCTGCGCGCCAACCTCGAATCGATGACGAAAACGCTCGGCCCGGAGCACGAGGACACGCTCTGGACGATGGCGCAGCTGAGTCGACTGCTGTCGAACAAGCTGGAGTTCGAGGAAGCCGAGGCCCTGCTGACGAAGACGCTCGACGCGCTGGGACACACGCGCGGCGCAGAGGACTCTCAGACACTGAATCGCCGGAACGAACTGGGCCTGCTCCATCTGTACGAAGGGAAACTCGGCGAGGCGGTCGATGAATTCCGCGAACTCCTTGCGATTCGCGAACGGGTCGATGGCCCCGATGCGCCCGCCGTTGTCAGCGTGCGCAACAACCTGATGAGCGCCCTCTTCAAACAGAATCGACTGCGAGAGGCCGAACCCATCGCGAGGGCCACGCTCGAGTCGAGCCGGCGCACCAATGGCCGCGAACATCCGACGAGTGTCATGGCGACCAACAACCTGGGCATGGTCCTCTTTCGGCTGAAGGAATTCGAGAAGGCGGCGGCGCTGTTTCGCGAGGCCTGCGACAGCGCAGAACGACTGGCGCCGGAAAATGAAATCCGAATGAAGGCGACGTCCAACCTCGCGGACGCGCTTCGGGCGCTGAACCGTCCCGCCGAGGCGGCGCCACTGTGCCGGGAGTTACTGGCGGTCCGCCGCGGCATGGGCGGCGGCCGGCCCGATCTCGTCGCTCAGACGCTGGAGCAACTCGGCTGGCTGATGTTTGACCTGAGACAATTCGATGACGCGCTGGAAGCCTGGCGCGAATGCGTCGAGCTGCGGGAGGGCATCGCGCCCGCCCATTGGCTGACAAATCGGGCGCGCAGCGAACTGGGCATGGCGCTCGCGGCCCTGCTCCGCAACGACTCGGCGGAAGCCTACCTGAAGGGAAGCTACGAGGCCCTGCTTGCACAGAAAGACGAGATCCCCCCTGGCGATGGCGCGACATGTCTGCAGGACGCGCTCGATCGACTGGTGGCGTTCTACGAACAGACGAATCGACATGACGAGGCCGTTCGCCGGCGCCGCCAGGCGATCGCGACATCGGACGCAGACGCGGCGCCATAGGGATGGCGCCGACGCGCGCCTCACCGCCGTTCAGGCAGCCGACCCGCGGGAGAACTCAACGTCCGAATCGCCAGTCCCGTCGGCGACATGGCGTCGGTCCGATTCGTGTCGAACCGCCGAATCCCTACCGGATAACCGAAACCGGCCTACATCATTGCGCCAACACAGTCACGTCTTCGTACGCCTGTGCGCGCTATCATTGGCGCCGTCCCGGTTCCCGGGCCAGAACGCCTGAAGTCCAATATTCCGCCGAATACAACGCGTTGAGATGTCCTCCCCTTCGCGCGCCGATACTGGATGGACACCCGTCGCGGATCAGCCGCGATCGGAGCGTCGTCGTTTTCTCATCACGCGCCACGTCATTGGCGCGCGCGGCGACGGTGAACACTGGGGCGGAACACGTCATGCGCAACCTGAACGACCAACGCGCGCTCACGCGAATGCGTGTGGCGCGTCGACGCGACCGCTCACTCGTTCGGTTCATTGTTGCGGCCGCGAGTCTGGGTATTCTGCTCGTCGCGCCCGTCGTCAGCGGCGCGCCGAGCGCCAGCGACGCAGGCTGCGCGCAGTGCGCGACCGGGGCGGCCACGACCCGCGCCGAGCCCGGCTATTTTCTCACGCACATCTTCGACACCTCCGACTTTCCACCGCGATGGTACTGCGGAACGTGGACTGGCTTCCTCGGTTGGATGCACGTTCTTTCCGACGCCCTGATCTGGGGCGCCTACATCGCGATTCCCATCCTGTTGGTGATCTTTCTTCGGCGGCGGCGCGACGTGCCCTTTCCCGCGGTCCTCTGGCTCTTCGTCGCATTCATTGTCGCCTGCGGATTCACGCACCTGATGGAGGCCGTCATCTTCTGGTGGCCGGCGTACCGCGTCAGCGGATTGCTGAAGCTGTCCACCGCCATCATCTCGTGGGTGACAGTGGTCTCACTGATCACGATCGTTCCCCGCGTGCTGGCGTTTCGCAGCCCGGCTCAGGTCGAACAGCTGCTGTCAGAAAGAACAGCCGACCTTCGAAAGCGCGAGGCGGAACTCGCGGAACTGAATTCGCGTCTGGAGCAGCGCGTCAGCGAACGCACACGGCAGCTCAAGTTCGAAAAGGAGGAGGTGGAACGGCAGAAAGAAGCGGCGCTGACGATGATGCGCGATCTCGAACAGTCCAAGGAGCGCGCGGAAATGGCGCGCAGTGAACTGGCGGCAACCCAGGAACGACTCATGGTCGCGTCCCGCCAGGCGGGTATGGCCGAAATCGCCACGGGCGTGCTTCACAACGTCGGCAACGTCCTCAACAGCGTCAATGTCTCCGCGACCCTCGTCAGCGACAAGGCCCGCAACTCCAAAGTGTCGAGTCTTGCAAAGACTGTCGACCTCATTCGGGAACACGAACACGATCTCGGCCGATTCATGACAGACGACGAAAAAGGCAGGAAGCTGCCCGGCTACCTCGGCAAACTCGCCGATCATCTTGCCGACGAACAGAACGCAATGGTCGAGGAGCTGCAGTCCCTCACGCGGAATATCGAGCACATCAAGGATATCGTGTCAACACAGCAGTCCCACGCCGGGACCGCCGGGCTCGTACAGTCGACGCGGCTCAGCGAAGTGGTCGACGACGCCGTCACGATGAGCGCGACGTCCTTCGAACGCCACGGTGTCACGCTGGCTCGGGACTATGTGGAACTGCCGGAAATCCCCATCGACAAGCAGAAGCTCCTCCAGATACTGATCAATCTGATTCGCAACGCCAAGCACGCCCTCATCGACAACGACAACGCGGAGAAACGCATCGAACTGCGTATCTCCCGACCGGATCCGTCGCTGGCGCGTATCGATGTCATCGATACGGGCGTCGGCATCGCTCCCGAGAACCTGGATCGCATTTTCTCACATGGATTCACGACCAAGCCCAACGGCCACGGCTTTGGTCTTCACAGCGCCGCCCTCGCCGCCAGGGAGATGGGGGCGTCGCTTTCGGCCACGAGTGAAGGCGCGGGACGCGGGGCCACATTCACAATTGAGATTCCACTCGCCATAACTGAGGCGTCACGATGAACAGTTCCATGCCCCCGAAGAACCGGCGCATCCTGATTGTCGATGACAATCGTCAGATCCACGACGATTTCCGGAAGATCCTCCGCCCGTCGGAGTCGCCGTCGCAACTCGACGCCGACGAGGCGGAACTGTTCGGAACCGCGCCGGCGCCGACAGTGGTTGAGGGATTCGAGCTGGATTCCGCCTATCAGGGCCGTGAAGCGCTGTCCCTCGTGGAGGCTTCGCTGACGAAAGGCCGCCCCTATGCGCTGGCCTTTGTCGATGTCCGAATGCCGCCGGGATGGGATGGCATCGAGACTGTCGCGCGACTCTGGCCCGTCGACCCCAGTCTGCAGATCATCATCTGCACGGCCTATTCAGACTACTCGTGGGATCAGATGATCGAAAAGCTGGGCCTGAACGACAGGTTGCTGATCCTCAAGAAGCCCTTCGACAACGTTGAGGTCCGTCAACTGGCCTCGGCGCTGTGCGAGAAGTGGAACCTGGCCCACCAGGCGCAGTTGCGGCTGCACGAAGTCGAACGGCTCGTGAAGGCGCGGACGCGTCAGCTCGAAGAATCCCAGCTGGAACTGGAGTCGGCGCGGACCTCAGCCGAGGAGGCGAACCGCGCCAAGTCCGACTTCCTGGCCAACATGAGCCACGAGATTCGCACGCCCATGACGGCCATCCTCGGCTTCACCGAACTGCTGGCGACGGATGGTGATCTCGACATTCCCCAGCAGCGCCGTCGCGAGTACCTCGACACGATCAGGCGAAACAGCGAGCAGCTCATCGTCATCGTCAACGACATTCTCGATCTCTCGAAGATCGAAGCGGGGCGAATGACCATCGACATCGCGCCATGCAATCCGATTCAGATCATCTCCGACGTGGAACAACTGATGCGCGTCAAGGCGGAGCACGCCGGGATTCGATTTCAGGTCGATTATGTCGGCGAGTTCCCCGAGTCGATACAGACCGACTCCACCCGGCTTTCCCAGATCCTGATCAACCTCTTCGGCAACGCCATCAAGTTCACATCGGAAGGCGGCGTCGAGGTCACCGTCCAGCTGAACAGGGACCGGCGCGCCACGGCGCTCCAGTTTGATGTGGTCGATACCGGCATCGGCATGACGGAAAAGCAGGTGTCGAAGCTCTTCCGCCCGTTCACACAGGCGGACAGCTCCACCACGCGACGATTCGGCGGAACCGGCCTCGGTCTGACCATCAGCAAGCGCTTCGCGGAGATGCTGGGCGGCTACATCAACGTCATTCGAACCGAACCGGAATCCGGAACGCACTTCCGCGCCGCTGTTGAAACCGGCCCTCTCGATGGAATCGCGTTTCGAAACGCCGACGCGATGCTCAGGGAGGCGACGGCGCGTTCGGTTCGCCAGGAAAACGCCGACAATCTGACAATCCGCGACTGCAATGTCCTTCTTGCGGAGGATGGGATCGACAATCAGCGTCTCATCGCACGATTCCTGCAACAGGCCGGCGCGAAAGTTCAGGTGGTCGCCGACGGAAAACAGGCCGTCGACGCCGCCATCCAGGCGATGACCGAGCGCCGCGCCTTCGATGTCATCCTGATGGACATGCAGATGCCGGCGCTGAGCGGCTACGACGCCACGCGAATGCTCCGCGACGCCGGGTACACACATCCGATCATCGCCCTGACCGCCAACGCGATGGTGGGCGACCGGCAGAAGTGCCTCGAGGCCGGCTGCGACGAGTTCGTGTCGAAGCCCATCCGCCGAACAACACTGCTCGAGCGCATCCGGGACTGTGTTCACGGTTCTGTTTCGCCGTCGAGTGAATAACGGCGGGGGCCATGGGGCGCCTTCATGTGTGAGCGTACCACCGGACGCCGGCTCGCGCGCCACTGGGCGCCTGCCACCCAGTGCTGAAGCGCAAGAGAACTCGTTAGCAATCCAGTTGCATTGGCCCGTATCGCTGGTCAGCGATTCGCTCGCGCAACGGGTGAGCATGGCCCACCCTACCCCTGAATCCCCTGCTCCCTCAGCCTACTCGTAGCGCAGCGACTCCACGGGCCACGTGCGCCCCGCCTTGATCGCGGGAATCGTCGCGCCGAGGACGGACGCAACGATGGCCAGGACGCAGATCCAGAAGACTTCCATCGCCTTCCACTTGTTCGGGATCTGGTCGAAGCTGTAGGTCTCGGGGTTCCAGATGCGCAGCTCCGGACTGATCCGCGCGAGGAAGTCCTGCACATCGTTGATGTACGTCACAAATGTCGTTCCCAGGACCGAGCCCAGGAGACAGCCCACGAGACCAATCGCGGCGGCATAGACGAGGAAGACGGCGGCGATGCCCTCCGTGCTGCCACCGACGCTCTTGATGATGCCCATGTCGCGCGTCTTTTCCTGCACGATCATGTAGAAGATGCACAGGATCAGGAAGATCGCCACGAGGCTGATCACGCCGAACATGATCATCACGAGGACTTCTTCCTTCTTGATCGCCGAGATGAACGACGCCTGCATCTGTTCGTAGGTCTGCGTGTCGACGTGCCGCATCAGGCGATACTCGATCTCGTCCGACTCGACCCGCTGCCGGAGTGACTGCCAGGCGTCGTCCACCATCCGCTGCGCCCGCGCGAGTTCCGCGTCGCTCGCCACATACCTGTCGCGCAGCCGGATCAGAATCTGGAAGCAGCGCGGACTCGCCGTCGTGCCGTCGGTCCGCTCCGCCGGGCCCATCTGGAGCAGCTTCTGGGCGATATCGAAGTCGATATAGACGTTCTTGCTGTCTACCTCGTGGATGCCGGTGCGCGAGTCGTCGACATAACGGAAGAGCACCTTCGGCGGCGGTTCGTCCATCGTGTCGCCGCCGCGCGTCAGCGCGAGCATCGTGACGTAAGCCTCTTCGCCGAGGGCGTAGCCGGCGTCGCGATTGTAGTCGCCCGACGGCAGGCGCTGAAGTGTCAGGTCGCTGCCGAGAATAATGCCGGGGAACGCCTTGCCCGCGAACTCCGGCGCAAAGTCGTTCCGATCCGAACTGAGGAACGAGCCGGGTCCCGGGTACTTCGTGTCCCCGATGGGTCGCGCATAGCGTTTCTCGATGTCCGCGCGCTCGGCCTCGGGCAGGGAAGGCAGATACGTCTTGTAGAAGTACTCGTCCATGTCGCCGGGCAGCGCGACACGACCCTCCGGTCCCAGACCGTACACGGGCCGCCCGCGCGGCGTCGCGAGACTGACATCGCCGAAGCGCGTGTTGTAGAACAGCCCCCGGCCGAAGTCATTGACCTTCATGTATTCGTCGAGACGAATGCCGCGAATGGCGACAGCCAGCGTCTCATTCGAATGTGGAAACTGCACGACACCGTACGTGTGAATGATCGGCGTGGCGGCCTCCACGATCCGTTCATTGGTGCGCGGGTCCTTCAGTTCGTGAAGGTCCTTCAGAAACTCCTCGTAATAGGGAAAGCCCTGCATCGAACCGGCGACAACGAGATGGCCGAGCAGACCGTTGGCCTTTTCGCGAATGCTGTCGACAAAGCCGCCCATGACGCTCTTGACGATGATCATCATGGCGACACAGAGCGTCACGGCGCCGACGCTGAAGAAGGCGATGCGCTTGCGCTGCAACAGGCGCGACGCGAGGAAGGCGACATAGTAGCGCGGCGGCGCGAGATAGGCGCTCAATCGCCAGCCGAGCCACCAGATGAAGGTCGCGACAGCGAACATGGCGAACAGAAGCCCCGTGTTCAGCAGGATCCACTCAGGTCGGGCCCAGCCCTCGGGACTCGCGTGAAACCAGAGCAGCGGCGATATCAGCCGGAACCACTCGGGAAACACGCCGTCCGCCGCGTTGGGCGCGAAGAAGAGGAACGTGGCGTTCGGTGTCATCGGATCCCACGTCACGAGCCAGTGAATCGCCCACGCCACGACAGCCAGCCGGACGACGAACACGCTGATGCGCATCGACTTGTGAGGCAGAACAGCGAACATCCCCGGCCAGCGATACAGCAGCAGCCAGGCGAAGAACAACGGACCGAGCAGCAGCACGCTGCGATCGAGACCATCGTTGGAGAATTCCTTCGGAAAGTAGAACCATGGGACATCGGACAGCTGCTGCATGGGCAGCAGCGCCGGCATGCCCGACAGCTCCGTCGCGCGACGATCGATCAGAAAGAGCGTGAAGGAGTCGTCATCCTGTAGCGCTTCCGTCTCGCGCTTCCAGATCAGGTATTCGAACGACGCCTTCTCTTCCTCCGTCGCCCGGGCGTCATAGTTCTCGAAGGCCTGGATGAGCTGTCGTCGGCGCGCCTGCATCGGAGGCGGCATCACGCCGAGGGTCCGGCTGCGCGTGCTGAACTCGACGAGGCGATCGATGTTCTCCTGCGGAATGCCCTGACCGATGAGCCTGACGCCGACGGCCGCGTTCAGACAGGTCAGCGTGACCCAGAAGGCGACCAGCGTCCACGCCAGCCCCGGGATCACGGCGGTCCATTTACCCTGCACATCCGCCTGCCAGCGGCCGACGAATCGCAGGAACGCGATGAACGCCTTTGCGGCGGCGATGAGCAGATGCGCCGCCAGCGCGATCGGCGCGGCGCAGATGACGGGAATCGAGTAAATCCAGAGCTGCTTGTGCGAAAGGCTGACGGGCCGTCGCAGGATCTTGGCCAGCGACGCTTCGACAACAATGTAATAGGCGCCGCCGAAGAGATTGGCCAACGCCAGAAACAGCACATAAAGGGGAACAGTGATCGGCGCCAGCAGCGTGAAGATCAGAGATTTCAAGGCTATTCCTCAATCGCCGAAGCGCGACGGTCCGGCCCGCCCTACTCGCTCGCCTGCGGGCGCTGAAGCGGGAACAGGATCACATCACGAATGCTCGTCGAATTCGTCAGCAGCATGACGAGCCGATCGATGCCGACGCCGAGTCCGCCGGCCGGAGGCATGCCGTATTCCAGGGCCGTCAGGAAATCCTCGTCCATGACGCGCATCGTCTCTTCGCCTTCGCCGGCCACCTGGGCGCTGAATGTCTCCCGCTGGATCGCCGGATCGTTCAGTTCCGTGTACGCGTTGCCGATCTCCATGCCCGCCACGTAGGCCTCGAAGCGAAGCGCGAGCGACGGATCGTCGGGCTTGCGGCGCGTGAGCGGGCAGAGCTCGGCCGGATATTCCGTGACGAACGTCGGCTGGATCAACTTGTCTTCTACCGTCTCTTCAAGCAGTTTGTTCGCGATCACGGCGTCGTCGGCGTTCGGATTGACGATGCCGAATTCCGCCGCCTTCGCGCGCACGGCGGCCGCGTCCTTCAGATCGACGCCGGCGTATTCCTTCAGCAGGTCCGTATAGGTCCGGCGCGGCCAGGGCGGCGTGAAGTCGATTTCGAACTCGCGGAACTTCCGCACGAATCCGCCGCCCGTCGCCTCGATGCCGGCGGAGAACATCGCCTCGACGATGTCCATCATGTCCGACAGGTCGCCGTAGGACTGGTAGCACTCCATCATCGTGAACTCGGGATTGTGCTGCGTGCTGATGCCCTCGTTCCGGAAGTTGCGATTGATTTCGAACACGCGCTCCATGCCGCCGACGAGCAGACGCTTGAGATACAGCTCGGGCGAGATCCGCAGGAAGAGATCCATGTCCAGCGTGTTGTGATGCGTCGTGAAGGGACGCGCCGCGGCGCCGCCGTAGATCGGCTGAAGCATCGGCGTCTCGACTTCCAGGAAGCCGCGACTGCGCATCAGCGTGCGAATCGCATCGATGATGAGGCTTCGCGACTTGAACGTCCGCATGACATCGCTGTTGCTGAACAGATCGACGTAGCGCTGGCGATAGCGGGCGTCCATGTCCGTCAGACCGTGCCACTTTTCGGGAGGCGGCCGCAGACCCTTCGTCAGGAACGTGATCGACGTCGCCCACAGCGTGATTTCGCCGGTCTTCGTCCTGCCCATGTAGCCGTCGAAACCGCAGATATCCCCCAGGTCCAGAAGCTTTACGAGCTTCCAGGCGTCAGCCGGGACCTGCTTCTTCTGAAGCCCCACCTGCATATCGCCGGTCGAGTCCCGAAGCGTCAGAAACGCGAGCGACCCCATGACCCGTCGCAGGACAATCCGCCCCGCGGCGCGGCGCGGCGACGACTCGTCGACCTGACCGGCGTCGATCCCGGCGGACTCCGCAAAACTACGTAGCTCCGCATTGGCCACGACGTCCGGAAACCGGCGCCCATAGGGGTCGATTCCGAGTTCGCTCAACTCCGCGGCCTTTTTCCTTCGATCTTCGACGTATTGATCACTCATTGCTGCACAACGCTCATAAACCCCGATCCAGACGGCGGAAAGCCGATTTCCGGGTGAAATCGGGGCCATGCTAGTCGCCGCTCGCCGCCGGATCAAAGCGCGATTTGCCGCCCGGTTGTCATGCCCCTTGACTTTGCACGCACACACATGCGCTAATGGGGGCAAGAAGTGGGAATATGCGTAATTGGCTGCTGGTTTTAGGTTCAGAGGCGATTGCCGCGGGCCGCACAACCAGCCGACCCCTGGGGTAGCGATGTCCGACAAGTCGAATCGAAGATTCGAACAGGAGGTGCTTTGTCACCTCGACATCGTCTATCGCATGGCGTTGAAGCTCTGTGGCCGCAACGCCGAGGCGGAAGATCTGGTCCAGGAGACGTTCCTTCGAGCGCATCGGTCGTTTTCGAAGTTCGAGTTGCGGGACTACGGGGCCAAGCCGTGGCTGATCAAGATCCTGCACAACGTCTTCTACACGCGAAGGGAACGGGCGGCGCGAGCCCCGACGCTCTTCGACGACCTGAGCCTCGACGATATCGCCGCCGACCTGCAGCCGGCCGCCGACTGGCCGGACATTGCGGATGGCGTGGATTGGGATCATTTTGACGAGGAGTTGCGCAGAGCGCTACTCTCGTTGTCGCCCGAGTACCGGGAGGTCATCGTACTCTGGGCGCTGGGGGACCTGAGTTACCAGGAAATTGCCGACGTCATGGGCTGCGCCATCGGCACCGTCATGAGCCGGCTCTACCGGGCTCGACGAAAACTGGCGGAACTGCTGAGTGATTTTGCGGCGGATCGCCGCCTCGAACGTGAGTCAGATACGGAACGATGAACTGCCATCAGTTTAGAAAATACCTGTTCGCTTTCGCCGACGGCCAGATCGACATCAAGTCGAACTGCGACCTGCTCGACCATCTCAAGATGTGCGAGAACTGCAGTCGCATCGTCGATCAGCAGCAGACGCTCAAGGCGCTCTTCGTCGCTTCCGCCATGCGAAGCCGGATCCCCGCCGGGCTTGAGGCCCGAATCCGCGCCGCCATCGAACCCCCCGCGAAATCAAAGAAGAAGGCCGCCGGCGCCCTCTCGGTTTTCGGCGGTCGCCGCGTCCTGCGCATGACCGCCTTGGCGGCGTGCGTCGTGATTGTCTTCACGGGCCTCTGGTTCGCCGGCCTCGTCGGTCCCGGCGCCTCGCTCCGCGACGGCCGGGCGGTCGCCAGCGCCGCCTACGACTCGGAGTATGCGGACCTAAAGATGCGCAGCGTCGTCGTCCAGCACAACAAGTGCGTCGAGCGCTGCAACGAGCAGATCCACCAGCTCTCCGGCTTGTCCGGCGATCGCGAGACCGCCGTGCGGGAACTCAGCGAACGCCTCGGCGAGCAGGTGGCCATCGCGGCGCCGGATCTCAGCGGCTTCGGTTACGAATTCGAATCCGCCGCCGTCTGCTCCCCGAGTCGCGACATTCACGGCGCCACGGCGCACTTCATGTACGTGAATCACGCTTACGGCACGCGGCTCTCGTTCTTCAGTGTGCCGCACTGGATCGCCGCCGACGCCCTGCTCGAAGGCAAGACCTTCCGTGATCCCTTTGCCTACACGCCGGCGGGGAACTGCCAGAGCCAGAGCGTCGTCGCCTGGAACAGCGGAACGACGACCTATCTCGTCTGCGCCCCGATCAACCAGGAAGACCTCGTCCAGATGATTCGCGAATTCGCAATCTCACTGCCGGGCGAAGTCAGCAGCCGACACTGATCCGTCGGCAATCTCCCAACGCAGAAAATGAACAACGAGCGCCCCGATTCCCGATGGGAATACGACTGCGCCCGTCAGATCGGCATGGCTAATCCGTGAAGATGATGCGGCGCTTCTTGTTGGCGCCCCGCGGAATGATCGCCGCCTCGCGCTCCTGCTGCTGTTGCGCATCGCGGCGCTTCGGCCCCGCTTTCGCAGCCTTCTTCGCCGGCGCCTTCGCAACCTTCTTTGCCGGCGCCCTGGCAACCTTCTTTGCCGGCGCCTTCGTCCGCTTTTTGTCCTTGGGCGGCGCCTGATCGCCCTTTCGCGACGACTTCTTCGTCGTCCCGCGCTTTTCGGTCGTCGCGCCGACTTCCTCGACATCGCGACGAACGCGCTTCTTCTTTCCGGCATTGCGACGGCCGCGGATGTTGGACGACCGACCGCCGAGGCGACTCGATCCGCCGCGGCCACGCGCGACGCGCTTGGCGCCCGTCTTCTTCGCGCCGGTCGCCAGCTCGACCTCGCCCGTTTCCAGGCCTTCCGCCAGGCGATAGAGATACTTCACTTCGTCTTCACTCAGGGGTCGATAGGATCCCTGCGGCAGTTTTCGGATGGAGATCCGACCCATCTTGATGCGCGTCAGGCGCGTCACGGGATAGCCGAATCGGGCGAGCATGCGCCGAATCTCGCGATTGCGCCCCTCGCGTAACGTGATCTCAAGGACCGACTTCTTGCGCGACGAGTGAATGACGGCAATGTCGGCGGGCCCCGTCCGGCCTTCCGCCAGCCAGACGCCCTTTCGAAGCTTGTCGAGCGACTCGGTATCCGGCTGCCCGCGAACTTCGGCGCGATAGGTCTTCGGCGTCTGGAATCGCGGATGCGTCAGCTTCAGCGCCAGATCGCCGTCGTTCGTCATGATGAGCAGGCCCATCGACTCGGCGTCGAGCCGACCGACGGGAAAGACGCGCTCGCGCACGCCGACCATCAGATCAACGGCCCGGCGGCGACCGTCTGGATCGCTGTTCGTGCAGAAATAGCCCTTCGGCTTGTTGAGCACGAAATAGACGAACTTCTGAACGCGGATCGGCTTGTCGTCGACTGTCACGCGATTGACAGCAAGGTCGACGACGACGGGCAATTGCTCGACGACGCGACCGTCGACCGTAACGCGGCCATCTTCGACGAGCTGCTCGCAGGCCCGCCGCGAACCGAACCCCGCGGCGGCCAGGACTTTCTGAATACGTTGCTTGGGCATGTGTGTTCCGTCCGCCGTTCCATCTTTTCGGCGAACGGAGCATTGTACGCGAAATCGGGCAACTTGGCCCGCCCCTTTCGGGACAGCCTCGCGGCGATCCGACAGGCGGTCGCGCAGCTGGCCTACGCCTTCCCGTTTTCCGGGAACGCGTGATGGCGCATCAGCATCCCGCCGGTCAGGTCCTCAACGTCCGCAAAGCCGTGGCCGCGGAGGATTCGGGCGGCGATGTGGCCGCGCTGGCCGGACCGGCAGACAGTCACTGTCGGTTTCGCCGCGTCGAGTTCACCCAGTCGATCCCGCAGTTCATCCACGGGAATGTGCTTCGCCCCGGGGATCGAACCGCCGATCAGTTCCTGCTTCGTGCGAACGTCGATCACCTGCTTGCCGTCGAGGGAGGCGTCGATGGGCGCCGCCGGCGTGACATCATCGAGATCGTTGCAGGCGGCGAAGGCGGCCATGTGCAGGACATCCTTCGCGCTGCCGTAGGGCGGCGCATACGCCAGGTCCAGCCCCGCCAGGTCGCGGACTGTGCCGCCGAAACGCATCAGCGTGGCGACGATGTCGATCCGCTTGTCGGCGCCTTCGGGTCCCACGGCCTGGGCGCCGAGGACCTTCTCTGTCTTCGGGTCGTAAATCAGCTTCAGGATCAACTCGCGACCGCCGGGGAAATACCCCGCGTGGTGCCTGCCGACGACGAAAACGCTCCTGGCGTCACGCCCGAACCTCCGGGCGAGCTTCATGCTCAGCCCCGTCACGGCCGCCGCCTTGCCGAAGACGCGAACGATCGACGTCCCATACACGGGCGCCATCTCGTCGGCCTCATCGATGGCGGCGTGCTGGCCGGCGATTCGACCGGCGCGATTCGCCGGACCGGCCAGGGCGATCCGCGCCGGTGTTTCCGTCGGACCATATTGATATTCGACAGCGTCCCCGACGGCGTAGATCCAGGGATCGCTGGTCTGCATGTGGGCGTTCACCGTGATGCCGCCCATCTGCCCCAGTTCGAGGCCCGCCTCGGCCGCCAGTTGTGTCGCGGGACGAACGCCGATGCCCAGAATGACCATGTCCGCCTCGATGACCGCGCCGCTGCTCAGCGCAACGCCCGTCACGAGACCACAATCCTGTTCGAAACCTGCGACACCGTCACCCAGGTGCAACTCGATGCCCTCGGCGATGAGTTCGGCCTCGATGATGTGCGCCATCTCGGCGTCGAGCGGCGGCAGCACCTGGGGCGTCAGCTCGATCAGCGACGTCTGAACACCGATGCGCTTGAGCTGCTCGACCATTTCCAGGCCGATGAAGCCGGCGCCGACGACGGCGACGCGCTCCGGCTTCCGTTCCCTGACGAAGGACCGAATCCGATCGGCGTCCACGAGGTTACGAAGCGTGAAGACGTTCGGTCGGTCCACGCCTTCCATCGGAGGCCGAATCGGCGTTGCTCCGGGCGCCAGAATCAGCCGATCGTAGGGCTGGTCGAAGGTCTCGCCCGTCGAGAGCCGTTTGACGCTGACAACTTTCGCGTCGCGATGCACGGAGACGACTTCGTGCTCGGTATGGACCTCGATATTGAACCGCTTTTCGAAGAGCTCGGGCGTGGCGACGAGGAGCTTGGATCGCTCGCGTATCTCATCGCCCACGTAATAGGGCAGGCCGCAGTTGGCGAAGGAGACGTGCTTGTCCTTTTCGTACATGATGATGTGGGCGTCCTCGTTGCAACGCCGGGCCCGCGTCGCCGCGCTGGCCCCACCGGCGACGCCGCCTACAATCACGATCGTCCGTCGATCACGCTTGTCCTGCATCACGAATCCTCCATGGCCGCCGGGGCCCCTGCGCGTCGCAACCGCCCCCCAATTCAATCGGATTGAAGCACGCCACAGGGCGACACGCAACACTTATATACAATATATCGTTACATTTCGATATGTCCAACTGAGCGATCCCGGGATTTCCTGCGCCGGACTCCGGACATGGCCCGAAATCCCGTCGTGGACGATCGTCGCCGTCGCGACGCTCCCGCGCCACACGGCGGAACGACGCCGTCGAAACACCGCCGCGGGGCCCGCCAGGACCGCGAAGACGGGATTTCAACATCGGATTCCTTCGCGCCTGGGTATAATCGCACGCCATGGACCCTGTTGAATCGCCCCGGTCGATCGATCCTCCGCGACGCCGACGGATGTCGTGGCTCATCCGCATCCCGCTCAAATGGACGATCCTCGCGATTGTCGTCTTTTTCGTCCTCTTCCCGAACCCCGCGCAATTCATCCGCCACCTGCGCCATGTCAGCAATTTTGAGCGGATGATTGAGCCGAACGCCCCGCAGTTTGCGGTCTGGGAGGCGGAACTCCGCGATCGGCTCACGAAGGCCGCGGACAAGTCCCGGAAACGGAACGGCCAGCCCGCCGTCTCGCCACCGATGTCCGCCGATACGGGACCGACAACGCGCCCCGGCGATCATGAGTGGAACGACGCGCTGAGCCCGAAGCGCGTCCAGAAGGAAGTTGAGAAATTCACCTACGAGAAGGTGAAATACGACTGGGACTGGAATGTCTGGGGCTCGGCCGACTACATGCCGACCGTCGCCGAGATGTTCGAGAGCGCCGGGAATCAGCCCGATGGCGTCATTCGCGAGGACTGCGACGGTCGCGCCGTCATGGCCGCCTCCCTCATGCGACGACTCGGCTATCAGTCGTCGATCGTGACCGACCTGCGACACGTATGGGTCACGACGCCCCAGGGCGACTGGATGGGCCCGGGCCGCAAAACGACGATGCGGTCGACCAAGGCGGGGAACAAGGTTGATTACCTGTCGACAATCAGCAACGTTCCCGTGTCGCTCTCCTACGGCGTCGCCGTGTTCCCGCTGTGGCGCGAAGTAATCCTGACGCTCACAATCTGGTTGCTCCTCTGCCGATTGGGCATGGGCTGGCGCACGTTCTTCTTCGGCGGGCTGCTGCTGTTCCAGGGGCTGCTCTTCATGCGCATGGGCGTCCTGGCCCCGGCGTCGCTGCGAGCCGGCAATGAGGCCTGGCCCGCCTGGGTCGGATTAATCCACGCTGTTCTTGCAATGGGCTTCCTGTACTGGGCGAGTTGGCGCGTCGGCCGCAGGGCGATTCCGTTGACGTCCGCGTCAGCCTGACGCGCGACAACATCGCCGAGCCGGACCAGTCATGACCCGGTCGTGACGCCGGACGGGCAAGCGCGTTAACGCAACCCGGATCGATGGTGTTCGGCCCACACACACACGAATCATGGCGCATGACTTCGCCTGCGGCGCCTCGCGCTTCAACCGCCGCATGACTGCGGCGCCTCGGTAGGCGGATCGCCCATCGGACACGCTGCTCGCCCATCGAATGGCGCCACGAAACCCACCACACCAACGGCGTGGCGCCATCCCACAAATGAGGGCGCCATGCAATCGTCCACGCCAACGGCGTGGCACAGGACAGCCCAGGGTCAGCGGCGAGACGCGCATGCGGCCGACGCGCAACCCTGGGTTCGACGACACCGATCCCTGTTCAACCCTGAACGGGGGTGACAAGTCGATGTCGATCGTGCGAGCATCAATGACGATTCGCGCATGTAACGCCCCGATGGGGCTCTATTCCTGATGTCACCGTAGACCCAGGGTTGCGCTGCGACCGCTTCGCGGTCTTCGCTGACCCTGGGCTGGCCTGTTTCGCCCCGTAGGGGCGGGAGGCGCCGACGCAACGCGAATTGGTCCTGGTCGGCGCGGCCTCATCGCCGAGCCGGGCCAGTCATGGCCCGGTCGTGACGCCGGACGGGCAAGTGCGTTAACGCAACCCGGATCGATGGTGTTCGGCCCACACTCACACGCATCATGGCGCATGACGCCGCCTGCGGCGCCTCGCGCTTCAACCGCCGCATTACTGCGGCGGCTCGGAAGGCGCGGCGCGGGTCGAATTGTCGGCGGCGCGGAAGATCAGCGTAACGCGTGTTCTTTCCGCCGGGATGGCGTCGTGATTGGCGACGAGCCACAAATCCGTGTTCGACTCCGAATGAGTCTCCGCCAGGCTCAACAGCGATGAGGGGAAATCGACAACTGTCACGAGCGTCCCCTCGACATCGGCGGCGAGTGTTCCCTTTTCGGTTCGGAACGAACCACAGAAGACCCACGATCGAGGGGCCAGCGGCGCTTCCTTCGACTTGTCGATTGCCCAGTCGCAGATGGACCGCTCGATGACGCGCCGTTTCTCGCGATACCGAACGAACACATCCACGCGATCGCCCGTCGCGGCTCGCGCCGTCATCGTGTCGGGATCAAACCGCGGCGGCTCGCCGGGTGTGAGACCGATCAGGCCGAGGGCTTCATAGACATCGCTCGGCGCGGCGTCGACCATGAGAATCGTCTCGTGCTCCTTCGGCACGGGCGCCCTGCTCCACGCCAGCAGTTCGAGTTCCCCTTTGCGCAGGACGACCTGAGACTCGACTTCGACCTGGAGCTTTTCATAGTTCAGCGTGATGCCCGGCTTGTACGGAACGCTGCGACCTTTCTCAGGGGCGGCCGATGGTCGATCGTTCTCAGGCGCCTCGGGGACGCGGGATGAATCAGGCGCCTTGACCTCGACCTGGCTGGAAGTCGCCGGCGCCATCGACGACGGCTGCGACGCCGCGTGAGGTTCCGTCGAATGCTCGGCGATACGCTCATCCTTTTCCGACGGCGTACACGCCCCGACGGCGAGACAGCAGACGCACGCGACCAGCCATCGAGCCACTAGTCGTTCTCCAGCGCAGTCTGCATCGACAGGACTGACAGCGCCGTGGCATAATTCGCGTCGCTTTCCATCCAGCGATGCGCGTCATTCGCCCACGCGCCATCCTTGCGCTGCAGTGACATGAGCTTCTCGCAGAGATCCTTGCGCCAGACGTGCGACTCCCCTTTGGCGTCCGTGATCACGGGCTCGCTCCAGACGCGCATCGCCCGGGCGAAGACATGCAGGTAGTAATAGAGACCATCGGCGGCGTCGCGATCCGGCATTCCGGGGTTCACGTCGAGCGTGTAGTTGTTTCGGATCCACGTCAGGCACGCCTGGATGCGGGGATCGTCTCTCTCGACGCCGCAGTAAAGCATGCTCTTGAAACCGGCGTAGGTCATCGATCCGTAGGAGCGTCGTGGCGTGCCGATCTCGAAGAGGCCCTGACTCGCCTTCGATTCGCCGCCCGCGTTGGGGCTGTAGATGAAGCCGCCGTCGGCGCCGCGCGAAGCGAAGGGCTGATCATTGGTCGCATCATTCATCTGGCAGCGCGACACGAACTTCAGGGCCTTCTGATAGACGGGATGGTCCTCGGGCAATCCGCTCTCGTGCAGCGCTTCGAGCATCATCTGCGTGTTGGAGAGATCGGGGCGCTTCGATCGGTTGTAGCCGGCGCCGCCATACCAGTTGTTGTCCTGGTCGACGCTCTCCTCGTCGTCGAACTGGAGCTTCGTCAGGAACGTCTGGGCCCGTTCGATCTGACCCTTGTATTCAGGGAGATTCAGGTCGGCGAGCAGCGACAAGGCGACGCTCGTCTGGTAATTCGCCAGGTTGTTCTCGCGCTCGTAGATGCCGCCGTCCGGCTGCTGGTACCTGAGAATGTAGTCGACGGCGCGGCGCACGACAGCGTGCTTCGGTCCATAGTCCCTGTGATTGACGAAGGCGCGCGTGACGATCGCCGTCACGGCCGGCCGATAGTTGTCCGACCAGCCACCATCGCGACCCTGCTGGCGCTCGAGGTACTTCAGTGCGCGATCGACGGCGGCTTCGCTGCGCGACCGCAGGTCAGCGGACATCGTCGAGGCGGGCTGGCTTTCGGGCTTCGTGCCCGGAACAGTCTTCATCGGCGTCGGCGCCGCCCAGGCCTGGATCGGGCATACAACGATCGCAATCAGGGGAATCAACTGACGAATCATGTGGACCTCCGGTTGGCGTCATCGGGGCTCGGACCGATGGCCTCGGAGATTATACGCGCAGGGCGGCGTCGGGCCTCGTAGTTAATGATCGTGATCGTGGCCGTCGTGATTCGCGTCGTCGGAATGTCCGTCATCTGAAGCGCCGACGGGCGTCGTGTGATGGGCATCCGAGTGCGGTGTGTGGAGGTGCTTCGGCTCAAGCGAACCCATCAGATGGGCCAGCAGGACGCCACAGACGAGCGCCGTGCTGAGTCGCAGACGATCACGCGGATGGAAATGCAGTTCCGGCAGCAGATCGCCGAGCGCGATGCACATGAAGACGCCGGCGGAGAAGGCGAGCGCGGCGCTGATGATCATGTCGGCGCGATGGCTGAACTGCGTCACGCCGACACTGAAGACGGCGGCGCCGATCGGCACCAGCAGCGCAAACCCGATGTTGACGACACGACTGAGCGACTCGGAGCCGCCGCCGCGCGCGATCAGGGACGTGATCGACATGGCGTCCAGCGGCTTGTGCATGAACACGGCGACAAACGTGCCGAGCCCCAGGAGCAGGCCACCGGCCTCCGCCGCGTGTTCGTCAGAGACGCTGGCGGCAAGCGCGATTCCGTCGAAGATCGAGTGAATCGACATCCCAAGCGCGATGCCGATCCAGTTGTGGCGCTGTCGTTCCGGATGATGATGGTTGGCGTGACCCGCATCGACGACTTCGTGAGATTTGGCCGGATCCGGAACATGCTGATGTCCATGAAGCGTCCGCGTGACGAGAAACATGGACAACAGCCCGATCATCATCCACCAGAGGGCCCGATCAAGACCGCCGGCGACGGATCCGGAGGTCGCGACGGCGTGCGGCAGCAGGTGGAACAGACCGATGCCGAGGATGACGCCCGCGACGAGCGCCATGACAAGGTTCATGCTGCGATGCGTGAGGCGCAACTTCGTCGGCAGGACGCCGCCGAAGAGCGAAGCGCCGCCAACCAGAACACAATAGAGTGCGAGCGTCAGAAAAGGGGTCATGAATGCGAATCCGCGCGGACGCGTGGGCCAATCGCGACCAATCGTGTTACATTGTAGTACGTTCGGCCGGGATGAAAACCCGAATTCGCCTGAATGCGCGAATCAACCCGCCTTGGCGGTCTTCTCGGACTTCGCCGGCGCTTTCTCGTCGGCGTTCGCTGTCTTGGATTGAGTGAGGTGCTCGTCGATCACGCGGCTCATCGTCTGAACCAGGTCGGCGCGGAATCCACGTTCGGAATGAAGGATCTTTCCGTCCGTTCCGATGACGTACATCGTCGGAATGCCGCGGACCATGTAGGCGTTGGCGGCGGTGTCCCCGTTAAACAGCTGGGGGTAAGTCAGATTGTTGTCCTTGATGTGCTTGCGGGCCATGGCGTCGCCGCGGCGCTCCCGGCAGTTCACGCTGAAGACCTTGACGGGCTTGTCCTTGTACTTGTCGTGCAGCTTCTGGAGGAAGGGCATGGCCATCTTGCAGGGACCGCACCAGGAGGCCCAGAAGTCGATGACGACGACCTGGCCCCGAAGTGACTTAAGCGTGACGTCCTTTCCGTCGGCGTCCTGCAGCGTCCAGTCGGGCGCCTTGCTGCCGACGGCCAGCATCCCCGAGCTGCGCCGGGGCGTCGGCTGAGCGAACGGCTGCACGCGATAGCCCTTGGGGAGCGGGAGACTGAACGACTTTCTTTCGACTTCCGGGTTCAGCGTGACGTTCCGCGCCATGAAGATCTCGGCCGACTGGACGTTCGGCTGGATGATGGGCGCCGACGGCGCAGGCTGCGGCGTGATGACGCTGCGAACGATGAAATCGTCTTCACCAATGCAGATTGTCGCCCGACGTGAGCCGGTCTTGTCATAAGTCACTTCGATCGTGTGACACTTGACGCCGGCAATCTCCCGAGGTTCGGCAAGAGTCAGCTGATGGGCGTTGAGTTCCTTTGAGAACGCGTCCGGGGAGAGGAAATACGGCGGAACCAGCCGAATGCGCTCCTGCACGTTGGCGTCGGCCAGTATGCCGGAACTGTAGATCCTGCGGAAGTCGTCGGCGAAGGCGGCTGTCACGCCATCCGACACATAGCGGAACGGCATCGCGCTGTTGGCGCGAAACATCGTCTTCTCGCCCTGAATCTGAACCATGGGTTCCTTCACGGAATCCGCGCGCATCATGACGACTGTCGCGTCCATGACGGGCAGCGTCTTTCCGAGGAGACCGTCCCCGAGAAAGCTGACCTCAAGCGACATCGACCTGGCCGCTTTGACGGCGGCCTGCGCCTGCGCCAGGATTTCTTTCGCCTTCGTTTCGTCGGCCGCGACGGATCGCAGCGGCGTGAGAAGTGCAAACACGGAAAGGACGCAGGCCATACGGGTCATCGCCAATCACTCCTGACTTGGAAGATTCGAGTCTGTCAGATAGCGCCGACAGGGCGTTGCGATCTCCCCGCCGCGTCGATTCGGCGCGGGGAATCCCCTTCGTCGGCTCAGGATCCGAACCTGAGATTATAGCAAATATCCGGCCCGCAGTCGGCATGACGGACTGACGAGAGGTCGATGAGCCCGTCCATGTTCTCGGGCCCGGAACCCGCGAGGGGGCCCGGCGCCCCCGCCCCGCCGATCAGCCGCGGGGCCACATAGATCTCCGCCGCGTCCGCAAGCCGTCGATCGATGAACGAGCCCAGAACACGGCCGCCGCCCTCCACCATGACATTCGTCATCCGACGCTCACGGAGCATTCGCAGCAGCATGGCCAGATCGATGCCGCCGTCGACCTCCGGCAGGAGCAGCGTTTCAACACCCGCCCGCTCCAGCGCCGCTTCCGGTCGACGCCACTGCACACGTTTTCCCGAGCCGACAATGATGGTCGGGACATCCGCGGCCGACCGCACGAGCTTCGACGACACGGGCGTCCGAAATTCCCGATCGAGGACGATGCGCGTCGCCACGCGCCGGACTTTCGCGTCGCGGGCGGTCAGTTCCGGATCATCCGCCAGGACCGTGCCGACGCCAACGATGATCGCGTCCACACGCGCGCGGAGCGCGTGGGCGCGACGACGACTCTCCTTCGAAGTGATCCACATGGAATCGCCCGAACGCGTCGCGATCTTCCCGTCGATGGACTGCGCCCACTTGAGCGTGACGAAGGGCCGCCCCCCCTCATGAAACATCGCGAACGGCGCAATCAGCTGTCTTGCGTCCTCGGCGAGCAGGCCCGTCGCCACCTGGATCCCCGCCCGGCGCAGCGCTTTGAGTCCTCTGCCCGCGACGATTGGATTCGGATCGCGGGTCGCGACGACGCAGCGCTGGATCTTCGCCTCAATGAGGGCGTCGACGCAGGGGGGCGTCTTTCCCTGATGGGCGCATGGCTCGAGCGTGACATAGACCGTCGCGCCTCGGGCGGCGCCGCGTGCGGCGCGCAGGGCGTGGACTTCCGCATGGGGACCGCCGAATTTTCGATGGTAGCCTTCGCCGACGACGCGGCCCGACCTGACGACGACGCAGCCGACCATCGGGTTGGGTTCGACGCAACCCTCCCCTTTCGCCGCCAGCGCCAATGCGCGGCGCATCATCTCGATCTCGATCTGCGTCCATCTGGCCACGGCGCGAGAGATACCGCGCGCGGCCGCCGGGGTCAAACGAAGCGCCGCCCCGGCCGGAGCCTGGTCCACCTTGCCGTCACGCGCCGGCTTCGATGTCGTTTCCTTCTTACCCGCGTCCGGCCTCGCCTCGGCCTTGTCCGACGACTTCTTCCGGGGCATCGATTCCAGCCACTCGATCCCCTTGCGAATATCCGCACAGACATCGCCTCGCCAGCCGTGCCCGCCGTCATATCGCTGGAACCGGACGCTCGCCCCGGCCTCCTTCAGGGCGTCGCGGGCCTGCTCCGCCATTCGGAACGGGCAGACGCGATCGGCCGGCGAATGGTAGATGCAGAACGAACGTCCTTTGGCGATTTTCAGATCGGGCAGCGCCCCGGGCCTGAAGACCGACATGGCGATGAACGACCCGCAAACGCCGGTCTTCTCCTGAAGCGCCGTGGCGTACGCCGCCGGTCCGCTCGACGACCAGCTCAGCGTGTACACGCGCTCCGCGTCAATCCTGCAGTGTTCCTTCACGTCGCGAATGACGCTTTCGATGAACTCCTCCGTGGTGAATTCCTGTTGCTCGACGGACAGCTTCTTCGTCGGCCACACGATCCGCTGATCCTCTGTCCACTTCACGGCAACGAGCTGCGCCACGAGATAGCCGTCGGGAAGGGCCTTGCTGAAGATCCGCCTGACGAATGGCTGAAAGTCCTCGCCCCCATCGCCGCCCGGGAGCACGACGAGCAGTCTGAAGCCCGACTCGGGCGCCCGCTCCGCCGTCGTCGCCCCGATGAGGAAATAGCGTTTGTGCGGATCTTTGTCGGCGAACCGCTCGGTCGACGGCGCGTCGTCAACATCGTTTGTCTGCGCGCGGGCGACAGGAAGTCGCCCCGACGAGAGCGATATCGCCATCAGGACAAACGACCGGCGCGCAAGGCGGCGCGTGCGTTGAACGGACATCGCGATCCTCCATTGTGCAAACCCCGACATGACACGACGTTCGCGCGGGGAATGGCCCGCTTCCGCCGCTGAACGCCTGCATAACATTGTGTTGACGTGACTGGGTATTGGTCGCAGCGAGCGGATTATTCGGCGCGCGTGTCAGTCGCCGGTCGCGGGCTCGACGACAAGTTCGCGATAGCCGGTCTGCGGATCCTCGGCGCGTCGAAACGTGACATCCGGAAGGACGCCGAGGACAACTTCGGCGGTCGTCCGAACGATGCAGCCGTCGCCCATGTGGCCGGCAATCGTCCGGCCCGTCGAATCGGCGACGGCGATGTGGAGATGGGCGCCATCCGGTCCGATCGTCCCGACGAGCGAAACGATCTCGAGATCTCCGACGATCTCGTCGTAGTCGCTGACCCCGGCGTAACGCAGTCGCGCCCGGGAAAGGGATCCGACAGTCGTGAGAATGCACGCGGCCCCGGCGCCGCGACGCTGAACGGCCGACACGATGGCGGCCTTCAGGTCCTCCCCGGGGGCGAGGCGAAAGGCGTGGCTGGCGAGTCGCGAGTCGGCCATTCGTTCACTCCGCCCCGGCGTGCACGCGACAGGGCACAGGGCGCAGAGAGTCAGCGTGATTCGCCACCATCGCCAGCGCATCACCGGCAATCCAATATCGGACATTGCGTCACTCACGGCGCACGCCATCCTGCTGGGGAACCGGCCCGCTTTCGCACGCTCCTTCGAGATCGCGCCTGCGCGATTATTTGAGGGATCGCTTGAGCAGGTCGTCCAGCTGAGTGCGGCACTGATCCGAGATCACGCGCTTGATCTTTGTCGATGAGGCCCCGACGTGATGCACGCCGTCCTCGGACACGAGATCGACCTTCAGATCGCGGAGCACGTTCATTTCGCGGAAGGCGGTCCGCACGGAAATGCGGAACTTCTTCGCCACCTGCGGAACGGACATTCCGCGCTTGGCGCTCAGCGCCGTCGCGATTTTGTAGAGCCGCTGAATGTGAGCTTGATTGAATTCGACTAGTTGTGCCATTTTCCTGTCATCGCCGGCGAAACGCGCATCGCGTCGTTGGATTTCGCGTGTTCAGCCGATCCCCGCAACACGGCGGCCGTTCGACACCGCCGGCCTTGTTGCTCCGGATCGACCCGCTGATTCAACGCCGCATTCGATCGCTCCGCGCCAAGAGGATCCGTTTTCATTGCCGCGCCCGGCAAACGTTGCCGGACACCGTGTGCAGCCGCCCCCCTTAACCAGCGCACTGCCGCTTTTCAAATTCGATGATCTTGTCGAGGCGGCGATCATGTCGTCCGCCTTCGTAATCCGTCTTCAGCCAGACTTCGACGATTCGCTCCATCAGGGCCTCGCCGACCAGATCGGCGGGCAGACAGAGAACGTTCGCATTGTTGTGGCGTCTCGACATCTCCGCCGTCAGTTCGTCGTGACAGACCGCGGCGCGAATGCCCTTCACCTTGTTGGCGGCGATGCTCATGCCGATGCCCGTTCCGCAGAGCAGGACCCCCGCGTCACAGTCGCCTCGCTGAATCGCCTCGCCGGCGGCGATCGCCGCATCCGGATAATCGCACGACTTCATCGAATCCGCGCCGAAGTCCGTGATCGTGCAACCCGAGTGTTCGAGCAGCGCGATGATGCGCTTCTTCGCTTCGAACCCGCGATGATCGGAGCCGAGGGCTATACGCCGCCTGTTCATACGTTTACCTCTTCCAGCCGCCTGGCCAGCGCCCGCTCAATCTGCCGGGCGACTTGTTCGTAAAGTTCCGTCGGTCCCCCGATCGGATCCGCGATGTCCGTCTGATCGTCCAGCAGCGCAACGCGTCCGACAGAGGCGGGAACCATCCCGTTGATGGCGTTCACATGACCACGGGTCATTGCGAAAATATAGTCCGACGACAGGATCAAGTCGTCACTCAGTCCCTGAGAACGATGGTTCGAAATATCGACGCCACGCGCGGCGCAGACCTCCACGGACTGTGTCGCCGGGCCGGCGCCGGGCCAGGCGGAGGTCCCGGCCGACTGAATGTCGATTCCCCGGGCGGCCAGTTCGTCGATCGGACATCCGATCCGCTCGGCGATGGCCTTCCGGCAGATCCCCTCGGCGATCGGTGATCGACACGTGTTGCCCGTGCAGACGAACAGGACACCGACGCGGGCGAGCCGCTGCACCATGCGCGCGTCGAGCACCCCTTCCCGTACGAGCCGATAGCCGTCGCCGTTCAACTGAACGATCGTCGACGCCTTTCGATAACGGGTCTCGCCGGTATCGACGACGAAATCCACCTGTTCGAGAAAGTCCGGCTTCATGCCGTCGAGATTGTTGGGCGCGGGATCGCCTCCCGCGTTCGCGCTCGACGCGACGATCGGAACACCCGCCTGCTCGAACAACGCGCCGGCGACGTCGTTGGCGGGACAGCGAACGCCCACGCTCGATGCGCCATAAATCGAGGCGGCGCCGGCGTCGCAGAGCTGGTCAAATACCTTCGCCTGTTTCGGATTGTCCACGCCGAAGATGAGTGTCAGGGGGCCCGGCCAGCCCTTGTGCACGAGACGCCTCGCCAGCGGAGACATGTCGGGAACAAACGCCTCGACGCGCTCGCGTCTGCCGATGTGCACTGTGAACGGCTTGTCCGCGTCCCGCGTCTTGGCCTGTCGCAGCCGCGCCATTCCGTCGGCGCTGCCCGCGTTTGCGCACACGCCGTAAACCGTCTCCGTCGGGAAGACGACGACAGCGCCGTCCGCCAGCGCCTTTGCGACGCGACGGAGCTCGGGTGAATCCACGTCGGTCGACGCCAACCTGATGTGCTCTGCAGGCATGTAAACGCTTTGCTCCGCGAGGATTATCGAAGTGCTCCGACAGACTGTCAAGAAAAGCGGGCCAACGCCCCGCCACAGTCGCGTCACACACTTGGACGTATAATCCGGCCCAATGAACGCCGTCTATCTCGACAACAACGCGACAACGCGTCCCGCCCCCGCCGTCATCGAGGCGATGACGGCGATTCTCGCGGAGAACTACGGCAACGCCGCCAGTGTCCACGCCATGGGACAACGGGCCCGCCACGCCATCGAAACGGCCCGGGAGGACATCGCGTCCCTCATCAGCGCCAACGCCGCCGACATCGCCCTGACCGCCAGCGGGACGGCGGCCGATCGCCTCGCCATCTCAGGTCTGGTCGCCGCCGCGGCGGACAAACGGCGAATCGTAACGACGACGGTGGAGCACAAAGCCATTCTGGACCCCTGCCGGCGGCTGGCCGCCGACGGCTGCGACGTGGTACGCGTCGGCGTCGATTCTGGCGGCGCGCTGGACCTGGACCAGCTTTCCGAGGCGCTCTCCCCGCAGACGGCCGCCGTGAGTGTCATGCTGGCCAACAGCGAAACGGGCGTTCTTTTTCCGCTCTCCGAGGTCGCGAAGCTGACACGATCGCGCGGAATTCCCCTGCATGTCGACGCGATCCAGGCGATCGGGCGTGTCCCGGTCGACGTCGCCAGCCTCGGCGCCGATGTCGTCAGCCTGTCAGCCCACAAAACGCATGGCCCCAAAGGCGTCGGCGCACTGTGGATTCGCCCCGGCGTCCGATTCGTCTGCCCACAGACCGGCGCGCGAACCGCGCGGGACCTGCGGGACGGAACCGAAAACACCGCGGCGATCGTCGGATTCGGCGCCGCGGCCCGGCTTGCGCATTCGGGAATCGCGTCCATGCCCGACGTGGCCGCCCGAAGAGATCGGCTGGAAGACGCCATCCTCGCCTCGGACCATGATGCGACAATCGCGGGCGATCGTTCGCGACGGATTCCCAATACGACCACGATCTGCTTTCGCGGGCTCGAGGCCGAGGCGATTCTCATTGGTCTGAGCGAACGCGGCGTTTACGTCTCCAGCGGGAGCGCCTGCGCCAGCGGTTCGATCGAACCTTCGCATGTGCTGTTGGCGATGGGATTGCCGATGGAAGTGGCCCGAGGCGCGATTCGGTTCAGCCTGTCACGCGATACGACTGACGAGGAGATCGACGCGGCGATCCATCACGTTCGAGAGGTCGTCGGCCGACTGCGGGCGTTTGTCGCCTGACCCGGGCCCACGCCCGGTTCGGCGACGTGCGGCCGCGGGGCCGCGCGACTCACCAGAAAAGACTGCGATCCAACAGGTAGAGACCGACGACGATCATCAACGCCGCGAGCAGCATGACGACCGCCAGTCCCGAATCGCTGCCCTCGGCGAGCCAGCGTCGGAAGGGTCCCTCGTCCGGATGGAGTTTCGGGGCTTCGCCTGCCATGCGCGCCTCCTTTTGGCGGAGCCACTCCGCCAATACTGATATCGCCGACGAAGCGTCAGCAACATGAGACCAATTGTGTAACAAGAGTCGTATTGTTCGGTAGATCAAGACCTTCCGACAGTTTTGCCGGAATCGGATGAAGGCGGCGACGCGATCGGGTTCGTTGCCTGCGTCGCCAAAGCGTGCATAATCCAGGTCATGCAACATGAGACCAGACATCGGCGACTCCGCCGCCTGATTGCGGAAGGAACGATTCAGATTCCCGGCGCCTTCAACGCGCTGGTGGCGCGCACGATTGAAAAGGCCGGATTCCCCGCGATCTACATTTCCGGCGCGGGGCTGTCGAACGCCGTGTTCGGTCTGCCCGACGTCGGTCTCTTCACGATGACAGAGGCCGTCGAGCACGCGGCCCGCATTGTCCGCGCGACAACACTGCCCGTGATCGTCGATGGCGATACGGGCTTCGGCGACGCGATCAACGCCGCGCGAACCATTACCGAAATGGAGGCGGCCGGTGTGTCGGCCGTGCATCTCGAGGACCAGGTCCTGCCCAAGAAGTGCGGCCATCTGGATGGCAAGGAACTGATCAGCCCCGAGGCGATGGCGCAGAAAATCAAGGCGGCCGTGGCGGCCCGCACCGACTCGGATTTCATGATCATCGCGCGGACGGACGCCCGAGGCGTCACGTCGTTTGATGACGCCGTGGATCGAGCGAAGCGATACCTCGACGCCGGCGCCGACGCGATTTTCCCGGAGGCGATGAAGAGCCGCGACGAACTGGCGACATTCGCCCAGCGGATCGACGCCCCCCTGCTCGCAAACATGACGGAATTCGGCAAGACGCCGCTGTTGAACATCAGGGAACTGGCGCAGATCGGATATCGCATGGTCATTTATCCGCAGACGGCGCTGCGCGTCGCCTTCGCGCCCATCGCCCGGATGCTGGACGATCTCCGCGCGACTGGCGATCAGAACGCCTGGGTGGAGAACATGCAGACACGGGCGGAGCTCTACGAGCTCCTCGACTACGACGGTCTTTCACGCATCGATTCGGCGGCAACGGCATAGACGCATTGCCAGCCGGCGGCGAACGGGCGTACGATGACGCCGGAATTCGGCCCGGACCAGAGCGCGACCTCGAGACTCGTCGCGATCGGCGCCAGGTCGAACCATTCAGGAACTGGAGAAGACGCATGAGCAGCAAAGGCCTGGCGGGAATCGTCGCCGGACAGACGTCAGTGGGTGAAGTAACGCAGACGAGCCTGCGCTATCGCGGGTATTCGATCGGCGATCTGGCCGAGCAGGCGACATTCGATGAAGTCGCCTACCTGTTGCTGTACGGGGAACTGCCGAAGAAGGGTGAACTGGCCGAATTCCGGACGCGCGTGCACGCCGCGATGGAACTGCCCGAGCCCGTCTGCAACGCCATGGCGGCGATGCCGAAGGAAACGCCGCCGATGGACATGCTCCGCAGCGTCGCGTCACTGCTGGGGCACTACGATCCCGAAGCGCAGAGCAACGAACCCGCCGCAAATCTCCGAAAGAGCGAACGACTCCTCGGCCAGCTGGCCGCCGCGACGGGATTCTGGTCGCACCTCGTCAACAACGTGCGCATCGTGAAGCCGGATCCGAACGCCAGCCATGGCGCCAACCTGCTGATGATGATGCTGGGCGAACGCGGCAGCGACCTGGCGGGGCGCGTCATGGACGGCACGCTGATCCTCTACGCGGAACACGAATTCAACGCCTCCACATTCACGGCGCGAACGATCGCATCGACGCTTGCGGACATGCACTCGGCCGTCAGCGGCGCGATCGGCGCCCTGAAGGGCCCGCTGCATGGCGGCGCCAATGAAGCCGCGATGTACCAGTTCCTGGACATCGGCAAACCGGAAGACACGGAGAAGTGGTTCGACGATCTCGAGGCGCACAACAAGGCGCATCCCGACAACAAACGGCTCATCATGGGATTCGGCCATCGCGTCTATAAGAATGGCGATCATCGCGCGTCGATCCTCCGCGACTGGTCCGTGCAGCTCGCGAAGGAAACGGGACAGGGCCACTGGATCGACATGGCGGATCGGCTCCAGAAGCTGATGCTGGAACGAAAGAACATTCATCCGAACACGGATTACCCGGCGGCCCACGCCTACTACCAGATGGGTATCCCGATCCCGTTCTACACGCCGATCTTCGTGTGCAGCCGCGTCACAGGCTGGTGCGCCCACATCATGGAGCAGTACTCCGATAATCGGATCATTCGACCGACGAGCGAGTATGTCGGACCCGCCGAAAGAAAGGTCGTCCCGATCGATCAGCGATAACCCACACGTCGCCGCCACGGCGGTAATGACGACAGTTCATCCGAATCAGACCCGACATTCGTCGGGTCTTTTTCATGCGCATCTCGACGATTCCGACTACGCCAAACCACGAACCGGAATCCCGCGAAGTTCCAACCCATCGCATTTGTCAGTCGCCTCGCCCACGCGGCGCCGAATGAATGCGCGACGTGGCGCCGCCCGATGTACGGATATGCGGCGAGCCCGTCCGCGCCTGTCAGACTTCAGGCGAGGAACGCCCGCCCTCGAACGATCTGTCGGACTGGAGTCAGCGCGATGGCCTTATCGCAGCCCAATCGCATTCGCCGCCTGAGCGCCCCCTGGCGCTTCGTCGTCGCCCTTGGCGTGGCGACGACGCTTCACGCCGCGCCGTCCATCCGCGCCGACATACCCGTCGAAAACACGGCGTCACTCCGACCTGACACGGCAATCGCAACGCCCGGGGCCTGCTGCGGCGCGCGTGCCGGCCTGACGGATCGTCCACTGACCTCGGAAATAGCCATGTTGTTCGATACGTCGGACTTCCCGCCGCGATGGCAATGCGGCCAATGGTCCAGCGCGCTCGGCTGGGTCCATATCGTTTCGGACATCGCGATCTTCGCCGCCTATATCACGATTCCACTGATCCTGGCGTTCTTCATCCGCAAACGCTCGGACCTGCCCTTCCCGAGGGTATTCTGGCTGTTCGTCGCGTTCATCGTGCTTTGCGGGCTGACGCATCTGATGGAGGCGGCCATCTTCTACTGGCCGGCCTATCGCATCGCCGGCCTCCTGAAAATCGCCACGGCGGCGATCTCGCTGCTGACGTCGATCGCGCTGTTGCGCACGGTTCCGAAAGCGCTTCAGTTCAAGGGCCCCTCGGAACTGCGTCGGATCGTCGATGAACAGACGCACGCGCTGCGTCAGGCGAATAACTCGCTCGAAAACGCGAACCGACGACTCGTCGAGGCCAAGGAAAACGCCGAATCGGCCTGTCGATCCAAGAGTAAGTTCCTCGCCAACATCAGTCACGAAATTCGAACGCCGATGACGGCCATCCTCGGCTTCACGGAACTGCTCGCCGACCAGCGCAACATCGATCCATCGGCGCGGGACGCGATCACGACGGTTGAGCGAAATGGCCGCCATCTGCTCGCCGTCGTGAACGACATTCTCGATCTCGCCAAGATCGAATCGAACGAACTGAGGATCGAGTCGATTCCGACATCACCGGCCGAATTGATCCGGGATGTCTGCATGCTTCATGACTGCCACGCGGCCAGGAAGGGCGTCCGGCTCCGCCACGAAATCAGCCATCGCATTCCGCCCGGCGTCACGATTGACGCCGCGAGGCTCCGGCAGATTCTCTCCAACCTGATTGCCAACGCCATCGCGTCCACGGATTCCGGCGTGATCCTCATCCGTGCGGAAGCGAAGTCGATCCGCGGCGTGGACCATCTCTGCATCGACGTCGCCGATTCGGGGCGGGGCCTGTCGAAGGCCGAGAAGAGCCGCGTGTTCGAACCCTTCGGCCCGGAAGATACGCCCGTGATGAATCAGTCCGGGGCAACGGGGCTCGGTCTGACCGTCAGCCATCGGCTCGCCCAGCTCATGGGCGGATCGCTCCGACTGGTTCGCTCCGCCATCGATGAAGGCTCCCTCTTCCGCCTTCGACTGCCCTTCGATCGATGCATGGTCCCGGCCCACGAGTCGGGCGACGGCGACGCCTGGTCTTACGCCCCCGACCTGGGGCGGGCGCGCAGGAAGCGACCGCTCGCCGGCGTGAGGGCGCTTCTCGCGGACGACGGCGTCGACAATCAGAAGCTGTTCTCAATCCTCCTGCGCAACGCCGGCGCGAAAGTGACGATCGTCGAGAATGGTCGCGAAGCCGTTCGGATGGCGCAGGCGGCCGCCACAACCGACGATTCGTTCGACATCATCCTGATGGACATGCAGATGCCCGTGATGGACGGCTACGACGCGACGCTCGCCCTGCGCGAATCGGGGTACGACGGCGCAATCATCGCCCTGACAGCCCACGCCCTGAGCGGCGACAAGGAACGCTGCCTGGAAGTCGGATGTGACGATTACATGGCGAAGCCGGCGCGGAAGGACGAGTTGATCGAAGTCATCAACAAATACGCGCTGCGGGAGACGCTGACCGCGTAAGCCCCGCCGGCGGCTACGCCTCCTCGGCAAAGGCGAAGACTTCCGGCCGGACGACGCGCAGGTAGTCCGCCATCGGCACGATCAGCGAATCCGTCAGGCTGCCGGCGTTGAAGGCGATTCGATCGTTGGCGGGAATCGACGTGTCGACGAAGAGATCGAATGGAAGAATCGGGTGGCCGAACGGCGGCACGGAGCCCGGGACGAGCCCCGTCAGTTCCGCCAGCTCCTCGCGCGTGGCAAACCTGGATTTCTTCTCCCCGAAACGCCTGCGAATGGCGCCGGAATCCGCCTTCAGGGCCGCCGAGATGACAAACAGTCGGAATGTATCACCGACTTTCATCAACAGCGCCTTGCCGCCGACCTGGATGGATTCTCCACGCGCCGCGGCGCTCTGCTCGGACGTGAACGTCGGCTCGTGATGAACGCATCGATACATCACGCCCGCCTCGTCCAGGAGCCGACGGATCGACGCATGGACCGCGCCGCCGTCATGACTGGGCGCGTCGTTTTCGTTGGACATGTCCGGCGGCTCCCTGCCCGATGACGCCGTGGCGGCGTCAGTTGCTCTTGCGCCACTTCACGTCGGGTGTGTATCGGCTCGCGACGATTTCCGTCGCCTCCCCGCCCTCGATTACCAGTACGTGCGCCGCGAGCACGGCGTCGTTCAGCAGCTTCCACGTCAGGTTCACCGACTTCACGTCGCGATTGTCCGACAGTCGGAGTACCGCAACGATTCGCCCCGAGTAGAACCCGATTGGACCGGCGGCGCGTTCGATCGATCGTTCAGAGGTCGCCGGGCCGATCAACGCGATGTCTTCGAGCCGGGGCGTCGAAATCTCGCCATCGACTTTGACGGCAAACGACCTGACGACCAGATCCCGCCAGAATTCGATGACGCCCGCCTGCTCGTCGACGCTCAGCGTGTCTTCCTTCTCGCGCTGAATGGGACGCCACGTTTCGGAAACACTCAGCGGAACGACGACCCGCAGTGACGCGCCGCGAGCGTCCGTTTCGAGAATCGCGTGGACGAGGTTGAATCGCCCCGATCCCAGCCAGGCCCGCGCGTCTTTCTCGCGCTTCTCGGAAGCCTTCTTCCCCCAGTCGAACTCGAGCGTTTCGGCGTTGCCGCCGCTCGTGAGAACGAGCTCGCGCGACTTGTCGGCGCCGGCCTTCTGGACGGTCGCGCCAACGCGCGTCAGCAGAATCTGTGTCGTCAGGGGCGGCCGATGCTGAAACGTGATGAAGTCCAGCGGCGTCTTGTCATTCGCGGCGTAACGAATCTCCACCGTCTCCCAGACGGTCGAAAGCCGCCGCTTCGCCTGGTCGTCGCTCGGGGCCGTCGTCTCTGTCGAGCGGATCTCCGCCTTCAGGCGTCGCCCCGCGGCGTCGCGCAGAATGAGACCATCCCGCAGCATATCGGCGTACTTCGCCGCGGAGGGACGGATTTCGGAAACGAGATACACGCCGTCGTCATGCTGCGGAATCAGGCCGTAATGAAGCAGATCCTCGCAAGGCGCTTCGATCGTCACATCGACATGATCCGAGTGCACGATCACCTTCGCGCGCGACAGGGAGACGGGATGCGCATCGGCCCGATCGCCGACAGCGAAGATCGCGACAATGCAGACGCCGCATGCCAATGCGCGTCGAGGGCGCCATGTCGAAGTCAACTTGGATTCCTCCATTCGGGATCACGCCTGTCCCGCTCACGCGCCAGCCATGACGCCCCCGCGGGTGAATCCCGTTTTTACGCCAGGCGCCGCGGGAACGGAACCGTCGCCATCACGCCATCAGGGCTTGATGAGCGTAAGCATGTAATTCTCGGACAATGCGCGATTCACGTCGTCGGCCTGCGCTTCCGCGACGACGAAGCCGGCCGACTCGCATTCGCGAATGACCGTGTCACGATCGCATCGCACGTGACCGATGACCCACTCGCGGCGCTCCGTCGGCATCGCCATCCACTTGGCGTCATCCCGGCCGCCATCGGCGTCATGCCGGATGAACTCGATGATGTGAACGCGTCCGCCCTTCCGCATCGCGCGATAGAGCGACGCAATCGTGGACTTCGGGTATTCGAAGTGATGATACGTATCGCAGATAAAGGCGACGTCGACGCTGTTGGCGTGAAGCCCCGTGGTGTTGTCGGGGCACTGAATCGTCGTGATATTCTCCAGTCCCCGCTCGGCGGCGAAGTCCCGGATGTGCCTGAGAAAGGGCTCAGCGATATCCACGGCGAAAACCAGGCCCCCGGGACGCACGCGCTCGGCGAAAGCGATCGTGTAGAACCCCGTCCCGGCGCCGATATCGGCGACGCACTCACGCGGCGTGAGATTCATGGCGTCGAGGATGAGATCGCGATGATGGAAGACCTCGCGGCTCTCGGATTCGAACCGCTGGACCCACTCGTCCACATTGATGTCTGACTTGAATTTGCTGTTGATCCCCGGCTTGACGCTCTGCTCAGGTTTCGCGCAGGCGCCGCTGAATGTCGTGGCCAGAATGGCGATGAGCGGGATTCGCAGGTCGCAGAGTCGGTTCAGGGCGCGCGGCATAAGTGGGCCATGTCCTTTCAGAGTATCCAGCGATGACTTGCGTCCCGCGTTCTTTCTCGTGGCGTCCTGTTCAGAGCCTCGCCGTCCTCAGCGTGGCGTCTCATTCAGAGCGTCGCTGTCCACAGCGAGGCGAATTCATACGCGTGACGCGCGCCTCTCTTCGCCGTGAGGACACGACGGCTCTGATTGCGTCTGACGGCTCGTGGCGATTACGCGTAGCTGTGCAGACCGACGATGTAGAAATTCACGACCCACCAGTTGAACTGCATGACGGCGAAACCGACGACGCTCAGCACGCTCGTCCACAGGCCACGATGCTTCGTGACGTAACGGGCGTGAATCAGGATCGCATAGATCAGCCACGTGTTCAGGGCGAAGACCTCCTTCGGATCCCAGCCCCACGGCCGGCCCCAGGAGTAATCCGCCCAGACCGCGCCCAGCACAATGCCGACGAACAGCGCGACAGTCGCCGTGTAGAGCAGCACGCGATGGCAGAGGTCGAAGTCATCCAGAATCGACTTGGTGCGCTCAACCGGAAATGCGGACGCGTCGAACGCCCCGGCCGCCGGTTTGGCGGCGCCGCACACCATGGCGAAGCCGCCCAGACCGATCATGGCGCCGCCGACGATCGACAATGCCGCGATACCCACAATCCCCCAGCCATCGACGTGGGCGAACGCGTCACGAATCCCCAGCAGCACGACGACGAGCGCGCCCAGCTGGGCGCCGATCGTCGCCCGGGACAGTGCGTTGTTCTTCCTGACGGCCTCGACGAAGAGATAACAGTTGGCCACGCCGAAGGCGAGCGTGATCACGGCGTAACTCGAAATGATCAGCACGGTATGGATGCGCAGCATCGCGTCATCCAGGATCGGCATCATCGTCTGCAGATTGTCGTTGATCGTGTCGGGCACGATTTCCGGCAGCGACAGGGCAAAGAAGCCCAACAGCGCCGACGCGAACATGAAGACGCGCTTGCGCGTGAAGAACTCCAGCAGCAGACCGAAGGCGGCGCCGCACCAGGTCGAGGAGACAACGGCCTCGTACATGTTGGCGACGGGAATCCGTCCCAGCACGCCCCATCGCAGCCAGAGGTCATAGCCGTGAATACCGATCGCCGCGATCAGGAAGGTCAGGGCGACGTATCGCGGCCACTTGTACCCCGTCGCCAGGGCAAAGATCGAGACGAAGAAGGCGAAGATGTAGCCGCCCCATCCATAGCGCAGGAGGTTCATTCGGCGATACGACTGCTCGGCGTGGCACGTTTCCAGGGACGGGTAGGTTCCCTCGGGCGCCAGCCTGGGCAATGCGGTGGCGAGATTGTCGACCGCCGTGTTGATCGCCTTGGCGTCACGCTGCTGCCACGCCTTCGCCAGGGCCACGTAGGGCTCCAGGACCGAGAGGGCCATGTTTTCGGAGATCCCCAGCGCGTCCTTGTTGAACTGCGGATCGAGCAGCATCTGCGGGGCGATCCACTGCGTCTCCTTCGTGCCGTTCGGAACGGGAACGACAGTGAAAATGTCGCGAATCTCCTCGAAGCAGAACTTCGCGGCGCCCATGCGGTTCATCGCGCGGGACTTGAGCGTTTCGCCCGACAGCTCCCGGATGCGCGCCTGGACCGGCGCCTGCATGAAGAACTCATAGCTGATGCAGCGCTGCTTGTACATCCGCTCCGACTCTTCGTCGGAGACCTTGATCGGATGCTTCGTGAGATCCTTCAGGACGCCGCGATCCTTGACGAAGATGACCGGCTGATCCAGATACGCCCGCTGGTTGAACATCATCTCCATCGCCGAGACGACGGGATCGAGCCCCTCCAGCGACACGGAACCGTGCATCGTGCGCATCGTCTTTCGCGCCCACGATTCAACAGTCGTGTATCGCCAGGCGTTGTTGTCGAGCATCGCGATCGCGCCGAGCTTCTCGACGTCGATGTCCTTCTCGATCGCCTTGATCTCGTCGAGCGCCTTGTTTTTGACGATCACGTCTTCCTTGTGGCATCCGACGCCCATGCCGACCAGCAGCACGCCGATCAGCAGTGACTTGACGGCGACGGGAACACCGCCCTTCCGTGAGGGATCTCGCATTTCGTTCGACTCCTTCCCCGCGCCGCGATTTCGAGGCGATGACGCGGCGATTCGGGCGTTACGTCGCTTCTTGAGCGCCGGCTTGACGGCAAACGCCCAGACCATGCCAAGGCTGATGATGGCGCAGGCGAGCAGCTGCAGGAGCACGCCGTTGCGATTGCCGACGCCGAGAACTGTCCAGCTCGAGCCATCCTGCGCGGCGGCCGACTGGAACAACGTCCAGTTGCCGATCGTGTACGTGTTGTTGAGGAACGCCTTGCCTTCCTGAACCTGGTCAGAGCCCGGCGCCTTGTATCGGAAGTAGCTCGTCCACTCGCGGGCCTGCTGACCGCCGGGGTAATACTGCGTCACGAGCTCTTCCAGAATGACGGGCGTCGGCAGGTCATTTCGCTGGCGACCGTAGATGAGTCCAATCGAACGACCACTTGGCAGGTTGCTGGCCATCGTCGGTCCGCCGCCGAAGATGTCCGTGTGATCGAGGTTGTACTGGCTGAAGCCCACCCAGACGCGTCGGGACCAGGAACCGTCCAGCGCCGCCAGGTGAACGCGAATCATGGACTTCTGCCGGCCGACGTTCATGAGCGAACGCCGCTGCGCCACGGGAATCACCGCGGGGCGGGCTTCCAGAACGGGCCGAACGATCAGGTTCTTCAGGACGAGATTCAGATCATCGCCCAGGACGACGGGCTCGCCGACATCCAGCTTCTTCACGTCGCGCCGGCCGCCGACGGCCGTGTGAACGATCGTCGGGGCGAAGTTCTCGCCAGCCACGAGGCGGACATGATCCGTCGACGCGTTCGTATAGGTAATGACGATGTTGTCGTCCACCAGGTCAGTCGTCGGGCTGATCTTCTTGCCTTCCCGATTGCGATCCTGATTCAGTTGCGGGAAACGATCCATGACGGATCGCTGATAGGACTTCTCGGGCGACTCCACCCAGACAAGCGCGATCGATGTTCGCGCGCCCTTGAAACCGGCGGTCATCAGCGGCCAGTTGGGGCGCAGCTGTTCAATCTTCAGCGTGTAGTCAGTTCCTTCGACCTTGATTTCGTCACCGACATTGACGTCGTAGGACTTCCGGACGCCCTTGTCTTTGACTTCCACGTCGATGATGTGCTGGCCTTCGACGCGACGCGTCCAGTCCGGATTGAGCTCCGTGGCGTCGCCGATCCAGTCAAACTCCATGCGCGGACCGTTGTTGACATCGAACATGGCGTTCGCGGGATTGAGCGATTCCAGATCGGCGCTGGTCAGCCGACTGCCGCGCCCCATCGCGACCTGCGCGACGGGATAGAGTTCGGCGCCGCCTTCGATCGGTCGCGCGTCCATATCGGCGTACGGAAGGTAGCCGTCGATCTCAACGCTGTAGCCGAGATCCTTCGCGAGGGCGTCGTCCGCGTTCAGGACCGGGATCGGCATTCGCCAGTATTCAACCAGGGGAATCGGCGCCGTGCGATTCGACGGAACGGGCGTCCCGTCCGTGTAATCGACGCGCCCGGCGCCGGGCGACTTGTCGTCATCCAGCGCGATGAACCGCTCACTGTAGTAGGGCAGCGCCGGCAGACTGAACTCGCGCCGATCGTTGAGCGTGGATCCAACGACGAGCGACAGCGACGGCGTTGTATTGTCGTAGAATTTCGTCACGCTCCTCGCCGGCTCGAGGGCGGCCGTCAGTCGATCGCTGACCTTTGCAAACCGTGCGAAGCGATCCCCCGTCTCGCGCGTCGTCATCGTTTCAAACCGCGGCGGCTCATTGCCGATCGTGACCTTCAGTGTCACTTCTTCGGCCGTGTTCATGCCGAGACGCTTGACGTCGACCACTTCGATCTTATGGGCGCCGCCGAGCATGGGAATGTTCATGTCCCACGTTCGGCCTTTGGCGGCGACGATCTGCCCGACCTGCGCGTTCGTCGGATCCGTCTGAAAGCGATCGTTCGAGTAGATCGCAATTTTCGCCGGCGCCATCAGCACGTCGCCTTCGACCTTCGAGCCGAAGTACCAGATGGAGGAGCCGCACAGCAGCAGCAGGCCGGTGTGAACCGCGAGGACGCCCGCGTTGATCATGTTGAACTTGATGCGGCGGATCGTGGCGACAATGAGGTTGATGCAGAACAGGACGATCAGCGCCGTGAAGATCCAGTGATTGAAGTACTGGAACTCCGTGAGTTCAAAGACCTGCCGCGTCTGCGGGACCGCGGAACCGAGGGTGCCATAGCAGAAGATGAGAACAATCAGGAAGATCCCAAGCCAGATGCTGTTGAAAAAGTCGAGGATCGGATTGCCTCGTCTGCGTGGACGCTGGGTTGCGGACATTTCCATTTGAACTACCTGAGTTGCGGTTTGCGGATCTTCGCGGCCGAACGACGCCAACGCCGTCGGCGAAACACCTGGATTCTAAGTTCTCCGAAGAAATAAGTCATTCTCAACGCACAACCGGCGAGCCGGCGCGCCAGATGGCGCGGCGACTCGCCGGCTGCGGGAATTCAGGTGGATTCGCCCCGTTTGGATACGGATTAGCGAGCGTATTCGACGGCGCGGACTTCGCGGAGCAGCGTCACTTTGATCTCGCCCGGATAGGTCATATCCGCCTCGATCTTCTTGGCCACGTCCCGGGCGATCTTCATCGCCGAGGCGTCGTCCACTTTCGCGGCGTCCACGATCACACGCACTTCGCGACCCGCCTGGATGGCGTAGGCCTGCTGGACACCGCCAAAGCCCGTCGCGATGTCCTCCAGCTCGCGCAATCGCTTGATGTAACGTTCCAGCGACTCGCGACGGCTGCCGGGCCGCGCGGCGCTGATCGCGTCCGCTGACGCCACGAGCGGCGTGTACGGACTCGTCGCCGGGATGTCGCCGTGATGGCCCGCCACGGCGTTCAGCACCTCGGGACGCTCGTTGAACTTGCGACATATCTCCTCGCCGATTTCCGGGTGCGTTCCCTCCACATCGTGGGGAACCGCCTTACCGATGTCGTGCAACAGGCCACAGCGACGGGCGAGCGTCCCGTTGAGACCCAGCTCGTCCGCCATGACCTGACACAGGTACGCGACTTCGATCGAATGCCGCAGCACGTTCTGGCCATAGCTTGTTCGGAAGGATAGTCGACCCAGCAGATCGATGAGCTGTCTGTGCAATCCTTGCACATTCGCCTCCATCGCGGCCTTCTTGCCGAGCTCCATCACTTCCTTCTCGACGTTCTTTCGAACCTCTTCCACGACCTCTTCGATGCGCGTGGGGTGGATACGACCGTCGTTGATCAGCTTCGTCAGCGCCTGGCGACCGATCTCCTTCCGAACGGGATCAAAGCACGAAAGGATGATCACGCCCGGTGTGTCGTCGACGATGATGTCGACGCCGGACGCCTTCTCGAAGGCGCGGATGTTTCGACCTTCGCGGCCGATAACTCGCCCCTTCAGTTCGTCATTCGGAATAGGGACGGTACCGACTGTCGCCTCCGACGTATGCGCGGCGGCGTATCGCTGAACAGCCGTGATCACGATCTCGCGGGATCGATTCTCCGCCTCGTCCTGCGCTTCCGTGACGCGCTTGTTGACGATCTCGGCGCAGTCCTGTTCCAGCTCGTTCTCGAGCTTCTGGAACAACTGCCGCCTGGCGTCGTCCATCGAGAGCTGCGTGATCTTGAGCAGCTCGTTGCGCTGCCGAATGAGCAGGTCGTCGATCTCGACGCTCTTCTTCTCGATCTCCTCGGACTTCTGGCGGACCTGTGTCTCGGACTTCTCGATGTTCCGTTCTTTCAGACTCAGCATGTCCAGCTTCTGGTCGAGCTGGTCTTCCCGTTTTTCGAGGCGTTTCTCGGCCTCGCGGAGCTCCGCCCGCGTCGCTGAAGCCTCTTTCTCGAACTTCTCCTGCCGGGACAGAAACTCGGCCTTGGCGTCAACTTCGGCCTTCTGAACGATCTCCCCGGCGCGGCTCTCGGCGCGTCCGAGGATCGTCTGCGCCTCCGATTCGGCCGTCGCCTTTCGCTGCTTGTCCAGAAACAGTTTGATGACCCAACCCACGACGGCGCCCACGACCAGCGCGCCGATCGCGAGTCCATAATTCCCGCCACCTTCCGCAATCAAATGACCAACCATACGCATTGCCCTTTCGAGCGTCAGTCGAAGGGACCGGCGATTGTGATCGGCGCCAACCTCTGCGCCAGGCGGCTGAACCATCGCCCCACGTTGTGATCACCACACAGCGGACGAGATCCAATCCGGCGCCTGCGCTCACATCGGCGCGCGAGCCAATCGTCGTTCCCGGATCGAGAACCCGGATTGTCGGAGGTCAGTTCACGCTCGTGGATTGCGGGCGCTGCCGCGTGGAAATGGCCTGTCAGAATCTGGCAGTGTTCAGTCTTCCGTCGATCAGCGACACAATCCGGTCGCCAATACGATCCCATGGCGAAGCCGCCCAATGGGCGGTCGCTCGTCCACATCAGGCTGTGGACGCCAGGCCTGACGCGGCGCGGATCGGGACCCGGCCGAATCAGGATGAAGATATCGCGAAATCACGACGGAGACGTTGGGTTTGGATGAAGCGACATTCACCTTCAGCAGATGAGACGCTTCGCCGAACCGACAACGCTCGATCGCGACGCAGAACAACACCAGGATGACAAAACAGGCGGTAACCACCACGAAATCGCGACGCCTCCGCGACCTTCACCTTTGCAAAGATCGCCTGACTCCTTCACATCGACATCCAAACGGATGTCGTGCAAAACCATCGACGTCGAAATCCGCACTTACGAATCATCGCAAGGCACGGACCAATGACTGTAACCTTAGCGGGGAAACACACTTACCCCGCTTCACCTCAGTATAAGCCCGGTCCTTGGTCGGTCAAGGATTCCTCGGCGTGATTCTCCGCACATTCGTTCGGCAGGCGCCGCGACCCCCGCGATGTGTCGCCCAGCGCCCGAAAACCCCCGCAGCGCCGCCACAACACGCCTTGGCGACGCGATTTACGCATGGATACAATCCGGTTCCGTAATCTCTGAATCGGGGCGTCGAATCGGAAACGTCCGACCGCAATCGCCCGTTGGCCGTTAGCAGCAACTTTCGGTCTCGATAGAAGTTACAGGCGATCCTCCCGGAAGCGCCCATGGCCGCCTGTCCACCGACTGGAGTGAACGACGCATGCTTCGACCCATCCGAGCCGCCAGCCTCCTGGCGATCATCATGTCCGCCCTGCCGCTGAACGCCATGGCCGGTCCCGGCGCCGGCGGCGACACCTACGCCGTCTCGGCGCCCGAGAACGACAAGCCGATGGTGACGGCGACTGTCGCCGCCGATCGGGAAGCCGTCGGTCCGGGCGACACGTTCAACGCGCTCGTCACGCTGAAGATGGCGGATGGCGTTCACGTCTATTGGCGGAACCCGGGAGAGACGGGCCTGCCCACGGAGTTCCGTTGGACGGGCCCCGAGGGCTTTCGATTCGGCCGAACTCAGTTCCCCGCGCCCGAGTCGAAGTACGACAAGGTCCTGAAGGAGACGAGCTACATCCACTCGGACTCGGCCATGTTTCTGACGCCGATCAAGGCGCCTGACACACTCAAGGCGGGCGAGACGCTGACCTTCAACGTCGATGTGTCCTGGCTCTCCTGCAGGAAGGGCGCGTGCGTGCCCGGCGGCGAGAAGCTGACGCTGAAGCTGCCGGCGGCGGCGAAAAGCAAACCGGTCAACGATGACGCGCTGGAAGAATTCGACGCCGCGCGCAGCCGGGTCCCGTCGCCTTCCGACAAAGCGGAGCACCTCAAAATCGCCGTCAGGACGAGCAAGGCGAGCGTCGGGCCGGGCGAATCCTTCGACGTGATCGTGACGGCGCAGATCGAAGCGAAGCACCACATGCAGTCGGACAAGCCGCTGGAAGACTACCTCATTCCGGCGTACGTCTTCATCGAGCCCGTGCGCGACGCCGAGGTCGGAGAAGTTGTCTATCCAAAGTCCCACATTCGCAACGACCCGATGATGGGCAAGATGAGCGAGTACTCCGGGACGATCGAATTCAAATTCCCCGTCACGCTCGAGAAGGAAACAGACAACAAGCCGCGATGGATCCGCGGGATTCTGCAATCGCAGATCTGCACGGACGAAGGCACGTGCTACGCGCCGCAGACGAACGCGTTCGCCGTCGCGATTCAGATCGAGGGCGGACCGGCGCCGGCGGCGTCGCCGGAGGAATTCGTTGCGGCGACGCCGATGATCGACGATACGCCAACCGATGGTGGCGCCGACTCGCCGGAAGTCGTGACAACGCCTTCGCCAACCAGGAGCGCCGCGACGGCCGATGGCGACTCCAGGGGGATCATCGGTCGCATCGAGGACGCGCTGGTCAGTCTCGGCTACGCGGGCGTGTTGCTGCTGGCATTCCTCGGCGGCATCGCCCTGAACCTGATGCCGTGTGTGCTTCCTGTAATCTCGTTGAAGATCCTGTCGTTCGTGCGTCAGGCGGAGGAGGATCGCAGGCGAATTTTCGCGCTAGGACTCGCTTACTGCGCAGGCATCGTCGTGTTCTTCGGCGCCCTTTCCTGGCTGTACTACTCCGGCGGCCAGTCGTGGGGACAGCACTTTCAGAATCCATACGTCGTTCTCATTCTCGCGGCCATTATCACAGCGTTCGGATTAAGCCTGTTCGGCGTGTTCGCTGTTTTCACGCCGAAGTTCGTCAATCAGCTTGGTGTCAAAGCCGAGGAACGTGAGGGATTGCCGTCCGCGTTCTTTACGGGGCTTCTCGCCACGGTTCTGGGCACGGCCTGCACGGGCCCCGGCATGAGCGTCGCCCTGGGCGCCGCAAGCAAAACGACGCCGTTCCGCGGCGCGATGATCTTCATGACAGTCGGCGTCGGCATGATGCTGCCGTTTCTGATTCTCTCGGCGAAGCCGGCGTGGCTGAAATTCGTTCCGAAACCGGGCAGGTGGATGGGAACCTTTGAAGCCATCATGGGCTTCGCACTGTTTGGCACGGCGATCTTCATCCTGAATCCGATCAGCACACAGCTGGGGAACTGGGGGCTCGTGCTGGGACTCATGTTCCTGCTCGGTGTGTGCATTGCCGCATGGATTCGCGGCAAGGCGCAGTTCGCGACGGACACGTCGAAACGCGTCCCTCTCAACATTGCCGCGCTGGCGATGCTCGCTGTCGCGTGGGTGTTTCCGTTTCAATGGCTGTCGACCGTTCCGAAACTCCGCGCCGAGGCCGAGGAACACCAGCGGTTATATGAACTGGGTCTGCTGACAGATCTGAAGCCCAAAGGAACCGAAAAAGACGACCTGCCCGAAGCCAGGTACCCTGAAGACGAGATCTTCTGGCTCCCTTATCAGAAAGACCTCGTGCGACGATTTGTCGAGGAGGGGCATACCGTCTTCGTCGACTTCACGGCCGAGTGGTGCGCCAACTGCAAGTGGAATGAAGCGAAGGCAATCGATGTCGTTACGAATCGCAACCTCATGCGAGAGTATCGCGTCGTCCCCTTCAAGGCGGATTACACGAGTCAGTCGCCAGGCATGACGCGCATCATCAAGTCCTACGAACGAGATGGCGTGCCGATGTACCTGATCTTCTCGCCAGGGCGCCCGGACGATCCGCAGGTCATGTCCGGCCTGCTGACGGAGGGCCAGATTACCGCAGCAATCAAACAGGCCGGCCCCAGCCGGACCGCCGACCCGATCGCGTCCGCATCCGCCGCCGAATTGTCGCCGCCCAGGATTGAAACCGATGCCCGGCATTGATCGCTCTCCCGTCGAAGTCCCCATCGACGACCAGCTGACACTCCGCGGCGAACGCATCGGGGCAGGCCCCGCGCTGATCCTGCTGCACGGCGGTCCCGGATGCGCGGATTATTTCGGCGGCACATCCTTCGAATCGTGGCTGGCGGAGCATTTCAGCGTGGTCACGTACGACCAGCGCGGCGCCGGGCGCTCCCCGTGCGATGGGCCCTTCTCGATTCAGCACAATGTGACCGACCTGGAGACGTTGCGGCGCGCGATCAATGTCGATCGCGTCACGCTTTTCGGTCACTCGTCCGGCTGCGTGCTGGCGACGCACTACGCGGCTGCGCACGCCGATCGACTTGAGCGGCTGATTCTGCTGAGCCCCGCCGGAATCCGCCCCGGCTGGCGCGCGCAATTCGACGCGGCGCTGCGCGAGCGATTCACGGACGAACAGGCGGAGACGATCGAGCACATCGATCGCGCCATCGCAGGAGAACCGGACAACGCCCGACGGGCGGCCCTCTATCGCGAACGATTCAACGCCGCCCTGCCGGCCTATGTCGCCCCGGACTACCGCGACGCGGCGCCGACACTGCGCGACTTCAATCGCCAGGCGAACATCCGCGTCAACAACTCCCTGGCGGCCCTCAGCAGGTCGCGCGACTGGGAGCGGTCCCTGGCGGGATTCGATCGTCCCGTCACGATCCTTCACGGCCGCAGCGATCCGATTCCCTGGAGCGTGGTCGACGACTACTGCGAGCTCTTCCCGCACGCGGAAGCCATGCCACTGCACGGGATCGGTCACTTCCCGTGGCTGGAAAACGAAACGACGCTGCGAACGATGCTCGATCGAATGCTGTTCGCCGGCTAACCACCCCCGCCGCCACTCGAAACTCGTAACTCGCAACTGGCCACTCCCCCTATCGCACTCCAGTCGCCCGCATGGTATCTTGACGCCCCGAACCGGGCGGCGTGGTTCGCCGCGCGTCAGATGTCGCGCCTCGCGCACGTGTAAGTCATTGCCATGGGTTTGATCGTTCAGAAATTTGGCGGAACCAGCGTCGCCGACGCCGAGAAGATTCATCGCGCCGCGCGCCGCGCCCTCCGCGCCAGGCTCGACGGGAATGACGTCGTCGTCGTCGTCTCGGCGATGAACAAGACGACGGACGAACTCGTCGATCTCGCCTACCAGGTCACGGATCGGCCCAGCCGGCGCGAAATGGATCAGCTCCTGTCGACCGGCGAACAGATCACGATCGCCCTGATGGCGATGGCGATTCATCACGCGGGGCACGACGCGATCAGCCTGACGGGCGGCCAGATCGGTCTCCGCACGGACGCGAGCTTCGGCCGCGCCCGCATTCGCGAAATCACGGAGCGCGGCCGCATCCTGCAACTGCTCAAGAGCGGCAGTATCGTGATCGTCGCCGGCTTCCAGGGCGTGGACGAGGCGCTGAACATCACAACGCTCGGCCGTGGCGGCTCCGACACGACGGCCGTCGCGCTGGCCGCCTCGCTCGGCGCCGACGTCTGCGAGATCTACACGGACGTGGACGGCATCTACTCCGCCGATCCGCGGATCGTGCCGGAGGCGCGCAAGCTCCCGTACATCTATCACGACGAAATGCTGGAGCTGGCCTCGCTCGGCGCGCAGGTCATGCACTCACGCAGCGTGGAACTCGGCAAGAATTACGACGTGCGCATCTGCGTCCGCAGCAGCTATTCGGATGCGAAAGGAACCGACATCGTGAAGGAATCCTCCGACTTAGGACAGGTCATCGTCCGCGGCGCCGCATTGAAGAAGGAACTGGCCCGTGTCGAACTCATCGGCGTTCCGAACAAGCCAGGTCTGGCGAGCGAGATCTTCAGCCACGTCGCCGATCGCGACATCGTCGTCGACGACATCATCCAGGTCATTCACAAGGGCGGCGACACGGCCGACCTGAGCTTCACGATCGACGCCAACAATCTCCAGGCGGCCCATGTCGTCATCGAGGAACTCCGCCGCGACATGCCGGGTATGACGAGCGAAGTGAAGACGGACCTGGCGAAGGTTTCCGTCGTGGGTGTCGGCATGCGAACCCATACCGGCGTCGCGTCGCGCATGTTCGAGGCCCTGCATCAGGCGAACGTCAACATCGACAACATCAGCACGAGCGAAATCGTCATCAGCTGCGTCGTGAACGCCGACGATGGTCCCCGCGCCCTGCGCGCCGT